>OFDN01001502.1_pt1 | contig 14974 bp, 13 predicted proteins | sample 1520971 | NCBI WGS metagenome assembly OFDN01 (sample SAMEA94257418, study PRJEB24077) | hot springs metagenome | biome: Aquatic biome; feature: Geographical feature; material: Water | place: India | collected 2012-06-12 | depth 5 m
CGAGGCCCGAGGGTCCGTGGCCGGCGGCGGCGCGCCCGCCGCCGGCCCGGCGATCCGCGTATCGGGCGAAGCGGGGTCGCTGCAGCGGATCCGGCGGGGCGACCTGCCGGTTGATGCCGTGGTCGAGGTCGGCGGGATGCGGGCCGAACTCTCCGGCCGCATCGCCGATCCGTTCGGAAGCCCCCGCGCGGCGCTCGACCTCGCCGCGCACGGAGATGTGACGTCCCTGCTGGACCTGTTCGGAGCGCTGATGGAGTCCGCGCCTGACGTTCGTGTCGAGGGGCGGCTCGTCGGCTGGTTGCCCAGATGGCGGTTGGAGACCCTTCGCGCCCGCATCGGCGACGTCGTGATGGAGGGGACGGCGGGGCTGGAACTCGGGGGAACCAAGCCCATGGTGCGGGCCGATCTCACCATTCCCAAGCTCCCATGGCCCGGCGCCGGTGAAACGCCGTCCGAACCGGCCGGCGCGAACGCTGACGGGCCGCTGATCCCCGACGTCCCCATCCCGCTGGGCGCCCTGACGCGGTTCGACGCGGCGGTGACGGTGCGGGTGGATTCGGTGACAGGGATGGTGTGGCCGATCAGTGATGGTGTGCTGGAAGCGACCGTACGCGACGGCGTCCTGCGGATCGACCCGCTCCGTGTCGGTGTGGCGGACGGCGCCATACGCGCGACCGCCACCGCCGATGCCCGGCCGGAGGTTGCAACAGTGCGTGCGCGCGTCGATCTCGACGCCATCGGTCTGGACGAGTTGATGACGGCGCTGGACGTGTCGAAGCGGGTGTCCGGCCGGATCAACGGGACCCTGGAGCTGCGGATGGCGGGGGCGACGCTCCAGGCCTGGTCGGAAAACCTGGACGGGTCGGTCGACCTGTCGATGCGGGAGGGCCAATTCACGACGCGGATGATCGACGCGCTGGCCCTGCACATCCGCGAGGCGCTGGGCTTCATCGTCTCACGCGGCCGGGTGAGGCCCGTCGATTGCTTCGTGGGGAGGCTGCGGATCGAGGACGGCACCGTGTCGCCGGACGCCGTGGCCTTCGTCACCGACGACATGGTGGTGCGCGCCCAGGGACAGGTCGATCTCGCCGCCGAGCGGATCCATCTCGACCTCGTCCCGCGCCCCAAGCGCCGGCATCTCCTGGACATCACCGTGCCCGTGACGGTGCGCGGGCCGCTCGCCGATCCCGGGATCGAGGTCGGCGTGTCGGTCGTGACGGAGCTGGCGCGCAGCGGGGTGTGCCGCCGGCTCCTCGAAGACGACCGTTAGGGCATGGCCGCCGGCCGCACCCACCACGCATCGAAGGCGATGCCGTAGGGCGGGAGGCCCCCGGGGTGGGCCAGCTTGTCCCAGTAGGCGACGCGGACCACGTCGGAATACCAGTGGGGGATCACGTAATGTCCCCACAGCAGCGCCCGGTCGAGCGCCGCCGTCCCGGCTTCCAGCTCCTCGCGCGTGTTCGCGGCGATCACCGCCTCCACGAGGCGGTCCACGGCCGGGTCGCGGATGCCGGCGACGTTGCGGCTGCCCGGCCGGTCGGCCGCGGCCGAGGACCAGTAATCGCGCTGCTCGTTGCCGGGGGACAGCGACTGGCCCCAGACATGCACGATCATGTCGAAATCGAAGTCGCGGACGCGGTTCTGGTACTGGGCGCTGTCCACCGTGCGCACCCGGGCCGAAATCCCCAGGCGTTCGAGGTTGTCGATGAGCGGCAGGGCAACGCGCTCGAAGCTGGGATTGTCGAGGAGGATTTCGAAGGTCAGCGGCTGTCCGGTGCGCGCGTTCACCCGCCGGCCGTCCCGCACCACCCAGCCCGCCTCCTCCAGCAGGTCGCGGGCCTTCAGCAGGTTCGCCCGCAGCTCACGCGGGGTCGCGGTCGAGGGAAGCTCGTAGCGCGTGGAGAAGACTTCCGGCGGAAGCTGCGCGCGCAAGGGTTCGAGCAGGCGGAGCTCGGCTGGGCCCGGCAGGCCCTCGGCGGCGAGGTCGGAGTTCTCGAAATAGCTGTCGGTGCGGGTGTAGGCGCCGTAGAACAGCACCCGGTTTGCCCAGCGGAAGTCGAAGGCGTGCGCGACGGCGTAGCGCACGCGCGGGTCATCGAAGATCGGGCGGCGGGTGTTGAAGACGAAGCCCTGCATGCCCGCCGGCACCTTCACCGGGATCTCCTCCAGGTGCAGCCGGCCGGACCGGACCTCGGGCATGACGTAGGCGGTGGCCCAGTCCTTGGCGGTGTTCTCGATCCGGAAATCGACGAGGCCGCCCTTGAACGCCTGCAGCGCCACGGTGGGGTCGCGGTAATAATCGTGGGTGACCATCCCGATGTTGTGCCGCCCCCGGTTCACCGGCAGGTCGCGGGCCCAATAGCCCTCGACCCGCTGGTAGGTGATGCTTCGTCCGGGATCGACGGCGGTGATCCGGTAGGGGCCGCTGCCCAGCGGCGGGACGAGGGTGGTCGCCTCGAAGTCGCGGTCCTTCCAGTGGTGCGCGGGCAGGACGGGAAGCTGCCCGAGGATCAGCGGCAGCTCTCGGTTGTCGCCCGGCTGGAAATCGAAGCGCACGGTGCGGTCGCCGACGGCCCGGCGGTCGGCGACCCCGGCGTAATAGGCGCCGTAGAAGGGGTGCGTTCGGCGCAGGGTGTCGAAGGTGAAGACCACATCCTCCGGCCGGATCTCGCGCCCGTCGTGGAAGCGGGCCGCCGGGTTCAGCGTGAACTCCACCCACGAGCGGTCCTCGGGCACGCGGACGCTCTCGGCGACCAGCGGGTATTGGGTGAACGGCTCGTCGAGCGAGCCGACCATCAGCGTGTCGTAGGTGTCGGCAAGCCCGGCCGCCGGCACGCCCCGCACCGTGAACGGGTTCAGCGTGTCGAAGCTGCCGGTGACGGACAGCGTGATCGACCCGCCCTTCGGCGCGTCGGGCGCGACATAGTCGAAATGATTGAACCCCGGCGGGTATTTGGGTTCGCCGTGCATCGCCAGGGCCTGGCGCGGCGCCGGTTCGGCCGCCGCGACGGTGTGGACGGCCGGAACGGCGCAGGGCCAGAACGCCAGCGTCATTGCCGCCGCCCGGAACGCAGGTCGTCGCATCCTCTCCCTCCCTCCCGTGTCCGCTATCCGGGCCAACCCCGGCGCCGCGGCGCGGTTCCGACCGGGCGCGAACGGTGTCGGCCGCCGGGAGTTGACGGGAGGGAGACACCGGGAGCCGGGCCCACCCCGGCACAGCAAGGAGGGTTCGCCATGATCGCCAGAGGACTTCCGTTGGCCGGCCTGCTGTTCGCCCTGGGGGCGGGGACGGCCGTGGCCGACGAGCCCTTCGGGGCGGGAGAGACGGCCGCCACCAGTTCCCAGCCGCTCCGCACGCTCGTCGAGCCGTCGCGCACCGTCGATGCCGACGAGCGGGCGGAAACCGGGAGCGGGCCGGGCGAAGTGCCGGAGCGCGAGAGCGCCCACGAACCCGAAGATTACCTGACGCCCGCACCGCCACAAGGCTGGAACCGGCCGGAGGCGGAGGACACGGACGGCGACCGCCGCCGGTACGAGGCGGGCGAGATGGGCGTCGGCCGGCAATCCGGCGAACCCGCCGGCAACGCGCTGGCCGATCCGGCCGGGCGCACCAGCGTGCCGGTCGGCGACGAGTGACGCCGGCACGACAAGACGGAGGAGACGAACGATGCAAGGATGGTTTGCCATGTCCATGGCCGGCACGGCCCTCGTGCTGTCGGCCTGCGCCTCGCCCGGCCCGGATCAGGCGGGTTTCGCGGAAGAGGAGCGGTACGACGAACCGATCTACGACGAAGGCGGGTTGTACGAGCCGGGTCTTTACGACGGCGGGCTCGACAACCTCGACACGCTCCTCGGCCCGCAGGGGCGGGCCGACCGGGAGCTCTGACGGATCGACGGAACACAGGATTGGGAGGCGGGGATGTTCTTCGACAGTTGGCAGGGGTTGGGTCGGGTCCTGATCGTCGGGGTGCTGGCCTATGCCGCGCTTGTGGTGCTCGTGCGGCTGTCGGGGAACCGTACCCTGACCAAGCTCAACGCCTTCGACCTCGTGGTGACGGTGGCGCTTGGGTCGACGCTCGCCACCGTGCTGCTGAGCAAGTCCGTCGCCCTGGCGGAAGGCGTGCTGGCCCTGGCGCTGCTGATCTTCCTGCAGTTCGCGATCACGTGGCTGTCGGTGCGCTCGCCGCGGTTCCAGGCCCTCATCAAGGCGGAACCGAAGCTGATCGTCCACCGCGGCCGCTTCCTGGACGGCGCCATGAAGGCGCAGCGGATCACGCGGGAGGAGGTGATGGCCGCCCTGCGCGCGAACGGAACCGCCGATGTGGCCGAGGTGGCGGCGGTGATCCTGGAGACGGACGGCTCGATCAGCATCGTGCCGGACGGCGCGGCGAGCGGGACGGGTGCCTCCGCGCTCGCCGGCGTCCATGTGCCGGAGGACGCCCGTTCCTGAGCGCCCCCCGGCCATCGCGGGCCGTCAGCCCTGCTTCGGCTGCCAGTAGGGGGTGACGCCGAAGCTGTCGTAGAGCCGCTTCAGGTCGCTGGTGCGGACCTGGGCCGGCAGATCCTGCTTGGGCAACGACTGCATCCGCTTGAGCTGGTCTTCGTTGGCGTTCAGCACGAAGCCTTCGTTCCCGGCCGACCACGAGAGCGCCTGGAAGGGGACGGGAACCCACTCCTCGCCCATGCCGAGGAAGCCGCCGCGCCCGACCAGCACGTAGGGGACCTGGCCGCGGGCGGTATCGACCATGACGCGGTCGATGTCGCCGATGTCGTCGCCGTTGCGGGCCGAGACGGTGGCGCCGCGAATCTCGGTCGGCGACATGAGCGCCGGCGGGGCCAGCATGGTGACGTATTCGCGGCCTACCAGGATGGCCGGATGGCCCTGGCCCTGTTGGTTCTGGGCTTGCTGGTTCTGACCCTGGCGGTTCTGGCCTTGGGAGTTCTGGGCCTGCGCGCCCTGGTTCTGAGCGCTCTGACCCTGGCCCTGAGCATTCTGGCCTTGGGGCTGGCCGCCCTGGTTGGCGGCCGTCTGGTTGCCGCCCGCCTGCTTCTGGCCGGCCTGTGCCTGTGGCTGCCCGCCGCCTGAGCCGCTGGCGGACGCGGGCGGGCTGGAGGAGCCGGCGGACTGGCCGGTGTTCGGCGTGGCGTAATACTCGACGATCTGGGTCACCAGGGCCGGCTCGGTCAGGCGCTGGATGTCCTCGCGTGAGAAGCGCTGGCCCTGGCGGAGCCGGTCGAGGTCGGTGTCGATGGTGACGGCGCCGTACTCGTCACCGGGAACGACCGTCAGGTTCGACCAGGGGACGGGCGTCACGTCCTCGCCGATGTCGAGGACGCCGCCGGAGCCGACCAGCGCGTAGCGGACATTGCCCGTCTGGGCGTCGATCATCAGGTATTCGATCTCGCCGACCTCCTCGCCCATGCGGTCGAGCACGTTGCGCCCGGCGATGGCCGCCGCCGAGGTGAGCTGGATGCGGCTTGGCGCCTTCGCCGCCGCCTGGGGAGCGGACTTGCCGGCCGAGGCCGCGGGCTGGTTCGGCTTGGCGGCCGACGGGGACTGCGCGAGGGCGACGGGGGACGCGAGGCCCGCGGTCACCATCGTGGCGATCAGAAGACGGTTCATGGTCGATTCTCCTTGTGTTGGTTGCGCTCCGTCCGGGCCTGGCCGGCTCAGCCGACCGGCACCGGGACGAAGGTGGCGGATTCGTCGCGCTGGCGCAGAAGCAGCACGCTGCCCCGCTTCGCCTTGCGGGCCTGCTCGACGGCGGCGGCGACGTCGGACGGATCGTCCACCGGGCTCTGTCCGGCCCGCGTGATGACGTCGCCGGGTTGGAAGCCGTGCCGCACCGCCGGGCTGTCCGGAGCCACCTGGACGACGACGGCGCCCGTCAGATCGTTGGACAAGTCGAACCGACGGCGCAGCTCCGGCGTGATCGGGGCCAGCGTCATCCCCAGCTCGCCCGGCTTCACCTGCTGGGCCTCGGCCTGTTGCGCCGGCGGCTGCAGCTCCGCGATCCGGGCTTCCAGCGTGATGCTCGTCCCGTCGCGCCGGACGATCACCGCGGCGGTGTCGCCGGGGTCGGTCAGCGACACCATGCGGCTGAGGTCGTGCGGGCTCTCCACCCGCTTGCCCGCGAACTCCACGACGACGTCCCCGGTTCGGATGCCGGCCTTGGCGGCCGGGCTGTCCTTGGCGACGGTGGCGACCAGCGCGCCGGCCCGGTCGTCAAGGCCGAGGGCGGTCGCAATGTCCGGGCTGATGGGCTGGATGGTCACGCCCAGGTAGCCGCGGGTCACCCGGCCCTTCTCGCGCAGCTCGGCGATGATGGGCTTCGCGAGCGCCGCCGGGATGGCGAAGCCGATGCCGATGTTGCCGCCCGTCTGGCTGTAGATGGCGGTGTTCACGCCAATGACCTTGCCGGTCATGTCGAACATCGGCCCGCCGGAATTGCCGCTGTTGATGGCGGCGTCCGTCTGCAGGAAGTCGTCGTAGGGGCCGGCGCCGATGTCGCGGGCGCGTGCCGAGAGGATGCCGGCGGTGACGGATCCTCCCAGGCCGAACGGGTTGCCGATCGCCACCACCCAGTCGCCGACGCGCAGCGCGTCGCTGTCCCCCCACTCCACGACCGGCAGGGGTTGGTCGGCGGCGACCTTCAGGAGGGCGAGGTCGGTCTGCGGGTCCGTGCCCACCACCTTGGCGTCCAGGGTGCGGCGGTCGCGCAGCGTGACCTCGACCTTGTTGGCGGACTCCACGACATGGTTGTTGGTGACGATGTAGCCGGATGGATCGACGATGAAGCCCGAGCCAAGCGCGCGACCGGGCTCCGCGCCGCCCGGCGGCTCCTGCCCGTCCGGCATCATCCCCCGCGGCATCTGGCGCTTGAACAGATCCTCCAGGAAGTCGCGCATCGGCGACTCCGGCAGGAACGGGAAGGGGGACGATCCGGGGGCCTGCTCCTGGCCGGTGGTCGTGCGCTGCCCCGGAGGGGCGGCACGCGACGCCGTGATCGTAACGACGGCCGGAAGCTCCTTCTGGACGAGGGCGGCGAAGCTCGGCGGCTGGTCACGGCTCTGCGCCGCAACCTGGACCGGGGAACCAGCGGCCAGGAAGCCGGCCAACACGGTCGCGCCGGCGAGCGTGCGGAGGAGGCGCAGGGATGATCGGACCGTGGTGAACATGGCAGCCTCTTCGGGTCGCGGCGGACGAGGGGAGGGGGCCTCCCCTCGCGCCCTCGGGTTCATCGGATGCCGTTACTGCTTGGAAGCGTCGCCCTTGCCGCCGGAGCCCGACGCCGAGCCCGACCCCGCACCGGCCTGGGACCCGCTGGAACCGGAGCCGCCCGACATGGACGGCGGGTTGATCGTCATGAAGACGGTGTTGCCGTCCTGCGTCTGCGCCTCGACGAGGTAGGCGGCGTCGATCACCTGGATGTTCTTGAAGCCGGCCTGCTGAAGCTGCTTGCGCAGCGTGTCCTGCGACATGGCGGCCGCCTGGTTCTGGCTGGTGGCCTGCTTGTTGCCGGACTGGCTGCCGCCGGACTGGCCCGATTGCGCCAGCGCCGGACCGGTGGCGAGCGCCGCGATGGCGAAGGCGGGAAGGATCAGGGATCGCATCGTTTCTCTCCATTCCGTGGTGGTTGGCAGGATCGGCCTGCGTTGGGGGCAACTCACCGCCGGAATGGTGCTCGCGGATTTTTTTCAGCGAAAAGGGGGACTGTTAGCCCGATCGGCAGGAGCAGGGGTGGGTTCGGCTTTTTACTTGTCGTGTTCTGAGGGATTTGTTGCTGATGGGTGGTGCGGCGCCTCCAGGCGCTGGCGCGCGTCGCGGCAGCGGGCCTTCAGCGCGTCCAGGTCCCTGGGCATGGGCACGGTCTGTTCGGCCGCCAAGGCGATCATGTCCAACTGCTCCAGAAGCGGTGCGCGCTGTTCGTCGCCGCGCACGTAGGGGGCGAGGCGGGCGATGGAGTCCACCAGACGGATCAGGACGGCCGGCTTGCCGGCGCCCGTCTGCCGGATCTGGTCGAAGGCCGCCCCCACCATGCCTTCATAGTCCGGCACGCTGCGGACGACGCGGATGCGCCCGTCGGCGTCGCACAGGACCGGCGGTTCCAGCCCGCGTTCGAAGATGTGGCCGAGCGAGGAGGACAGGCTGTCGATCACGGCGAGCGCGGTGAACACGTCGTTGATGCCGGGGGACAGAGCGCGGGTGGACATCTCCACGAGCTGGCGGATGCCGAACTCGAGGTCCTGCGAGGGCGTGCGCTCCGACCCGATGATGAAGGCCCCGCGGACCGCCTTCACCAGATCGGGGTTGCAGGCGGAGGCGGGCTCGACGGCGACGTGCTCGCCGCGGCTCAGCACATAATGGCCGGGTCGCACATGGAGGCGCACGATGGCGTCGGCACGGCGCGCCACCTCGACCAGCGCGTCGGTGTCGATCTCCTGCACATAGCCGTCCTGTCCCAGGGCCACCCACGCCGGATCCCGTTCCGGCGGCGGGGTCGGGCAGATGCCGGGCCGGTCGGGTAGCAGGCGGCGGACGCAGTGGTGCAGTTCGGTTGCGACCACCTGGACGACGTTGTCGTAAATGATCGAGCGGGCCAGCTTGTGGATGAAGACCAGCAGGACGAACAGGCAGAGCGTCGTCAGGCCGGTGCCGATGGTGACCGCCAGATGCGGGACGCTGTCGGGCCGGCTGCCGTCGATGGTGCGGAAGACCACCAGCAGATAGAGGATGTCGGCCAGGAACAGGCCGAGCACGGCCTGGGTCATGCGGTCCTGGATGAAGGTGCGGATCAGCCTCGGCCCGATCTGCCCCGCCGCCAGGGTCAGCACCACCATCGTGATCGAGACCACCAGCGAGGTCATGGAAATCATGCCGGACAGCAGCGACGACAGCAGCTCGCGGGCGCTGTCCGCGTCCCCGGAATAGATCAGCCAAAACTCCGTCACCCCGTCCGGCAGCCCGACGTCGCTGTTGACCAGCAGGGCCGCCAGCACGACGGCCACCGCCCCCATGAGGACGGGAACGAACCAGAGGCTGGTCCGCACGAACATCCAGGTGTGACGAAGCCGGTTCATCCTGCATCCTGCCGGGTCGGGGCCCACCGCCGAGCGCGGGGCCGCAGGAAACCAACGCATGGGCGCGGGGTTGGCTCCCCGCGGTGCCGGCACCGGCCGCAGGACGCGAGGAGGAATCAGGGCCATGGAGTGGCAACCGATCGAGACGGCGCCCAGGGACGGGCGCCGGGTGCTGTTGTGGCTGCCCGGCCGCGGGCCGGAGTGGGGCTACTGGAGCGTTCCGACCAAGGATCTGGTCAACCGCGAGCCCTGCTGGAACGACGGGGAGCATGCCCTCTCCAATCCCTGGAGCTGGCCACCGCCCAGCCATTGGCTGCCCGTCGAACCGCCGCCGGGGGCGGAGTTCCCAGGCGAGGGGCGGTCGGAATAAACACGTTGCCGGCCGGACTATTCCAGGAACCACGAAATTTCCTCCGCCTTCCGGCCGACCGGTGCGCAACCGGGCATTCCCCAGGCGATTGGACCAGATGGGGATTTGCGTCGAATGCCGACGGTCGGGTCCCCATTGCCGCAAGCAGGGGGACAGACGGTGCGAACCAGACGGCCACAGCCCTCCATCCTTTATCGGCGCGCCTTGAGGGAGGCGCGGCCCTGGCTGCCGCAGCTTGCCGTCATCCTGGCGCTCGGGTTCGTCGCCACGCCCATCGCGCTGCTGGCGCCGATCCCGGTGAAGATCGTGATCGACAACGTGCTCGGCGACCGGCCGCTCCCCGCGCTGATCGACGGCTGGCTCCCCGCCGGCGTCGCCGGAAGCGAGGAGGCCCTGCTCAGCCTTTCCGTCGCCTTCGTCCTGCTGGTGGCGCTGGTCAAGGCCATCCATGGCACGATCGAGTTCCTGTACCGCGAAACCGTCGCCGACCGCATGGTGCGCCGCTTCAAGGGGAATGTGCTGGGCAACGCGCTCGGCCTGTCGCTGGCGCAGGACGAGGACAAGGGCGTCGTCGACCAGGTCTTCCGCATCAACCACGACGCCCCGGCGCTCCAGGCCATGACCATCTGGGGCGTGCTGCCGCTCCTGGTCTCCGGCATGTCGGTGGTTTGGGTGCTGTCGGTCACCGCCTTCTTCAGCGGCGCGGTAGCGCTGGTGGCGCTGGCGACGACGGTGCCGCTGATCCTGCTGATCTACGTCAGCCAGCGCGCGCTCTGCGACCGTTGGCACCGGGTCCGCGCCTTCGAGAGCGGGATCACCCGCCTCGTCTACGAGGCGCTCGGCGCCCAGCGGGTGGTGGTGACCTGCGGACGGGAGGGGGACGAGGTCGAGCGGCTGGTCGCCGCCGCCCGGTCCTGCTTCGTCGCCCGCTTCGCCGTGCTGACCATCGAGTGCGGGTTCAAGGTCGGTCTGGCCCTGGCCGTGGGCGTCGGCACCGCGGCGATCATCCATCTGGGCGCGCGCGACGTGCAGAGCGGCCGGCTCACCCCCGGCGACTTCGTCCTGCTGCTGTCCTACATGGCCCAGCTCTACGAACCGCTGAAGGCCATCGCCCTTCACATCATCGGGCAGCAGGCGGCCTTCGCCTGCGGCGAGCGCGCGTTCGAGCTGCTGGAGACGCCGAAGACGATCGCGCAGGCGGCCGACCCGGAGCCGCTGTGCAAGGCGCGCGGCGCCGTCGAGTTCCGCGGCGTCACCTTCGGCTATCCCGGTGGACGGCCGGTCCTGCGCCGCGCGTCGTTCCGCATCCAGCCCGGAACCTGTGTGGGCATCGTCGGGCCGACGGGGTCCGGCAAGAGCACGCTGATCAACCTGCTGGTCCGCCTCGCCGACCCCCGCGAGGGCGACATCCGCCTGGACGGCATCGACATCCGCCGCTACCGCGCCACCGATCTGCGGCGCCAGTTCTCCATCATGGAGCAGGAGCCGGCGCTGTTCACCATGACGGTCGCCGGTAACATCGCCTACGGCCGCCCCGACGCGACGCCGGCTGAGATCGAGGCCGCCGCGCGCCGCGCCCGAGCCCACGACTTCGTCGCCGCGCTGCCACAGGGCTACGACAGCATGGTCGGCGAGCGCGGGGCGCGGCTGTCCGGTGGGGAGCGCCAGCGCATCTGCCTCGCCCGGGCCTTCCTGAAGGACGCGCCGATCCTGGTCCTGGACGAACCGACCAGCGCGCTCGACCAGGAGACGGAGGCGGCCATCACCGCGGGGGTGGAGGAGCTGATGGCGGGGCGGACCACCTTCATCATCGCCCACCGCCTGTCGACCCTGCGGCGCGCCGACATGATCCTGTGCGTGCAGGACGGACGGGTGACGGTGGAAGCGGGTGCCGGAGCGGCCCCGGCGACGCTGGCCGCCGCAGCGGAGTGATGCCGGGTGGGCGACGTCGCGCTCAGATCACGAGCAGCAGGCCGGCGTAGACGGCGGCGCCCGCGAGGAAGGGGAGGAAGCGGCTCTTGCGCTCCTCCGGCAGTTCCTCCTTCATGACGTTCATCACCACGCCGCCCGCCAGGAAGGCGAACAGCAACCCGACAGCGGACGCCGGCACCGCCGTGGCGAGGCCGAGGATCCAGCCCCCGGCGATGGCGGCGACCAGCACCCAGCGGCCGAGCCCGTCGTAGCGGTGCCGGTAATCCTGGCGCAGGCCGAAGTCGTTGGTCAGGAAGTGCAGCGCCATGGCGACGCCGTAGATGAGGAGCGACCACGCGCCGCGCTCCTCGCGGTGGACCAGAAGATAGCCGATCAGGACATTGTAGAGCGCGAAGGATGCCAGGTGGATCCAGAAGACCCCGGGCTGGCTCGGCTCCTCGGCGTCGTCCGCCCGTCGGTCGCCGCGCGACGCCTTGATGGCGCGCTCCAACCCGTAGAAGACGACAAGCCCGGAGAGAGCGACCAGATAGACCAGGTGCTCCCGAACGGGACCGCCCAGCCCGCTTTCGGACAGGGTGCGGTGATGCTCGGTGAGTTCGGGGAGGACGTGGAGGAAGATGTAGGCCGCCGCGACACCTCCGGCGAAGGACAGCCAGCGGCTGCGCGGAACGGTGTCAAGCCAGCGCATCCGGCCGATGAACAGATGGGCGGCGGCGAACGCGGCGATGCAGAGGGTTTCGAGTAGCGCCAAGAGGGAGTGCCTTTTGCGGGTCCTGTCATGGATGAACCCGGCAACGGCCACGTCGTTTTGAACTCCCGTATTGCCGCCCGGATTTCGACGGGGCGTCGCGGTGTGGCGTCGGGGTGCCCGTCCGAGGGGCGGGGGGGCGGCGCGGGCGGGACCGCCGGGCGCACCATCGCCACCTCGTCCGCGGGCTCCGCCGGTGGCTCGGCCCTGCGGACGGGCGGCGTCGGACGGCGGATCGCGGCAGGGACGGCGCGGCGGACCCGACGCACCGAGCGGAGTTGCGCCCGCGCCCGGAACAGGCGGGAGCGGATGGTGCCGACGGACACGTCCAGCGCCTCGGCCACCTCGTGATAGCTGCACCCTTCGACCGCCACCGCCTCGATCAGCCGCCGGTTGTCGGGCGGGAGGTGCTCCAGCGCCTCGCCCACCTCCCGGAGCATGACCTGCGATTCCTGGGTGGGTCCGGTGGTGATGGTCTCGTCCGTCAGTTCCGTCCGTTCGAAGCGCCGCTCCCGCTTGTGACGGGAGAAGTGGAGGTTCTTCAGGATGGTGGTCAGCCACGCCTGGATGTTGGTGCCGGTCTGGAACTTGTCGCGGTGGCGCAGGGCGCGCTCGACGCAGTCCTGCACGAGATCCTCGGCTTCCGGAGCGTTGCGGGTCAGCCGGCGGGCGTAGCGCGCCAAGTCCGGCATGCTTCCCACCAGTTCACGGCTGAAATCGAACGTCATGATGCGCTCCTCGTTCGGTTGGCGCGTCGGATGCGCGGTCGGTGTGGTGGTCGTCCCCTAGTTGCGGTTCCGCTCGGCGGAGACCATGGAGACGAAGCGGTCGAAGCTGTTCTCGGCGATGCGGAACCAGAGCTGCTGGTCGTCGCGGAACGGCTTCCAGGAGGCGTGGACCTTGCGGAATTGCGGGTCCCCGGCGGCGAGGGATGCGAGATGGTCCTCGGTCGCCTGATACGCGGCGCGCAGGATGTCGAGGCCGAAGGGGCGGAGCAGGGCGCCCTCGGCCAGCAGGCGCTTCAGCGCCGGCGGGTTCCAAGTGTCGTAGCGGCTGGTGATCCAGAGGCTGGCCTCGGCGCACGCCGCCTCCACCGCCGCTTGCTGATCCGCCGGCAGATTCTCCCAGATGCCGCGGTTCACGTAGCAGGAGAGCTGGGCGTTGCCCTCCCAGAAGCTGGGGTAGTAGTAGAAGCGCGCCGCCCGGTGCAGGCCGAGGCGCAGGTCGTCGTGCGGCCCACCCCATTCCGCCGCGTCGATGGCGCCGGCCATCAGGGCGGGGCCGACTTCGCGGCCGCCGAGCGTCTGGGGCACCGCCCGCAGCCGGCCGAGGATGTCCCTGGCGATGCCGGCGACGCGGAACTTCAGGCCGTTGAAATCCTCCATCGTCTGGATCTCGCGCCGGAACCAGCCGCCCATCTGGGTGCCGGTGTGCCCGGCCGGGAAGGGCACCACGCCGTGATCGGCCAGCACCCCGCGGATCAGCTCCAGCCCGCCGCCATGCCGCATCCACGCGTTCTGCTGGCGGGCGTTGAGCCCGAAGGGCACGCCGGTGTCGAAAGCGAGCGCCGGCGAGCGGTCCAGGAACTGGTGGCTGGCGGTGAACCCCATGGCGACGTCGCCCCTGGACACCGCGTCGAGGACGGCGTTCTCCGGAACCAGCGTTCCGGCCGGACGGACGTCGATGCGCAGGGTGCCGCGGGTGAGGCCGACGACGCGGCCGGCCAGCAGCTCCGCCCCGGCGTGGACGACGTCCATGCTGTCGGGAAAGCCCATGACCATGTCCCAGCGGGTCGCCGCACCCGCCGCGAGCGCCGGGGCCGCGAGCACGCTCCCACCCAGCCCGAGGCCGGCGGCCGTCAGGAATTTGCGCCGTTCCATCGCTCGTCCTTGCGTGCCGTCCCGCCTGCCGGGCCAAGGCTTGCCCGTTCGCAGTAGCGCTATGGCGTGCTGCGGTTTGCGGCGCCGGCTCTGTTCTCTTCGATGGGTAAGCTAACGCCGCGGGGCGGGGGCGACCATTTGACTATGGTTTACGCGGCCGGGACGGAACCTTTCCGGGCGCCGACGTGGGTCGAGGGTATGGACAAGCGCATCGTGGTCGCCGACGACCATCCGATGTTCCGCGACGCACTGCGGCTGGCGATCGCCGGCGTCGAGCCGGATGCGGAGGTGGTGGAGGCGAGCACGCTGGACGGCGTCACCGCCGCCCTGGCGGGGGATCGCGAGACGGACCTCGTCCTGCTCGACCTGAACATGCCGGGAATGCAGGGGTTCTCCGGCCTCATCCAGCTCTGCCAGTGCCACCCCGAGCTGCCGGTTGCGGTGATCTCCGCCAACGAGGAGCCGGGCGTGATGCGCCGGGCCATGGATGCCGGCGCCTCCGGCTACATCCCGAAATCGATCCGCTCGGAGGATATGCGCACGGCGCTGGGCGCCCTGCTGGCGGGGGAGACCTGGATCCCGCCCGGCATCGATCTGGACAGTGTCCTGCCCGGCGAGGACGCAGCGGTCGGCGCCCGCGTTGCCACGCTGACGCCGCAGCAGATGCGGGTGCTCATGATGCTGCACGACGGCATGCTGAACAAGCAGATCGCCTACGAGCTCGGCGTCTCCGAAGGCACGGTGAAGGCCCATGTCTCGGCAATCCTGCAGAAGCTCGGCGTAACCAGCCGAACCCAGGCGGTCATCCTCGCCCGGCGGCTGGCCGACGAGGCGAACGCGCCGCAGGAGGTGATCCGCCGCGCGGCCTCCGAGGGGTAGCGCCCGCTTATTCCGCGGCGCGCCGTGCCATCAGCAGCCGGCGCATCAGCGTGCGCAGCGCCGCCGGTCGGAGCGGCTTGTTCA
>OFDN01001507.1_pt1 | contig 14954 bp, 16 predicted proteins | sample 1520971 | NCBI WGS metagenome assembly OFDN01 (sample SAMEA94257418, study PRJEB24077) | hot springs metagenome | biome: Aquatic biome; feature: Geographical feature; material: Water | place: India | collected 2012-06-12 | depth 5 m
TCGGCATGAGGCGCTGGCCGTCCTGTACGGGCTGCTGGCCGACCGCTGTCCGAGTACCGGGGTGCTGGTGGCGCGCGCTGCAGCCCTGGTGGACGCCGGCGCGCATCGGCAGGCCCTCGATCTGCTGCTCGGCCTGCCGCCGGCCAGCGTCTCCAGGTACCAGCCCTACTGGGTGACGTTGGCGCGTGCGCGTGCGGCCGCAGGCCAGCGTAGCGAGGCGTCCGAGTCCATGCAGACCGCGATCGGGTTGACGGAGGACGCCGCCGTCCGACGCTTCCTTGCCGACTGGCGCATGACGCCTTGAAGAGTTCTTGCGGACGGCCCGTTCCGTGTGGGTGAAGGGTGGCCGCTGAACGGATCGAAACAGGCGGTCATGCGCGCGATGTGCGCCTCATCGCCCGGGCGGCTCGATGAGCACCCACAGCCGCGCGATGCGGCCGTCGACGATCTCCGCCGTGTCGAAGCCCTGCACCACGGGTGGCTGGCCCGGTTCGCCGCCGGTCCAGCGCAGGGTGGCCATGCCGTGGTGGCCCGCTGCCATGCTTTGGGCGGCGAAGCGGAAGCGGGGCCCGAACTGCTGCAGCAGTTCGCCCGCAATGCGGTGGATGTCGCCACGCCCGTGCACCGGACCAGCGGGCTCGTACATCACGGGCGCTTCGGTGTACAGCGCCGCGATGGCATCTGCGCGCCTCGCATCGTCGCGCTCGTTGAACACACGCTCCAGGTTCGCCTGGAGCAGCGCGTCGACATCGGTGGGTGCTTCTCTGCTCATGTCGATGGCCTCAGGCAAAGCGCACCAGTTCCTGCGCGGCCAGCGGCCCGCCGGGAAACTGGCTCAGGCGGCCACCGCCGGCCAGGCTGCCGAGGTCGATGCCCGCAAAGCCCAGCGCCTGCATCAGCGTGCCCACGGCCTGCTTGGCGGCCGTGTCGTCGCCTGCCAGGAACAGCACACGCTGACCACCACGCTGCGCCGGATCGCCTGCCACGAGGGCCGGTTTCAGGTGATTGAAGGCCTTCACCACCCGGGCGCCCGGCACCAGGCCGGCGAACACCTCGCTGGAGCTGCGACCCTGCAGTTCCACCGGCTTGAACAGCGGTGCCTCGATCGGGTTGTTGGCATCGATGACGATGCGGCCGCCGAAGTTGGGCAGGCCCGCCAGGGCGGCCGGCAGCTTCGACCAGTTGACGGCCACCAGCACCAGCTGCTGTGCCGCCGCTTCCTCGCGCGTGCCGGCGCGCACGCTGGGGCCGATGGCCTGCACCAGGGCCTGCAGGCTCTGCGGCCCGCGGCTGTTGGACAGCACCGCCGGGATGTCGTGCCGGGCCAGGGCGCGGGCGAAGGCGCTGCCGATCTGGCCGGCGCCGATGATGCCGATGGAGGGCAGGGTGTTGCTCATGTTGAAGCTCCTTGGGTGGGTGGCGGTTCAGGCGGTGAAGCCGCCGTCGGCCAGGATGTCGGCGCCGGTGACAAAACCGGCCTGCGGGCTGGCCAAAAAGGCGACCACGTTGGCGATGTCGTTCGGCTGGCCATAGCGGCCGACCGCGATCTGCGGCGTCAGCCGGCGGGCCAACTCGCCATCGGCCGGGTTCATGTCGGCGCCGGTGGGGCCGGGGTGCACGGTGTTGACCGTGATGCCGCGCGGGCCCAGGTCGCGCACCAGGCTGCGGTTGAAGCCAGTGATGGCGCCCTTGGTCAAGGTGTAGAGCGAGGCGCCAGGGAACGAGGCATACCGTGTCATCGAGCTGCCGATGTGCACGATGCGCCCGCCGTCCTTCATGTGGCGCACCGCCTCCTGCGTCGCGACGAAGACGCCGGTCACGTTGACCGCGATCATCGATTGATAGTCCTCGAAGCGGATGTCCTCGATCGGGCCGCCCAGCGCGATGCCGGCGTTGTTCACCAGGATGTCGAGGTGGCCGAAGGTGTCGACGGTGCGGGCCACGGCGGCACGCACCTCGTCCGGCTGCCCGGCATCGGCGCGCAGCGCCAGGGCGCGTCCGCCTGCGGCGACGATGGCGGCGGCGACCTGCTCGGCCTGCGCGGCCGATCCGGCGTAGGTGAAGGCGACCTGGGCGCCCTCGGCGGCCAGGCGCCGCACGATCGCTGCGCCGATCGAGCGCGATCCGCCGGTGACCAGCGCGGTCTTGCCGGTCAAGGGTTGGGAGAGGTTGCTCGGGTTCATGTTCACTCCTGGTGAGGGCCGATGGCTTCGGCATGGAGTGACTGTCGCCCGGCGATTGCCCGCTGATAAGTGGCGAATCGCTTGGAACATCTTCAAGCGTCTGTTTAATATTTGGTCATGGAAACCCTGGCCAATCTCGAGTCCTTCGTGCGCAGTGCGGAGGGCGGCAGCTTCTCGGCCGCGGCGCGGCGCCTGGCACTGACCCCGGCCGCGGTGAGCCGCAACGTGGCCATGCTCGAGCGCAATCTCGGTGTGCGGCTGTTCCAGCGCTCCACCCGCCGGCTGACGCTGACCGAGGCGGGCGAGGGCTTCCTGTCGGCCATCGGCGGCACGCTGGAGGCGCTGCAGAGCGCCATCGCCGCGGTGTCGGCGGAGGACGGCCAGCCGGCCGGCGTGCTGAAGGTGAGCCTGCCGCCCACCTTCGGCCTGGGCCATGTGCTGCCGCTGTTGCCGGACTTCCTGCAGCGTTACCCGCGCGTGCAGCCGGAGTGGCACTTCGAGAACCGCGCGGTGGACCTGATCGCCGAGGGCTACGACGCCGCCATCGGCGGCGGCTTCGACCTGGCGCCGGGCGTGGTGGCGCGCACCCTGGCACCGGCGCACATCGTCCCGGTGGCATCGCCCTCGTTCCTGCAGCGCCACCCGGCGCCGTGCGCGCCGGCCGACCTGATGACGCTGGACGGCGTGGTGACCCGCTCGCTGGCCACCGGCCGGGTGCGGACCTGGACCCTGCGCAATGCAGCGGGCGACGAGGCGGCTGCCGTCCTGCGGCCTGCCGTGGTCGTCAACGACCCGGCCGCGGCGCGGGAAGCGGCGCGCCTGGGCCTGGGCATCGCGATGCTGGCGGTGCCCGATGCGCTGCCCGCGCTGGAATCGGGCGAGCTGGTGCGGCTGCTGCCCGCATGGTGGGCCGATGCCGGCGCGATCTCGCTGTACTACGCCAGCCGCGACCTGTTGCCGGGCAAGACCCGTGCGTTCATCGACCACGTGGTCGAGGCCTTCAGGCAGCAGGACCTCGCGCGGCGTTTTGCGGGCAGCCTGGGGTGATGCGGTTGGGCACGGGAGATCTGTGCCCGGCAGCGGCAAAGCTGCCACCCTGGAAGTGCTCGGCCACCGGATCGGGCGACACCGCATGCAGCAGGGAGGGCTCAAAACCATCGGCGCTGTGCACGGGCTGGTAGCCCAGTTGCTCGGCGGCCCGGTTGTCGTACCAGCTGCGGCGATTGGCGGACACGCCATACACCACCTGGTGATGGAGGTGCGCTGTCAGGCCGATGCCGATGAGCTGCGCCAGGTCCTCGGGATGCACCCAGTGCGCAAGCGCACGGGCGTCCACCGGACGGGGCCCGCAGGAGCCGATGCGGATGCCCAGGGCCCGCAGCCCGTGCTTGTCCGCATGCAGGCTGGCCAGCGCCTCCATGAACACCTTGGTCACCCCGTAGCGTGAATCGGGGCGTGCAGGCGCGTCGGCATCGATGCGCTGGCTGCGAGGGTAGTAGCCGACGGCATGGTTGGAGCTGGCATACACGATGCGCTGCACGCCGGCGTCCACGGCCGCTTCCCACAGGCAGGCCACCGCCTGCACGTTGGCATGCAGCAGGGCCGGCCAGTCGGCCTCCCGCGGGTAGCCGGCGAAATGCACCACGGCGTCGACGCCCTGCAGCAGCTCGCGCACGCGGGCCGGATCGGCGAGATCCGCCAGGTGCATCTCGTCCGCAGCCGGGTCGTCGTCGTTGACGGCGATGTCGGTCAGCCGCAGGGTCTGGCAGCGTGCAGCCAGGTAGGGGCGCACGGCGCGCGCCACCTTGCCGCCGGCACCGGTGAGCAGCACGCAGGCGGGCCAGGGGGAGGGGGAGGCGGGGTTCATGGTCGGGTCCTCTCGACGGGTGGCGATGGTCTCATTATGGATTTCATAAAATATGAACAGACGTTGATTTTATAAAATGCACGCTGTAGAGTGGCTGCCATGGACGCGATCAACACTCCCACCTACCTCCGCCTGCGCGAGCAGATCCGCGCCGACATCGTTGCCGGCATCTGGGCGCTGGGCAGCCATGTGACGCTGGCGGAGCTGAGCAGCCATTACGGCGTGAGTGCCAATCCGGTGCGTGAGGCGCTGCTGCAGCTGCAGGGTGAAGGCGTGGTGGACATGCGCATGCACCGCGGCGCCGTCATCCCGCAGGTGGATGCGCGCTACATCGACAACGTGTACCGCCTGCGCGGCGCAGTGCAGGCGATGCTGGCGCGCGACGCGGCCCGCCTCGGCAGCGATGTGCAGATCGAACGGCTGCAGGCGCTGGCGGAGGCGCATGAAGCGGCCGCCGCCAGCAATGACGTGGCCGCCTGCGTCAAGGCCAACCGGGCGCTGCACCGGCACCTGGACGGCATGGCCGACAACCCGCTGGCGCTGGAGGTGCTGGAGTCGCGCTCCAGCCTGGTGGATGCCTTCCGCCGCGCGCATGGCTATGGCGGCGGCCGGCTGGACAGCGTGATCGCCCAGCACCGCAAGATCGTGCGGGCCATCGCTCGCCGCGACGAGGACAAGGCGGCTGCCGCCGCCATGGAGCATGTCGAGGCCTCGCGCCGCGACCTGCTGCGCCTGCTCGAACAGCCCGGCCGAGGCTGACGCCCGGTCCGGGCTGGCCGGACCCCCTTCCACTGGAGACACCATGAAGTTCCCTTTCCGGCGCCGCCTGGCGCTCGGTGCCGCCGCTGCATGCCTGCTCGGCGCGGCCGCCACCCCCTCCCAAGCCGGCGCCTGGCCCGAGCGGCCCGTTACCCTCTACGTCGGCTTCGCGCCTGGCGGCGCGGCCGACATCGTGGCCCGTGTGCTGGGCGAGGAACTGGGCAAGCGGCTCGGCCAGCGCGTGGTGATCGAGAACAGGAGTGGAGCCGGCGGCAACCTGGCCACGCAGGCCGTCGTCTCGCAGCCTGCGGACGGCTACTCGGTGCTGCTGGCGGCCATCAACCTGGCGACCAACCCGGCGTTGATGGGCGTGAAGTACGACCCGGCGACCGACCTGCAGATGGTGGCCCAGGTGACGAGCGTTCCGGTGGTCATGCTGGTGCCCGCCGCCGGCAGGCTGAAGACGCCGGCCGACGTGATCGCCGCCGGCCGCATCGAGCCCGGCCTGAAGGTGGGATCGGGCGGCAACGGCACCTCGTCGCACCTGGCGGCCGAGCTGTTCTCGCGGGCGGAGAAGGTGCGCATCCTGCACGTGCCCTACCGCGGCGGCGCGCCGGCCAACCAGGCGCTGATGGGCGGCGAGCTGGACCTGATGTTCGACCTGATGTCGGGCTCGCTGAAGTCGCTGATCGATGGCCAGCGCATCCGCCCGCTGGCGGTGATGCAGGACAGCCGCATCGCCACCCTGCCCAACGTGCCCAGCGCCAAGGAGCTGGGGCTGGACAGCAGCACCCACATCCGCAGCTGGCAGGGCCTGGCGGTGCGCAGCGGCACGCCGGCCGACATCGTCGACAAGCTGCATGCGGCGACGGTGGCGGCGGCCAGTTCGCCCCAGGTGCGCGAGCGCATCGAGCAGCTGGGCTCCGAGCTGACCACCAGTCGTTCTCCGTCCGAGTTCCAGCAGCTCTACCGCGCCGAGCTGGTCCGTTGGACCGGGATCATCAAGGCCGCCAACATCCGCACCGAATGAAGATCACCGCCATCGAGTGCCACCTGATGCAGGCCGGCGCTCCACCGCACACCGGCTGGAGCGCCACCGGCACCAGCGCCCTGGCCGCCAGCCGCAACTGGCTGTTCGTCACCGTGCACACCGACGCCGGGCTGGTGGGCACCGGAGAAGGCTCCGGGTGGCCGCGGGTGGTGTGCAGCGCCATCGAGGACCTGGCGCCCCTGCTGTTGGGCGAGCCGGCCTTCGACATCGAACGGCTGGGCCAGAAGCTGCGGGTGGCCATGATGGGCCATGGCCAGACCGGCGTGGTCGGCATGGGCGCGCTGGCCGCCATCGACATGGCGCTGTGGGACCTCAAGGGCCAGGCCCTGGATGCTTCGGTCGCACAGCTGCTGGGTGGCCATGTGCGCACCCGCATCCCGTACTACTGCCATGTGGCCGACGCGGCCCAGGCACAGGCCGCGGTCGCACGTGGCGTCAAGGCGCTGAAGGTGGGCGGCCGGGCCGGCGTGGTCGACCGCGCCTTCGCGGTGCGTGCCGCGGTGGGCCCCGACATCGACCTGATGGTGGACCTGCACGGCCCGCCCTGGTCCAGCGCGGCCGATGCGGTGGCGGTGGGCCGTGCACTGGAACCGCTGGACCTGCTGTTCCTGGAGGAACCCGTGGCGCCCGACGACATCGACGGCTGGAAGCGCGTTCGCGACGGCGTGGCGCTGCCGCTGGCCGGCGGTGAGCGCCTGGCCACGCTGGCCGACATGCAGCGCTTCATCGAGGCACGGCTGCTGGACGTGCTGCAGCCCGACACCGGCCGCTTCGGTGGCCTGACGCAGATGCGCAAGCTGGCCGGCCTGTGCGAGGCCCATGGCCTGGTGATCGCGCCGCATTCCGGCTCGCTGGGGCCGGTGGCCGAGTTCGCCGCGGTGCACTTCATGGCGGCCACGCCCAACGTGCTGGTCCTGGAGCGCATGGAGCCCGACTGGCCGGGGCGCGACGCGGTGGTGACGAGCCGCCTGGCGGTGTGCGACGGCACGGTGGCCGTGCCGGAACGCCCGGGGCTGGGCGTGGCGCTGGACCTGGCGACGGTGCAGGCCCACCCCAGCCAGCGCAACTGCGCCATCGCCAGCGGCGGCTGGAATGCGGGCACCGAACACGAAGCGATCTACCTGCAGCCCTGCCGGCCGCGCGCGGCACTCACCCGACGGAAGCAAGACGATGAATGACCATTCGACCCCTCTCGACCGCCTGACGGCACAGCGGCTGGCGGCCCTTTCCACGGCCACGCTCACCACCGTGCTGTTCAAGCGCGGCTTCCGCAACACCTTCCTGCAGGGCCTGCGCCCGCTGCACGGCGACGGCCAGGCGATGGTGGGACGGGCCTTCACGCTGCGCTACATCCCGGCGCGCGAGGACCTCGATGGCCTGCGCGCCTTCGACGACCGGGCCCACCCGCAGCGCGTGGCGGTGGAGCAGTGCCCTGCGGGCAGCGTGCTGGTGATCGACAGCCGGGGCGACGCCACGGCCGCCTCGGCCGGCAACCTGCTGGTCACGCGGCTGCAGCAGCGCGGGTGCGCCGGCATCGTCACCGACGGCGGCTTCCGCGACAGCCCGGAGATCGCGCAGATGGCCTTTCCGGCCTACCACCAGCGGCCCTCCGCGCCCACCAACCTGATCCGCCACCATGCCATCGACCTGCAGCTGCCGATCGCCTGTGGCGGCGTGGCGGTGTACCCCGGCGACGTGATGGTGGGCGATGCCGAAGGCGTCGTGGTCATTCCCTCGGGCATCGCCAACGAGGTGGCTGCAGAAGCCTACGAGCAGACCATCTACGAAGACTGGGTGGCCGAGCGGCTGGGGCAGGGCGATGGCCTGTTCGGGCTGTATCCGCTGACCGACGATGCACTGCGGCCGCGCTTCCAGGCGTGGAAGGCGGCGCAGGCGGCCCGCTACCCCCACCGCGCCGCGGACTGACATGCGGCACGTCTCCCGGCACCAGCACCTGGACGGGCGCGGCAGCGCCATGACCGAGTACCGCGTGCACAACCGCGTCGGCGAGAACCCGGTGTGGGACGCCGGCAGCGGCCGCCTGCTGTGGATCGACGTCCGGCGGCAGCAGCTGCTGTCCATCGACCCGCAGTCCGACGAGCCGACGGTGCAGCACTGGCAGCTGGACGAGCCGGTGGGTGCCATGGCGCTGTGCGCCGACGGCCGCGTGCTGCTGGCGCTGCGGCGGCGGCTGGTGTTGCTGGACCGGCGCGACGGCAGCCTGAAGCCGGTGGCCGAGGTGGACACCGAGCCACCGGGCAACCGGTTGAACGACGGCAAGGTATCGCCGGGCGGCGGCTGGTTCGTCTTCGGCTCGATGAACGACGGCAGCCACAAGCTGCCCACCGGCAGCCACAAGCTGCCCACCGGCAGCCTGCATGTGCTGGGTGCCGACGGCCGCGTGCGCCGGTTGCGCGGCGGTCTGTGCGTGGCCAATGGCATCGCCTTCAGCCCGGACGGCCTGCAGATCTACTTCTCCGACAGCCATGCCGGGCAGGTGTGGGTCGCGCCCTGGGACGAGGCACGGGGCGACATGGGCGCGCCGCGGCACTTCGTGTTCAGCGGCGAGGCGGAGGGCCGGCCCGACGGCGCCGTGGTCAACCGCCGGGGCGACTACCTGTCGGCCGGCGTGTCCGCCGGGCGGCTCAACCGGTTCTCGGCCGACGGCCTGCGCCTGCCCGCGCTGCACCTGCCTTGCCGCGCCCCGACCATGTGCTGCTATGGCGGACCTTCGCTGCAGTGGTGGTTCGTCACCTCGCTGATCCGCCCGGAGTGGACCGCCGGACCGCCGCAGGACGATGGGCAGCACGCAGGCAGCTGCGACGGCAGCCTGTTCCGCCTGGTGTCGGACGGTCTGGGCCTGCCGGCCACCAGCTTCCGCTTCCTTTAGACAAGGCCGCGCCAGGCGCACGCCCAACCAAAGCGCACGTTCGCAAACATTTTATTAACTGGACTATCCATAGTCCGCGACCCTGGAGACAACGATGCAATACAGAGTCCTGGCGCTCGCAGCCCTGGCCACCCTCACCGGCGGCACCGGCATGCCCGCGCATGCGCAGTCCAACGTCACGATCTACGGCCGCTTCGACCTGGGCGTCACGCGGCAGAACGACGGCACCTCCAGCTTGAGCGGCAGCAACGGCCGCCTGGGCCGCGAGGGCGAGCGCTGGGACGTGCGCCACGGCTCCGAGAGCCGGCTCGGCTTCCAGGGCGTGGAAGACCTGGGCAGCGGGCTGCGCGCGGGCTTCCAGATCGAGCATCGGTTCCGCAGCGACACCGGCGAAGCCGATCCGGTGTTCTGGAAGGCGCGCTCCTATGTGTACCTGGAGAGTGCACAGGTGGGCACGCTGTATCTCGGCCGCGAGTACGTGCCCGCGTTCTGGCCCGCCTTGAAGACCGACCCGTGGCTGTGGGACACGGTGGGCTCGCCCGGTCTCAACCACCAGTTCGCGACCTACCGCATCGACGGCCATGCGCGCGGCAACAACTCGGTGGGCTACAAGACGCCGAAGTGGAACGGCTTCAGTGCCAACGTGGCCGTGGCGGCCGGCGAGGCGGCACGCGACCGCGCCACCGGCGCCAACGTGGAATACGCCAGCGGCCCGCTGTACGCCGGCCTGGGCATCGACCGCCAGAACGCCGACACGCGGGTGGTGGTGGCCGGTGCGGCCTATGACCTGGGCTGGGTGCGACCGATGTTCACCTACACCGATTCACGCGTGGCCGCCAAGGACGTGGTGAACCTGACCCTGGGCGCCTCCGCGCCGCTGGGCCGGGGCATCCTGCGCGCCGCCATCGCCCGGCTCGACCCGGACGGCGATGACAACAACATCACCAAGCTCGGTCTGGGCTACGAACACCTGCTGAGCAAGCGCACCTCGGTCTATGCCGACCTGGGTTCCGCCAAGCAGCAGGGCCGGCTGGCCGGCGTCGAGCGCACGCGCACCACCGCGGTGGACTTCGGCCTCAAGCATTCCTTCTGAACCCCCGAAGCGGAGACAGACAAGATGACCAAGCAACCTTCCTGGCTGCGCCGCGGCGCCGGCCTGCTGGCCCTGGCCGTGATGCTGCAGATCGCGGCCTGCGGCAACGACGACGATGACGAAGCGGTGGTGAACAACCCGCCGGTCAGCGCCTTCACGCGGTCCATCCTCGACACCGATCCACCCAGCTATGCGGCGCTGGCGCCGGTCGATGCGGCCGGCTTCGAGCTGGCCGGTCGCATCAAGCCCCGCACGGTGGCGGAACTGCGCGCGCAGGGCCTGGACAGCCGGCTGATGATCGGTGGCGAGACCACCGACCGCAACTTCAGCACCTTCGCCAACTGGAAGGAGTTCCTCAATCCGCTGGGCGCCGGCGTGGTGCGCGTGCAGTCGGGCTGGAACGACGTCGAGAAGGTGATCGCGACGCCGGCGGTGTACGACTTCGCCAAGCTCGACGAGATCGTGGACGGCGCGGTGGCGCAGCAGCTGCGGCCGTTCATGTTCCTCGGCTACGGCAACACACGCGAAGGCTGCGTGGATTGCGGCGGTGCCGGCCTGGGTGGCGCCTTCCCCAAGGGTGCGGGCAAGGAGCGCTTCCTGCGTTTCGTGGAAGCCACGGTGAGCCGCTACAAGGACCGCGTCGACGACTGGCAGATCTGGAACGAGCCGATGACCGACCTGGAGAGCTACAAGGTGCTCAGCGTGGAGGTGGCGCAGGCCATCAAGCGCATCCAGCCGAAGGCGAAGATCTCCATCGGCTCCTGGTACACGGTGCACTATGTGCTGGGCTGCGTGGAGAACTGCAACGACAGCGCAGCCAACCAGCGCGACCGCGCCTACATCCTGGAGTCGCTGAAGTACTTCAACGACCACAAGGGACCCACGGTGCCGGCGCAGGACGTGTACGTCTCCTTCCATCCCTACTCCACCAACGTCGACTACGACGCCAAGCCCTGGGACAAGCAGAGCGTGGACAACTTCCTGGCGCTGGTGCGGGGCTACGGCTTCAAGGTGCGCATGGACGAGAACGGCGCGCCTTCCACCCCCTGCCAGACCTACGCCATGTGCAACGGCGGCCGCCTGGCCTGGACCGAGAAGAACCAGGCCAAGTACAACCTGCGCCGCGTGATGGGCGACCTGGCGCGCGACATCGAGACCAGCATGTTCACCATCACCGACCTGCACTACAACGATGCGAAGAACACCAAGGGCCTGCTGACCACCGGCACCTGGGACCCCAACGACGACAGCGTGTTCACCAACGGCGACCAGTCGGTCAAGGGCAAGAAGATCGCCTTCGGTGCCTTCCAGAACGTGACGGCGCTGTTCGACGAGCGCACCACGGCGGTGGCCGACCATGGCTGCACCGTGCCGGCCGGCTACGTGGCACATGCCTGGCTGCAGAAGGACCGCAGCGGCCGCGAGCACACGGTGCTGGGCGTGTGGAAGATGACGCCGCTGCCGGTGGCCGACACCGCCGAGCCGCGGGCCGTGGTGTCCATCAGCTGCAGCAGGCTGGCCTGGCGCGAGCCGCAGCGACCGCTCTACATCGACCTGATGGACGGCCGCACCTACCGCATGCCGGCTGCCGCCGTGGGCGCCGCGGCGGGCGGCGGCGTCAAGGTGGAGGTGCCGGTGGCCGACTGGCCGGTGCTGGTCGCCGATCCCGGCTTCGTGGCCCGGTCGCTGCGGTGATGGCCATGCCTGCGCATTCGCCCTTCCTGAAACTGATCGGCGGCGAGTGGGTGCTGTGCAGGGTGCGGTGTGGTCTCGGCGCTGGCGCTATGCGGACAGGCGCTGCGTCACCGGCTGCTCGGTCGCGACGATCACGCCGATGAAGGTGGAGGCCTTGTCCACCAGCACGCGCACGCAGTCGGCGGTGGCGGCCGGCTGTCCGCACACGGCCACTTCCAGCTTCATCACGTCCTGCGCCGCATAGGCGTAGTCCACGTGCAGCAGGTCGAGGCCGCGGGCCGCGTACAGGCCGAGGATGCGGCACATCAGGCCGGCATCGCGGTCCATCAGGTAGGTCTGCACCAGGCGCGGTGCGCGGGAGAAGAGGTCTTGGGCGTTCATGCTGTCTTCCGGTGATCCACAAGGGCGGGCGCGCGAGGCGCCGGCGGCGGTGCGCGTGGATCGAAGGACAGCGGACGGAAAGAAGCTGGCTGCAACATCGACCCGGCTGACCGGGACGACGCGCACGTGCCCGGTCAGCGCGGAATTCGAATGATCGCGATGAGGACCAGGGGCAGGCGGGCAGGCATGGCGCGAGTCTAGGCCAGCGCAGCGCCATGGATGCGGGTTCGTCGGGCGCAGGGGAATGTTCCGCCGTGGTCGCGCGTATGCCTGGGTGTGCCGGGGCGCATGGGGCGCCTGCAGCACATCCACATTGCAGGAGCGAGCAAGATGAAGACCCGGATCCTTGGCCAGCTGGCCTGTGCCGCGGCGCTGTGCGCCGTGCCCTTCGCCAGCCATGCCCTGAGCGGCATCACCGACACGGCGGGAGACTTCCTGCCCACCTTCGCCGGCAGCATCACCAGCACCGACCTGGACGTGCTGAGCGCCACCGTCACCTACGACGCCGGCAAGGACCTCTTCGAACTCACCAGCACCATGGCCGGCGCGATCGGCTCCACCGACAAGGGCTTCTACGTGTGGGGCGTCAACCGCGGCAGCGGCGTGGCCAACTTCCAGGCCAGCGGCATCACCGGCGTGCGCTTCGACAGCGTGGTGCTGCTGCGTCCCGATGGCACCGGCAGCATCGGCGGCGTGGGCCTGGCGCCCGGCTCGGTGAAGATCGCCGGCAACACCATCACCGGCTACGTCAGCGGCTCGCTGCTGCCTTCCACCGGCTTCAACAAGCTGGACTACACCTGGAACCTGTGGCCGCGCGACGGCGCCTTCACCGGCTTCGCCGCCATCTCGGACTTCGCGCCGGACAACGCCAACTTCACCAGCACCGCCGGTGTGCTGGCCGTGCCGGAGCCCGGCACCACGGCATTGATGCTGGCCGGCCTGGGGGCCGTCGGCCTGCTGGCCCGGCGCCGCCGCCCCGCCTGAGGGCGCAGCGCCTGCCGCTTCGGTCGGCCGCTCAGCCGTCGATGTCCGCCGAGAAGGCCAGTGCCTGCTGCGCCTGCAGTTCCCGGCAGCGCCGCTGCAGGGCGGCGTGGATGGAGGCATAGGCGGTGCTGCCGAGCGCCAGGCGCCGCAGGCCGGGCGTGCGTTCGTCGGCGGCCGCGACCATGGCCGCGACGGTGCGCTGCGCATCGCCGCGCAACGCAAAGCCACCGCTGGTGAAAGCCCGTCGCAGGGCGCCCGCTGGCGTCGGCTCGTAGGCGGGCAGGGGCTCGGCCTGGTCCAGCGCCGAGCCGAATCCGGTGGCGGTGGGACCCGGCTCCACCAGCAGGAAGTCGATGCCCAGGCCCTGCACTTCCTGCGCCACGGATTCCACGAAGCCCTCGATGCCCCACTTCGTCGCGTGGTACAGGCTGAAGCCGGGGTAGGCGATCTGCCCGCCTTCCGATGACACCTGCAGCACCTGGCCGCCGCCTTGCGCACGCAGCAGCGGCAGGCAGGCCCGGATGAGCTGGATCGAACCCAGCAGGTTGGTCGCGATCTGCCGGTCGATCTGCGCGTCGCTCAGTTCCTCGGCGGCGCCGAAGAGGCCGTAGCCGGCATTGCTCACCACCACGTCGATGCGGCCCATGCGCTGGAAGGCCTCGGCCGTCACTGCGCGGATCGCCTGCACGTCGGTCACGTCCAGCGGCAGCACGGCCAGGCGGTCGCCATGCCGGGCTTGGAGCGTCGAGAGCGCGCCTTGCCGGCGCACCGTGGCCACGACGCGGTCGCCGCGGGCCAGCAGGGTGTCGGTCAGTCCGAGGCCGAGGCCGGAGGAGGCGCCGGTGATGAACCAGGTCTTGGGGGTCGTCATGGTGTACTTCCAGGAGGGGTGGGCAGGAGCCTGCATTCTGGAAATCCAGCGCCGCCCGCGGAAGCCAGCCCGGGCGGCATGAGCCCGTGAGGAGAATTCACCAATGGCAAAGGCCACCTTGGCCGACCTGGTCGCCTTCCAGACCGTCGCGGCGCATCGCAGCTTCCGGCAGGCCGCCGATGCGCTCGGCCAGTCGCGCTCCGCCCTCAGCCATGCCATGCGGGGACTGGAGGCGCAGCTGGGCGCACGGCTGCTCAACCGCACCACCCGCAGCGTGGCACCGACGGAGCTGGGCCAGCGGCTGCTGGAGCGCATCGGTCCGCTGCTGCGCGAGCTGGACGATGCGCTGGCACAGGTCTCCCAGGCGCAGGGCCGGGTGCGCGGCACCCTGCGCATCAACACCAGCGAGTCCGCCGCCCGCCTGCTGCTGCAGCAGGTGGTGCCGCGCTTCCTTGCGGCGCATCCGGACGTGGAACTGGACCTGGTGGCCGATGGCCGGCTGGTGGATGTGGTGGAGCAGGGCTTCGACGCCGGCATCCGCCTGGGCGAATCGCTGCCGCAGGACATGGTGGGCGTGCCCATCGGCGGCCCGCTGCGGTTCATCGCGGTGGCCTCGCCGGGCTACCTGGCGGATCGTGCGCCGCCGGCCTTGCCGGAAGACCTGCGCCAGCACCGCGGCACCCGCAACGCCCAGCAGAACCGCGACGCCCAGCGCGAGCAACACGCCCAGCCACACCCGGTCGGCGAGGCCAGAGAACGCCGCGAGCGGCGCCGCGACGCGCAGCACGTAGCGCCCCGGCTCGTCGCCATGCTCCGCGCGAGGGGTGAAGCTCGTCGACCAGACCCGCAGCGGGCCCTTCTTCGACGAGACGGTGATGGCGCCAGCGGCGGGCAGCGGCTCCTCGACGTGCCAGCGGCCCTCGTGCAGCACCACCACGCCGTCTTCAGCCTCGACCCGAAACGGCCAGCCATGGGCTGTCACCGTCGGTCCATCATCATCGTCACCGGCGCGCTCGAGGTGGCCGTGCTCCTGGTGAATGGAGTCCGCGAGCGCCAGCGCACGACGTGACAGCTCGGCGTCGACGACCTCCAGCGTCCACCGCTTCATGCCGCCCGACACCACGAGGCCGAGCCCCGTCAGCACGACCGCGAGGAGCGCGGCGACGAACACCATCAGCTT
>OFDN01001510.1_pt1 | contig 14940 bp, 11 predicted proteins | sample 1520971 | NCBI WGS metagenome assembly OFDN01 (sample SAMEA94257418, study PRJEB24077) | hot springs metagenome | biome: Aquatic biome; feature: Geographical feature; material: Water | place: India | collected 2012-06-12 | depth 5 m
GATAGAGCGATGTGCCGAAGCCTGAGAATCCGCGTAGGTTGAGCCAGTCATCCTGTCCACGAGTGTCCACGCCGGCCCGCTCGCCAACGACACCGGGGACATAGCGCAAAGCCTCCATGACGGAAAGAGCGCCTCGGTCTTCCATCTCCTGTCTGCCAAGGACGGAAATCGACTGCGGAGTCTCGATGATCGACGTATCTGTCTTGGTGCCGGTGGTGCTGCGCTTGGCGACATAGCCCCGCACCGGCCCGGTAGCTGTTTCCGTCTCCGCCGCCGCCTTCACTGTCACGGTTGGCAGCATTGCCCCTTGCTCGCCAGGTGACCGGGCGGCCTTGATCACCATGGACCCTCCCTCCTGCGTGGCCACAAGCCCGCTGCCGGAGAGGAGTTGATTGACGGCCTCGCGCGGGGTCAGGTTGCCTTTGACCGCTGGCGCCTTCTTGCCTGCGACCAAGGCAGGGGAGAAGGCCACGGGAACGCCCGTGGCTGCGGCGAGTTCGTTCAGTGCGGCGTCGAGCGGTTGCGCCGCAATGGAGATGGCCACTGGCTTGTCTGTGGTAGCGGCCTGGGCATGAACGAGCCCGGGAGTGCTGATGGCCAGGGCGATGGCGAGGGTGAGTGGTGCGGGGTTGAAGAGGAGGTGCGGGTGGCGCATCGAGGTCTATTCCTTAAGCAGTAGTGTGAATGAAAATAAGTCTCACTACTCTTAAAGACGCGCGACCAGTCCAGATGTACACCCCTTTCCGCAACTTTTTCTTACAGGGCCGGGTGGTCTTGCGGTCAGCGCGCCTTGACGACCTCGGTGCTGCCGTCGTCCCGCGCGACCAGGCGTACCGGGAGAATCTGCGGCAGCACACGTGCGAAGATGTCCGGGCGGCCGATCTGGTAGCTGCCACCGATGCGCAACGCTGCGACTTCCGGATCCCGGATCACCAGGCGGGTGGCGTGGTAACGCTCCAGTTCGTGCACCGCATCGGACAGAGGGGTGTTCGTGAAGCGCACCAACCCTTGCCGCCAGGGGGCAATGCCGGCAGGGGAGATGGAGGAGACCTGGCTCATCTGACCAGAAAGCGAGACCTGGACGCCCTGGCCTGCAGACAGTTCTACTAGTTGGGGACTCGGCTGGCCGCGGGCGTCGATGGTCACATCGGCTACCCTGACGCGCCCGTCCTCCACTGCAACGTTCACGGTTCCGGCATCGGCGCCGTCCTTCATGTAGCGGACGGCAAAGCGCGTGCCCACCACCGTGACGCGGGCAGGGCCGGCCAGAACGTCAAAGGGCTTGGCGGTGTCCGGCGCCACGTTGAACATGGCCTGGCCATGCGCCATGCGGACTTCACGTCGATTGCGGTAGAGCGAGACTTCCAGGCGGGTGTCCGCGTCGAGCGTCAGGTGGCTGCCATCGGGCAGCGGCACGTCCAGCCGCTGACCTTGCTCCGCTGCGTAGGTGTTGGCAAAGGTCGGCTGTGTCCACTGATACCAGGCAATGCCGGCGGCCATGGTGCAAACGCCACAAAGCGCTGCGACCCCGGCGCCGAAACCGCGCGGCCACCATGAGCGGGCGCTCGGCGCGGGTGAGCGCCACGGGTCATTGCGCGTGCGCCGCTTTTGCCCGATGGCTGGGGTGTCGATGCTCGGCTGGGGTGAACTCTCTGCCGGGCGTGGAGGAACCCCGCGACGGGACGCGCGCAGCAGATGCGCCACCCGCTCTGCCGGCATGCTGCGAAGCAGGCGAATGCTGTCGTCCACCTGTGCCCAGGCTCTTGCGTGCGCCGGATCAACTGCTCGCCAGGCCTGGAACTCGGCCTCCTCGATGGCGCTGAGCCCTTGCTCCCGGCGCGTGTGCCAGTCCGTCGCGGCGACGTCGACCGGATCCTGGCCGCGGACGAACGCCTCGAGTTCCCGCGAGGCCACTTCATCGAGAGAGGCATCCGCGGACGGTGAGCAACAGGAAGAGCCCGTGGGGGCTGTCGTTCGGATCATCTTATTTGTATAGACGCACGAGGCCGCGCAAAACTACACCCCGCAGGATCAATCCGGCGCGCAAGGGTTCTCTATTCCTTGGCATGGCTGCCCTTCTGCGTCTGCCGGCATGCGGCGCAGGCCAGTTTGCCGCGGCTGATGTACTGGTTGACCATGCTGAGCGAGATGCCCATGCGCTGCGCGATCTCCTTGTTCGGGAGTTCATCGAAAGCATAGAGGCAGAACGCTTCGCGGCATCGGGTCGGCAACGCCTCGATGGCCTTGAGATAGGCCTCGGCTGCCTGCGAGGAGGCGTAGATTTCCTCGGGTTGAAGGTGTTGTGGCTGGGTCGGCAGGACGGCCTCGTCGAGTTCATCGATGTTGTCGTGCTGCCGAATCTCCGCGCGCCGATCCATGTCGATCTTGGCGTTCAGGGCCACTTGTCGCAGCAGGGCCCGAGGCTCGAGTACCGCTTGCCCGGCCTGCTGCATGGCCAGGACGCGCGCGTAGCTCTCCTGCGCCAGGTCGGCCGCAGTGTCGTGGTCCTTGACCTTGCGAAGGCAGAAGTTCAGGAGTTCCCGGTAGTAGCGAGTGATCACGGTCCAGCCAGCGCCCCAAAGTGACGACGTTTCCTGGCAGGGGCATGCGTCAAGCTGGCTGTGGTGGATCACCGACGCCGCGCCGCCAGGGCTCGAGGCCATTCCCGGACGCACGGCGTGGCTATATGGCTGGCGTAGGCCAAGCGAAGCAGGGCTCGGCGCTTACGAGGGGCGGGTCTCTCCAGGGGATCGGGGGGATTCCAATCCCTGGCAGCGAGGCCTCTGTAGCATCATTCGGAATGACAATCATTCCATTCTACTCGAATGCCCGTCATCTGACCACTATGAGTGCCTGCGTTCGTGTCCCGTGTTCGGTGGGCTTGCTGTGCCAAGGAAGGGATCCATCGATCCTTCCTTGGGGCGTGACGCTCAGGTGGCGGCAGCAGCGAATTTCTCCGTGCTGGCGCCAGGCTTGCGCGCGGTGGATGATCCGAGCGCATCGATGATCTCCTTCACGCGCACGGCCGTTACGGAGAGCAGGGTGTCGCTCAGCCCATGGCTGCCCTCGCATGCCCCCTGCAGGAAGATGGCCGGCTGGAACTCGGTGGCAGACCTGAGACGGTAGTTGCGGTCCACCTGTAGATCGCCCAGGTGCCTGGCGAGCGGGGTGAGCAGGGGCTTGTGGTTCTCGCGCTCGTACCCCGTTGCCAGCACCACAGCGTCGTAACGCCGCGTGAGTTCCATGTTCTGGTCCAGATCGCGCAGCACGAGTTCAACTCCGTCTGCGCGCGCATTTGCGCTCAGTACCTCGTGCCGCCGCAGCAGGTGATGGCGATCGCCGCGCACGACCCGTTGTTCGTACAAGATCTTGTAGATCTGCTGAATGAGTTCGAGATCCGGGGCCGCGTAGTTGGTACGGTGAAACTCCTGCAGCAGTTTGGCGCGGGTGGCTTCGTCCTGCTGGAACATGTGATCGGTGAAATCCGCGTTGAAGATGCCGTTGACGAACGGGCTGTCGTCGGACGGGTGCAGGGCCCGGCCGCGCATGATCAGGTCGACGTCGGTGGGCTCCGCTCGGTTGTGCAGGTCGACGAAGATCTCCGCCGCGCTCTGGCCGCCTCCGATGACGGCGATCTTGCGCGCATGGCGGTTGGCCGCGATGCCGATGAGGTAGCCGTTTGAATGGAAGACGCGGGGCTCGCCCGCCAGCTTCTTGAAGCAGTCCGGTACCTTGGGCGTCCCGCCGACGCTGACCACGAGATTGCGGGCCAGGCGATCCCGCACGGCGCCCCGTTGGTCACGGGATCGCACCCGCAGCAGGGGAACGTGACCGTCCTTTTGTTCAGGCAGCACCTCGATGACCTCTTCGGCGTATGCGCAGATGTCGTCGAACTGGCGAGCAGCCCACCCGAGGTAGTCGCTGAACTCGTGGCGACTCGGGAAGAAGGACTTGAGGTTGATGAAGTCGGGCAGTCGGCCTTGCTCGTGCAGGTAGTTCACGAAGGTGAAGCGACTGCGCGGGTTGCGCAGCGTCGCCAGATCCTTCAGATAAGAGATCTGCATGTGGGCATGGCCGAGCAGCATGCCCGGGTGCCAGGAGAAGCCGGCTTGCTTTTCGATGAAGAACGCGTCGATGGGGCGGTGCCCTGCCTGCCGTTCTTCCTGGAGGGCAATGGCGAGAGCGATGTTGGATGGCCCGAAGCCGATTCCGATCAGGTCATGGATGTGCATGCGGTGGTCCTCACGAGGTGGTGCTGATGGATGGGGCATCTGTGATCGCCGATGCAAAAGACATCGATGACGACGCCGATGACGCACGGCCGCAGATCGGTCGTGAGGGGGCCATCGCGGTCCGGACGGGCTGCGCCATGGCACCGCACCGGGGATGTCCGGCGCAAAGGAGCTCATGGCGTGATGGCGGTCCCATGCCAGCAAGACGGGGAAGGGCCTGGTTTGTTTAGTCCGCCGGGTTCCGCGAGCGCGGCTAAACAGATGAGGGGCTGATGCGTCTTATGAGGCAACACAACTGACCGCGAGCGCAAAGTAGCTGGCTGCATGGATCGGATCAGGACGTGGACATCAGGATGCCTACCGGTTGGCAGGCGTCTTCACTAGAACATGCCCCTTCATACCGACCATGGCTCAGAAACGTCTCGTTTACATCTGGTCCCTAAGGAACGCCGCCGCGGACAAGGCTGGCCAGCACATCAACTACAAGGCCGAGGCGCGGTACATGCCCTCGCCACTCGAGCATCTGGTGACCCTGCTCAACGAGGGGCCCCTGGGCGAGCATCTGGTGCTTGACCGGGTGATCTTCGATGACGACGAGGGGTCTCCCGCGGACCGGGCCAAGCTGGCCGACTACGGCTTCACGCCCCGACCTGGGGGAACGTGGTTCTACCCGCCGGGGCTGGCCGTCCAAGGGCGTGCGCTCAACGATCTGCTCACGCCCGTGCCCTCGACCTACCGGCGATTGCCGCTGAACGATCCACGGCGCGCCAGTGGCAAGCATGATTTCGAGGAGCGCCTGCTGGCTGCGCTGAGCGGCGTGCAGGCCGATGTCGTCGTGCTGGATGGCCTGCTGGTTATCCTGGATGAGTTGGTGCGCCCGGGGGCGCCATTCGCCCGGCGCATCTACAACATCCATCCCGGCATCACGCGGGATGGCTCGCCCCACCAGCGGCGCGGCGCCTATGCCACGCTCGACGCCCTGCATGGCGCGCGGGGCAAGAAGGTCGTGAACTGGCAGACGATGGAGTACATCGACGTGCCCGTGGTTCGCCAGACCGGCGCGTCTTTCCATTTCGTTGACAACGGCATCGACTCCGGAGAAGTCGTGGCCGACGTCCTGGCCACCGACATCGACCCCGAGGACACGATTCTGGAACTGCGCTGGAACAACTTCCATCGAAGTCTTTTCCCGGCGCTGGAACAGGGCCTCGCCAAGGTCTTGGGCGTCGAGCTGGGAGTGGCCCATGCCTGCTGAACCCGCGATCGCGCGGGGGTGGGGGCGGCGGTGTGCCTCGGGTGCGGTGCTGATCGCGGCGCTTTCTCTGCTGATGCCCCATCCGGCGCGCGCCCGTGAGGTGTCGGACGAAGCGATGACCGCAGTTGCGCGATCCATCGAGATCCGGCGCACCACCGATGACATCCCGCACATTCGGGCGAACGGGTGGCGCGACTTGGGCATTGGCATCGGGTATGTGCAGGCGCAGGACGCGCTGTGCACCCTGGCGGAGTCGTTCGTGACCAACGAAGGTCGACGATCTCTTTTTTTTGGCGCGGAGCAGCGTCCCTCGGTTGATTCCAATGTGGGGCGACCGAAGAACATCGACTCGGACTTCTTCTTCCGGGCCTTTGTCGATGACGCGGCGGTGGCGCGTTTCCAGGCCGAGCAGCCCCGTGAGTTGAACGACCTCGCCGAGGGTTTTGCTCAGGGCTACAACCGCTGGCTGCGGGAGGCCCAAGCCCACCCGCGCCGCCACGCCCACCGTGCCTGCCTGGGCAAGAAATGGGTTCGCGAGATCTCGGCGCAGGACATCCACCGCCGGATGTACGCGTCGCATCTGACGGCGGGCTATCTGCAGTTTCTCCCCGACATCGTCAACGCCTCGCCCGGCAGGGTGCAGGCGAGCGATGCTGTGGGTTCGCAGGAACTGCGGGTGCGTCTGGCCAACAACCTAGGCCCGCGCGTCGAGTTGGGCAGCAACGTGATCGCCTGGGGACAGCGTGCCACCGGCGGCGACGGGGCCGTGCTGCTCGGCAACCCGCATTGGTATTGGGGTGGCCCGGACCGCTTTTACCAGATGCACCTCACCATTCCCGGGAAATTGAACGTGGCGGGGGTGGGGTTCCTGGGGGTGCCGCTGGTGATGATCGGCTTCAACGAGCATGTGGCGTGGAGTCATACGGTTTCCAGCGCGCGTCGCTTCGGCTTGTTCCAGTTGGAGCTCGATCCATCGGATCCCAGGCGCTATCTGGTCGATGGCGTGTCCGAGCCCATGCAGTCGCGCACCGTCACCGTGGACGTGGCGGACGAGGGCGGGCAGGCTCGCCAGGTGAGCAGGACGCTGTACACATCGAGGTTCGGTCCCGTGGTGGATCTGGGCCGGATGGACCCCGCCCTGGGCTGGTCTGCCCAACGTGCCCTGGCGGTGCGCGATGTCAACGCGGACAACCAGCGCGTCTACCGGAATTTTCTGCGGTGGAATCTTGCGGGCTCGCTCGACGAGTTCATCGCCATCCAGCGCAAGGAGGCGGCCATGCCATGGGTGAATACCGTGGCCATTGGCAAGGGAGATGGGCGGGTCTGGTATGCGGACATCGGTGCGGTACCCGATGTGCCCGATGATCACCGTCAGGCCTGCAATGCGCCTCTTGCCGGCGCCTTCGCCAAGTTCGATCCGCGCACCCCGTTCCTGGATGGCAGCCGATCCGCCTGCATCTGGCATGTCGATCGAGAGGCGGTGCAGTCGGGTGCCATGCCGGCCGAGCGGCTTCCCAGTCTTCTGCGCGAAGACTATGTGGCCAACATGAACGACAGCTACTGGCTGGCCAACGTCGACCAGCCGCTCGACGGATTTCCTTCCTTGCTGGGGGCGGCTCAATCCGCGCTGCATCACCGCGGCCGTCTGGGGCATCAGATCGCGATCGACCTGTTGCAACGGGGGGCGCGGTCGTCCAAGGAACTCGGGCGCTGGGCGATGCAGGAGGCGCTGCGCTCACGCGCCTATTCCGCGGAGCAGTTCAAGCTGACCTTGCTCGATCAGGCCTGCTCTCGGGTGGGCGTGCCGGCAAGCGCAGGGCGTGATGCCTACACGAAGGCCTGCGGCGTTCTGCGCGCCTGGGGGAGCACCGGAGAGGCGGGCGATCGTGGGGCGCTGCTGTGGGATGCGTTCTGGGACGAACTGGAGAAGATCCCCGAAGGGAAACTCTACCGGACCTCCTTCTCCATCGACGCGCCACTGTCCACGCCGGCGGTGCCCATGCCGAGCGAAGGTGGGGCGGGCAAGGCGCTGACCTCGGCCATCGCTGCGCTGAGTGCCAAAGGGATACCGCTGGACGCGGCGACGGGAAGTCAGCGCTACGTGCGCAGCGGCGGTCGACGCTGGCCGATCTACGGCGGCTGCGGTGGCGCAGGCTATTTCACCGTGGCTTGCCCCGAGGACGGGAAGGACGTTCTGGATGCGAATGCGGTCTCCAACAGCTACTTGCAGGTGGTGCGCTTCGGCGAGAAGGGGGTCGAGGCGCACACGCTGCTGGCCCATGGACAGGACGAACTCGCCGTGAGCAACGGCCGGGGCAGCGCGCCGGTTGCGCGCTATTCGCGCAAGGCATGGCTGCGTTTTCCGTTCAACGAGGCGGACATCCAGCGCGATCCGCAGTTGACGCGCGCGGTCTTGCGGCCGTGAAACCCAGATAGGACGAGGTCTGCGCATGGCGTATTCGATGAGCGAACGCAATCAGGCACGCGAGCTGTTGCAGCTGCTGCGGCCGTTTTTTCCATGGATCCTGCTGTCGGCCATCACCGGCGTCGGCGCGGGTGCCGCCACGGTGGCCTTGCTGGGAGTGGTCAATCAGGTGCTTGCCGGCGGCAGCGGCATGGCCGGCGACGTGCTGCTCTCCTTCGTGGCGTTGTGCCTGGCGGCCTTGCTGGGGCGCGCCGTCTCGCACGTGTCCACCAACTGGGTCGGCCAGCGCCTGGTGGCCGAAGTGCGCAAGAGCTTGGCGCGCAAGATCCTGTCGGCCCCGATCGATGCGCTGGAGCGGTACCGAACACACCGGCTGATGCCTGTGCTGTCTCAGGACGTGGACATGATCAGCGACGTGATCTTCGCCCTCGCCACGACCTTGGTCTCGGTGGCCACCGTCCTGGGCTGCCTGGGCTACCTGGCCTATCTGTCGCTGCCGTTGTTCGGCTTTTTGATCGTCGCGCTGGTCGGGGGGACGGTGGCCCAACTGCTTGCGCAGGCGCGCGGGGTGTCGGGTTTCTGGAAGGCGCGGGACCATGAGGAGCAACTGCACAAGACTTACCGTGACATCAGTGCCGGGGCCAAGGAACTTCGCATGCACCGGGAGCGGCGCAGCCGGATGTACAACGGTCAGATCGAACGCATCATCGGGGCGATCCGTGACGTCAACAGCAAGGCGATCAACACCTATGTGCTGGCGACTGCGTTCGGGTCCGCGCTTTACTTCCTCTTGATCGCCTGGATCCTGGGCTGGGCGGCTTTCCGGTCCACGGAGCCCGCCGTGCTCAGCGGGTTCGTGCTGGTGCTGCTGTTCCTGAAAGGTCCGATGGACCAGATCCTGGGGGTGCTGCCAGAGGTTGGGCGGGCCAAGGTGGCGTTTCAGCGAATCGCCGACCTGTCGGCCCACTTCGCCAATCCGGAGCCGCACCTGCACCTGGATCGACCCGAGAGCCGGGTGGCCCTGGAGCAGGCCATCGAGCTGAGGAACGTGCAGTACGCCTTCCAGGCGCCCGACGGCGCGACCGAAGGCTTCGTGCTGGGGCCGCTGGACTTGCGCCTGGACAGCGGAGAACTGGTCTTCGTCGTCGGCGACAACGGGTCGGGCAAGACCACCCTCATCAAGGTCTTGCTGGGGCTGTACCCGCCAAAGGCCGGGGAGATCCTGCTGGACGGGGAGCCGGTGACGGTGGAAACCCGGGACGACTACCGGCAACTGTTCACGACCGTTTTCGCGGACTTCTACCTGTTCGAGGATCTGCTGGCCGGAGGCAAGGTGGAGGGGCGCGAGCAGGGCGTGACGCAAGCGGCCCTGAAATACCTGGAGCGTCTCGAGATCGCCCACAAGGTGAGCGTCAAGGAGGGGGCATTCAACACCCTGGATCTGTCCACCGGGCAACGCAAGCGGTTGGCCTTGGTGCACGCCTATCTGGAGGGCCGGCAGGTGCTGGTGTTCGACGAGTGGGCCGCAGATCAGGACCCGACGTTCCGGCACCTCTTCTACACCGAGCTGCTGCCGGAACTGCGGGATCGTGGCCATCTCGTCGTCGTCATCTCCCACGATGACCGCTACTTCCACGTGGCCGATCGGGTGGTGCGCATGGCCAACGGGCGCATCGTCGAGGATCGAAAGACCGGTGCGGACGAGGCAGGGCCGGTGTTGGCAGCAGCAGGATTGGCGGGCGCATGAGTCCTCGGTGGGTGCAAGGAATTGGCCGGTGCTGATCGTCTACAACAGTGTTCATCCGCGCCATCACGGGCGCGTGGAGATGTTTCGGGGCGCGCTGGTCGAGGGTGTGGAGGTGCCTGCGCGGGTCGAACGTGTGCGCCAGGAGCTGCTGCGCCGCGGGATGGGGCGCTTCGAGCTGCCGGGTGAAATGGATCTGGCCTTGTTGAACAAGGTCCATGCGCCGTCCTTCGTGGCGTTCCTGCGCGGCGCCTGGGCGGAATGGGTTGCGCTCGATCCGGCCAATGCCGGGAGGGATGCCCTGCCGTCGTACTGGCCGATCCGCGCCTTTCGCTCCGATGTGGTTCCCGACAGTTTCGTGGCGCGCCTGGGCCAATACACTTTCGATGCGGGCACGCCGCTGACCGCCGGCAGCTGGGACGCGGCCTGCGAGGGCGCCAACTGCGCGATCACGGCAGCCTGGCGCGTTCTCGCTGGCGAGTCGGCGGCTTTCGCACTGACGCGGCCGCCCGGACACCATGCGGGACGGGACTATTTCGGCGGCTATTGCTTCCTGAACAACGCGGCGCTTGCGGCTCAGGCCTTGCGTGACGGCGGAGCGCAGCGCGTGGCGATCCTCGACGTGGATTACCACCATGGCAACGGGACACAGACGATCTTCTACGACCGTCCTGACGTGTTGTTCGTGAGCATCCACGCCGATCCGCGGACCGATTACCCGTACTACATCGGCTACTCCGAAGAAACCGGTGCCGGTCTCGGCGAAGGGTTCAACGTGAACCTGCCGCTGCCGCGGGGGACCGATGGGGCCGCCTGGTGCCGGGCTCTTGAGATGGCCCTGCAGAGAATCCAGGCATTCAAGGCGGACGCATTGGTGGTGTCACTTGGGGTGGACACCTACGAAGGCGATCCGATCTCGGGCTTTCGGCTGACCAGCGACGACTTCCTGAGGTTTGGCAGCCGATTGGGCCGATTGGCCATGCCGACGGTCCTGGTGTTCGAAGGCGGCTACGCGGTGGACGACATCGGCATCAACACCGCCAACGTGCTCCAGGCTTACTTGAGCGAGGGAGTCGGGTTGGCCCGATGACAGTGCCGGCGTACGACCGGGCCGCAGGCAATGAGCGAGGTGATACATCCCGGCGCATCTGGTTGTGGGAAACCAAAATGTGACTCATAAAGCGTGAACTGAAAGGGCGTGGATTCATAGAGCGTGTCCCTATAGCTTTCCTACTGTTTTGGAAATGCTATGGAACTCGACTACGATCCCCGCAAGCGCTTTGGTGCCCATCTTGCCGCCCTTCGGCGCAAGAGGGGTATTTCGCAGGAGCGCCTTGCGCTGGAAAGCGGGCTGGCTCGCAGCTACCTGAGCGGTGTGGAGCGGGGCTTGCGCAACATCGCCCTGGTCAATATTTGCATCCTCGCGCAGGCCCTCGACATGCAGCCCTCGGAACTGCTGGACTTTCGCACCGGCGCGTAGAGAGTTCGCAGCCTGCTGACGGCCGCCCTTCGGGCTCGAGCTCGTCATGCGGCTACAGACCGGGGTCCCGGTCGCCATCGCATGTCTCCAGCAGCATATCGTCGCCCGCCCGAAGATGAATGCGGTGCTGCGGGTCGAGTGGGCAGGCGCCGCAGTAGCCGTGGCCGGGGAGCCGGTAGTACAGGCAGCACTGCCGGTGCAGCCGGATGGTGACAGGGGTGCCATCCTCGATCCGTCTGGCTTCCCGTTGTCGGGCATACAGCGGGTTGCGCTGGTGGTCCGGCCAGTGCGGCTCGTGCAGCAGCGCGTGCTGGTCTGCGGCGACATGGGGGGCGTCTCCGGTCAAGGCCAGCGCTTGCTCAAGGATGGTCTGCAGATACCGTGCGGCATTGGCCCACAGGATTTTTTGCGGCAGGTGTGTTTGCCGGGCGATGGCTGCAAACAGCGGTTCGAGGTGGTGCCACAGCAGGGGGCCATAGCGAACTGCCGCCGGTTCGCCCGCCATTGAACTGCCTTCCCGTGCGATGTGGAAGCGCGTCGGTGTGCCGGTGCCGTCCAGTTCGACCGCGACCTGGTCGGCGCGCATCGGAAAACCGTGCTGCAGCACGCTCGCTGCGGCGGCGACCGGCGGCAGCAGGGCCCACAGATAGTCCATGCTCCAGGCGGAGGCTGCAGCCCGCAGATCCTCGCCCGTGACGCCACGGCGGCGTGCATGTTGCCGGATCGCGCCGGCCAGCAGCCGATCGTCCCGAATCAGGCGCGAGACCTGGATGGCATCGGGCGGCCAGCGCGGGGAGCAGGTGAGCGCCTCTCCAAGGGGCGCCCACTCGCCCTGGAACAAGGGGGTGAGCAGAGGAATCACCGTGGGTTCTCTTCAACAAGGGGATGGCATTCGCCGGCCGGGAGAGCGCCTGGCAGGGCCGATGTGGTGAGGGTCACACACCCAAGACGCATGGGCGACCGCAGCGTTTAAACAAATCGGTGGATCGCCCGTCTTCAATGGAGCGGTTCCATCCGCGTCGCGCGCCCACCCTGGCAGCAGGGTATCGAATTGAGATACTTTCTGCCGTTTTCATCGGATTCGAACCGTCCATGCTTGCCCATCCTTACCTGCAGCTGCGCCGCTTGCTCCTTGCCGAGGCGCTGACCGACATCGCGAGCGGCGCGTACCGCCTGGCGTCGCTCGTCACCCAGGGCAACGCGGCGCTGGCGGTGGCCGAGGTCGATGGGGACACGCCCGAGTCGACCGTCCCGGACGGCCATCGCCATTTTTTGTTCGCTGATCGCCTGATCCGTGTTCAGGGTACTCGGATCACTAAGATCGAGACCCCTTCTGGGCTCGCTGTGCGTAGACCGCCGTTCGGCAAACTGACCGTTGCGGCATGACGGTTGGTCGGTCTGGAATCGCCGGCAGCGGGCGCTTGCCGACGTGGATAACGGGGCTGTATGGCCTTGGACATGGCTGCGCGCGTTGCCGCGGCAGTTTTCGACGTCTTGCACACCTGTATGGAAAGGGCTTGGGCCGTGTCCGCCAGGTGGTGGCGCTCACCGCGGCAATGATGGCGTCTTTCGCAACGGCCGCTCTTGATGCAGCGCCTGCGTCGCCGACCCTCATGGCTGCCTTGCGGCTGCCCGCGACGGCTGATTTCGCTGGTGCTGTGCCCTCTCTGGTCGATGCAGCACCCATCGGCGGTTTTGTGCAGGTGGCTCCCGTGGCCGGATCGGCGCCCACGCGCCGCACTGAGTTGCGCATGGCCCACGACGGCAGGGCCTTGCACATCCAGGTGCGAGCCTACGACCCCGAGCCTTCGGCCATCGTGGCGCAGCAGATGCGTCGGGATGTGGAGGGCATGCTCAAAGAGGATCAGGTGACGCTGGTGTTCGATCCCGATGGCGATGGCCGCAACGGTTACCTTTTCGCGGTCAATGCCAACGGCGCCCAGTTCGACGCGCTGATTTTCGACGGCGGGCAGATGCGTTTCGACTGGGACGCGTTGTGGCGCAGCGAAGCGCGCATCGAGGCCGATGGCTGGCGTGCCGACATCACCATTCCGCTGTCGGTCTTCGGGCGCGGGCGTCCGGTCGGCGAAAGCGAGGTGCGCACCTGGCGCGTCAATGCCGAACGTTGGATGCCGCGCGGCAGCGAGCGTGTGCGGCTGGCCGGCATCCAGCCCGACAAGGAGGTGTACTCCTTGGGTGATGCTCTGCCCATGCCGGCCATCGTCGCCGATCAGGACGGCTGGGGGCTGCGCCTGAAGGCCTCGCTGCGCGCCACCAGCGAGTCGTCGGCCGCCTCGGGCACAGGTCGGGCGCGGCAGCGCCTGGAGCCCGGACTGGAGGTGTTCCACGAGAGCCCTTCCGGGTTGCGGACCACGGCAGCGCTGAACATCGATTTTGGTGAGGCGGAGGCGGATGAGCGCACTGTCAATCTCACGCGGTTTGAACTCTTCCGCCCGGAGAAGCGCGAGTTCTTCCTGCAGGATGCGGGGCGCTTCACGTTCGGCGGCCTGGTGGAGAGCGCCGTCATCCCGTACTACTCGCGCCGGGTCGGGCTGGATGCGACCGGGCGTGGGCGCAGCCTGGATGCCGGCCTCAAGTTCTCGGGACAACTCGCTGGCACTGATTTCGGCCTTTTTGGCGCTCGGGTGGCCGGCGGGCCGACCGAGCCGGGCGCGCCCGATCAGCGCGCCGCCGATGTGGCCGTGCTGCGGGTCGCGCGTCCGCTGGGCCATCGCAGTCGCGTCGGGCTGACGGCCACCCGCGGCAATCCGGAAGGCACGTCCGGCAGCAGCCTGTGGGGTGTGGACTACCAGTTCCGGGACACCAACTGGGCGCCACCGGGCGGGGAGGGTGGCAAGACCCTGGAGACGCATGCCTGGGCGCTGGAATCGAGCAACGCCGGGTTGGGCAGTGGCCGGTCATGGGGGGCGAGCGTGAAGTATCCCAACGTCGGCCTCACGGGCAACGCCGAAGTGCAGCGCATCGATGCGCACTTCAATCCCGCCCTGGGCTACCTCGCCGAAGCGGGCGTGACGCGTGGGAAGGGAGAACTGGGCTGGTGGCATCGCACCCGAAGCGGTGAGGACATCATCCCGGGCGTCGATTGGAATTTCCGTCGCAAGCAGGACGGCAGCGAGCGCTCTTGGTTGCTCAACCCGGAGATCGGCTACACCAATGCAGCCGGCGATACGGTGATGGTCGAGGTGTTTTTCGAAGGGGATCGTCTGGCCTCTGCCTATACCCCAGTGCCTGGCGTGACCGTTCAGCCAGGCCGTTATGGCTGGCACTACCTGTTCGGGTACCTGGAGACTGCGCCGTCCCGACCGGTTTCGGCGACAGCGGAGTTGCGCAGCGGCGGGTACTACGACGGGCATCGTGATGACCAGACCTTGCAGCTGGCCTGGAAACCCGGCCCGTACTGGGGCTGGCGGGTGGGCCTCGCGCGTAATGCCATTCGCCTGCCGTCGGGCAGTTTCACCGTCCGCACCGCCTCCTTGCGCCTGGATCACACCCCCAGCACACGTCTGGCTCAAAGCCTGCTGCTGCAGTGGGACAACGTCTCGAAGGAACTGGGCGTCAGTGCCCGCTTGCGATGGCTATGGAGGCCGGACCGGGAAGTGATTTTCTCGCTCGATCGCCTGGGCTACACGGGCGAACAGCGCGACCTGCTGCCCAACCAGACCCGCGCCATGCTCAAGCTGGTGTGGAATCTTGAGCGGTAACGGCGAACCGGGTGGCATGGTTGATGAGAAGTTGCACGCCACATGCAGCGTGTGATCCGTCATTCGGTCAGCCGGAGTGGTG
>OFDN01001512.1_pt1 | contig 14934 bp, 12 predicted proteins | sample 1520971 | NCBI WGS metagenome assembly OFDN01 (sample SAMEA94257418, study PRJEB24077) | hot springs metagenome | biome: Aquatic biome; feature: Geographical feature; material: Water | place: India | collected 2012-06-12 | depth 5 m
TCACAAAACCCAACGCACCGTAAACCATCAAATGGGCTTGCAATCGAGGGGCGTTGCCCTGTCATTCTATTCTCGTGTTGGAATCGGCGATTGCTCGTGCGAGTGCCGGGCTACTAAATTTTAATCATTTTTTACAATGAAAACTTCACAAACACCTCAAATTTATGTTGGTACTTACACTAAATATAATAACGGCTCTATCGCAGGCGAATGGGTCGATTTGGAAATTTATGATACAAAAGATTCTTTCTTTGAGTATTGCAAAGAGCTGCATAGCGATGAAGAAGACCCTGAGTTCATGTTTCAGGATTACGAAAATATTCCTAAAAAGTTGATTTCTGAATGCTCGGTAAGCGAGAAACTATTCAATTACCTTGAAGCCATCAAAGATATGGAAGATGAAACCATCGAGGCTTTGGGCTTATTCATTGGCGATAAAGACATCAATAAAGATACAGATTTTGAAGAATTGATGCAAGAATTTAACGATGAGTATCAGGGCTATTACGATGGCTCAGAAGGAGCAGAATTAGAATTTACCTATCAATACATTGAGGAGCATGGCATTTTAAATGAAATGCCAGAACATCTACATAACTACTTTGATTATAAGGCGTATGCACATGACCTATTCATTGAAGACTTTGTGGATTACGATGGTCATATTTTCCGCAGAAGATAACAAAGAAAGGGGATTTCCCCTTTTTGAAAAAGGCTCTGCTACATAAATTGAAATAAATAGTTATTTTTGAAATATCAACTTCCAAATCTTATGTGTTACAACGCATCCTATCTCGAAAAAAAGAAATCTAAGCTGGCCGAGCGTTATAAAAATGCTTTACCACCCAATTGGAAGTCAAACATTGAGGAGTTTGAAGTACCTACTTATTATTTTGTCAGTGGCTTTGAACACCCAAAATTGCCCATCATCAAACACGATGGTATCTTTTTATATGAGTGGGGATTGATACCTAATTGGGCAAAAGATGCCAGTTTTCAGCATAATACACTCAATGCAGTGGGCGAAACCGTTTTTGAAAAACCCTCTTTCAAATCTGCCATTGGTTCTCAGCGTTGTATTTTGCCAGTTTCTGGCTTTTTTGAATGGCGACAACTCAACAACAAAAAGTATCCTTACTATATCAAAATTGAAGGGCAAGAAATATTTTCGTTGGCTTGCGTCTATGATACTTGGGTTGATAAAAGTACGGGAGAAGTGAAAAATACTTTTAGCATCATTACCACTCCAGCCAACGAATTAATGGAGAAAATACACAATGTAAAGAAACGAATGCCTTTAATTTTGAGCCAAAATGACGAAAAAACATGGCTCGACCCTCAATTATCTCGACAATCCATTACCGATTTAATCAAAACTTATACCGAGACAGATTTAGTGGCCATTCCAATCTCGATGGAAGCCAACAATGCCAAAGCGAATCGCAACAAAGCCGTGATTTTGGAAAGGGTTGATTACCCTGAACTTCAACTATTTGATTAGTATCCTCTCCTTTATCTCCTCGATTCCTTTACTGATACCATTCAAAGACATAAAAATATCTTCCAATCCCATCGAGTATTCATCAATATCTTTGGTAGAAATAAAACAGGTAAACTGCCAAATTTCCAAAATATGCTGTGGCTCAATCTGAATTGTGGGGTAATATTTATTATTTGAAATCAGATGCAGCGAACCATCTTCATTGATTTTGTTTTTTACTTGCTTGTAAAGAATATCTTCATCGGTCAGTATAATGTAAGATTTGTTATTTTTGATGTCTTCAAAACTCTCAATGTATTTGCCAACAATGTAAGATTCTGACTGAATCGGTAACATCGAATCTCCCCCAATCTGAAAACCTCGGTGTGTACCAACGCCCAAAAATGGCAAACTGATTTTAGGTAAAGCCTCAATAAATTGAGGGTCGGCATAGCCTTTTCTGTACCCAGCCGATGCCTTGATGGGTACAATTTCAATACTCTCAACTTTGGAGTTTTCTTTAATAAGTATCGGAAATAACAGTCGATTACTACCCACCTGCATCAAACCTTTGAGGTCAATTTTGCTTAAATCGTACTTTATCAGAGCATCTAAAGCGATGCTAAATATCCCCGAAACCTTCACGAGTGTTTCCATCGGAAAATCTCTATCACCACGTTCGTAGTAGGCATACGTATTACTTGGCAAGTTCAATAAATCTGCGATTTGTTCCTGCGAAAGCCCCTTCTGTTGCCTTAAAAGTCGAACGTTTTGGCCGATAATTTTATAAATTGACATATACTAAGCATTTTGAGCAGACAATACTACGCATTTTGTCAATAACTTGCCAACAGAATCCTAAAAAATATTTTTCCCATGGAAAAAAACATTGTTCACTTTGACTTAGACGCTTTTTATGTATCGGTCGAAAGACTGAAAAATCCTTTACTTCTAAACAAACCCGTGATTGTTGGCGGAATATCGGATAGAGGGGTCGTGGCTGCTTGCAGTTACGAAGCCCGAAAGTTCGGTATTCATTCGGCCATGTCATCGGTGATGGCCAAACGGCTATGTCCCGATGCCATTTTCATCAAGGGCGATTATGAATCTTACACGCAGTATTCGGATATGGTTACGCAAATCATTTCAGATAGAGTGCCCGTGCTTGAAAAAGCCTCGATTGATGAGTTCTATGTGGATTTATCGGGTATGGAAAAGTATTTCGGTTGCTTGAAATATTCGACCCAAATCAAAAATGAAATCTGCAAAGAAACAGGTTTAACTATTTCGTTTGGATTGGCAAGCAATAAAACGGTGTCGAAAGTAGCCACCAACGAAGTAAAGCCAAACGGACAGTGCCACATTTTGGCAGGCAACGAAAAGGCATTTTTACGGCCACTTTCGGTCAGTAAATTGCCAATGGTGGGTTCGGTTACAGGTCAAACGCTCAGAAATATGGGCATTCAAAACATTGGTTCGTTGGCAGAAATGCCACGAAAAATGCTCGAAAGTGTATTTGGTAAAAACGGCACAACGCTTTGGGAAAGAGCCAATGGTTTAGATAATACTCCCATTGAACCATATCATGATAAAAAATCCATTTCAAAAGAAATTACTTTCGATAAAGACACCACTGATGTAAACAAACTCAAGGCAGTTTTGCTAAAAATGGTCGAAGAAATGACTTTTGAACTTCGGCAAAAACAGCAATGCACGGGTTGTGTCACGGTCAAGATTCGTTACTCTAATTTTGACACTCATACCAAGCAATTCAACATTCCGTACACCACTGACGACCAAACGATTATTGATAAAATAACTGAGCTTTTTGAAAAACTTTACGACAAACGGCTTTTGATTCGATTGGTCGGAGTAAGATTCAGCAAATTAGTGCAGGGTTTTAGCCAAATCAATCTGTTTGATAATACCGCAGAAATGGCGGGTTTATACCAAGCAATGGATAGAGTCCGAATCAAATACGGCAGTCGGCTCATTGGTCGTGCCTTCGGAATGGTTCTCTATTCAACTCGAAGACCAAGATTTATACGCAAAAGCAATTATCAGTCAAACAAAACCTCTATTTATCGTTGATGTACTTGAATTGTCATTCTTATTTTAGTCTCCGATACGGCACAATTCCCATCCAAGACCTTGTAAATAAGGCCGCTGAGTTGGGTATTGGCTGCATGGCATTGACTGATATTAATACTACTTCAGGAGTTTTTGATTTTGTAAAGGCAAGTAATGCTGCCAATATTCGGCCCATAATTGGAGTGGAGTTTAGAAATGGTGATGAATTGAAATATATCTGTTTAGCAAAAAACAATGAGGGTTTCCGAGAAATCAATTATTTCTTGACTGAATATTTATCTAAAAAAAAGGATTTTCCTAATAAAGCTCCTTCATACCAAAATGCTTTTACGATTTATCCGCTCGATTTTCTGGAAACAAGTCCCGTTTTAGAAAATCATGAATTTATTGGCGTTCGTTTTTGGGAGATTCCAAAAACTTATCGTTTTCAGAATAAGCAGGGTTTTGAGAAAATCATCGCTATTCATACACTTACTTTTTTCAATAAAATCTATTTCAATTTGCATAGACTTTTACGAGCCATCGACCATAATACACTTTTAAGTAAATTACCAAAGTATGCCGAAGCGAATCCGTCCGAGTGGCCGATTGAAGAGCAAAAACTCTTTGAAAATTTTCAATATTTTGAAGAATGGCTTGAAAAAACAAAAGCTATCGGTGAGCAATGCAGCTTTGATTTTGACTTTAAAACCAGTAAAAACAAGCGATTATTTACCAATAGTAAAACAGATGATATTGAGTTATTAAGAAAACTGACTGCCGATGGAATGATTTATCGGTACGGCAAAAACAATAAAGCCGCCCAAGAAAGAATTGATAAAGAATTAACAATTATCTACGAATTAGACTTTTGTTCGTATTTCTTGATTACTTGGGACATTATTCGTTATGCAAGGTCAAGAGGCTATTTCCACGTTGGGCGAGGTTCGGGAGCAAACTCCATTGTAGCTTATTGCATTGGTATAACGGATGTGAATCCGATTGAGTTGGACTTGTATTTTGAGCGTTTCATCAATCCGTTCCGCACTTCGCCTCCTGATTTTGATATTGATTTTAGTTGGGACGAAAGAGATGAAATCATCGACTATGTTTTCAAGCGATACGGAAAGGAGTATGTTTGTTTGCTGGCAACCTACAATACCTTTCAAGACCGTTCGGCAGTTCGTGAACTGGCCAAGGTTTTTGGCTTACCCAAATCTGAAATTGATGAAATAATTAAGTACCCCGAAAAGGCAAGTCATAATGAATATACCAAGTACATTTTTCAATACGCTCCACTTTTAGAAGATTTCCCAAATAGTTTGTCGATTCATGCAGGAGGGATTTTGATTTCGGAAGAACCACTATCCAATTATACGGCCTTGCAACCGATGCCCAAAGGATTTCCGATTTGTCAATTTGATATGTATGTGGCCGAAGATATTGGTTTTGCCAAGTTTGATGTCCTTTCTCAACGTGGACTTGGACACATCAAAACGGCAGTCGATATTGTGAAGGAAAATCGAGGAGTCGATATTGATATTCATGCCATTCAGAAATTTAAAGATGATGAAAATATCAGAAGACAACTCCAAAACCACGAAACAATGGGGTGTTTTTATGTGGAATCGCCCGCCATGCGTTCGCTGATTTGGAAGCTTCGCTGCGATAATTATATTACTTTGGTAGCAGCCAGTTCGATTATTCGCCCAGGTGTTTCGTCGAGTGGAATGATGAAAGAATACATTGTTCGTTATCATAACCCGCACCAAGTGAGTTACTTACACCCGAAAATGCAGGAACTATTATCCGATACTTTCGGGGTAATGGTTTATCAGGAAGACGTGTTGAAGGTAGCTCATGGCTTTGCGAATCTAACATTGGCCGAAGCTGATATTTTGAGAAGAGCCATGTCGGGAAAGTTTCGGTCAAGAATCGAGTTTCAAAGAATAACTGATAAGTGGTTTAATAACTGCAAAGAATTAGGCTATTCGGAAGAACTGGCCAAAGAGGTGTGGCGACAGATTGAAAGTTTTTCGGGGTATAGTTTCAGTAAGGCTCACTCAGCGAGTTTTGCCGTAGAAAGCTACCAAAGTTTGTATTTGAAAACTTACTTTCCTTTGGAATTTATGGTAGCGGTTATCAATAATTTTGGTGGATTTTACTCAACAGAGTTTTACATTCACGAAGCCCGAAGATACGGTGCAATTATTGAAGCTCCCGAAATCAACGAAAGTAATTACCTAACAAGAATTGATGGCAATGTTATTTGGATGGGCTGGATACATATCAAATCACTCGAAAGTAAACTCGTTGAAAGTTTTTTACAGGAGAGAAGTTTCGGATACTTTACATCATTTTCAAATTTTGTCAGTAGAATAAGTATTGGTTTAGAACAACTCATTATACTTATTCGTGTTGGAGCATTTAGAAATTTTGGTATACCCAAAAAAGAATTATTGTGGGAAGCTCACTTTAGATACAATAGCAGATTTCAGCCAAGCCACTACAAACAAACGTTGTTTGGTTTGCCCGAACCCGAAACGCATCATTTACCTGCATTGGCATATCATCCACTAGAGGATGCTTATGACCAAATTGAATTACTTGGTTTTTCAATTTCAAGTCCTTTTGAATTGGTTGAAACAAAAAGTGAAGCATCAACCAATGCACAAAATCTAATTAGTCTAGTCGGTCGAAATATCAGAATTTATGGGTATTTGGTTACATGGAAACCAGTCCGAACCAAAAATCATAAATTGATGGGGTTCGGATATTTTTTAGATAAACAGGGTGAATTTTTCGACACCACTCATTTTCCACCATCACTCGAAAAATATCCTTTTCGTGGTAGGGGTGTTTATTGTCTTGACGGAAAAGTGGTAGAAGAATTTGGATTTCCTTCACTGGAAATTTCTTCAATGCAAAAGCTTGAAGTGAAGGCAGACCCGAGGAGTTTGGATATTCTTCCTATTTCTATAAATGAGGCTTCTTCTTTATTAAATAGTGTTTCAGAAAAATGATAGGTTTTTTAAAATCTACATTTGAAATCTGACTATTCAGAAAAATACTCCAAAATAAGTATTTTAAATTTCATATTGTTGTTTGTAAATTCAAATTTTATTTTTCTTAAATTGCATCGAGTAAAATAAAATAATTGAAAAAAAAATGAAAATCGGATACGTTAGAGTTTCTAAAGAAGAGCAAAACGAACAACTTCAAATTGATGCTCTAAAAAAATATGGCTGTGAAAAAATATTACAAGAAAAAATTTCTGGAACTGCAAAGTTCAGACCTGAATTTGAGAAAATGAAAGAAGTGTTACGAAGTGGTGATGAATTAGTCGTATGGGATATTGACCGTTTAGGTAGAACTACACTTGAATTAATAATGTTAGTTGATGACCTAAATCAAAAAGGTATTTTATTCAAAAGTCTTTCGCAATCATTAATTGATACCACAACCGAAACAGGTGAGTTCGTTTTTAAACTCTTTGCACTTTTGGCAGAACATGAACGTAAAAGATTAATCCGTAGAACAAAGGCTGGGCAAGAAGCTGCACGAGCAAGAGGACGAATGGGTGGCAGACCAAAGGGACTTTCGCCACATTACCAAGAAATTGCTCCAATGGTTGTTGATGCTCACAAACAACATAGAAGCATTCGTGATATTATGAAGGCATTTAAAATTCCTTCCACTGCTACTGTTTATAAAATCATTGCTGAAAATCATAAATCTTCATAAAAGTATAATTAAAAGTAAATTAAGTTGTCTATGGCAATCTTTCAAAATTAGAAACTTAATTATATTTTGAAACTTTACTTTAAACAGTTTAAGTGTGCTAAATCAGTTAGTAACGTTACAATTCAGAAAATTATATAAACCACTCTGAAAAAAATATAACAGTTTAATAAAAAGAATAACAGATATTTGTATTCTGATTATTACAATGAAAAAAAGACTTTCACAAATATTATGTTTATTCATGGCATTCCAAGTGCTTTTAGCAAGCATGGGGTTTACTGTGATTGAACATTTGTGTAAAGTAAGAGGTAAGCAAACATTCGTTGTATCTGCACCAAAATGCTGTTTAGAAAAAAAAGAATTAGATGCTTTTCCTTCTAAATTGCACTTCAAAAAAACTAAGTGTTGTCAGGAACATACTTCAGTTTATAAAATCAATACAAATTCTCAAGGTGGAATTAACATTGATTTTAACACTCCGATACTAAGTTGGATAAACCACAATACTATTAACTATTCATTCAATAGTTGGGAAACATCTTCAGTATCGTTCAGAATTCCACATTTTTATGACACAGCTCCACCATTAGCTGGGAGAAGCCTGCTCATACATATCCAAACCTTCTTGATTTGATTATTTGATTGAATAATTCTCAACCGTGATTTTCATGGTGGTCTCTTTATTTCCAATCAAAATCAAATAGTATGTGTAAATACATTAAAAATCTTGTAATAGGATTCACTATCCTAATCTCATTCAATTCATTCTCTCAGAATTTATCTGGTATCGTATTAGAAAAAAAGGCCGATGGTAAAACCGAGCCAATTATTGGGGCGATTCTTCGCTGGCAAAATGCCAAAAGTGGCACAGCGGCAGATGTTGAGGGCAAATTTAATTTACCTAAAACTTCTCAAAATCATCAACTTATTATCAGTTCGGTCGGTTTCAAAACCGATACGATAATGGTTCATAAAAATGATTTTATAACTATTTATCTTCAAAGCGAGTCTTCTACACTGCAAGAAGTGGTGGTAAGGAGTGAAGCCACAGTCATTGATAGATTGAGTCCAATTCAGACCGAAATCATTACAACCAAAGCACTTGCAAAGGCCGCTTGCTGTAACCTTTCAGAGAGTTTTGAAACCAATGCCAGTGTATCGGTTAGTTATGCTGATGCGGTTACAGGTTCAAAACAAATTCAACTTTTAGGGCTGAGTGGAAATTACGTACAGACCAATTCGGAGAATATCCCAAATATTCGAGGTCTGAATACAACATTCGGATTGAATTATGTGCCAGGTACTTGGATAAGTTCGATAGATGTAGGAAAAGGGGCTGGTTCTGTGGTAAATGGCTATGAATCTATGACGGGACAAATCAACATTGAACTACAAAAGCCAGATTTAGCCGATAAACTGTACTTAAATACGTATGTCAATTCATTCGGACGTGGAGAAATTAACCTTAATTTGGCTAAAAAACTAAACAAAAAGTGGTCAGTTGGTCTTCTAAGCCATGCTTCGACCCTTCAAAACAGATTAGATAAAAATAGAGATGGGTTCTTGGATATTCCGCTTTATAATCAATATAATGTCATCAACCGTTGGAAATATTCTTCTGATAAATACATGGTACAATTGGGTATCAAAGGTTTATACGAAGACCGTTTAGGTGGACAAACTGCCTTCAGACCAGAGCAAAGAGGTTCTTCATTAATCTACGGTTTCGGTAGTCAAACCAAACGGTTTGAGTTTTTTAGTAAAACTGCCAAATTATATCAGAGTAAACCATATAAAGGTTTAGGTTTGATACTTAACGGAACTATTCATGACAATCAATCCTTTTTTGGTCTTCGCAATTATACGGGCTTGCAAAAAACTTTTTATGCAAATCTTATTTATCAAAATATTTTCGGCAACACCAATCATCAATATAAGGCAGGGCTTAGTTATTTACTTGACGACTATAACGAAACCCTTTCAGGCGTTAATCCACGCATACGGCAAGAATCTGTACCTGGTGCCTTCTTTGAATATACTTATACATTGCCCGAAAAACTAACGGTCGTAACGGGAGGTCGAATTGATTTCCATAATTTGTATGGCACAAGGTTCACCCCAAGAATTCATGCGAAGTATGACATCACCAAAGATGTACATCTACGTGCAAGTGCGGGCAAAGGCTGGAGAGTAGCCAATCCTTTGGCAGAAAACTATGGACTTTTGGTTAGTACCCGATTTGTATCGTTTGAAGATAATATCCGTCCAGAAGAGTCTTGGAATTTTGGGCTAAGTCTAAGCAATGAGTTTCGCATTTTTGGTAATAAAGCATCTTTTATCATAGATGCTTATCGAACAAATTTCCAAAACCAAGTGATTGTCGATATGGAAACCGCAGGATTATTACGTTTTTATAATTTGCAAGGGCGTTCATTTTCAAATAGTTTCCAAGCAGAATTTAATTATATTCCAGCCAAACGATTTGATTTAAAATTTGCCTATCGACTATTCGATGTTAAAAATGATTTTAAACAAGCGGATGGAAGTTTACTACTTCAAACGAAACAATTTTTAAATAGAGACAGGCTATTATTCAATATTGGCTATGCTCTTCCTTATGATAAGTGGAAATTTGATTTGACATGGCAATGGAATGGAGCAAGAAGAATTCCAACCATGCCACAGCACATAGAAGGCTATACTCAAATACCATCAACTGCCCCAGCTTATTCTAATATCAACGCTCAATTGACTCGTACTTTCTTAAAATGGGATATGTATTTAGGGGGAGAAAACCTAAATAATTTCACTCAAAGCAATCCGATTTTTGCATCAGATGACCCATTTGGAAGGCATTTCGATGCAGGTATGGCTTGGGGACCAGTTATTGGTAGAATGATTTATGCAGGAATGCGATATAAAATTAAATAAAACGGTAACAACATGATTTTATACATAAAAAACATGGTTTGCGACCGATGCAAAATGGTTGTTGCAGACCTGTTTAGCAAAAATAATATCCCAACAAAGAGAATTGATTTGGGAGTGGTAGAAACAATCGGTGAATTGGATGAAAACCAAACTGTCATTATTTCGCAGAACCTAAAATCTTATGGTTTTGAATTGCTTGATGATAAACGCAAACAAATAGTGCATATCATCAAAACAACCATTATTGAATTAGTGCAAGTACAACCAGAGAACTTGCAGAAAATTAACCCTTCTGCCTACATAGCAGAAAAATTGGGTCGAGATTATAAATACTTAACGACTCTTTTCTCGGAGGTAGAAGGCACAACCATTGAGCAGTTTCTAATCAATCAGAAAATTGAGAAGGTAAAAGAACTGCTGGTTTATGACGAGTACACATTAAGTCAGATAGCAGATTTATTGTATTACAGTAGTATTCAACACCTCTCGATGCAATTTAAGAAGGTTACGGGTTTAACTCCAAGTCATTTCAAGGCATTAAAAGAGAGCAAACGAATTTCAATTAATCAAATTTAGTAGATGAAAAAAATATTTATTGCCTTATTAGGCTTATCACTGGCTTCATGTATGGATATGAGTACCATGCAACCTGAACTTAACATTAATTATCCAGCCGCTTATGTGGTCAATGGTGAAAGTAGTACCCTTTCGGTCATTAATTTGACTACCAATGAAGTTACCAACACCATTCAACTAACTGATGGTACAGGTACGCAAATGGCAGGCATGAATATGGGTAAGTCATTGGCATATCCACATCATATTTATCTAAACCCAAGCAAAACCCAAATTGCTATTGCGGCACCTGGTATGGATTTGAGTGCAGGTCATGCTGTAAATACAATGGGAATGGTAGGAAAAGTAGCAGTATTGGATGCAGTGAAAGGTGTAAATGTAAAAGTATTCGATGCTATGGGAATGAATCACAATTCTATTTATTCTCCGAATGGTAAAGAAATATGGACTTCTCAGATGGACGACAATGGAAAAGTCTTAGTTTATGATGCTCTTACCTTCACTTTAAAAAATACAATTTCAGTTGGCAAAGAGCCTGCTGAGATAACTTTTTCGTCAGATGGCTCGGTGGCTTTTGCTGCCAATGGTGGTAGCAATACGGTAAGTGCTATTAACCCTGATACAAAAGCCATCATAGCAACGATACCCGTTGGCGTAAACCCTGTGGGAGCTTGGGTTGGTACAGACGGGCGTATGTATGTTGATAATGAAGACGGACAGTCAGTATCAATAATAGATGTAAAGTCACTAAAAGTTGTGGAGACAATCGTACTCGGTTTTATGCCAGGCTTTGTAGCATATAATGCCGATATGAAAGAAATGTGGGTAACAGACCCCACCGCAGGAAAAGTACATTGGTGGACAAAAGGAGCTGATGGGAAAATGACACGAACAGGCTCTTTTTCAACGGGAGCAGGTTCTCATGCTATCGCTTTTAATACAATGACCGCTTATGTTACCAACCAAGAAGCCGCCAGTGTATCAGTTATTGATATAATGCAGCATAAGGTTACAAAAACACTAACTGTTGGCTTAAAACCCAATGGAATTGTAATTAAACTTTAATTTATTTAACCTATTATTTAAGAATGTACAAGCAAATTAACCGTAGAGATTTTCTCGAAAAATTAGGATTTGGACTAAGTTCTACCGTCCTAATGTCAAGTTGTATGGGTAATATGGACATGGGAGGTAGCGACCCTGTTCCTGTCAGTGGCGATACCACTTTTAAAAATGCTTTGAAAATTCCTGAGACAATCACAAGCCCAAGTAGTATGATTGCCCAAGCGGTGCAAGATACCGTTATGGATGGGAAAAATGCCAAATATATCGGTTATCGTTCAGGCCTATTAGGCCCTACTTTTAGGCTTCAAAAAGGAGCTAATTTTAATGTAAAATTCAGCAATCAATTAGCCGAGCATACCAATATTCACTGGCATGGTTTGGTTATTCCTGCCGAAATGGATGGACACCCCGACCAAATGGTAATGCCAAACGAAAATTTTAACTACCAATTTACTATTAATCAGCAGGCTGGTACAAATTGGTATCACCCACACCCGCACGGATTAACAGGAAAACAAGTAACACAAGGTTTAGCAGGTTTTTTCATCGTTGAAAGTCCCGAAGAAAAGGCTCTAAATCTACCTAATGGTAGCTACGAAGTGCCTTTGGTTATTCAAGATAAACGCTTTAATACTGATGCAACAATCAAGTATAGTCCAACCATGATGGAAATGATGTCTGGCTATATGGGCGATAATATTTTGGTCAATGGAACTGCTTCGCCTTACCTAAATGTTTCTACACGTTTTTATCGTTTTAGGGTATTAAATGGCTCATCAGCAAGGATTTATAATTTAGCTTTAAGCAATGGAGCAAATTTTTATGTCATTGGAGCTGATAGCGGAATGCTTGAAAAACCTGAATCTGTCAACTCATTGCTCCTTGCTTCTGGTGAAAGAGTCGATATTTTGGTTGATTTTACCAATATCGCCCTTAATACAGAAGTGTATTTGGAAAATAAAACCTTTACTGGTATGGGTTCAGCACAAGGAACACAAGCATTTAAGGTTATGAAATTTATTGTTAATAAGCAAGAAACGGATACTTTCAAAGTGCCGAGTAGTTTAATTTCACTTGCAAAATTGAGTAATGCCACAAAAAACAGGTCTTTTGCTTTAACAATGGATATGGCAAATATGAGTGGTGGAATGCACAAAATTAATGGCAAAATATATAGTGCTACCCGAATCGACGAAACTGTTGCCGTTGGCTCAACCGAAACTTGGGAGTTTGATAATTCTACTGGTGATGAACCACACCCGATGCACATACACGGTGTTCAATTTCAAGTAGTGAGTCGAACAGGTGGTAGAAATACCATTTTACCACAAGAAAAGGCTTGGAAAGACACGGTTTTGGTTGCTCCAACTGAAAAAGTAAAAGTGATTGTAAAATTTGAACAAAAGGGGAAATTCGTTTTTCATTGCCATAATCTTGAACATGAAGACGATGGCATGATGCTCAATTTTGAAGTAAAATAGTTTTAAACATCAAAACAAACAATACAATGAAAAGGAGATTTTTTTTAACCGCAGGGTTAGCAATAATTGGTTCTTTGTCAATGGCAAATCTTCAAGAACCACCTGTAAAAGTTAAAATCAAAACATCGGCAATATGCGAGATGTGTAAAGAACGTATCGAAAAGCAATTAGCCTTTACAAAGGGAGTAAGCGAATCAAACCTTGATTTAAACGACAAGATTGTAACTGTAACTTTCAACCCTAAGAAAACGGATGCCAACAAAATTAAGCAAGCCATCAATGATGCAGGTTATGATGCAGATGAAACCCTTGCCAATGATAAAAGTTATGAAAAACTGCCCTCATGCTGTAAGAAAGATGGCGAACCAATGAAAAACTAACATTCTTTTAACCAAAATAAAATTGAAATGAAAAAAGTTGCATTCATATTATTTCTAAGCATTTCTTATTTGACAAATGCCCAAGTTGAATTAAAAACTCCACCACCAAGCCCCGAAGCTGAATGGAAACAAAGGGTAGGTTTCACAGAGATTAGCCTCAAATATGAAAAACCATTGATGCGTGGTCGTAAGGTGTTCGGCAACTTAGTCGCATTCGACCAAATTTGGCGAACAGGTGCAGGTGAAAGTACACGTATTCGTTTGAGCGATGACATGACTATTGGCGGACAATTAGTAAAAAAAGGGCATTATTCACTGTTTACAATTCCTAATCCAAGCGAATGGACAATCATTTTGAATACTGATACTACCAGTCACGGAGCATTTAGTTATGATGAGAAAAAGGATATATTACGAGTGAAGGTGAAACCTGAGACGACCACTCGTACTTACGAATCGTTTTCAATTACCTTAGAAGACATCATGCCTGACCATTCGGCAAATTTGTACTTAAATTGGGAAAATACACAGGTCAAAATTCCAATGCAAAGCAATGCCGATGTGGTTGTAATGAATGAAATCAACAAGAAAATCAATGTTGAAAAATTAGAAGATGCTAAATTTTTTAATGCTTCGGCTCAATACTATTTTGCAAATAAGAAAGATTTAAAACAAGCTTTGGCATGGTCAAAGAAATCAGAAGAAATGGTTGACGACAATTTTGTTTACGCCAATTTGACCACAAAAATCTTAGAAGAACAAAAAGATTATCCAGCCGCCATCAAATCAGCTCAAAAAGCAATTGAGTTAGGAGCTAAAAAGAACATGAAAACCGCAGTTGTCAATTGGCAAAAGAAGGTAGAAGAATGGCAAAAAATAACAGGTATAACTGCACCAGCCGCAAGTCCAATGACTGCCGATAACCATTCTGAACACAGTGGACATGACATGGCTTCGATGAACAATGACAAAACACAAGCTAAAACCAATCTACAACCACTATTAGATGCTTATTATGCGATAAAAGATGCCTTAGTAAAATCCGATGCAAGTGCATCTGCTCAATCAGCAACAGCATTAGTAACCGCCATGAAAGCCGTCGATATGGGTAAAATGGAAATGAAACAACACATGGAGTTTATGAAAGTAAACACTAAAATCATCGCCGATGCTCAAAAAATAGCGGATTTGAAAGATTTGAAAAAAC
>OFDN01001513.1_pt1 | contig 14925 bp, 14 predicted proteins | sample 1520971 | NCBI WGS metagenome assembly OFDN01 (sample SAMEA94257418, study PRJEB24077) | hot springs metagenome | biome: Aquatic biome; feature: Geographical feature; material: Water | place: India | collected 2012-06-12 | depth 5 m
TCGAACCGGAGCCTTCGAAGGCTCCGAACCGGAATTTTCGAAAATTCCGCCGCTTACCGTCCGAACTTGCCCTTCAACGCATCCGCAAAGGCATTCCCGCCCCCCTGCGGCCCCGCTTCCCGCGACCCCGACTGCATCGGCCCGCGCACCGGTCTCGACGGCCCCGCCCCCCGCTCCCGCGCCTGATCCTTGGCACTCGCTCCGCCGTCCGACTTCATCGTCAGCCCGATCCGCTTCCGGGCCACGTCAACCTCGACCACCAGGACCTTGACCACATCTCCGGCCTTCACCACCGCATGGGGGTCCTTCACGAAGCTGTCCGACAGCTGGCTGACGTGCACGAGGCCATCTTGGTGAACGCCGATGTCCACGAAGGCCCCGAACGCCGCGACGTTCGTCACGGTCCCCTCCAGCACCATCCCGGGGCGAAGGTCGGTGATCTCGTTCACGCCTTCCGCAAATGTCGCCGTCTTGAAGCTGGGCCGAGGGTCTCGACCCGGCTTCTCCAGTTCCGCCAGGATGTCCTTCACCGTCGGCAACCCGAACCGATCGTCCACGAAAGCGCCCGGGTTCAGCTTCTTCAGCGCCGCCCCGTCGCCCATCAGGCTGCGAATGTCCCGCCCGCAGGCCGCGACGATCTTGCGCGCCACGTCATAGGCTTCCGGGTGGACGGAGGACGCATCCAGCGGCTCCTTCCCACCGCTGATCCGCAGGAACCCCGCCGCCTGTTCAAACGCCTTCGGCCCCAACCGCGCGACCTTGAGCAAATCCTTCCGCGTCGCGAACGGCCCGTTCTGGTCGCGGTGCGCCACGATGGCCTCGGCCAGCCCCGGCCCCACCCCCGACACCCGCGCCAGAAGGGGGGCGGAGGCCGTGTTCAGGTCCACCCCCACCGCATTCACTGCATCCTCAACCACCGCATCCAGCGACTTCGCCAGCCGATGCTGGTCGACGTCATGCTGGTACTGCCCCACGCCAATCGCCTTCGGCTCGATCTTCACCAGCTCGGCCAAGGGGTCCTGCAACCTCCGCGCAATCGACACCGCGCCGCGCAAGCTGACATCCAGCTCCGGGAACTCCCGCGCCGCCAACTCGCTCGCCGAATAGACCGAGGCACCGGCCTCGCTCACCACCACCTTGACCGGCTTCTCCGTGCCCCCCGGCAACAGCGCCAGGAGGTCCGCCACCAGCTTCTCCGTCTCGCGGCTGGCAGTCCCGTTGCCAATGGCGATCAGCTTGACCCCGTGCTGCCCGATCGCCCTCGCAATGGCGACCTGCGCGCCCTTCAGGTCCATCTTCGGCTGGAACGGATAAACCGTGTCCGTCGCGACCAGCTTCCCCGTCGCATCCACCACCGCGACCTTCACCCCCGTCCGGATCCCGGGGTCGAGCCCCATCGTCGCCTTCCCCCCGGCCGGAGCGGCCAGCAGCAAGTCCTTCAGGTTCCGCGCGAAAACCCGGATCGCCTCAGCCTCCGCCGCCTCGCGGAGTTCCGCCATCAGGTCTAGCGTCAGCGAGGTCCTGATCTTCACCCGCCAGGCCCAGGCCGCCGCCTCGCGCAGCCACTTGTCCCCCGGCCCCTGCCCCGAGGCCCCCACCGCCGCCCCGCAGGCCCGTTCCGCCGGGCTTTCGCCACGCGGGGCCTCCGCATCAACCTCCAGGTCCAGCACCAGCACGTCCTCGTTCCGTCCCCGGAACATCGCTAAGGCCCGATGTGAAGGAACCCGCGCAAACTCCTCGGAATGCGCGAAATAATCGGAAAACTTTGCCCCGGCGGCCTCCTTCCCCTCGACCACCCTGGCGGACAGCTTCCCCATCTTCCGCATATGATCCCGCAACCGGCCCAGCAGCGAGGCATCCTCCGCCAGCCCTTCAGCCAGAATATCCCGCGCGCCCTCCAGCGCGGCCTTGGCATCGGCGAACCCTTCCGAGAGGAACCCGCCCGCCAGCACCATCGGGTCCGCAGAACGGTCGGCCAGAATCGCATCCATCAGCCCCTGCAACCCCGCCTCGCGCGCGATCATCGCCTTGGTGCGGCGCTTGGGCTTGAAAGGAAGGTAGATGTCCTCCAGCTCGGCCTTCGTCCCAGCCCCCGCAATCGCCCGCGCCAGCTCATCCGTCATCTTGCCCTGACTGGTGATCGACTCGGCAATCGCCCCCCGCCGCGCCTCCAGCTCGCGCAGGTAGCCCAAGCGCTCCTCCAGCTTGCGCAGCTGGGTGTCGTCCAGGCCCCCCGTCACCTCCTTGCGATACCGCGCGATGAAGGGCACCGTTGCACCGCCGTCCAGAAGCTCGACCGCCGACCCGACCTGGGCTGGCGTCGCGCCGATTTCCGTGGCGATCAGACGGGCGATCCGGGGGGCGTCGGACGTCGGGGTCATGCGAATCCTCAAAACTCAGGGGCAGGCACCTTAGCCGCGCCCCCGGGCCGGGTGAAGCCCGCTACCGCGTCCGGGCCGGGTGAAGCCCGCTACCGCGTTCGGGCCGGGCTCTGTCCGAACCGGTTCTTGTAAGCCTTGGAAAAACTCGACCGCGAATTGAACCCCGTCGCGATCGCCACTTCCAGGATCGACAGCGTGGTGTCCGCCAAAAGGTCCCGCGCTTCTTCCAGCCGCAGGCCCAGGTAGTACCCCTTCGGCGTCTCCTGCACGACCGCCTGGAAAATCCGCTCCAGGTGCCGGGGCGACCGGCCGAAGACCGCGGCCAGCTGCTCGCGGTCCAGCGGAGTCGCAATATTCGCCTGCATCGCCGCGATGACCCGCGCCACGGCCGGATGCCGCGCCAGCATCGGGGCCGGATAGACCTTCTTCTGCGTCGCATTCGCTTCGCGCCGGCGCGAGTGCAGGCACATCTCGGCCACCGCATCCGCCAGCTTTTGCCCATGGTCCCGGGTGATCAGCGCCAGCATCAGGTCGACCCCGGCCTCGCCCCCGGCGCAGGAAAAGTGCTTCCGACCAATGACATAGATCTGCTCCAGCGGCTCCATGTCGAACAGTTCGCGGAAAGCGGGCCGGTTCTCCCAATGCACCGCCGGGGTGTCGTCGCCCAGAAGCCCCGCCCGCGCCAACGTGTAGGCCCCGGTGCAGATCGCCCCCAAGCCCCCGCCGCGCCGCGCATGGTCGCGCAGCCAGGCCAGCACCCGCCTGTCCGCCGCCTGGCTGGCATCCGTCCCCGAACAGACGATGGCCGTCGTCTCTCGGCTCAAGGGCTCCAGCCCCTGATCGACCTCGATCCGCACCCCGGCCGAGCTTTCCACCGGCTGCCCATCCATGCTGACCAGTCGGTAGCGGTACAGCGGCTGTTGCGTCAGCTGGTTGGCGATCCGCAAGGGGTCGATGGCCGAGGCAAAGGCCAGAAACGTGAACCGCGGCAGGACCAGAAAAGCGAAATCCCGGGTGACCACCGGCCCCTCCAGCCGCACATGCGCCACCCCGCGCGGGATGACGGCATGGGCGCGGGCAAAGCTCTGATCGTCGGCAGGGCGGGTCACGGGCAAGGCCCCCAGGCAGGCAAGGCGGAAAAATGCGCCATCTGTCGCTTCTCTACCCACCTACGGGGGCTGTCAACCGGCATGGCGCGAAAAGCCAAAAGGCCCGGGCAGGTCAGCCCGGGCCTTTGAAGATATGGTACCGCCTCCCCGGCTCGAACGGGGGACCCCCAGATCCACAATCTGGTGCTCTAACCAACTGAGCTAAGGCGGCACTTGCCGGGCGATTTAGCCCCGCTCCCCCCTGAATGCAAGCCTGAATCCAAGGCCTCACTCAAGCCCGACCGAACGGTTTTTCCTTGCGCGCCGCCCCGCCGACCGCTACCCGACCCGCAAAGAGGGGAGCATCATCATGGGCATCAACAACCCCAGCGACATCGCCGCCAACCTGCAGATCGGCCCGACCGACGCCGGCATGGTCCGCATCTACATCGAGGCCGAGGGCGGCATCGACCTGCCCTTGGACTTCGACCCCGAGGAAGCCGAGGAAATCGCCGAGGAACTTCGCGCCGCCGCCGAGGCCGCGCGGGCCATGGGCGCGGGTGGCGGGAAACCGAAGAAGCGCTAGGCGCGGGCCAAATTCCTTCGAAGGAATTTGCAAAACTCTTCGAAGAGTTTTGTCTGCCCCAGCCGGTTGACCGCATCCCCCTGCCCCGTCACCATACCGCCACCGACCCCGGAGGATTCTTCCATGGCCGCAGACGGACCTGCCCCTCAGCCCGATGAAGACGACGACGCGGGCGACTGGGGTCCGTTCGGCAAACCCCTGTTCGACGACCCCTCTGCCCGCGCCCTGTCCCGCGTGGGCGTGGTCGATGTCGGCTCGAACTCGGTCCGGATGGTGGTTTTCGATGGTGCCGCCCGCAGCCCGGCCTATTTCTACAACGAAAAGATCATGTGCGGTCTGGGCAAGGGTCTGGCCGAAACCGGGCGGCTGAATCCCGAAGGCAAGGTGCGCGCGCTCGCTGCGCTCAAGCGCTTCTCGCTCTTGGCCAAGGGCATGGACATCTCGCCCTTCACTGTTGTCGCCACCGCCGCCACCCGCGAAGCCGCCGACGGTCCCGAGTTCCAGGCCCAGGTCCTGCGCGAAACCGGCCTCCGCCTTCACGTCATCGACGGGGCCGAAGAGGCGCGGCTTTCGGCGCAAGGCGTCCTTCTTGGCTGGCCCGAGGCCAAGGGCATCGTCTGCGACATCGGCGGCAACTCGATGGAACTCGCGCGGATTGGCGACGGCCGCGTGGGCCGCCGTGTCTCGACCCCGCTGGGCCCTTTCCGCCTGCAGCAGATCTCCTCCGACCCGAAAAAGCGCAAAGCGCATATCGACGCGATCCTAGAAGCCGCCACCAAAGAGATCCGACCGGAAAACGACCGCATCTACCTTGTCGGCGGCTCCTGGCGCGTCATCGCCCGCCTCGACATGGAACGGCGGAATTACCCGCTCACCGTCCTGCACGAATACCGGATGACGCCCGACAACCTTGTCGCCACGCTCGACTGGCTCGCCACCACCGACCTCCCCGCGCTCCGCGGCCGCACCGGCACCTCTGCCGAACGGATGGAACTGGTCCCCCTCGCCTGCGAGGTCCTGCGCGAAATCATCCGCGTCCTGAAACCGTCCGAGATCGACATCTCCGCCTACGGCATCCGCGAAGGCCTTCTGTACGAACAGATGCCCGAGAAACTCCGCGCCCGCGACCCCCTGATCGAGGCCGCGCGGATGACCGAACTCACCCAGGCCCGCATCCCCGGCTTCGGCAAGAAGCTCTTCACCTTCCTCGAACCCCTGTTCAAGGGCGCAACCCCCGACCGCCTCCGCCTGATCAAGGCCGCCTGCCTCCTCCACGACACCACCTGGCGCGCCCACCCCGACTACCGGGCCGAGGCCTGCTTCGACAATGCCACCCGCGCGAACCTCGGCGGCCTCGACCACCCCGGCCGCGTCTTCCTTGGCCTCGCCCTTCTCCACCGCTACAAGAACTCCCGCGCCGGCAGCCGGATGGAGCCCCTCTTCCGCCTCCTGACCGAGACCGACATCCAGGAAGCCGAGGCTCTGGGCAAAGCCATGCGCTTCGGCGCGATGTTCTCGATCGGCGACCCGTCCCAGGCAGGCGAACTGCGCTGGAACGCCAAGAAACGGCTCCTGACCCTGGCCCTTACCGAAGACGGCCTCGGCCTTTTCGGCGAAGTCGCCCAGGCCCGGTTTGCAGCCCTTGCCCTGGCCCTGAAAGCCACCACCAAAGTCGCGCTGAAGGCAGAGGAATGACGCTGCACCTCGATCACCTCGCCGTTTCCGCCGCCACGGTCGAAGACGGCGCCGCCTGGGTCGAAATGGCCCTTGGCATCCCCATGGCAGGTGGCGGCAAGCACCCGCACATGGGCACGCACAACCGGCTCCTCTCCCTGGGCGACCTCTACCTCGAAGTCATCGCCATCGACCCCACCGCGCCGCAACCCGGCCATCCCCGCTGGTTCGACCTCGACCGCTTCCAGGGACCCCCGCGCCTCACGAACTGGATCTGCCGGACCGAGAACCTCGACGCCGCCCTCGCCCAGGCTCCCACAGGCACCGGCACCGCAACCGACCTCGCGCGCGGCGATTACCGCTGGCGCTTTGCCGTTCCCGCCTCGGGCCGCCTGCCCTTTGACGACTGCCACCCCGCCCTCATCCAGTGGCAGGGCGACCTTCACCCCGCCAAGTCCATCCGCGACCACGGCATCCGTCTCACCGGGCTCCAGATCACCCACCCCGAGGCCCCCGCCCTGCGCGCTGCTCTCACCGCCCTCACCGACCCCCGCGTCACTGTCGAACGGGGCCCCTACCATTCCCTCCGCGCGACCTTTGCCACGCCGGACGGCACCCGCGTCCTGACCTGACCCGCGCCACGCCACATTCGGCTTTTGCGGATGCAGAAATTCCTCTGACAACCGCGGATGACCGGGCTATGGTCCTGCCCATGTCGATCTGGACCCGCATCACCGAAGCTCTCGCCGCCCTTGTCCAGGGCGAACCGCTCTCCGTGGTCTTCGACCGCTTGCGCGCCGCCCCTGTCCCCGAACAATCCATCGGCTTCACGATCGCCGTCCTTGCGCTCGGCGCCAAGATGGCCAAGGCCGACGGCACCGTGACCCGGGACGAGGTCACCGCCTTCCGCCGCATCTTCACCTTCCCGGAAGGCGAGGAGGAACACGCGGCCCGCGTCTACAACCTCGCCCGCCAGGACGTCGCGGGCTTTGACGCCTATGCCCGCAAGATCGCCCGCCTCTTCAACCCCGACGGCCACCGCATCTGCGCCGACGACCACCATGTCCTTGTCGACATTCTTGAGGCGCTCTTTCAGATCGCCATCGCCGACGGCACCTACCATGCGGGCGAAGACGCCTTCCTCGCCCATGTCGCCGACGAATTCGGCCTGGACGACCGCTGCTTCAACATCGTCCGCTCCCGCCTCGTCGAAGGCGCCCCGCGCGACCCCTACGATGTCCTGGGCCTGCCGCACGACGCCTCGAAGGACCAGGCCAAGAAAGCCTGGCGCGACCTCGTCCGCGATACGCACCCCGACGTCCTGCAATCCCGCGGCGTCCCGCCCGAGGCGATGAAGCTGGCCGAACGTCGCCTCCAACTCATCAACGAAGCCTGGCGCGCGATCTCGGCGAAAGAGGCAGCATGACGGGTCATTCTCCGGGCCGCCCGCTCCGCCTCGCGACCTACAACGTCGAGTGGTTCAATGCCCTCTTCGACGACCATGGCCGGATGCTGGAAGACCGGGAACCCTCGACCCGCTACAAGGTCACGCGCGGCGAACAGCTCTCTGCCCTCGGCATCGTGTTCAACGCGCTCGATGCCGATGCGGTGATGATCATCGAAGCGCCCGACACCAACGGCAAGCGGTCGACCGTCAAGGCACTGGAAACCTTCGCCCGGGCGACGGGCCTCCGCGCGCGGAAGGCATTGATCGGCTATCCGTCCGAAACCGAACAGGAAATCTCGTTCCTCTATGACCCCGACCGCCTGACCGCCCGCCATGATCCGGTCGGTCGTCCGGCAACCAGCCATGGCTCGGCCGATGCGCCCCGCTTTGACACCACCTTCCGCTACGACCTCGACGCCGACAATGTCTCGGAAACCATCCGCTTCTCCAAACCGCCCCTGGAACTGGCCGTCAGCACCAGGACCGGCACCCGGCTGCGGCTGATCGGCGTGCACGCGAAATCGAAGAACCCCTACGGCGCCGTCGGGCGCGAGGCGCAGATGCGCCTCTCCATCGAAAACCGCCGCAAGCAGCTGGCCCAGTGTCTCTGGATCCGCCAGCGCGTGGACGGACATCTCGCAGCCGGCGACAGTCTTGTCGTCATGGGCGATTTCAACGACGGTCCGGGCATCGACGAATTCGAGAAACTCTTCGGCCATTCCGGGGTCGAGATCGTGCTGGGTACCACGCCCGACCCCGCCCTCGCTCTGACCGATCCGCATGCCGCGATGGCGCTTCAGTCCAGGGTCGGCCTCGCGCCCACCTCTGCCCGCTTCTACCTCGCGCCCCAGAAACGCTACTTCGAGGCGCTTCTCGACTTCATCATGGTCTCACCCGACCTCGCCGCCCGCAGCCCTGACTGGCGCATCTGGCATCCGTTCAACGACCCCCGGATCATGGACATCCCCGAACTGCGCGAGGCGCTTCTGCAGGCCTCCGACCATTTCCCGGTGACGATCGACCTGCCAGATGTGATTTGAAATGCCGGGGCCGGGTCCCCATACTTGTGGCATGAGACTCACCCTCGTCCTTTGCCTCCTGGCCGCTCCGGCCCTGGCCGAAGAGCCGGTCACCCCCGACGCCGAAGGCGACGGCTTCAGCCTGATGGAAGAAGGCATGAAGCTCGTCATGCGCGGGATGATGGAAGAAATGCAGCCCGCCCTCGACGAAATGGGCAAGGCGCTGGACGAGGCCGGACCCGCGCTCAGGGGTCTGGGCGAAGAGATCGGCCCCAAGCTGCGCCAACTGATCGCGCTGATCGACGACATCGAAAACTACGACGCGCCGGTGATGTTACCGAACGGCGACATCCTGATCCGCCGCAACGCGCCCCTGATCCCAAAGCCTGACGACCTCCCCCAGCCCGGCCCGAACGGCGAGATCGAGCTCTGACCGGCTGCTCGCGTCACGCTTTCATCTTTGCTCAAATATCCCCGCCGGAGGCACTTCCCCGCCCGCTCGTGCTTGCGCCGTCCCCCAGCCGCTCAGCGTCCGGCCGATCTCATCGAGACTGATCATGGGCCGGAACACGCCCCGGCCAGCTAACCCACCCGGACCTCGATCCCCGTTTCCGATGCAACTTGCCCATGTCCCGAACACTCCCGCCAAAGGCAGGCCCCCGCCCGCCCGGCGCGCAACGTCCGCCAACTGCCAGCGAGAAGCGACGAATGCATCGGCGAGCGGCCCCAAGGCGCGGACGCCGGGTTACCAGACCGTAAACGCCCACGACCAACCCCTTGATGTCAAAGGGCTCGAAAGTCTGTCCACGGTGGACAGCTACCCCCGCGCCGCCCGGATCAGGTCCAGGATCTCCTTCGCCGCCGCCGGAATGTTGGTCCCCGGCCCGAAGATCGCCTTCACGCCCTTCCCCATCAGGAACTCATAATCCTGCTGCGGGATCACCCCCCCGCAGATGACCAGAATATCCCCCGCCCCCCGCTCCCGCAGCACCTCGATCAGCTTCGGCGCGAGGGTCTTGTGCCCCGCCGCCTGGCTGGAAATCCCGATCACATGCACGTCGTTATCAATCGCATCCTGCGCCGCTTCCTCGGGCGTCTGGAACAGCGGTCCCACATCCACGTCGAACCCGATGTCCGCGAAGGCCGTGGCGATCACCTTCGCCCCCCGGTCGTGCCCGTCCTGCCCCATCTTCACCACCAGCATCCGCGGCCGCCGCCCCTCGGCTTCGGCAAAGGCCTCGACGTCGCGCTGGATCGCCTCGAACCCCGCGTCTCCCTCATAGGCCGCGCCATAGACCCCTGCGAGCGTCTTCACCTCGGCCCGATGCCGCCCGAACACCTTTTCCATGGCCAACGAAATCTCCCCGACCGAGGCCCGTGCCCGGGCTGCCTCTACTGCCGCTTCCAACAGGTTCCCGCCTTGACCCGCCCGCCGCGTCACCTCATCCAGCGCCGCCTGCACCCTGCCCTCATCGCGCGACGCCCGCACCGCCTTCAACCGCGCAACCTGAGCCTCACGGACCGCCATGTTGTCGATGTCCAGGATGTCGATCGGGTCTTCCTTGTCCTTGCGGTACTTGTTGACCCCGACGATCACCTCGTCCCCCCGGTCGATCATCGCCTGCCGCCGCGCCGCCGATTCCTCGATCCGCAGCTTCGGCATCCCCGAGGCCACCGCCTTGGTCATGCCCCCCATCGCCTCGACTTCCTCGATGAGCCGCCAGGCCTCCTCGGCCAGCTTCGCGGTCAGGCTCTCCACATAGTAGGATCCGGCCAGAGGATCGACGACATGGGTGATCCCCGTCTCCTCCTGCAACACGAGCTGCGTATTACGCGCGATCCGCGCCGCAAACTCGGTCGGCAAGGCAATCGCCTCGTCCAGCGCGTTGGTGTGCAAGGACTGCGTCCCCCCCAACACCGCCGCCATCGCCTCATAGGCCGTGCGGATGACGTTGTTGTAGGGGTCCTGCTCCTGCAGACTGACACCAGAAGTCTGGCAATGCGTCCGCAGCATCAGGGACGACGTCTTCTTCGCCCCGAACCCATCCATGATCCGGTGCCACAGCATCCGGGCGGCCCGCAGCTTCGCGACCTCCATGAAGAAGTTCATCCCGATGGCAAAGAAGAACGACAGCCGCCCGGCGAAGTCGTCCACGTCCATCCCCCGAGCGATGGCCGCCTGCACGTATTCCTTCCCGTCCGCCAGCGTGAACGCCAGCTCCTGCACCAGGTTCGCGCCCGCCTCCTGCATGTGGTAGCCGGAAATCGAGATCGAGTTGAACTTCGGCATCTCGGCGGAGGTGTATTCGATGATGTCCGCGATGATCCGCATCGAAGGCTCGGGCGGATAGATGTAGGTGTTCCGCACCATGAATTCCTTCAGGATGTCGTTCTGGATCGTCCCCGACAGGTCCGCCCGCCTGACCCCCTGCTCCTCGCCAGCGACGATGAAGTTCGCCAGGATCGGGATCACCGCACCATTCATCGTCATGGAAACGCTGATCTTTTCCAAGGGTATCCCGTCGAACAACACCTTCATGTCCTCGACAGAATCAATCGCGACCCCGGCCTTCCCCACATCCCCCACCACGCGCGGGTGATCGCTGTCATAGCCCCGGTGCGTCGCCAGGTCGAAAGCCACCGACACCCCCTGCTGCCCGCCCGCCAAAGCCTTCCGGTAGAAGGCATTCGACTCCTCGGCGGTGGAGAATCCCGCGTACTGCCGGATGGTCCAGGGTCGCCCGGCATACATCGTCGCCCGCACCCCCCGGGTGAACGGTGCCACCCCCGGCAATTCGCCCATCTGCGGCAGGCCCTCCACGTCCGCCGCTGTATACAGCGGCTTGACCGTGATCCCCTCCAGCGTCTGCCAGTTCAGCGCCTCCGGGCCCTTGCCCTTCAGCTCCTTCGAGGCCAGCGCCTCCCACACCTTCAGGTCCATCGCCCTCTCCATTCCACACCGCTTGGGCTTTCGCCGGAAGACCCCTATATCAGGGACATGAAAGCCGTCGCCCGTCGTCCGTTCCTTGCCGTCCTGGCCCTGGCCATCCCGGCGCTATCCTTTCCCGCGTGGGCCGATGAGGCCCCCGAACCAGCCTTCGCCCCCGTCCCCGCGTCCGAGGTGGTCGAGGCCGACCTCCTCTTCCTGCGCCGTCCGGTCATCGTCTTCGCCGACAGCCCGAACCACCCTGCCTTCCTGCGGCAGATGGACCTGCTCAAGCGCTACTATGGCGAGCTTGCCGCCCGCGACGTGATCCTTGTCACCGACACCGACCCCGCGAACCCCTCCGCCTTGCGCAAGAAGCTTCGCCCCCGGGGGTTTTCGCTGGTGCTGATGGACAAGGACTGGAAACCCTCGATCCGAAAGCCCCTGCCCTGGGAGGGGCGCGAGATCGTCAACTCCATCGACAAGATGCCCATCGCCCGCACCGAAGCGCTGGAGCGGAACCCCGCCGGTCGGTAAGGCGCCGGAATTTTCGAAAATTCCGGACCGGAGCCTTCAAAGGCTCCGTCACGATTTCTTCGAAGAAATCGGCCCCGGCCCGACCGGCGCGACATCATTCGAACTCCATGATGACGTCATCGACCTTCAGGCTCGCCCCCGCGCTGGCCTTGATCTTCTTGACCACGCCCCTCCGCTCGGCCTTCAGGATGTTCTCCATCTTCATCGCCTCGACGGTCGCCAGCGCCTGGCCCTCCTGCACCTCGTCGCCCTCGGAAACGGCGATCTTTACCACCAGCCCCGGCATCGGGCAGAGGAGGTATTTTGAGGTATCCGGAGCGGCCTTTTCCAGCATCAGCCCGGCCAGCGCCTTCTGCCGCGGGCTTTGGACATGGACCTTCAGGTCAGCGCCCCGCAACCGCATCCGGAAGCCCATCGGGATCTTTGCCGCCTTGATGACCAAGGGCTCACCGCCTACGGTCAGGCGGGCGAGCGGCTGGCCAGGGGTCCAGTCGCTTTCCACCCGCAGGTCGGTGCCGTCCTCGAAGACAACCGTAGACCCCGCATGGTCGGCCTTGATCGCGACCTTCCAGCTTTCGCACTGCAGCGTCACCACCCAGTCGTCGCCGACCCGGCGGGTATGGTTGTCCATCGTGCCCGAAATCCGCGTGCGCCGGATTTCCGCCACCCGGTTCATCGCCGCCGCTGCCGCAGCAACCCGGCGCAGAAGCGAGGCGTCCAGCGTCGCACCGGCGAAACCGCCCTCATATTCTTCGGCGATGAAGGCCGTGGTGATGTGGCCAGCGGTAAAGCGCGGGTGGTCCATCACGGCGGAACAGAACGGCAGGTTGTGGCCGATTCCTTCGACTTCGAACGTGTCCAGCGCCAGCCGCATCTCCTCGATGGCATCGGCGCGGGTTGGCCCCCAGGTGCACAGCTTGGCGATCATCGGGTCGTAGAACATGCTGATCTCGCCGCCCTCGTAGACGCCGGTATCATTGCGCACGATCCCTCCGCGTTCGGTCTTGCCCTCGACCGGCGGCCGGTAGCGGGTGAGGCGGCCGATGGAGGGGAGGAAGTTCCGGTAGGGGTCCTCGGCATAGAGGCGGCTTTCCATCGCCCAGCCGTTGATCTTCAGGTCGGACTGCTTGAAGGGCAGCGGCTCGCCATTCGCGACCCGGATCATCTGTTCGACCAGATCGACGCCGGTGATCAGCTCCGTCACCGGATGTTCGACCTGCAAACGGGTATTCATTTCAAGGAAGTAGAAGTTGCGGTTGCCATCGACGATGAACTCCACCGTCCCCGCGCTGGTATAGCCCACGGCCTTTGCCAAAGCGCAGGCCTGTTCGCCCATCGCCTTCCGCGTCGCTTCGTCCAGGAAGGGGCTGGGGGCCTCCTCGATGACCTTCTGGTTCCGGCGCTGGATGCTGCATTCCCGCTCGTGCAGGTAGACGCAGTTGCCGTGCTTGTCGGCCAGCACCTGGATCTCGATGTGGCGAGGTTGCGTGACGAACTTCTCGATGAAGATCCGGTCATCGCCGAAACTCGCCGCCGCCTCGTTCTTCGAGGACTGGAACCCCTCCGCCGCCTCGGCATCGTTCCAGGCGATCCGCATCCCCTTGCCGCCGCCACCGGCGCTGGCCTTGATCATCACCGGATAGCCGATCTGGGCCGAGATCTTCACCGCCTCGTCCGCATCGGCGATCAGGCCCATGTAGCCCGGAACCGTCGAAACCCCCGCCTCCTGCGCGATCTTCTTCGAGGTGATCTTGTCGCCCATGGCTTCAATGGCAGGCGAAGGCGGCCCGATGAACACCACCCCCGCTGCCTCCAGCGTCGCGGCGAAGTTGCGGTTTTCCGACAGGAAGCCATAGCCCGGATGCACCGCCTGCGCGCCCGTCTGGCGGATAGCGTCCATGATCCTGTCGATCACGATATAGCTCTGCGCGGCGGGGGGCGGACCGATATGCACCGCCTCGTCCGCCATCTGGACATGCAGCGCACCCCGGTCAGCGTCGGAATAGACCGCCACCGTCTTGATCGCCATCTTGCGCGCGGTCTTGATCACGCGGCAGGCGATCTCGCCCCGGTTGGCGATCAGGATCTTGTCAAACATCGGCTCCCCCCAGTCGGAATGCAAAAGGACCACCCGGGCGCGTGTCCCGGATGGTCCTAGGTGTTGGTGTAATCCGCCCGAAGGCGGTTAGATCAGTAGCCCGAGTTGCAGGGCGGCAGGCCCAGCTCGATGCCACAGGTTGCGACACCGGCAAGACCGCCGATAAGCGCACCGGTAAGCATGTCATTCTCGGTCGCGTCCGCGACAACGGCGCCTGCGGCCGCACCTGCCAGACCGCGCGATGCAGGGTCCTGCATGCAACCGGCCAGCGTGGTGGAAAGAATGGCGAAGACGATAAGCGACTTCTGCATTTGGAACTGCCTCGTAGGTTTGTTGTTATTGCGCCAGATTCTACCGCAAGATCACGGATTTGGAAGCGGTTTTTGACCCCGGTCACGCAACCGGCATTGCACGGACCGAACATAAGGATCGGTCCGGCCTGGGACGGGCCGGACCGAAGGGAAGGGGAAGGGTAACAACGTAGACTGCGCAGGTCATGGCTGGACTGCCGGAGACCCACCCGGAAACAATGGATCGCCGATGCAACCATTGCAAATGTTATGAAAACGCCCGCACAACCCTGAGCAAAAGCGCGCCAAAATGGCTGGGGCATCGGCGAATTCATGCCTAATCCTCGTCCTCGTCCCAGTCGTCCGCCAGCGCGTCCGGCGCATCCGGCGCGAAGACCTCGGGAAATGCCGCTTCGGCCCGCTTCACGTCGATCCGCAGCATCGCCTCGTAGGATGTCGGATCGAACGGGTCTTCCGCTGCCACCACCTCGCGCCCGAACAGCCAGGACAGGCGTCCCGCATCAAGATTGCCGCGTTCGAACGGTTCCGCCCCGAAATACTGCCACAGCGCCGCCATGAAGGCCTGATCGGCCATCCGGTCAACGTGCTTGCGGTCCTTGAACCGCTCGCGCTTGATCAGTTTCGTTGCGCCCTCCTTCACGTTGGCGCGGCGGATGGTGAACTGAAAGTCGGTGCCCGGCATCCGGCCGGGAAAGCCGCGGTGCTTCAGCATCTGGTCTGTCTCCTGTCCTGGCACTGGCCCGCAGGGATAGACGACCACAAGGGCGCAGCCCAGAGGGCACACCGCGAAAGGTTTGGAATGTCAGGGAATTCAGGCCTGCAAACCGCGCCCGCGCGCGGGAGGCCAGGGGTAGGCGC
>OFDN01001514.1_pt1 | contig 14923 bp, 9 predicted proteins | sample 1520971 | NCBI WGS metagenome assembly OFDN01 (sample SAMEA94257418, study PRJEB24077) | hot springs metagenome | biome: Aquatic biome; feature: Geographical feature; material: Water | place: India | collected 2012-06-12 | depth 5 m
CGAGCCGCCGAGGTTGGAACCTGAGAAATCGAGCGGCTGGAAAGCCGCCTCTCCAGGCTGCGGCCCAACCCGTAGCGACGATCCCCTCGCCGGCAAACACGACGAAAAGATGCGCCCCACGGGATGCAGCGCGACTCGCCGCTTTCCAACGCCGGCGGGTCACGCTTTCCTCCCGGGGCCAATGGACGACGACCGCACTTCCGCCAATTCTGGTGACCCCGATCCCTCCTCCGCGTCCGAGCGTCGGCGTGAAGACTCCGGCTTTCGCCGGACCCGGGAACGCCGGCGCCGCAAGGTCCCGCCGGCCGCGGTGAAGCGGAATTACCTGCTCCACATCCTGTTTTACGACCGCGCGTTCCGGTGGTTCGCCGTCGTGGGCATCCTCCTGTTCGGCTCCATGGGCGTGATGTGGCCACGGATTTTCCGCACGACGCCCGACGGGGTGTTTCCGCCGGTCAAGGTCAGCGGCATTGACCTGCTGAAGGCGCGCTCCCTGAAAAAGACCGCGGTGGCCGCCGAGGCTGCCGGCAAGACCGAGGAGGCCATCCAGGCGTGGATCAGCGCCAAAGGCAGCAACGATGGCGATTTGGAGGCCAACCGCGGCCTGCTGCGGACGTTGGGCAAGCAGAGCAAGCCGGAGATCGCGTGGCTGGCCCTGGCCGGCACCACCTCGGAATGGCTGCTCAGACTGTCGCAATCAAACCACCAGGATTTCGAACTGGCCGCCCAGGTGAACGCCACCTTCGGGCAATGGGACTGGATCATCGGCCACCTCAGCCAGACCAATGCCCCCCGCAACTCGGTGACCGTGCCCATCCTGTTGGCAGCCCTGTTCGAGAAAGGACTGATCCAGCAGTTCGCCGCGGAATGGCGTCGCCACGGTGAACAGTTCGGCCAGGACCCGCGCACCAAGCTGTATGCGGCCGCCTGGACGGCCGGCTGGGGGCCTGCGGAGCAGCATCTTTCCGCGATGTCCGTCCTTGAGGACGCCACCAAGGTGCCCGAGCTGCAGGACCTCGCCTTCCGCATGCTGATGCGGGTGGATTACCAGCGGATTGATGTCGTCGGCTACGAACGGCACTTCAACCGGCTGCGCGAACTGGGCGGGGACAAGGTCCGCCATCACGTGCGGTTCTGGAATCTCCTCCGTCTGGCCGGGCAGCGTTCCCGGGCCGTTGAACTCGCCCAGAGCTTCGGGGAAACAATGACCTCGGTGGACGAGGCCGAACTGTATCTCAACACGCTCGCCGCCCTGAAACTCACCCGGATCATCCAGGACTTCGCCAAGGAACGGCTGCCGAAGTTTTCCGCCGCGCCGATCATCTGGGTGCGCACCGCCGAAGCCCTGATGGCGGTGGAAGAGTGGGATGATCTGCGGGGACTGGCCGTGGAGATGCGCCAGATGGACCGCCTGAATTCCGTCCTGAACAACTTCAGCCACTTCTTCGAGGGTGTCGGGGAACATCATCTGGGCCGGAAGCCGCGGGCCGAGGATGCCTTTGAACGGTTCCTCCAGAAGCCGCCGGAGGAGGTCCAACTCAACTTTGGCGCCGCCGTGATGATGAGCCAGCTCGGGTATCCGGAGTTCGCCACGCGCCTGCTGCGGCTGCTGGAAACCAAGGCGGGCAATTCGGCCCAGTTCTGGCGCCAGATGCAGCAGGCCTCGTATGAGGCGCGCGAGGTGGATTCCCTGATCGAGGCCAGCCGGCGCCTGTATCTGATGCAGGCCACCGATCCGGTGGTCGCGAACAACTACGCCGCCTCACTGCTCCTGCGCGGCGACCGCGCCGGCGAGGCGGTCCAGATCACGCTGGAAGTGCTCGAACGCATGCCCAATTCCGTCTCCGCCCGGGTGAACCGGGCGCTGGCCCTCATCCAAGTCGGCCGGATCGAGGAAGCGGGCAAGCTCATCGCCTCCCTGAACGGCACCCCGCTGGAGCCGGAAGTCTCGGCCATCCTGGGCCTGGCGCGCTTCCGTTATCTGAACGCCAAGGGTGCCAAGGCCGAGGCGTTGACCGCCGCCGCCGCGATCGAGCAACGCCATCTGTTCCCGCAACAGGCCGAAGAGCTGAACGCGGCCGTGACCAAACTCAAGGGCACGCCCTGAGGTCTCGCCGCGCCAGGGGTCGCCTGTTGCGACCGATGCAAGATCCGGTGTCGGCGCGGCAACGGCCCGTGTGGCGAAACCTGCCGCAATGAAAACGGCCCGGATTCGGAAATCCGGGCCGTTCGCCATCGACGCGGGGAGCGGGCTTAAGGCTTCGCGTAAACGCTCACGTCATCCACGAACCAGCCTTTCTGCAGGCCGGCACCGGTGGCGTCGGAGGTGAGGCGGAACTCCAGCTTCACCTTCTTGCCGTTGGCGGCGGACGGCAGATCCACGACCCGACGTTGGAAGAAATACGGGCCGGCGGAACTGCGTTGGCCGGTCCAGACGGCATTCTCGGCACCTGTCAGCACGCCACCGTTTTCGGTGCGGACGAAGACCTCGACCTTGTCGCCGTCGCCCTCGGTGCCGCCGGCATCCAGCAGGTCGTAGAACGACAGCCGGGCGCCAGTCGAGGCGTTGGCCAGGTCAATGACCGGCGAAGTCAGCGCGACCGTGATGCCGTCCGCATAGGGCGTCGTCAGGCTGGTGGCCCAGACTTTCGCTCCGCTGCGGGCAAAGGTGACTTCCTCGGGATACGCCGGCGTGCCCAGCTCCCAGGCCGGAGCCGTGCCGGAACCGGCGACATACCTTGCCGTCCAGCCCTGATTGGCTCCCTCGAAGTCGTCGCGGAGGAACACGATGGGCTGCCCCTGCGCACGGTAGAACTTCTGCGCCCCAGCGGTCGCCGGATCCACTTCGCGCGGGCTGGCGGCTCCGGCCACCACCTGGAACGGCCCGGCCGGACTGTCCGCTGCCTCGAGCACGCCGCTGAATTCCAGCTTCACCTTGCCGCCAGTCTGGCCGGTGGCTTTCGCCGTGCCCGCGGTGGCGCCGACGAGTTCCGTGGTTTGCACCCGGAAGTTGTCGAAATACACCTCGGCATCGGTGGCCCCGACCGAATTGCGGCCGAGGTTGAAGTTGATGGCCCTGTCGGTTTCCCGGGTGAACGGCAGGTCCAGGGTGAACCGGCCGGTCTGGCCGCCGACGAAGAACCAGACCTGTTGCCAGTCCTTGCCGCCGGTGGCGCCAGGCTGGGAGAGCGACACGCCGAGGTGTTGGATGTTGGTGCTGGTTTCCGGAATGAAGACGTCCACCAGCAGCGTGCCGTTCTCGGACAGCGCGCTCAGCACGTCGGGCCGGACCACATTGTTGGCGAAGGCGCCCCACTTGAAGTCCCCGGCAGGGAACGCGGTCTTGAGGCTCTTGGTGCCGTGCGTCGCGTTGCCATCGGTGGCCTCGACGGTCGTGAAGGCAAGGCCCCAGCCTTGGCTGTTGATTTCAAATCCTTCGGCCGAGCCGTCCTCGAATGAGAAGATCGGCGTGACATTGGTTCGGGTGATGCCCTGCGGGGGCGGCGGATTGGGCACGACCCGCAGGTTGTCGAGATAGGCGGTGTAGGTTTTGTCCGGCGTGGCGTTCTGGCCGAGGTTGAAGTGAACCGCCCCGCCGCTGGTGCGCAGGAACGGCAATTCCATGGTGAACGTGCCCGTCTGTCCGTTCACCCCATACCACACCTGCTGCCAGCCCAGGGCGCCTTCCACGCCATCCTGCTGGAACGAGAAGCCGAGGTTCTGAATTCCGTCACTGTCCGCCGGCACCACCAGGTCGAAGAGGAACTTGCCCCCGTAACGGATCGCCTCAAGCAGGGCCGGATCGGTGAGATTCAGGTTGTAGGCGCCCCATTTCCACGCATCGCCGGGGAAGGTCACTTTCAGCGCCCGCGTGCCTTCGGTGGCGGTGCCCGCCGCATTTTCCAACGTGGCGAAGCCCTTGCCCCAGTCGTTGTTCAACACCCAGCCCTGGGTCGTGCCGTCCTCAAAGGTCTGCAGCGTGATCGGCACCGGCCCGACTGGCGGATTCGGTTCGACGCGGAGGTTGTCCACGAACACCCGGAACGGCGCGTCGGCGGTCGCATTCTGGCCCAGATGCAGGTTCACCGGCCCGGCGCCGAGACGCTCAAAGGGCAGCTCCACCGTGAAGCTGCCGGTTGCGCCGCCGATCCAGAACCAGACCTGCTGCCAGTTCTTGTCGCCGGTGACGTCGGGTTGCTGGATCACGAAGCCCAACTGGGAAATGCCGGCGCTGGACTCGGGGATGAACACGTCGAGGAAGAGTTTCCCGCCGGGCTTGATCGCCTCGAGGAACGCCGGGTTGGCGTAGTTCTCGGCGAGGCCGCCCCACTTGAAGGATTGCCCGGTGAAGTCGATCTGGAGGCTCTTCGAGCCGTCGGTGGCGTGCTCGCCGGCAACGTTCAGCGTGGAGAAACCGCTGGCCCAGCTCGCGGCATTGACCGCCCAACCCTGGGAGGTGCCGTCTTCAAACGAGAAGAACGTGGTGGTGGCGGCCGTCGCGGTGGCGGAGGCGCAGCCCAGCGCGAGCAACAGTCCGGCCGGGGACTTGAGAGTTCGATGGTAGTTCATGGCAAAAGACAATGGTGCTGATCGGTCAGCAGCCGTTCGGAGTGGCCTCAGGGTAACACGGCCAGGCGCGCCGTCCATGCTCCGCAGCGAGGTTCGCCGGCCGCAGAACTTCCCCCTGTGTCGCCGGACGGTTTCGCAAAACTGCGCTTCACCGGCCCGGGCCGACTGGGGCAGCGTGGTTCCGGTTCCATGACGCGAAGGCATTCCAGTTCGGGAAAGTTCCGGGCCGCGCTCGGACTTTGGCTGAGTTTCCTCGTGGCCTTGGCGGAACCGGCTCACTGGGCCTATCAGCCGTTGCGCCCGCCAACACCACCACCGGCCGCTCCGGCCCGCGGTGGCCATCCAGTTGACGCCTTCATCCAGGCCAAACTCGCGGCAGCGGGCGGGCAGCCTTCGCCGGCAGCCGCGCCGCGCACGTTGCTGCGACGGCTCTACTTCGACCTGATCGGCCTGCCGCCCACACCGGAGGAAGTGAACGCTTTTGTCGCCGATCCTTCCGCCGCCGCCTACGAACGGGTCGTCAACCGCCTGCTGTCGTCGCCGCGCTACGGTGAACGCTGGGCGCGGCATTGGCTGGACGCCGCCCATTTCGCCGAAACCCACGGGCACGATCAGGACCGCATCCGCACCAACGCTTGGCCGTATCGCGACTACCTGATCAACGCCTTCAATGCCGACAAACCCTACGCGCGCTTCGTGCAGGAGCAGGTTGCCGGTGATGTGCTGTTTCCCGACGACCCGCAGGCCACCATCGCGCTGGGCTTCGTCGCCGCCGGGCCGTGGGACGAAAGTTCCCTGCGCGACATCCGCGAGGACACGCTCGACCGGCAGATCGGCCGCTATCTCGACCGCGACGACATGGTCAGCACCGTGATGAGTGTGTTCGCGAGCACCACAGTCCACTGCGCCCGCTGTCACGACCACAAGTTCGATCCCATTCCCACGCGCGACTACTACGCGCTTCAGGCCGTGTTCTCCGGCGTGGAACGGGCCAATCGCGTTTATGACGCCGACCCGAAGGTCCACCAACGCCGGCAAACCCTGATGCACCGGCGCCGGCAATTGGACCGCGGTGAAACGAACCTGCTCTTCGCCGCCGAGACCCGCCGTGAGGTGGCCGCCTGGCACGCCGCCAACCTCGCTTCCCCCGTCCGCTGGCAACCGGTCGCGGCGCAGACCTTCTTCTCCGCCGCCAGCACGCAATTGACGCGTCAGTCCGACGATTCCCTGCTCGCCACCGGTCCCACGCCGGAGCGGGACACCTACACGGTCACCGCGCCCGCGCTGGACTTCGTCGTGACCGCGATCCAGTTGGAATTGCTCCCGGACACCACGCTGCCGAAACGGGGCCCCGGGCGTCAGCCGGAGAACGGCAACCTGCACCTCAGCGAATTCCAGGCGCTGCTATTTGAACCGGGCACAAACGTGCCGCGCCGGCTCGCCCTCAGGAATCCGACCGCCGACTTCAGCCAGGACGGCTGGACCATCGCGCACGCGCTCGACGGCAACGAGAAGACCGCCTGGGGAATCCATCCGCAGGAAGGCCAGCTGCACCGGGCGGTCTTCGAGCTGAAGGAACCGCTCGCCCTCCGGCCCGGGGCCACGCTGGCCTTCGTGCTCCAGCAACTTCACGGCGGAGGCCACCTTGTCGGCCGCTTTCGACTTTCGCTTACCGATGCGCGGGGCCCCGTCCGCGTGTTGCCCGCGGAGATCGCGGAACTGGCGGGCCGGGCGCCCGAAGAACTTCCGGCGGCCCAGTGGGTGAAACTCGCCAGTTTCGCCCTGCACGAAGGCATCAACGCGGAACTCGCCAAGCTGCCCGCACCCTCGCTGGTCTATGCGGCCGCCAGCGACTTCGTGCCCGATGGCAGCCTCAAGCCCTCGCCGTATCCACGCCCCGTGCATGTTCTCCGCCGCGGCGAAATCACCAAGCCCCAGGAGGAAGTCGGCCCCGGCGCCCTCACCTGTCTCGGCGGGCTGCCGGCCCATTTTGCGATTCCGGCCGGCGCGGAAGAAGGCGCCCGCCGCGCAGCTTTGGCCGGTTGGCTGACCGCCCGCGACAACCCGCTGACGTGGCGGTCTATTGTGAACCGCGTGTGGCATCATCACTTCGGCCGCGGCCTGGTGGATACGCCCAACGACTTCGGCCGCATGGGCAGTGCCCCAACGCATCCCGAGCTCCTCGATTGGCTTGCGGTGTGGTTCCGCGACGAGGCGAAAGGTTCGTTCAAGGAACTGCACCGGCTGCTGGTGACCAGCGCGGCGTATCGGCAGGCCTCGGAAATGCGGAACTCGGAGTTCGGAATTCGGAATGAACCGACGAACACCACCGGCCACGGAATTCCGCATTCCGCACTCCGCACTCCGCAATCGGAAGATCCCGACAACCGCCTGCTCGCCCGCATGAACCGCACCCGCCTCGACGCCGAATGCCTGCGTGATGCCATGCTCCAGATCAGTGGGCGGCTCGACCTGCGCATGGGCGGGCCGGGCGACTACCAGTTCGACCTCCAGCCCGGCATCCACGTCACGCCGCGCGTGAACTACACCAAGTTCGATGTGGACTCCGCCGCCGGTCGGCGCCGCAGCGTGTATCGCTTCCTGTTCCGCACGCTGCCCGACCCGTTCATGGACGCGCTCGACTGTCCCGCCGGAGACCAGCTCACCGCTGCCCGCAACAACAGCGTGACCGTCCAACAAGCCCTCGCGCTCTGGAACAACGCCTTCGTCACCCGGCAGGCCGAACACCTCGCCGCCCGATTGGAAACCGAGGCGACCTCGGTCGAAGCCCGGATTCAACGCGCCTTCGAGCTCACCCTGGGCCGACCCGCCACGACCGTTGAACTGGCCGACTTCACCGCCCACGCCCAGCAGCACGGACTGGCGAACTGCTGCCGCCTGCTCTTCAACAGCAACGAGTTTGTATTTGTGAATTGAAGCCATGATCTCATCGACAAAGAGCATGGTCGCTTCGACCCGTCGCGAGTTCCTTAGCCGGCTCGGCGGCGGCCTCGGTGGCGCCGCGCTCGCCCAATTGCTTGGAGCGGACCGTCTGCTCGCCGGCCAATCGGAAATCGCAAATCCCCAATCGCAAATCCTCCTCCCCCACCACGCTCCCCGCGCCAAGCGCGTCATCCAGCTCTTCATGAACGGCGGGGCGAGCCAGATGGACCTGTTCGATTACAAGCCCGCCCTGTTCAAGCGCGCCGGTGAGCCGTTCGATCCGGGCAACGGCGACCGGGTCGAGGCGCCGACCAGCGAGCCGGGCAAGGTGCTCAAGCCGCCCTTTGAGTTCCGCCAGCACGGGCAGTCCGGGCGCTGGGTCAGCAGCCTGCTGCCGCACCTCGCCGGCTGTGTGGACGACTTGGCGTTCCTCATGGCGATGCAGTCGCGCACGAACGTCCACGGGCCCGGCAGCTATTTGATGAACACGGGCTTCCTGCTGCCCGGCTTTCCGTGCTTCGGCGCGTGGGTCAGCTACGCGCTGGGCAGCGAAGGCGACAACCTGCCGGCGTTCGTCGTGCTGCCCGACACCAAGGGCCTGCCCTACAATCAGCGCGGGAATTTCAGCGCCGGATTCCTGCCCGTGACGCATCAGGGCACCGTCATCTCGACGGCCGGTGCCACGCCGATCCACGACCTCCGCGCGCCCGCTTCCGCCCGCTACATCACGCCCGAGGCCGATCGCGACGGACTCGCGCTGCTGCAAAAGCTGAACCGCCAGCATCTCGCCGAGAATCCCGCCGACTCGCGCCTCGAAGCCCGCATCCAGGCCTACGAACTCGCCGCCCGGATGCAGCTCAGCGCGCCCGAGGTGTTCGCGCTCGACCGCGAGACCGAGGCCACGCGCCGGCTCTACGGCCTCGACGACAAGGTGACCGAGGACTTCGGCCGGCGTTGCCTGCTCGCACGCCGACTGGTGGAACGCGGCGTGCGCTTCGTGCAGGTGTGGAGCGGCGCGGGCGGTCCCACCGGCAACTGGGACAACCACGCCAACATCCAGAAGGAGTTGCCGCCCATGTGCGCCGCCACGGACCAACCCGTCGCCGCGCTGCTGCACGACCTCAAGACGCGCGGCCTGCTCGACGACACGTTGGTGCTGTGGAACACCGAGTTCGGCCGGATGCCCTTCGCGCAGAGCAGCGAGGGCCGCGACCACAACGGCGGCACGTTCGTGGGGTGGATGGCGGGTGCCGGCGTGAAACCCGGCGTGGCCTACGGCGAAAGCGACGAATGGTCCTGGAAGGCCGCGCGCGACGTGACGACCAACTACGATTTCCACGCCACCGTGCTGCACCTGCTCGGCCTCGACCACGAGCGGCTGACCTTCCGTCACAACGGCGCAAACCGCCGCCTGACCGACGTGCACGGGGAAGTGATCCGGCAGGTGCTGGCGTAACGACCTTCCAGTTGGTGGTTCTGGGAGGGACCGTCATCTGGGAGTCAGTTCCCAACGGAAGCCGCGCGCGCAGGCGTCACACAGGTCGGAGCCCTTGGCGTCAAACTCGTCGAGGCTGTTGGGGTAGGCACGGGCGCAGAGAGGGCTTGAGCATCGAGGAATGCCCAGAGCGAAACCGATGGAGCTGAGCGACTGCTTCCGCGCCCGTTCCAGCAGCTTGGCGGAATTTGGAGCCGCGTCGTTGACCGAAGCGGTAAACCGCAGGTAGCTGAAGACAGCGGACCGTTTTTCGCTATTTCCTAGACCAAAGACAAATCGGCTCTCCCCGTTGAACAGATCGTTCCGGGTGACCCCGAGCAGAGCGCGCCCGGGTTTGTGGGCTTCCGGGTGCGCGGAGGCCAGCAGTTCGAGCAATGGCTCAGCCCGCCACTGGGCACCGAGACGGTTCAGGGCCGCGTAGTCCCGTTCGAAATCAGCCACGAGGTTGGTTCCCTTGGTTCGACGGTCCTCGGTTGCCAACACCGCGCCGACAAGTCGGAAGACGTCATCGTTGTTGGGAATGTTTTGCGGGTTGAGCCGCAGTGTCCTCCCCATTGCTACCAACACAGGATCGTGGGAGTAGTCTCGAAACCGCTTGCGCCATTGCTCCGCCAGAAGATGTCCAGGCGGACGATCCGCCGTCGGCAGATTTGTGATCGCAGGCAGAATGACAACCGGGACTTGAAGCGCTTTGACAAGCTCGCTTTGAAGTGCTCTCAGCAGCCAGTTGTCCACCGAGCCCAATGGAACCAGTCCGAGGGCAGGCCCTTGTTCGGGCCAGGTGGCAGCCGGCGGATTTGTAATCGTCGGCAGGCCCAGCACACCGGCCGACGCGGTCAGCAGTTCATCGGTTTCGGCCCGCTGCCAGACGATGCTGGCGTGCTCACGGGCTGCATTGGTCTGCCGGGATTGCAGCAGCAATTCGGCCGCGACGATCTGCTGATCCATTCGGAAGGGCGCGAGGCGAAGGCCGGACTCCACAAACCTCAACGATTCGGCTGATTGACCCGCGTGTCGAAGCTCGGCTGCCCACCGAAACACTTCGTCCACCTGACGGCTGGCGCGGACGTTGTCAGAATCCCGCAGGACTGCCTCCGCCGCCCTGAGCGAGGGCGGTGACGCCTTTTCCGCAGCTGCGGAGCGCCACGCGGCCGGCGAGAATCCAACGAGGACGAACAGGACTGCAGCGGCGAGGAATTGAAAAGACCGCGTCACTCGGAATGCGGCTGGGCCATCGGTTCTCATGGCGCTTACGACTCGGAGATCGGTTTCGTCATCCAGGGGGAGAGTGGATCACAATCTGAGCCGCGGTAAAGAGCCCGTCATTCTTGAATTCCCCTTCCTACCTGACACGTCCATGCTGACCGTAACGTCCCATGAATCCGTTCCAGCTGCCGCCCTTCGCCGTGCCGGGAATCCTGTCCCGCCGCCGGTTCCTCGCGCGCAACGCGATGGGGGTCGGCAGCGTGGCGCTCGCGTGGATGCTGCGGGAGGAACGGCTGCTCGCCACGCCGGCCAACGTGCCGCGCAATCCGCAGTCCTTTGACCTGAAGCAGAAGCAGCCGTCGCGGCCGGGGAGGGCGCGGGCGATGATCTCGCTCTTCATGCACGGCGGGCCGAGCCACCTTGATCTCTTCGACCCGAAGCCGGAGCTGACGAAGCGCAGCGGGCAAGATTACGCGGGCGAGATCACGTTCAGCTTCGTGGACCGGGCGAGCAAGAAGCTGTTCGGCAGCCCGTTCGAGTTCCGCCAGCACGGCCAGTGCGGCACTCCCGTGTCGGAGCTGCTGCCGCATTTCGCCAGCATCGTGGACGACGTGGCCGTGATCCGCTCGATGCACACGGACATCAACGGGCACGAGCCGTCCATCTGGTTCATGAACACCGGCCGCGCGCAGCCGGGGCGGCCGGCGCTGGGTTCGTGGCTGACCTACGGACTCGGCTCCGAAAGCCAGAGTCTGCCCGCCTACGTGGTGCTCACCGATCCGGGCGGGCATCCGGTGGACGGCGTGCGGAACTGGTCGAACGGTTTCATGCCGCCGCTGTTCCAGGGCACCGTCGTGCGTTCAGCCGAACCGCGCATCCTGAACCTCGATCCGCCGCCGCACCTGAAGGGCACGTTGCAGGAACAGAACCTCGCCTTCCTCGCCCAGTTGAACCGCGAGCATCTCGCGCGGCATCCGGGCGAAGCGGATTTGGAAGCCCGCATTGCCAGTTACGAACTCGCCGCACGTATGCAGACCGCCGCCAAGGAGGCGCTCGACATCACGGGCGAAAGCGAGGCGACGAAGAAGCTCTACGGCCTCGACCGGGACGAGACCCGCGAATACGGCGCGCGCTGCCTGATTGCGCGGCGGCTGGTGGAACGCGGCGTGCGTTTCGTGCAGCTCTTCGTGAACGGCCAGATCTGGGACAACCACGAGGGCCTCAAGGCGAACCTCGCGACGTGCTGCCGGAAGACCGATCAACCGTCCGCCGCGCTGGTGAAGGACCTCAAGGCGCGCGGCCTGCTTGATTCGACGATCGTGCATTGGGGCGGCGAGATTGGTCGCCTGCCCGTTACCGAGAACCACGGTGCCGCGGAGAAGGCGGGGCGCGATCACAACGGCCAGGGCTTCACGAGTTGGGTCGCGGGCGGCGGCTTCAGGGGCGGGATGACCTACGGCGAGACGGATGAGTTCGGTCACAAGGCGGTCGTGAATCCGGTCAGCCCGAACGACTACCACGCCACGCTGCTGCACCTGTTCGGCATGGATCACGCGGAGCTGGCTTACTTCCAGAACGGCCAGAGCCAGCATCTCACCGACGGCAAGCCGTGTCGGGTGGTGAAGGAGATCCTCCGCGACGCGTAAGCTGCGGAGAATTGCTTCGATCCAGCGGCGTCTCGAGATGCACTCCACCGAATCCGGGCTAGTCTTCCGTTCGTGAAGGTTCTCGTCACCGGCGGCTCCGGATTTGTGGGCCGCGAAATCGTCCGGCAACTCGTGGCTGCGGGCCACGCTGTGCGCGTGCTGGCACGGGGCACGAAGCCGGCCGTGAACGGGGTGGAAACGGTGACGGGCTCCGTGCTGGTGCCGGAATCGTTGCCGGCGGCGTGCGCGGGATGCGAGGCGGTGATCCACCTCGTCGGCATCATCAGCGAAGTCGGCGAGCAGACCTTCGAGCGCGTCCATGCCGAGGGCACCCGCCACCTGCTGGCCGCGGCCGCGCGCGCCGGCATCCGTCGCCATGTGCAGATGAGCGCACTGGGGACCCGGCCGGGAGCGGCCTCGCGTTATCATCGCTCAAAGTGGGAGGCCGAACAGGCGGTCCGCGCCTCCGGACTCGACTGGACGATCCTGCGCCCGAGCCTGGTTTACGGACCCGGCGACGGCTTCGTGAACCTGTTCGTCGGAATGAGCCGCTGGTCGCCGGTGCTGCCGGTGATTGGTCCGGGCACCAGTCTGGTCCAGCCCGTGGCTGTGGCGGACGTGGCGCACTGTTTCGTCGGCGCCCTGGCCGAACCCCGCTCGATCGGCCAGACGCTCGATGTGTGCGGACCGGACCGGCTTTCGTTCAACGCGGTGCTGGACGAGATCCTCGCCGCCACGGGCCGACGGCGGGCCAAGCTGCATCTGCCCCTGCCGCTCGCGCGCCTGCAGGCGAGGTTCCTGGAGTTCGTCTGCCCCCGGCTGTTGGGTCAGGCTCCGCCCCTGAACCGCGAGCAGATCGTGATGCTGGGTGAGGACAACGTGGGCGATCCGCGTCCGGCGGCGGAACTGTTCCGGTTCACGCCGGCGGCGTTCCGCCCCACTCTGCGAGAATGGCTCAGCCGGTGATCCGGTAACAGCGGCGCTGGGCAAGACTCAATCTCACCCCTCAGTCCCGGGGCCGGAACGAGGAGGTGGCCGCGAGCTTTTCCCAGAGCGCTCGCTCCTCGTCGGACACTTGGAGCGGCACTTTGACGTGCAGCTTCACGTAGAGGTCGCCCCGCTCGCCTTCGCGGCCGGTCGGCAGGCCCTGGCCCCGCACGCGCAGTTGCTGGCCGGAACTGGTCCCCGCCGGAATACGCACGCCCACACTGCCACCCAGCGTGGGCACACTGACCGTGGTGCCCAGCACCGCTTCCCATGGTGCCAGATCCACTTCGGTCACGAGGTCCGAGCCCTGGGGCGTGAAGTCCGGATGCGGCGACAGCCGCACCCGCAACAACAGGTCGCCCGCCCCGCCGCCGCCCGTGCCGGCTTCGCCTTTGCCCGCCACCCGGATCAACTGGCCTTCCTGAACTCCGGCCGGGATGCGCACCTTGAAGCTGTGGGACTCCGTTTCGCCTGTCCGGGAATTGGCGCGCCGGAATGAAATCGGACGCACGGAACCGTTCAGCACCTCGTCGAGGCTCACCGCGAGGTCGCCCTCGACATCCGCACCGCGGTTGGCGAAGCGCGCCCCGCCGGGGACCTGTTCTCCAAACGGCTGGAAGCCGCCGGCACCGCACCCGCCGAAGAACTGCTCGAAGAAGTCGCTGAAACCGGTGCCGCCAAACTGGAATTCCGCATCGTCACCTCCGCCCGCCGGACGACGGGAGCGCCGACGTCCGCCCCCACCGAACGCTTCCCAGCCCGGCGGCGGCTGGAACCCGGCCCCCTGCTTCCAGTTGGCGCCGAGCGTGTCGTATTTCTTGCGGTTGTCGGGGTTGCCGAGGACTTCGTAGGCCTCGTTGATCTCCTTGAACTTGTCCTCCGCGACCTTTTTGTCCTTGGCCACGTCCGGATGGAATTTCCGGGCGAGCTGGCGGTAGGCCTTCTTGATGTCGTCGGCCGTGGCGCTGCGGGCCACCCCGAGGATGGCGTAATAGTCTTTGAATTCCGGACCCATGCGAGCGGGGTCAGCATGAGCCGTGCAACGGGCGGGCGCAAAGGGGACTTGCCGGCAACGGCCAACCGAGCCCGGTGAATCGGCGGGCAAGGAGGGATACTTCCGCCTGCCCTGACAGCTCCCGCACACCCCGGGAACAGGCCGGCGCGCCACCGGTTTCACGCCTGTCACACCTGGCCGCTTCAGTTTGTCACGGGACGACACTATCCCTTCACGTGGCGAGGCAGCCCGTCCCGCCAAAGTGGCGAAAAAGCGGGCCAATCCGGGGAGAAAGGAACCCGGCATTCTGACTGCAAGAGGGTTGGCAAGCGGTGCGATGGTCGCACCCAGAGCAAAATCAACTGAAAGGAAATGCCATGACTGCCAATGTGCCTGTTCGTCGTAATGCCACGTATCCGGTGAGCCCGTTCGCCACGTTGCTCAACCTCGGCCGGGATTTTGACCGGCTGTTGGAAACTCCCTTCGCCGCCCTCGGGCGGGAAGGTTTGCAGGCGGCCTTTGCGCCGGCCATCGAGGTCCGCGAGGACGCGGACACCGTGACCGTGGCCGTGGAAGTGCCCGGAGTGGAACGCAAGGACGTGAGCGTCACGTTCCACGATGGGGTGCTGACGGTCGCAGGGGAACGGAAGCAGGAACACGAGGTGAAGGAGGGCGAATACCTCCGTTCCGAGCGGTATTATGGCCGCTTCGAGCGCCAGGTGGGCGTCTCGGTGCCGATTGATGCCGACCGCATCAAGGCCTCCTGCAAGGACGGGGTGCTGACGGTGGCGCTGCCCAAGAGCGCCGCCGCCAAGCCCAAGACGATTGACATCGGGGTGAACTGATCCCGAGCGGCGGCGCGCACTGTGGTGCGCCGCCAGGAGGGGATCCCCGGCAATCGTCGAGACCGCGGGCTGCTGGCAACGGGCCGGCAGCCCAGCGGTGATCGCAGTGGGTCAGACCGGGGCGTTCCGCGAGGAACGCCCCAACTGCTTGGTGCCTAGGACGCATCTTCGAACCCGAATGTTAGCACCGGAGGTGCGGAAGAAAGTAGCCCACAGCGTGAGCTGTGGGTTTGGTGTC
>OFDN01001517.1_pt1 | contig 14915 bp, 14 predicted proteins | sample 1520971 | NCBI WGS metagenome assembly OFDN01 (sample SAMEA94257418, study PRJEB24077) | hot springs metagenome | biome: Aquatic biome; feature: Geographical feature; material: Water | place: India | collected 2012-06-12 | depth 5 m
TGGCACCTCGATGTCGGCTCATCACATCCTGGGGCTGGAGCAGGTCCCAAGGGTTTGGCTGTTCGCCAATTAAAGTGGTACGTGAGCTGGGTTCAGAACGTCGCGAGACAGTTTGGTCCCTATCTGCCGTGGGCGTCGATACTTGAAAGGAGTTGCCCCTAGTACGAGAGGACCGGGGTGAACGTACCTCTGGTGTACCTGTCATTCTGCCAAGAGTGCCGCAGGGTAGCTATGTACGGACGGGATAACCGCTGAAAGCATCTAAGCGGGAAGCCTCCCTTGAGATTAGGTATCTTTGAACCGTGATAGACCATCACGTTGATAGGCCGGGTGTGGAAGTACAGTAATGTATGGAGCTAACCGGTCCTAATAGTTCATATCGCGCTTGAGAGTCTGCACTATCAACGTCAGCCCTGCACCCGCAGGAGCGTTGGTGGAGAATACTCCAGCCAGATACGCCCTTTACCACTCACACCCCCGAGACATTGGCGGGTGAGTGTGCATCGATTTAAAACCCGCATCCACTGGTCCCATTGCTTGGTGGCCATAGCGTCTGTGACCCACCCGATCCCATCTCGAACTCGGCCGTGAAACCAGACAGCGCCGATGGTACTAACGCTCAAGCGTTGGAAGAGTAGGTCGTCGCCAGGCATTGCGACCAGTGGGAGCGGGAATAACCCATTCACAAGTCAACAGGGCTGACCCGCAAGGGCGGCCCTTTTGGCGTCTATGGTGCCCCGTGGGCATGCGTAGATGTGCTTTCCCGTCAGCAACGGCGAGGAAGCAGGCCCCGGCTCCGCAGGAGTCGCAAGGCCGACTGGCCGCCCCCAGCGCTTGCGCGAGGATCGCCAGACAAAACGGTATCGCGGGATGGAGCAGCCCGGTAGCTCGTCAGGCTCATAACCTGAAGGTCGTTGGTTCAAATCCAACTCCCGCAACCACCGTTTGATCGCGCGGCCCAAGGGTCTGGCGCAGTCGCTTCCCACCCCCCCCAATTCACTGGCGCGCCGATCGAGACGCGCCACGCTCCGGCGCTCGCGCTGTCCGCGCGGGGGATCCGCGCGTGGCAGGCATTGGCCGAGCGGATCGCGCCTGCTGCGCCGTCTCGGGGGTGGCCGCATGCCTCTCGCGTCAAGCCGCTGCGGGCACAGGGCGCGGTGCCAGGCATCCAATCGCGCACAGTATGATCGCTTCGCTCGCTTGTGAGGGTGCACCGCGAGCGATCCGCCTAGCCGGGCGGGATCGGGTCGCGGCCAGGCTCCGGTTCCCGCGAGGTGCCGCAGCAGCGGAGCATTCCCGGCACCATCGGCGCAAACCGGGAAACGACGGCGCGCATCCGCTGGCCTAATGACAGGCTCGCTCGCACCTGTCGCAGAAGGGTACCGGCTGAACCCGAACCGAACCTCGTGAGATCGCCTCGTCATTCCGCTGTGCGGAATACTGATTTGCAGATTTGGCTGCTTCATGAAAGGCGCCGGAAGGATCACATGGTCGGCGGCAGGTGGGGAGCAAATGGTCGCTTCCTTCCAACTCCACGCGAAAGGCCCGCCATGAAGCTCTATTTCCACCCCATTTCCGGCCATGCACACCGTGCGCGGCTGTTCCTCTCCCTGATCGGCGCCGACGTCGAGGTGATGGAGGTCGACCTCGCCAAGGGTGAGCACAAGTCTGCCGAATATCTCGCCAAGAACCGCTTCGGCCAGGTTCCCGTGCTCGAGGATGACGGCCACTTCATCTCGGATTCGAACGCCATCCTGGTCTATGCCGCCAAGAAGTTCGGCAAGACCGAGTGGCTCCCCGAAGATCCGAACGGTGCCGCCCGCGTGCAGCGCTGGCTTTCGGTCGCAGCCGGGCAGATCGCCTTCGGCCCGGCGGCCGCCCGCCTGATCACGATCTTCAACGCCGACTATCGCCCCGAGGAAGTCATTGTCCGCGCTCACGCGGTCCTCAGGCTGATCGAGGCCGAGCTCGATGGCCACGAGTGGATCGCCGCCGACCGCGCCACGATCGCCGATGTCGCGCTCTACAGCTACATCGCCCGCGCGCCGGAAGGCAATGTCGACCTGTCGGCTTACGCCAACGTGCGTGCCTGGCTCGAGCGGATCGAGGCGCTGCCCGGCTTCGTGAGCTTTGGCAAGACCCCGGTCGGGCTTGAAGCGTAGATCTGGAAGGGCCGGGGCGCGCACTGCGCTCCGGCCCTGTCTCAGCCATAAAGGGCGAAATCAGATGACCGAAACTGCCTTGGAAAAGCCTTCACCGTTCCATCCGGGAGAGGTCGCGATCCAGACCGCGCTCGGGGTCGCTGCGCGAATGGAGCAGTTCGGCAAGCGGGTCATCCGCGATTTTCTCCCCGACCAGCACCGCGAATTCTACCAACAGCTGCCCTTCATCGTGCTCGGCGCGGTCGACGAGGCGGGCGATGTCTGGGCGACCTTGCTGGCCGGCAGCCCCGGCTTCATCACCAGCCCCGATCCGGTGACGCTTGATTTCGCTGCCACGCCCGATCCACGCGATCCCGCCACCGCCGGGCTGGGCGAAGGGGCGGCCATCGGTCTGCTCGGGATCGAGCTCCACACGCGCCGCCGCAACCGCATGAACGGGCGCGTCCATCTGAACGGCGCGGGGCGCTTTGCGGTCAGGGTCGAGCACGCCTTCGGCAATTGCCCGCAATACATCCAGCTGCGCGACTGGCAGATGGTGCGCGAGCCGAACGACCTGGCGGGCCTGCCAGCTGCTCGGGAACTCGCGCCCACCGATCCCGAAGTGCAGCAGCGCATCGCCCGCGCCGATACCTTCTTCGTCGCGTCCTATCTGGACGATGAGGCCGGGCGCCATGTCGATGCCTCGCATCGTGGCGGCAAGGCTGGCTTCGTGCGCATCGAGGCGGATGGTTCGCTCACCATCCCCGACTTCGCCGGCAACCTGCATTTCAACACGCTCGGCAATTTCCTGCTCAATCCCAGGGCGGGGCTTGTCTTTCCCGATTTCGAGAGCGGCGACCTGCTGCACCTGACCGGCGAAGCCGAGGTGGTGCTCGACGCGCCGGAGATTGCCGCCTTCCAGGGCGCCGAGCGCTTGTGGACGTTCCGGCCGCGCCGGGCCGTGCTGCGGCAGGGCGCGCTGCCGGTGCGCTTCGCGTTCCGGCCCGAGGGCTGGTCGCCCAACAGCCTGATGACCGGCGACTGGGAACAGGCGCGGCAGCGGCTCGAGGCGGAAAAACTGCGCAGCGCCTGGCGTCCATTCCGCCTTGCTCGGATTGTCGATGAAAGCAGCGTGATCCGCTCGTTCCACCTCGAGCCCGCCGATGGGGAGGGGATCCTGGCCCATGCCGCCGGCCAGCACCTGCCGATCCGGGTGCTGCCCGAAGGCGAGGATGCGCCGGTGCTGCGAACCTACACGCTCTCGACCGCGCCGTCCGACGGGTTCTACCGCCTGAGCGTCAAGCGTCAGGGACTCGTGTCGCAACACCTGCATGGCCTGGCCGAAGGCGACCTGATCGAGGCGCGGGCGCCAGCCGGCAGCTTCACCATCGATCCGCTCGAGCCGAGACCTGCCGTGCTTATTGCCGCAGGCGTGGGCATCACCCCGATCCTGTCGATGTTGCGGAGCATCGTCTTTGAGGGGCTGCGCAAGCGCCGCATCCGGCCGACCTGGGTGTTCCAGGCGGCGCGCAACCTGTCCGAACGCGCCTTCGCTGCCGAACTCGCCGAACTCGCCGCCGCGGCGCAGGGCGCCGTCAAGCTGGTGCGCGTGCTCGACGACGTCACGGGAGCCGAGGAGGGCAGCGATTATGACGCCGAGGGACGCATCGACGCGCAGCTGCTGCGCGGCACCCTGCCCTTCGACGCCTATGATTTCTACATGTGCGGCCCCCCGCCGTTCATGCAGGGGCTCTACGACATGCTGAGCGACATCGGCGTGCCCGACGGGCGGATCCATGCCGAAGCCTTCGGGCCGGCCTCGCTCATGCGCAGAGTGCCCGAACAGGCCGTGCCGCTCGCACCGGCTGCCACCGCGCCGGTTCCGGTCGCCTTCATGAAATCGGGCAAGGAAGCGCGCTGGACTCCCGAAGCCGGCTCCCTGCTCGAGCTCGCCGAGGCCCGCGGGCTTGCCCCCGCATTCGGGTGCCGCAGCGGCACCTGCGGCACCTGCGTCACAAGGGTGCTGCAAGGGAAGGTGACCTATGCGGCGCCGCCTGCCGCCGCGGTGGCCGAGGACGAGGCCCTGATCTGCTGCGCCGTGCCGGCCGCGCCCGATGCAGGCGGCGGTGACCGCCTGGTGCTCGAGCTTTGAAGAGGAAGGAAGAATGAAGCGCGCCCTGCTGCTGTTGGCCGATGGCTTCGAGCCGCTCGAGGCGCAAGGCGCGATCTTCGTCGATCGTCCCGTGGTCGAGGATGGGCCGCCGATCAGCTCCACCGGCCCGGGCCCTTCGGTCGAGCGCGCCCTGCGGCTGCTCGCCAGGCTCACGGGCGAGGCCAATGCCGCGCATATCCGCAAGCTGATGCGCGTCCCCTGGCCCGATCCCGACCGGTATTCGGCGCCCCGGGGGATGCCAGCATGAACAGGCCCATCGACATCGCCTTCACCCCGGCCGTGAAGACCGCGCAGGAGCGCAAGGGTTCGCGCGCCGGATACGAACGCATGGAAATGGCGCGCGCGATCGATGCCAATCTTGCCGGATTCATCGGCCAGGTGCGCAGCTTCTACCTTGCCACCGCGAGCGCCGAGGGACAGCCCTACGTTCAGCACCGCGGCGGCCCGCCGGGGTTCCTCCAGGTGCGCGACGAACGCACCCTCGCCTTTGCCGACTTCAAGGGCAATCGCCAGTTCATCACCACCGGCAACCTCTCCGAGAACCCGCGCGCGTTCATCTTCCTGATGGATTATGCCCAGCGGCAGCGCGTGAAGATTTGGGGCACGGCCGAGGTGGTCGAGGGCGACCAGCACCTCGAGCACGAGCTGATGCCGGCCGGTTACCGCGCGAGGGCCGAACAGGTGATCCTGTTCACCGTGGAGGCGTGGGACATCAACTGCCCCCAACACATACCGCAGCTTTTTCCCGCCGAGGATGTGAGCCGTGTCCTGGCTGAACGCGATCGCAAGATCGCCGAGCTCGAACAGCAGATCGCGGTCCTGAAAGGCAGGCCCTGATCCAGGCATAGGCGCCAGTGCCGCCGAGACGATCGCTCATGCAATCACGATACCGGATCTGCCCCTCCCCCCCCCGGTTATCGTGCACGGTGCCTCCACCCGAAGGCGTCCGTGACCTGATCGGGCGGAGCTGCTGTCCCCCGGCACGGCTCCGCCCGGTCCCCTTCGAACACAAGCAAGGAGAACCGCGATGACCCGACCCCCGCTCCCCCCCTTCACCGCAGACACCGCGCGCGAGAAGGTGCGCCTGGCCGAAGACGGCTGGAACAGCCGCGATGCGGCCAAGGTGGCGCTGGCCTATACCGAGGACACGATCTGGCGGAACCGGGTCGAATTTCCGCGCGGGCGGGCCGAGGTTCAGGCGTTCCTCGAACGCAAGTGGGCCAAGGAACTCGACTATCGCCTCATCAAGGAGCTGTGGGCGCACGACGGCAATCGCATCGCGGTGCGCTATGCCTACGAGTACCGCGACGACAGCGGCAACTGGTTCCGCGCCTATGGCAACGAGAACTGGGAATTCACCGAGGACGGCCTCATGCACCGTCGCCATGCGAGCATCAACGAACACCCGATCCGCGAGGACGAGCGCAAGTTCCGCTGGCCGCTCGGCCGACGGCCCGACGATCACCCCGGTCTCTCGGACCTCGGTCTCTAGGTGCGGCGATGATCGCGGAGTGCACCACCGCCGCCTTCAAGGCCGAGGTGATCGAGGCCGACCGGCCGGTGCTGGTCGATTTCCACGCAGCATGGTGCGGGCCCTGCCAGGCGCAGGCCCCCATCATCGAGAACATCGCCCGCTCGGCGGGCAGGGATGCGAAGGTCGTGAAGGTGGACATCGACCGCTCGCCCGAACTGGCAGCGCTTTTCGGCGTGCGCTCCATCCCGACCCTGCTGCTCTTCAATCGGGGCAAGATCATCCACCGGTTCTCCGGCGTCACCTCGGGATCGACGATCGCGGCGGCGCTCGTCGGCCAGATGGACAGGCCCGGGTGAGTGAGCCTGCCGCCATCGGTACCCGCTCTTCGGACGCGCTTCCGGCGGGTCTCCCGGCGCTCGGTCGGGCAGCGGGGAGGATGGCGGCCTTCCTGGGCCGAGCCGGGAAATGATCGCGCCCGTCTTGCCCCTTGCGCACCGCCCGCGCTAGCCTGCCGCGATGGACCGGATACATGCCATGCGGGTGTTCGTGCGGGTCGCCGAAACCGGCGGGTTTGCCGAGGCCGCCCGCCAATTGCACATGAGCCCGCCAGCGGTGACCCGCGCCGTCGCCGCGCTCGAGGAGACGATCGGCGCCCGGCTGCTCACCCGCACCACCCGCGCGGTCAAGCTGACCGAGGCCGGGGGCCGCTATCTCGAGGATTGCCGCGCCATCCTTGCCGCGATCGAGGAGGCGGAAGCCGCGGCGGCGGGCTCCTATGCCACCCCCACCGGGATGCTCACGGTGACCTCGTCGGTGCTGTTCGGCCAGAACTACATCATGCCGATCATGACCGAATTCCTCGATCACCACCCGCAGGTGACCGGGCGGTTGCTGCTGCTCGACCGCGTGGTGAACCTTGTCGACGAAGGCGTCGATGTCGCGATCCGGATCGGCCACCTGCCGGATTCTAGTCACAGTGCGATCCGGGTCGGGTCGGTGCGGCGGGTGATCTGCGCCGCGCCCGCCTACCTCGAGGCGCACGGCGTCCCCCGCCACCCGGCCGATCTTGCGCAGCACCGCATCATCGCCGCGACCGGCGCGTGGGCCTCGCTCGAATGGCGTTTCGGCATTGGCGGCGAGATCGCGGTGGGGGTCAAGCCTGCGCTGTTCAGCAATTCGAACGAGGCAGCCATCGGTGCTGCGCGATCGGGCTGGGGCCTCACGCGGGCGCTGTCCTATCAGGTCGGGCCGGACCTGCTTGCCGGCCGCCTTCAGATCGTGCTCGAGGATTTCGAGCAGCCGGTGATGCCCGTGCATATCGTCCACCCCGAGGGCAGGAACGCCTCGGCCAAGGTGCGCGCCTTCATCGATTTCGCGCGCGAGCGGCTGCGCGCCAATCGGGTGATCAACTGAGCCTGGCGTTTCGCCGGGCGGAACGAAGCATTGCCGAGGCTCGCGATTATCGCAGCCCCGGCCCGAGCCTATCTCGCGTTCAACCCCGATGGGGCAAGAACAGGAGACAGCTCATGAAGACCACCATCCTCCCGGTCGGCGAGAGCAGCACATCGCGCGATGGGCGCCCTGCCGACCCGCGCGAAAGGGAACACAGCAATGGCTGAGACCGCTCATGAGCGGATGATGGCGCAGCTGCGTCTCGCCCTGTCCAGCGATTGCGGCTGCCGGGACACCCTGGCGCGCATCGAGAGGGAGGCGCGGGGCAGCGGCCTGACCGGCGCCGAGATCGATGCGGCGCGCGAAGGCCGCAGTTTCGAGGCCAGGACCGAGGCCGCAATCCGGTTTGCCTGCGCGATCAGGACCGGCGACAAGGACAGCATCTCGCAAAGTGGTGCCCGCGCCCGCCGCTTCGGGCTCGATGCCGACGAACTCGCGACAATCGAGGCGTTGGTGCGGACGCTCCGCGCAGGCTAGCGGATCCATGCGCAGCACGTTCATGCAAGGGATCGCGGCGGCCTTGTTCTACAAGGGGCCGCGCGTATCCGCCCGCGCCATCGCGGTGGTCGACGAGGATTACGTCGGCGACATCTTCCGCGTACCCAAGTCCTGTCTGGACAACCCCGAGATCCTGTTGCGGATCATCTGACGAAGGAAGCCGGCAAGAGCTTGTCGCCAAGCGCGCCGGATCTTGCCGGAAAGTTCATATCCTGCGGTTTCCTGCGGCCTCGCTCACGCAGGCGCAGGCTTTTTCAAGGGCAAAGCCGGTACAAGGCAGCTCCTGCCCGGCTGCGGGCGGCGCGCGAGTTGCAGGCCATGTCATCGAAGGCTAACATCGCGGTCGGCGACAGATCGGCGCCGTCGCACGATCGAAGCGGGAGGGGCCGGGGGGCATGACCTCTATGCAACCAAGCGTTCTGAGATCCTATGCCGTGGCCGACTTCATCGGAGACGCTCCGCGGGTCACGCACGAGGTCGTGTCGAGCAGGATGAGCACCCTGCTTCAGGTGCGCGACACGGGCCGTACGGGCGGCAACGAGGTCTTCGTCGCGGATGCGCCCGATCATGTCGTGCTGCTGTATCGCACCCCGACCCATCCCTTCCACGCCCAATTCGATGGCCGCAGATACCGGCAGGCGCTGGCGTGCGGCTCGTTCATCGCCTTGCCCGCCCGGACACAGAGCTGGTTCGATTCCCGCGAGGCCGGTCCGCGAAGCGTGTTCCACTTCCACTTCAAGCCCGAGGCGCTGGCGGCGCTAGCCGAAGAGCTGGGGCGGCCGCAGCTGGTGTTCCCCTGCGGCATATTCAGCCCTTCGCCCTACCTGCTGACGATGTCCGATCACTTGCTCAGAGAAGCGGAAGCGCGGGTCAGGCCGGACAGCCTGTTCTGGGATTGCGCGACTGCGAGCGCCCTCTACGAGGTCATCCGGCTCGATGATGCGGGGGCTAGGCCGGTCGCGCGCGGCGGACTTGCGCCGTGGCAGCTGCGCCGGACGAGCGATTACATCATGGCCCGTCTTGCCGAGCCGATCACCCTTGCCGAACTCTCGGCGATCGCCGGGCTCAGTCCCTATCATTTCGCGAGATCGTTCAAGGTCAGCGTCGGCGAGGGGCCGCATCGCTTCCAGCAGCGACGTCGCTGCGAACGCGCGGCCGAGCTGCTGCTCGACCCGACCTTGCCGACCGATAGTGTCGCGACCCTCGTCGGCTTCGACAACGTGCAGGCATTCACCCGGAACTTCAGGAGCTTCTTCGCCGTGACGCCGAAGCGCTGGCGGCAGCAGCACGGCGTCAGGGCGGTGCGGCGCAGGTCTGCGCGGGCCTGATCGGCGGGAGCGAGGGCGGGGCCTTCAGGCGCGCTGGGGCGGGCTGTCGTCCGCGAGGCGGCGGTTGCGGGCCATCGACCAGTCGGTGCTTGCCGCGCCGTCGCCGTCGACGTCGCACTGGCCGCAGGAGCTCTGGAGGACGATGCCGTTCTCGGCGCGCTTGGCTTCGGCCTTGCCGCCGCTCAGGCGGCGCAGAATCCCGGCGATGTCGCAGCGGCATGACGCGAAATCGACCGGCATCACCACCGCCGAAGCGCGCAGCAGCGGGAAGAAGCGCCGCTTGCCGAAACGGTCCTGCGACCATATCCCGCCCGCCGCCACATCGCGGTGGTAGTAGAGGCTCTGCACATCCGATCGGAACCGCGCCAGCAGGTCCGCAACCGCCGCCATCCCCTCCTCGGCATCCACCGGCAGCGCGGCGAAGAAATCGTCCCCGCCGATATGGCCGATGAAGGCGCAATGGTTGTGCTGGAAGCGCGCCAGCTGCTCGGCGAACATCAGCAGCGCCCGGTCGCCCGCCTCGAACCCGTACTTGTCGTTGAAGGGCTTGAAGTTGTCGAAGTCGAAGAACACCATCGTCCGCCTCTCGCCGGCGGCGAGGCTGGCGGCCACGTGGTGCTGGATCGACTGGTTGCCCGGCAGCGCGGTCAGCGGGTTCTGGTCGCGCGCGATCGCAACGGCGCGCTCCGAGGCGAGCTGGAGCAGCGCCACATTGGTCAGCACCCCGACATAGCGTTCGTCCTTGGCCATGATCAGCCCGGTGTCCGAGGCCGCGGCGATATAGGCATCGACCAGTTCCTCCTGCGAGAAGCTGATCTCGCCCACCGGCAGGCGGATCGCGAAGGCGTCGACGCGCTGGTCGATCCCCTTGTTGCGCAGCAGCGCCGAGGAATAGTCGCCGAAGATGAGGTGGCGGATGTCCGCCTCGCGCACCGCGCCGAGGATGAAGCCGTCCTCGTCGGTGACGGGGATGAAGGGCAGGTCGTAGCCCTGCCTGAAGCGCGCCACCGCCTCGGCGATCGGTGCGCCGCTGCGCAGCGGCTCGGGGGTCACGATCAGGTCGCCGATGCGCCGGGTGACATGGCCCGGCGCGCGGCCCGTGTCGACCGAGGGATAGGAAGGACTGAGATCGGCCAGATGCGGGGTCGGGCGGGCGATCAGGAAGCCCTGGACGAAATCGCATCCGGCATCGCGCACCGCGCGCATTTCGGCGGGGCGCTCGACCCCCTCGGCCACCACCAGCAGGCCGAGCGAATGGGCCATGCGCACCACGTTCTGCACGATCGCCGCCTTGCGCGGTTCGGTGTCGATGTGCCGGGTGAAGAACTGGTCGATCTTGACATAATGCGGGTTCACCAGGGTGAGCGTCTCCAGCCCCGAATAGCCGCGCCCGAAATCGTCGATCGCGATCCGCACGTTGAACTTCTGGTAGAGCTCGACCAGCCGCGCGAGCTTCTCGTCGGAATCCGGCGGCACCCGCTCGGAGATCTCGATGCACAGGTTGCTGGGCATCAGACGGCTGTCTTTGAGGTGGTTGATGATGTTGATCGGCGAGCTGTCGTGGTGGTCGAAGACCCGGTTGTCGATGTTGCAGAACAACCGCACCCGGTGCGCCATCTCCCAGCGCGAGAAGCGCGAGATCGCCTTGGTCAGCAGGATCCGCTCGACGAGGTGGATCTGGTCGCGCGCATAGGCGCAGTCGAGCAGCTCGAAGATCGAGGCGAAAGGGGATTCGCTCGGAAGCCGCGTCAGCGCCTCGAGCCCGTGAACCCGGAGCGAGCGGGCGTTCACGATGGGCTGGAAGTTGATGATGCCTTTCTCGGCCCAGAACAGGGGGTCGTCGAGAGTCGAGGGGGAAAGATGTTTCATGATGCGCCCGCGGGAACTCCGTAGGATACTCCCCTAGACGCCGCAGGGTTAACGCTGTGCGTCAATGCGACGCGATAGGCTAGGGAGCATGCGCGCGCGTGACTATTTCCGCTCGATCCGCCCGCGTTCGGCCTCGTCCATGTGACGAAGCAGGTAGGTGAGGCGTGCGCTGCGCTCGCGCCCGAAGGTCACCCCCTGCGATCCGGCCGCCGCATCATGGGCGGCAATCCGGGCGGTTCTTTCCGCTTCGCTGGCAATGATCGGGGGCAGCATGAACGCGCTCGTGAGAGCAAAGCCCAAGAGTCCCATCAGCACGGCGTCTTTCTGAGTGCGCATCTTCGTCGATCCGGCTTCGCCAGGTGCCGGGGGCACCGCGGCATGTGAGTTTCCGACGGCGCAAATGGGCCCTCAGTCACCGGACGAGAATGTACGAAAAGCGACGCGCACCGTTGCGCCGAGCGGAAGAGTTCGCCTGCGCCGGCAGCGCCTGCCGGGAGGCCATTCTTCCCGATCACGGGAGACAGGATTGCCTCTGCCGGCCTCTTTCCGCTGTCGCTGGCGATGGGGGAGACCCGCGCCGCGGGCGCGCTACCCCGCCCGCACGGTTCGCAGGAAGCCGCGCACCTGATCGCCCAGGTGGGCGGCCTGCGCCTCGAGCTCGTTGGCGCTCAGCAGCACCTGGCTGGCGGCCGCGCCGGTCGAGAGCGACAGCTGGCGCACGTCCTCGATATGCCCCGCCACCTTCTCCGTCCCGCGTGCGGCAAGATCGATGCTCTGGGCAAGGTCGCGCCCTGCGACCGATTGCTGATCGACCGCCGTTGCGATCGAGACCGCGGTCGATTCCAGCTCCTGCACCTGCCCGGCAATCGCCCGCAGTGCCTTGACGCTGGCGCCGGTGGTCGATTGCATCGCGCGGATCTGTTCGGCGACCTTCTCGGTCGCTCGGCTGGTCTGCATCGCCAGTTCCTTGACCTCGCTCGCGACCACCGCGAAGCCGCGCCCGGCCTCGCCGCCGCGCGCGGCCTCGATGCTGGCGTTGAGGGCGAGCAGGTTGGTGCGCTGGGCGATGGTCTGGATCAGCTCGACGATCTGGCCGACCTCCTCGGCGGACGCCGCGAGCGCCGAGATGGTCTCGTCGGCCTCGCCGGTGGCGGCCGTCGCCAGCCGCGCCAGCTCGCTGGAGGAGGCCGCCTGGCGGCTGATCTCGCTGATCGAAAGCGCGAATTCGTCGCTCGCCGCGGCCGCTGCCGTGGCGCCGGCATTGGCTTCCTCCATCGAGGCGGCGACTTCGCCGGTGCGGCGGCTGGCTTCCTCGGCGCTTTGGGCCATGCGGGTGGCGGTGGTGTGGAGCTGGCTCGAGGCCGCTGCCACGCCGCTCACCACGTCGCCCACGGTGCGTTCGAACTGGCGTGCGACATCGTCGAGCAGCGCGGCGCGCTTGGCCTCGGCCTCGAGCCGCTCGCGCTCGCGCTCCTGCTGCAATTGCAGTTCCTGCTCGGCCTTTTCCGAACGCTCGCGCGCCCACGACTCGAGCCGCTTGCTCGCGCGCTTGAACAGGTCGATCGCGCGCACCATCGCGCCGATCTCGTCCTCGCGCTCGGCCCCGGCGATGTCGAAATGGCGGTCGCCATTGGCAAGCCGCGTCATCCCGGCGGTGATCTCCATGATCTTGCGCGAGAAATCGCGCGAGAGATAGGCAAGGCCCAGCAGCAGCACCCCGCCGCCCATCGCCGCCAGCACGGCGATGATCACGATCATGTTGAAGAAATAGCCGATCCCGGCCGCTTCCTGTTCCTCGCCGCGCGCAGCGATGTCGGCCGCGAGCCAGCCGGTCGCGGCCATCACCGCGCTCGCCTGCCCGGCGACGTCGGTCACCATCGCATCGGCCTGCGCGCCGTCGCTAACCTGTTCGGCCGCGCGGTCATAGGCGCTCTCGAAGCGCGCGATCTCCTCGCGCACGGCCTTGACGCGCGGGGCGAGGTCGGGCGCATCCTGCTCGACCGCCGCCTCGATCGCGGTGACCTGCGTCATCACCGCGCTTTCGGCGGCGCGCTGGGCGTCGCGCGGGGCGGTGGAGGGATCGTAGAGCGCGCGCAGCGAATGGTAGCGCAGGTCGCCGGCCGCCATCTGCAGCTGCCCGGCCGCCACGAGCGTCTCCTGCACGCGCGCCGAGGCATTGTAGCGGTTCCACAGCTCGCCGAGCCCGAAGCCCAGCACCAGCACCATCAGCGCGCCCGCGGCAAGGAAGGTGCCGAACACCGCGTTGATCTTGCGCGCGAGGCTGAGGTTGCGGAAGGCGGCGATGCGTTCGAGCAGCGACACGCGGGCAGGGGCCGCCATCGGTGCAGCGGCGCTGTCGGCCGCGTCCTCGGTGGAGTCCTTCTGCAGTTCGCGAACGAAATCGGGAACCGCCAGTTCCTCTGCCCGCTCCTGCCAATTCATCATGTTCATGCCGCTCGTCCCCCGAAGCTCATTCGCCGGCATTGATGAACGAAAATACTTTCCAAAATCTTGCCACGGGAAAACGCTTAGGCTCAGCCCGCGCGCACCCGCGACAGGAAGCCCTGGACCTGGGCGCGCAGCGTCGCGGCCTGGGCCTCGAGACTGGTCGCGCTCGAGAGCACCTGCGCCGCAGCCGCGCCGGTCGAGAGCGAGAGCTCGCGCACGGTGTCGACGTGCGCTGCGACCTTCTCGGTGCCGCGCGCGGCCAGATCGATCGAGCGCGCCAGATCATTGCCCGCGACCGATTGCTGGTCGACCGCGCTGGCGATCGAGACCGCGGTGGTCTCGAGGCTTTCGATCTGCGCGGCGATGTCGCGCAGCGCGCTGACGCTGGCGCCGGTGGTCGATTGCATCGCGCGGATCTGCTCGGCGACCTTCTCGGTCGCGCGGCTGGTCTGGTTGGCGAGTTCCTTGACCTCGCTGGCCACCACCGCGAAGCCGCGCCCGGCCTCCCCGCCGCGCGCGGCCTCGATCGAGGCGTTGAGGGCGAGCAGGTTGGTGCGCTGGGCGATGGTCTGGATCAGCTCGACGATCTGGCCGACCTCCTGCGCGCTGGCGGCGAGCGCGCCGATGGTGGTGTCGGCCTTGCGCGCCGAGACGCTGGCCTCGCGCGCAAGCTCGGCCGAGGAGGCCGCCTGACGGCTGATCTCGCCGATCGACATCGCGAATTCGTCGCTCGCGGCGGCGGCAGCGGCAGCGCCGAGATTGGCTTCCTGCATCGCGCTCGCGGCCTCGCCGGTGCGGCTGCTGGCATCCTCGGCGGTGTTCGCCATCAGCGCCGCGGTCGATTGCAGCTGGCTGGAGGCGGCGACCACCCCGGTGACGACCTCGCCGACGGTGCGTTCGAACTGGTCGGCGATCCCGGCGATCATGCGCTCGCGTTCGCGCCGCGCTTCCTCGGCGACGACCTGCTGGCGGGCGTGTTCGTCGAGCTCGGCCTTGGCCCGCGTCTCGCGTTCGCGGCTGAGCTTTTCGAGCCTGAGGCCTGCGCGGTGGAAGATCTCGGTGGCGCGCGCCATCTCGCCGATTTCGTCGCCGCGGTCCTTGCCGCTGATCGCGACATCGCGCGTCCCGGCGGCGATCGCGGTCATCTGCCGGGCCATCGCCTTGAGCGTGGCCCCGACAGTGCGGTTGAAATAGCGCTGCGCGAACACGGTGACGAGCGTCAGGATCGTGGCGAGGCCGATCCACATCACCATCAGGCGCGAAATCAGCGCCGCGCCGTCATCGGCCATCGCGGCCGCTTCCTTCCCGAGCGCCCCGGTCAGGCCCTCGGCGGCTTCGAGCACCGCGCTGCTGGTAGCGGTGATCTCGGCGGCCTGGCGCTGGCGCATGGCATTGTCGGCGGCGCCGGGGGCATAGGCGGTGACCTGGCGATCGAGATCCTCGATCCCGGCGCGGATAAGCGCGAGCCGATCCTGTTCGACCATGCCCGCATCGCGCCCGCGTTCGGCGAGCGCGGCGGCGCTCGCGGCGGC
>OFDN01001518.1_pt1 | contig 14913 bp, 7 predicted proteins | sample 1520971 | NCBI WGS metagenome assembly OFDN01 (sample SAMEA94257418, study PRJEB24077) | hot springs metagenome | biome: Aquatic biome; feature: Geographical feature; material: Water | place: India | collected 2012-06-12 | depth 5 m
CTGGCCCGACGTTGAATGGCAAGCAAGTGCTGGACGAAGGCCTTCACCAACTCGGGGGTATCGCAAATGGACGACAGCGCATCGATCAGTGTTTGCTTTTGCGTCGCAGCGAAGACCTCCAGTGTGCGCACGTTGATGTCCAGGGCAACCACCTTCGACAGCAGCGCTCGCACGAGCTCGGGATTCGATGCGAAGTAATCCTCCCAATCGCTTGGCTGTTCATCTTTCAAGCCACGCAAGGCGGACAGTACTTCCGCCCACTCAAGTTCCCATATCGAAATCGGCGCAGTGTCGTAGATCGAGCGAAAGCGACTCTCGCTCGCAATGAGGCGGCGTTCAGATTGCTTGAGCTCCTCGATGTCCGTATTCGAGCCGTACCAGCGAAGCGCTTGACCGGCATGAGCTACCGGGACGGCACGGGTCTTGAACCATCGATACTGGCCATCGCCGCGGCGGATACGGAACTCGACATCGAAACCACCTTGATTCCGGACGGCGGCCTCCCATGCCGCGCTCAGGCCTTCTCGATCGTCTGGATGAATTTGATCGAGCCATCGGTATCCGAGCTGTCGATCTGCTGCAACTCCCGTGTAGCGGACCCACTGCGGGCTGAGATAGTCGCAAAGACCTTCGGCGTCACATGTCCAGATCAGTTGTGGCATCGACTCTGCCAGATCCTGCCAATCCCGGCTTGCCCGCTCGGCCACGAGCCGTAGTTCGCCCTGCTCCCGATGGAGAAGGCGCTCGACTTCAAGACGCTGCTGCTCTAAACGCCGCTCTACCAGCTGCGATCGGAGATCGCTTTCTGCCTCGACGGCGCGGCGCGAGGCCGCTTCGCGAGCCATCTCGCTGCGCATCAGACGCCAAGCGACGAATGCGAACACCAGAATGATGGCAAGACTTGCGACTGCAGTCGCCTTGAATGGCGCCATCCAGACCGCTTGGGCATCAGCCGACGAAACGTGCGCCAGAATCATCGCGCGGGAAGAGTCATCGGCTTTCCAAGGATGCGTGTCGATCGCATCCGACACCGCGCTGGCCCAGAACCAATGCTCTCCCCCAGATGTGTAGTGTCCAGCCGGCTCGCGCAGCATATGCGTCCACAGCGCGGAGTTACGTTCCTTGAATGCGATAAGCGAGCCAGGCATTGTCGATGGCGTGAGCGTCAGTCGATTCCCGTTCACTTCAACCAAGCTCACGTCGCAAGGCACGTCGGACATGATCTGCACGATGGGGTCGCTGAGCGCCCGAGCTGGATAGTCGATCGTAATGAAGCCGCGATCTTTCGAATCACCGAGCTTCAGGGCTTTTGACACGCTCCATACAGGACCACTGAGTCCGGCGCCCGACGCTGTCTGCTCATCGTGCAAGGCGGAAACGTAGATTCCCCCGGCAGCCAGCGTTGACGCCACTGGCCTGTATGAGCGTTCGTCGTCGAATGCAAGACTGTGCCCCGCTACGACTTTCGGATTGCCGGCCTGTCTGATCACGCGAAGTCTTTCGAAGCCGCTCTCGTCTATCCAGCGGGCCTGCACGTATTGGATGTTGGCGGTCATGACCGCAACGAATAGGCTTTCTACGCGTGCCTGAGCTCCGCTGTCGCTTCCCGCGAGCTCACGCATCGAAAGAGTGTCGGCCAGCAGCTGCACGTTGGCTGAGACGGCATCGAGCCGGTTCTTCGGAATCAGCGCAGCCGACGCGACACGAGCTTCTGCGTGCTGCACGAGTTTGCCGAGGCGTTCCTGGGCATGAGTGTACGAGAACGCGACGGTCCCGATGACGATGAGTGCGACGAAAGGATAGAAGTGCTGTGCGAATCGCCTGAGCATCGGCGCAGCCTGAAACGGACGGCGGTTGCTCTTGACGACGGCGCCCTCATTGGCGAACGGCGTTTGTGTGCCCCTCACACGGTTCTCCCACGGAATTACTTCGCTCAGCATGCATTTCCGCACCGAGCTTGCATTGACTGAGGACAACTTCCGGCGGCCGTCTTCATCCGCTATGCCGATTACCATTCGCATCACTGAGATCGTGTGTTCGGCACCGAACGGAAGTGATGATCCAGGCCGCCTAATGTGTGGTTACAGTCCCAAGCGCGACTGGCCCCAACATAACGAGCAGGTGAGAAAATGGATGGAACAGCCTTCTCGGGCGCTGACGCGTCCACGAAGGATCATGCTCGTGGCCGCTGGCGCCACGATCTCCTTTCGCTGCTCCAGCGCCGTAGATCGGTACTGTTGCGCTTGTTCGAAGCACTCGCGCCGATGCTGTGCGTACCGGTCGCGTGTTGGCTGTGGCGAAGCATTGGTTCGAGCTTCTGGCTGCGTGCCATCGATGCCGGCACGACCGAATGGGCGCAAGCGATTTCACTGTTCGTCCCTTTCGTCATGCACTCATTCACGCCTCTACGGCCATCCCCACGCGAACTGCGTCCACGCGATGTTGCCTTGCGTTATTCGGTCTTCGCCGCGCTCACCCTGGTTTCTGCCTGGCTCTTAGGCGCCCGATCGTTACCGGTTTACGCCTGGCTGCTGCTCTGGCTTTCGGTCGGCTATCTGTCAGTAGTGGCGCTGCATCTGGCAGCGCTACGTTCTGCCCAGCGTGAAACCGTCGCAATCATTGGTGCAGGCCCCGCAGCCGACCGGCTCGTCGACGAAATCAGGCGTCACTCGAGACACGGGGTCAGGATCATCGGTGTCTTCGATGATCGCGCCGACCGGAGCAACGGCACGCTGCGCCCCAAGGGCTCGGTCCCTCGCCTGCTCGAGCTTGGTAGGCGGTACGCCATCGATTGGATCGTCATCGCCATGCCGGATACGACGGAGCGCCGCATCGAACAGCTGCTGCAAAAACTCAAGTCGCTGTCGGTTCGGGTGGCATGGAGTCCATCGCAAGCGCAATTGAAGACGATCCCGCGGGCCAAGTTGAAGTACATCGCCGGCACTTTTCCCGTAACGGTGCTGGCCGAGCCGCCGATCCGGCGCTGGGGTGCCGCAGCCAAAGGGCTCGAAGATTATCTGCTAGGGGGACTGCTGGCGCTGGGGCTGCTTCCGCTCATGCTGGCGATCGCGCTGGCGATCCGCATCGAGAGCCCGGGTCCCGTTCTGTTCCGTCAACGGCGACACGCCTGGAACAACGGCGAGTTCGATGTCTTGAAGTTCCGGTCCATGCGCTGGGCACCGCGTACGGGCGGCCAGGCTCCACTTGACCAAACCCGCAGGGACGACGAGCGGATCACCAGGCTTGGACGATTCTTGCGCCGCAGCAGCCTCGACGAACTTCCGCAGCTGTTCAATGTGCTGCGCGGAGAGATGTCACTGGTCGGACCACGACCACACGCTGTGAACATGCGCACCGAGGATCGCCCGTGCGAAGACATCGTCGAAACCTATGCGCACCGTCATCGCGTCAAGCCGGGCGTGACCGGATGGGCGCAAGTCAATGGCTTTCGCGGAGCCACTCATACGGTGGAGCAACTGCGCAAACGCATCGAACTGGATCTGGACTACATCGAGCGCTGGTCGATCTGGCTGGATATCAAGATTCTTCTGCTCACGGTGTGGGCCGTAATTCGAGGTCGCAATGCGTATTGAATGCTGGTTGCTCTCCGCAACTCTCGTCGCAGTATCCGCGCAGGCTCAGATGCAGTCATCACCGTATGCCGATCTGCGTGTCGAGCACGACTCCAATGTATTCGACTTCGAGAACGCTGCCGAGGCACTGCTGGTTGGCGGCAGTAGCCATCGCGCCGATACCCGCGAGCGCGCGGTGGCAGGACTCGATTGGCGTTATACCTTGGGTGATGCGCAGTTCAGTGGCCAAGCAGAAGGGCGACGCGTGAATTATCGGCGCTTCGACCAACTGGACCGCAACGAGTATCGCTGGAGCAGTGGAATAGCGTGGAGTCCCCGCCCGTCGCTCGAAGGGCTCGTCGATGTCTCCAGCGAGCGCAGGCTGGCGTCGGTAGCCGACCGCAACACCACCGAGCCTTTCATAGAGCGAGAGCGCAGCGGCCAGGCCACTCTGAGGACGCGTCCGGGGTCCCGATGGCAGTTGGAAGCTCAGATCGGAGATCGGCGCTTGTATTCTCCGCTACCGCTGTTGCCGGATTTTGCACTCGATGAACGCAGCGCCGACGCTAATGTTCGACACCTGCTCGTCGGCGGCTCCAGCCTTGGATTCTTCACGCAGGCGATCGACGGCGATTTCAAAGGCACCGACGGGCGCGACTCGTTTCGCCAATACGCCGGTGAAGTCGAAGGACGCTATGGCGACCGCGGGCCAACCCGAGTCACCGTCCGTCTTGGGCGCAGCATCCGCATCCCTGACGCGCGCGATATCGATGACCTCGAGGCTTTCACTGGCTCAATATCCCTGCAGCGCGACTTCAGTCCGCTCACTTCGATCGAGCTGAGCGCCTACCGCCGCCTCGAGAGCTATACGGCTGGCGCAGATGCCCTGCTGTCCCGCGGGATGCGCGTCTCGCTGGACTGGCAACGCCAGCAACTCGGGCTGAGCCTGGGTGGGCAATGGAGCTGGGCATCGTTCCAGGCCCAGTCCGTCGATTCGATGGATGGACGCGAGGACCGAATCCGAAATGTGTTCCTGCATGGTCGCTATCGCGTACTGAGATATCTCAGCCTTGAACCGTTCTACGAGTACCGCCGACGCATATCCAATACAGCGTTCCAGGATTATTCGGGCAGCATCCTGGGAATCGAGCTGAGCGCCCACTTTGGCGCTGGCGCAGCAAACACCACGGGACACTAGGGCGAGCGCCTCGGGCTCATTGGCTGAACGCCGGCCTCACGCATCTGATCCGCTTGCAGCACCCAGCGCGCCACTTCAGCCAAGGCGGGGGACAGCGGGCGCCACTGCGGAACGAGTTGCGCGTGGGCTTTGGTAGAGTCGACGAAGATCCGCTGCGACCATAGATGGGACGCCGATGGCGTGATCGCTGGCCAGCGAAAGCCAAGGCCCACGCTTCGGGCACACCGCTCCAGCACCATCAACGCCGGTGCCAGCAGCCTCGTCTCCAGACGCAGACGGCGATCGCCGATGCTCCGCAATGGCACCGTTCCGAGCATCATCGCGAAAAGGGCGAAGTATTCGTTCCACGTCGGCGCCGCAGACATCGCGAGATTGAAGCATTCGCCGGTTCGGCGAGGTCCCATCAGCAAGCGGACCACGCAATCTGCAACATCATCGACATGCACGAGATTGGCGTGGCCACTGCCAGCAGGCCCCAGATACCCGATGCGCCGCTGCATCAGCAGCCGAGCGACGTCGAGGCTCCACTGCCTTCCTCCGATGCCGTATACACATCCGGGCCTCAACACGACTCGCTGCGGATATAGCGAGAGCATGTGCTCACCGTCGAGCTTCGCGCGCCCATATGCGCTGGTTGGCAGGCATTCGGAACTTTCGACGACCCGTCCGCGCACTGCACCGTAGACCGCCATCGAGCTCACATGGATCAGCAAGGGGCCGTGAGAGCGGGACGTCAAGGCCTGTGTCAGGCTCTTGGCGTGACTGCGAATCTGGTCGGGAGAGCCTGCGGTGCAGTCCACCACGGCCGCACAGCCATCCAAAGTGCGAGCCAAGGCCTCGGTATTGCTGACGTCGAGACGCAAGGCTTCGGCATCCTTGCACGAAGTGACGCCCCGCCGTGACGCCACCACCGCGGTCATTTGATGCGAGTCGACCACAGCCTGCGCGACTCTACGGCCAATGAAGCCATCGCCGCCCAGCACCAGCACGCGAGGTTTCATGCCGCCCGCTCCCTCGGTTCGACACTATGAAACGAAGGCGGCAGCGCCGGCATCAGCAGCCGCTGCAGATGATCCGCCAGTCGAAGCGAAAGGGCCACGATGGTCAGCGTCGGGTTTGCCTGGCCGGAAGTCGGAAAAACCGCAGCGCTGGAAATGAAGAGATTATGCACACCGTGTACCCGCTGACGTTCATCCACGACTCCACGGCGTGCGGAGCCCGCCATTCGCGCCGTGCCGATGTGATGCCCTCCGTAAGCCCCGTACCGCACCATCTCCCGCTCCACAGTGCTTCGGTCGTATTCGAAGCTGCCGACCTCTTCGTCTCTCAGTGCGCGCGCAAGCGCCGCCAGGGCACGTTCCACCGTGGCGACGTCGTCGCTGCAGTAGCGCCAATCGACACGAAGCTTCGGCAATCCAAACTCGTCCAAGCTGTCGCATAACAGCACGCGACTCTCAGCATTCGGCAGCTGCTCGGCATGAAAATCCAGGCTGAAGCAGTTGTTGCGCGGCTTCACGACGATGGACGGAAACTTGCGCCGCACCAGTTTGCGGCGCACCGTCATCTGCCAGCAGAAAGCCATGACCTGCAAGGGGTCGCGCAAGACATTGCCGAGATGGGACAGCCACTGCCGCCCGCTCGCCTGATCCTCTCCCTGCAAGCGAACGGCATATTCATACGGCACCAGTGGCTTGGCCAGATAAAGCAGTGACAAGGCACCCGAGCGATGCACGGGATCGGTGATGCGGGGGTGATGCAGCCGTGCGATGAAGTTACCCACACCCAATCTCCGTTGCGCATCGGGACGCAACGCCAGGCGACGGCGACAATACACGCCTTCATCACTGCGATCATAACCATGATGCACCGTCACGCCCTGCCTGAATCGCAAGGTGCCGATGGTGCCCGCAAGATGACTCATGTAATGACGCCCGACATGATCATATGCATTGCCCACACCCTGCTGATTCACGTCCCGGCTGGCGAGCAACAGACGCACCGTTTCGAGTCCGCCGCATGCGAGCACGAACAAGCCTGCACGGACAATGAAATGGCCTCCCCCGAAACTGCGGACCTTCACCGCGTCCAGTCGCTCGCCGTCGCGATCGAGCCGCAAGTACGTGACGTTGGCATGCAGAATGACCCTGACGTTGGAGGATTCACGCAGACGCTGACCGTAACGCTTCCCGAAGTCGGTCGGACGACTGAATCGCTCCAGGCTGTCGTCGGAAAAATCGCGCGATAAAAAGCCACTGATCATCGGCGGCGGTCGCTGCTTGAACGCGCGCGCCTCGTTGTACTGGAATGGGCCTGCCTCGCAAAGCTGATTCGCGCGTTCGTAGTAGGGGAGAAGATCTGCATAGGAGATCGGCCAGCCCTCAAGGCCCAGGTAATCGCGCCGTTCGAAGTCGATCGGATCGAACGGAATGCATCGCCCTCCCCAAGTGCTCGTCGAGCCACCGAAACGCCGCTCACGATAGCGATCCAAAGGTGGATGCATATGCGAATCGGCGACTTCTCCGGCATAGAGCTGCTGCGTCCGGTCATCGTGCCCATGCCCGCCCGACTCGATGAGAACGACCGACGTGGTCGATCCCACAAACTGTAGTGCCAGCGAAATGCCAGCGGCGCCCGCCCCTACGATGCATAGATCGGCGTCGAGTGCATGAGTAGAGACATCTGAGGCATCGAGCATCATCACCAGTATCCGGTATGGGTTCGAACACTGTTTAGCCTTCCGCTTGCACATCGGTCTGTGCGAGCGCGAACAGAGTCAGTAGATCGGATGCAGTTTCGCGCCGTGCGTATGGAAGCGAACGGATAGTTCGATGTCCGAGGCGTAGGGTCGCAGCACTTCAGATGGGCCTGAGAGGAACTCACGATGACGCTCGATCGATCCCCGGATGCTGCAGTATCGATTCCGTCGGAACACTACGACTTCGACGACTACGACACGGACGGCTTCGTGCACGTGGCGAGTCAATTCGACAAGGACCGCTACGGTTATGCGGTGACTCCCAACGTCGATCACCTGATCCGTCTGCACGACGATGTCGGCTTTCGCACACTGTATCAACGTGCAAGCTACGTCCTGCTGGACAGTCGCTTCCTGTCGCACCTACTGCGCATCTTGCGGGGCATCAAGTTGCCGGTCTGTCCCGGAAGCGACCTGACGGCCCGCCTGTTCTCCAACGTCATCCACGCCGACGATGCGCTCGTGCTGATCGGCGCCACCGGGGCTCAGGCGGAGGCATTACGCACCCGCTATGGCCTCAGGAACATGGCGCATCTCAATCCGCCGATGGGCTTCGTTCGCGATCCCGAAGCGCTGGAATCCTGTTTGCAGTTCGTCGAAAGCCACAGCCCTTTTCGCTTCTGCCTTCTCGCCGTCGGCTCTCCTCAGCAGGAAGTGGTGGCCAGCGAACTGGAGCGGCGAGGCCTCGCGCGAGGCCTCGCGCTTTGCATCGGCGCCTCGATCAATTTCCTCACCGGCGCCGAGAAGCGGGCTCCGAGGTGGATGCAGCGCTGCGGACTCGAATGGTGCTATCGCCTGTTGCAGGCACCGAGACGACTCGGTCGGCGATACCTGGTGCGTGGACCTCGGGTGTTCGGCTTGTTGAGCCGAACCCAGATCACGCTGAGGCATGCGACGTAGTTCAGCGGCTCACGTGTTTGATTGCGCAAGCTTACGCACGAGCCAAAAGGCAATGGGCCGGCAAGCCGGCCCATTGCGATTGACACGAGTTTCGATGGCGCGCTACTTCACGGTGAATGCCGTCGGGGTCCAGGCCGCGTACTTCGAATTGAAGAGCGCGATCTGCGCCGTCGTGGCTGCCTTGGGCACGGTGACCTTGACCTGAGTGTCGCTGACGACCTGATAACTCGCCTGTGCGCTACCGATGGTCACCTTGGACAATCCGGTGAAGCCTTTGCCCGTGATCGTGACCACGGTTCCCACGCTTCCTTGCGTCGGCGAGAAGCTCTGGATGTACGGCTGCGACACTGCCACCACGCTACCGACGATGTCGACGGTTGCGCTCGACGGACTCGTGAGCGTGGCTCCGCCACCGGCCGAACTCAACTGCACTGAAAAGCTCTTGCTTCCCGAGTAAGGCGAGGCGTTGGACACCGCGATGCTGATGGTCTTGGCGGCGGTGTCACCGGCGGCCCAGTTCAAGGTCCCGCTCTTGGCCGTGTAGTCGGTGCCGGCGATGGCCCCGCCGTTCGCGGTGGCGTACTTGACGCTGACCGCACCGCTCGAGCCACCCGAACGCGCCACGCTGATGGTGACCGAGCCAGCCGATTGGGAAACCGAGTAGCTCGAGTTCGACAGCGCCAGCGATCCGGCCGTGTTGCTGGTGCCCGGCGAAGACGTGGTCACGGTGAAGGCGGAGGCCGACCAGGCCGCGTTCTTCGGATTGCGTAGCGCGATCTGCCCCGAAGCCGCTCCGGACGGGACGGTCACTTTCACCTGCGTATCGCTGACCAACTGGAAGCTCGCGTTCACCCCGCCGACGCTGGTGGAGCTGAGGGCGGTGAAGCCGCTACCCGTCAGCGTGACCACCGTGCCGGCAGCGCCCGAGGTCGGAGAGAAGCCGGCGATGTAGGGCTGAGCGTAGTTCTGCGTGGGGCTGCCGCTTCCCGAGCCTGCAATGGTGACGGTAGCGCTGCCGGTACCCACCGAAGCACCGCCTGCGGGATTCGACAGCGTGATCGTGAAGCTCTTGCTGCCGGTGAACGGCGACGAATTGCTGACCGGCACCGATATCGACTTGCTGGTCGCATCGCCGGCGGCCCAGCTGAGGGTGCCCGAACGCGCGGTGTAGTCGGAGCCGGCGGTTGCCGTGCCGTTCGATGTCGCGTAGTTCACGCTGACGGCGCCGCTGGAGCCTCCGCTACGCGAAACCGTGACGCTCACCGAGCCGGCGCTCTGGGCCACCGCATAAGTCGCGGCCGACAATGCCAGCGATCCGGGAGCGCCGACCGCCGAGCCGTTGATCGTGACCGTCGCGTTGCTCGGTGTCGCCAGTACCGCACTGCTGCTGGCGTTCGAGAGTGCCAGGCTGAAGCTCTTGCTGCCCGAGAACGGCGTGGCATTGCTCACCGCCACCGTCACCGTCTTGGCTGCGGTGTCTCCGGCGGCCCAGCTCAGCGTTCCGCTCTTGGCGGTGTAATCGGCACCCGCCACCGCGGTGCCATTGGCGGTGGCATAGCCGACACTGGCCGCTGCCGTGCCACCCGAGCGGTTCACCGTCAGCGTAACCGTCCCTGCGCTTTGCGAAACACCGTAGCTCGCGGTTGAAAAGGCCAGAGAAGTCGCCGTACTCGAGCTGGTTCCCCAGAGCTTCTGCAACAGCGCGATCTTGTCGGTGCGCACGTTGAGGTTGTCGTCGAGAATGCCGCCGGTGTCGCCGCTGTTGGGCGTATAGCACCAGTAGAAACTGTCTCGCATGCCTTTGCTCACCGCGTAGTCCACATACGCGTTCTGCCAGGCCACGTCGCGCGAGTCGCCGTTGACGCCGTAGCGACCACCCCACTCGCCCGGAACGACCGGATGCTGCGGATAGAACTTGCCGAACAGGGTCTCCCAGTCGGCCGCGAGGTTGGCCGGGAAATTGGCGGCGTTGAAAGTCGACTTCACGTATACGTCGGGCCCGTAGGTATGCGGGCTGAGCACGAGCTTGTCGTAGGGAATGTTCAGCGGCTGATAGGCGTGAGGCTGGAAGTCCTCGGCGTAGTTCATGGGGATGTTGCTGTTCTCGACGCCATCCCAGTTTCCGTTGATTCCCTCGACGAAGATCATCAGGTTCGGATTGGCGGTCAGAATGGCGTTGGATGCCTTTTCAGCTGCCGATTTCCAGAAGTATTTCGGATTCGAAGCGTTCGCATCGCCGGTGCTCCAGCGCACGATGCCGTTGGGCTCGTTGTAGATGTCGATGGCGAAGAAGTGCGAAAGACCCGCATAACGGTTCGCGACGAATGCCAGATCACGCAGCCACATGGCCTCGGTGTAGGGCTGGCCGTTCCAGATCAGCGACGCATCCGTCCCTTCGGAGAACCAGGTCATGTACTGACGATCATTGGTGATGCTGTGCATGTCCAGCATCACGTAGAGCCCTTGCCGCTCGGCCTCCGCCATCCACAGGTCCAGCACCTGCAGCGGCGTCTTGCCGATCAGGTCGGCGTTCTTGTTCGGCTCGACGTAACTGAGCTGCTCGACCTTGGTGGTGACGTAAAGCGTGTCGGGCACGATGGGAACGCGAATCGCATTGAAGCCCAGGCTCTTGATCTGCGCGATCTGTTCCTTCCAGCCCATCTGCCAGAGATATTGCGGAATCAGCACGTCCGCATTGAAGCCGAAATGATTGATGCCGCGGATCGGCACATGCTGACCGTTGGCGTCGTAGATCTTGCCGCCACTGGCGTAATAGCCTGCGGCGGATGCGTTTGAGACGCCGGCCAGACTGCAGCCAAGCGCCATGATGAGCGCACCCAGCGTGCGCAGTCGACGGCTTTTCTTCATTGAAAGACCTTTGATGTGAAGAATGGGTTTTCCGAATCCGTCGCCGCTTCATGCTGGCGACCGGTCCGTGAGCCCGACTCTCGCGACGCCGTCCGTGTCTGTACGCGGCCTCACACTCAGCGGTAGATATTTCGTACTCAAGCGGCTCGCAGGAGCGAAATCGCGACCATTCATGCCTGCGATGGATGCCGTCCGTCTGTGTCGGGTGCGCAACACAGCGCAGATGCGCTATGCAAAAGACGCTTTCAGGCGCCTTTGTTCCCCCCCACGTCGGCATCGAAATGCGTCACGGCTGCGGCGTCACGATCGCGCGCCGATGAACGCTGGGTAACACCATGAAACAATCGCCGGGCTCCGGCGATCAACGCCTCAGCGCTACGCCCGTAAAGACCCAGGGCCCGAGCCGCTGATAGCGGCCGCTCCAGATCGGCATCGTGCCACCCAGTTCAGGCAGCTCGACGCTACAACGCAGCTGGAAAGCACCTTCGTCTCTCTGCAGCGTATCGATCTCGACCGCGACATCGTGAAAATCGAGCCAGCGCTGCGTGAGCGTGTACTGGCACTTGTAGAACGCTTCCTTCGCGCTGAAGCAGATGGCCGCCAACGATTGTCGAGCAGCGGGATCGGCAACGGCCTCGAGCCTTTCCTGCTCCTTCGTCGTGAGCACATAGGACCAGACATCGGGCGTGACCGCGACGGCCACTTCGACATCGATGCCGACCGCACGATGCGTGCGCGTACTCGCGACCACGGCTCCGCTGAAGCCGCGCGTGTGCGAGATGCTGCCGACGACATCGGATGGCCAGCAGGGCCGCCGATCGGGAAGCGGCGGCAGCGCCACCGCAGAATGGCCCAGGCTGCCCAACGCATGCCGTGCGCACGCGCGGCCCGCCGCGAATTCGCGAATGCGCTTGCCGCTCACCACGCCCAGAGCGGAGCGCTCGGATCTCAGCAGCCAATCCGCGCTTCCCGTCGCGCGATATTCGCTGGCCGCCAGTTCGGAATCGAACAGCCGGTGCAGTGTTTCCGACCGTCGGATCAAGCGGCAGGGCATCGCATCGTCGATTTCCAAACTCCCCGGACCACTCTGCCGGTGACCCTCCGGCACGGGCAGCCACCGGCCACGATCGGGATCGTCATCTCGCGAACGCGGCAACGAAAAAGATCGCGTCATGGGGTCGCCGCCTGCGTCGGTTCGAAGCGCTGCATCCGCTCGGCCATCTGGCTCGCGCCGGGATCCTGAAACATGCTGAAGTGGTCGCCATCGATGACGGTCGTTTCGACACCGCCGGCCGCAAATGCGGACCAGCCCATGTCGAAAGGCAGGAAGAGTCCGGCGGGCTGGCGGCGCGAGCGGAACAGCTGCACGCGGCCGTCATAGGTTTTCGGCTCGTAGGACGCCACCGCGTTGCGCAGCAGCTCGAGCAACCAGCGATCGTAGTCTTCGGGCGAGCGTCGGCGCCGGCTCGCCAGATCGCGATCCTGTCCGAGCCCTTCGGCGAACGCCCGCAGGCGCTTCGTAAAACCCCGGTTCGCCAGAAACTCGCGCCAGCTTCGTTGACCTCCGAACAGTTCACCGACGTCGAGTCCGATGAGCTGAAGCCGGTGAGACGCCTGCGCGAGCAGACGCCTGGGCCACGACAGCCGCCCCAGATAGCCCGGTGCATATGCGTCGATGATGGCCACCTGGATCACCGATTCACCCATCGCGCGCAACTGGCAAGCCACTTCGAAAGCAAGCGTGCCGGCCACGCACCAGCCGAGCAAGCGATAAGGACCCTGCGGCTGGACGCGCCGGATCAGCTCGACATACCCGGCCGCGATTTCCTCGAACCGATGCGGCTGCTCGACCGGATCGCTAGCCGGATCGAACAGCTGCAAGGTCGTGAAAGGCTGATCGTCGCCGAGCCGGCGTGACAGCGGGAAATAGATGCCGGTGTTGTTGAGCCCGATCAATGGCGGACGCGTCCCTTCCGACCGCAATTGCAGCACCGGTCTGAAATCGAAACGACGCTGCCCCGAGTCTTCGTAGAGCGGTGCGAGCTGGGCGATCGTCGGCGCCGTGAACAGGGTCGACAGCGGGACGCGGTGACCGAACTCCAGCTCGGCGCGAGCGAGCATGCGCGCCGCCAGCAATGAGTGGCCGCCGAGTTCGAAGAAGTTGATCGCGCGGCCTACCGACTCGCGGCCGAGCACGGCACACCAGATGGCGGCGAGCCGTTCTTCGATGCGCCCTTGTGGCGGTTCCGTCGCCAGCAGCGCGGGCATCGTCGGCGGAGGCAGCGCGCGCCGGTCGAGCTTGCCGTTCTGGTTGCGCGGAATGTGGTCGACCACGGTGATGGCCGCGGGGCGCATGTAGGACGGCAAGCTGAGCGCCATGTCGTGGCGCAGCTCGGACTGGAGCTCGGCATCGGAGATCTGTCCGCCACTCGCCACGTAGGCCAGGATTCCGGCCTCGTCGTCGCCCGCCCGTCCGACCACGACGCAGGCCTCCGCTACCGCCGGATGACGCAGTAGTGCCGATTCCACCTCGCCGAGCTCGATACGAAAGCCTCGCAGCTTGACCTGCCCGTCCTGTCGTCCGACGAACTCCATGCAAGCCCTGTGCTTCCAGCGCACGATGTCACCGGTGCGATAAAGGCGAGCACCCCGCCTGGTGGAGTAGTGATCGGCGACGAAGCGCTCGCGCGTGAGTTCCGGCCGGTTCACGTAGCCCAGCGCAACCTGTTCGCCGCCGATGTAGAGCTCTCCAGGGGCTCCGATGGGGGCGAGTTCGCCATGGCGATCCAGCACATAGAACTGCAGGTTCGGCAGCGGCCCGCCCAGCGGGACCGAGGCGCTGGTGCTCAGGCTCTGCCGATCGATACGCAGCGCCGAAGCGTAGATCGTGGTTTCGGTCGGACCATAGACGTTCCAGAGCTCGGAGCCGGTGGCGAGGATGCGCTCGGCGAGCTCGCGCGACACCGCCTCGCCCCCGCACATGACCTTGAGCTGCGGCTGGCCATTCCATCCGGCCGCCAGCAAGAACTGCCAGGTCACGGGCGTGGCGAACATCACGCTGGCGCGCTCCTCGCGCAACAGATTGAGCAAGGCGGCTCCGTCGACGACCTGCTGCTCGGTCGCGAGTACCAGCCGCGCGCCCACGGTCAAGGTGAGAAAGACTTCGAGGCCCGAAATGTCGAAGGCCACCGAACTCACCGATACGAATCGATCGGCTGCCGATACCCCGGGCTCCTCGCGGACGGCCCAGAGCACGTTGACCAGCGCGCGGTGATGGACCAGCACGCCCTTGGGTTGCCCGGTGGAGCCGGAGGTGTAAATCACATAGGCGGGAGCATTGGGCGAAGGCGGCGGCAGCGGCGCGGCTTCGCGAGCCGCGATGGCCGATGCCTCGCGATCCAGCAGCAGCAACGCGGCAGTCACGCCCGCAAGCACGTCGCAGGCTTCGGAGCTGGCGATCACCAAAGCCAGTTCACAGTCCTGCGCGATGAAGGCCAGACGCTCCACCGGGCTCGCGGTGTCCAGCGGAACGTAAGCGGCACCGGATTTCAGAATGGCGAGCATGGCCACGATCAGATCCGGTGAGCGCCGCAGGCAGATGCCGATGCGCGCTCCGGCTC
>OFDN01001519.1_pt1 | contig 14908 bp, 4 predicted proteins | sample 1520971 | NCBI WGS metagenome assembly OFDN01 (sample SAMEA94257418, study PRJEB24077) | hot springs metagenome | biome: Aquatic biome; feature: Geographical feature; material: Water | place: India | collected 2012-06-12 | depth 5 m
CCTTTATACGAGGAAGGCAAGGAGTTTGCCGAACGCCTGCAACGTGATGGCGTACTGGTCGCCTACAGGCACTTTGAAGGTGTGACGCATGAGTTTTTTGGCATGGCTGATGTGGTTGCCAAAGCTAGGGAGGCGCAAGTCTTTGCCATCAGCGAGTTGCGTAAAGCTTTTGATATAAATAGGAAAATACATTGATTTCAGATAAACATGCGTGTAACCACAAAAATTAAACGCCCACTTCCGTGGGCGTTCAAGGCAGTTACATTGTTATTGTTACGAACATTAGTTACGACCTATCCCAATGACGTCGACAGAAATAATCGAAGGCAGCACCGGCTTGGAAAATGCATTGTTTACCGCGGCATTGGCGACATTTTGTGCAACTGCCTGAGTTGCAGCATTGACACTATCAGGGTTGGTAGTTGTACCAATGCCTGCAATGGCTGTAGTAGTAGCCGCAGGGATGCCTGTTGAGCCCGCGCCCGCCTGAATATTGCCTGCATTAAGGATCACTGGCGACACAATTTGAATGACCCCCTCAATACCCGCTTCGCCAGCATCTACGACCGGGGCAGTCAGGTACACATTCCCTTGCTTCGGTGCCTGAGCAGGGCCATTCGGACCATCAGGATCATAGGTCTGCGCACGGATACCGCTGCCTGAAGCAACACCGCGCACTTCTACCAAGGTATTACCATATACATCGGTCTGCACAATACGCTCAGGCACGGAGGTCGCCGTCTTTGAGCCACGACCGGCATCAATCGTACCGTGGGTAGACCAGATGGCAATATCGCTACCAAACTGGGTGATCACCTTGGACTGGTTGACCGAGAAGTCACCATCTGCAATCGCACGAATTTCTCCACCCTTTTCGGTAATAATGCCAATGTCGTCACCACCTTGCCCAGGCACACCGACGTTAATCAGCCCGCCTGGGGCAATCAGGTCAATACTGCCGCCACTATTGGTGGAAATCTTGGAGTTAAAAAGCAAAATATCCCCTGCATATTTAGTCGGATACAGGGTATCAATCGCATCATAGCCTCGCTGATGGCTATCAGTCTTAGCAAAGTTTTGCGCAGAGTTAATCAACTCTGTTGTCAGATGCCGATTCACAAACAAGGTTTTAATCGCTTCAGACTGTTGGTTAAATTGCGTGTAGGCTTGGGTTTCTGTGAGCGTCTCATCGCCTGTCAGTTTTTTCATAAAAGCCAGCAGATAAGCGGCTGTCTTTTGTTTATAGCTCTCAAGCCCGCTTGCATCATCCTCTAACACGTCCGGACCTGCTCCGGTAGGGGCAATGTAGCGATCAATATAATCCTGCACCTTGGCCCCTGGCCCTACCCCTGCCAACAAACTGATAGATGCGCCTGTTGTGGGAAGCAAGGTATTGGGCCGATATGCCGGGGTAAACTCAAAGTCGCCATTGCTGGTTCCTGTGCTGCCTGTTGCCTGTATATTGCTGACATCATTGTAAACAAGGTCCACATTTCTGCCTGCCTGCACCAATAACTCACCTGGCCCGGCAATCACGATATTTTTGGTATTCACATCACGGCCGGCGGCAACCACGCTGATATCACTGCTGCGGTTATTTTGTAGGGCAATATTCAGACGAGTCACATCCTGTCCAGCGACAATCTGGGTGGCTTTAGGCAAATAGATCAAGCCTGGAACCAGGCTGTCATAACCGCTGATATCGCCTGATTTCGTCACAATCAGAGACGACTGGAAATCATTGGCATGTAACAAGCTGTTAGCATGATTGTTAAAAAACTGCTGGTCATTTGAAAGCAGAATCAACTCATCATTAAAAAATGAAGATCTGACTGGATTACTGACCGAAGGAAGATCAGTAATATTGGCATCAGACATCAGCAGCCTCCCAACCTGAATATTCTGGCCTGCCAATAAGGACAGGTTACCTTGCGCCGACGGTACCAAATAGGCTTGCCCTAATGTAATACTCCCATTGTGTGCTGCCATGGAGAGGGTACCCGGGTTAAGACTTACACCACCATAGATGTTTGCTCGCAAACCGGTAGAGGCCGTCAGCAGCGCGTTGAGTTGGGTGGCATATTGAATGTTACCGGTCAGTGCATTCAAGGCCACTGTCGCGTTGTCGCCATAAGTATTGAAATAGCTGTTATGTGTAGTACTGTCGCTATTAGGTGAGTTAGTAGTGGACTGCGGTAAAAGGGTCGGGTTCAACGTCCCCTCAATGTGTATATCTTTACCTGCACTCACATCAAACTTGCCATCCATCATGGCCAATATGGTGCCGTAAAGTTTATCTTGCTGGGTCGTAATACTACCTCCCACCTTGATCGTCCCCTCGCCCTTACCAATAAAATACACACCGCTATACAGGTCGCCGCCTGCAGTAATATTCAGGTCTCCGCCACCATTCACCACACTGTTACCTGTAGCGCCATCACCAAAATTGTCGTAACGTGCAGAGGTAGGCACAGATGCTGAGAAATTCGCTATGTTACCGCCAGCATTGATGGTCACATTACCGCCACCCAATGCGCCCAAGCTTTGTTTGAATTGATCATTGCGTATCCACCAGGAAGCATCTTTCAATTGATTGTTACCCGCCTGGCGGAACAACCACTGATTAATGACTTGGCGACTATCATTTTCTGAACCATTGATATTACCTCGCACATTCAGCGTAATGTCACCACCATTATCCAGGTAAAGCGGACGTTGTGCCGTAATTGGAGACGTGAATCCAGGCAACTCAGCCGCTTCAACACCAGCGGTATAAATAACAGAACTGGCATTTCCCATAATAAGATCACCACCTGTGGCAATTTCAATATCCCCTGTTCCCGTTCTTACGAGCTTGTTACTGGCTAGCGTCAAATTTCCCGACTCGCTATTGCCATCGAAACCGATGGTGGAGGGCGTAGTGTTCATCACATTGGCCGATGTCATATCCGCACCAGCCACCAGGCGGTAGCTCCATGAGTTGCCCGTTCCAATGGTTGCTGTGGTCGTGGTATTGGCAAAGCCATCATTGAGCGAACCATTCAGGTTGAGATTGTTGGCTGCACGCAACGTGAGCACTCCAGGTTGATTGCCGGCACGTGAATCTGAGTACAAGTTCCAGTCAGTATTGACGGTCAGATTACCGTTAGATCGAATCTCCTGCCCTGCACGCAGATGGAAACTGCTATCGCCCATTTTGCCTAGACTAGCCAGAATATTAGCCCGGTTATCCATAAAACTGCTGACATCGTTTGCCAGGGTGGTATAACCCAAAGTACTGCCATTTCCGCTACCTGTAGTCAATGTAGTCACATTATTAAATACCCTGAATGCTTCTAACACTACAGACTGCGCTCCGGTAATCGTCGTATCCAGACTATTTACCGCTACACCTGTACCAGAACCAGCACCTGTACGAGGCGCACGCAAGTTCACGGCACCACCAGTACCATTATTACCGCCAGCGACTTGTATGGTAGACCCTTGCTGTAGGTTGAGCGCACCGTTACTGGTCGCTAACGTCACCTTGCCCCCCTCAGCTCCCGTTGCAGAAGAGTTTGCAGTCAGCTGTGCAGTGCTTTGCAGCGTCAAATCGCCCAAGGCATATAGCCCGATACTGCCTTGTTTGTCACTGTTGGCATTTACTGTGCCAGACACATTGATAGCGCCCTGATCTGCCGTCACAGTAATTTGCTTGGCTGTGAGTGCTTGTGCACCAGTGCCATCAATATCGACATCCCCGCTGCGCACCCGATAGCTACGGCTTTGGTTAAACCCTTGCGCGTGCTGATCCACAGTAGCAATAGAAGGCAATGTCCCAACATCCACCTCCAATGCTCCTCCTTTGCCAGTTCCCAGTGCACGTCCATCCAGTTGCCCTTGCAATTGGATGCTGCCCGATGTCGCCGACATGGCGACCTTGCCGGCATCTGCATCACCTTGCGCGCTGACATTCACTACCGCACCACTATCGACCACAATATTGCCGTTGCTGCTAAGCTGCACTTTACCGGCGTCAATATAGGCCGTTTTATCCGCATAGGTTTTGCTGGAAGAAGATGCAATCACAGCAGCCTGGCTGCCAAGTTGTAACTGGCTACCCCCCTGCAAATTAATCTGGCCAGACAAGGCTTCAATACGGCTATTCACATTCAGCTGATCAGCTTGCAGTGTCAATGCGCCTCCAATGTTGGTGTTGGCCGCCAGGTTGGTCGTATTTCCCTGGGCTGTGGTCAATGCCCCCGAGGTAGACACGGTATAACTGGCAGAACTCTCAGTAGTGATTCTGCCCACATTCAACTGAGTTTGATGGACTTGCAGGTCTAATGCGCCACGCTCAGCCACAGTGAATGTTTTGGCATTGATCTCGACTCGGTCAAAACCACCAATCGTGTTTTTATCCACACTGGCAATGACATTATTTTCAAGCACGCCTGATGGATCTCCCTCCAACCGAACAGACTCGGCATTGATTTGCAAAGCCCTGCCTGATGGATCAGCCACACCCGCATAAGTCGCATCCACCGTATTTTTCAAGGTAAAGGACTTGGCATTCACCGTAACGGCACCAGCAGCAGGGGCAACCGTTTCACCATCTGCAAGATGACCGGCTATCCCTGCAGCATTGATCGTGAGATTCAGTTTGTCGTTACCAAAAGTCACATCACCATAGGTATCAACAGTGCTATAGCTATTCAGGGTCAAATTCGCCACATTATCCAGTTGTGACAGGGTTTGATCATTGACTTGCAAACCTGCCTCGCCAGCTGGTGCATTCCCAATCAGGACTCGATTGGAGCCCAGAGTCGCACTGGCACCATCAGCGAGGGTAATATTTCCGGCAAAGCTGACATTCTGGCTACCATCAATGACGAGTGAATTACCTGCGGCAATCTGTGCATTTTGTGCAATATTTAATGCCCCAGTCTGGGCATTAATCGAGGACCCTGTGCGTGTATATTGCAGCTGATTCACGGAAGAAACTCCGAAAAACGCGCCATCACCACTAGTATTGATATTGACTGTTTTAGCGTTGGTATTGCGGACGCCGGTATCGATTTGCGCACCAGAGGCCATGTTGATACTGTCCCGCGCAGTGGTCATAAACTCCACCGCATGCAATACCTGGCTGGCATCGTTTTCGATACTCACCGTGCTGGCAATAGTATTGATATTAGTCGTGTTGCTGCTCTGGCTACGTATCCCACCCAGCAAAATGCTGTCAGCGTTCAGGGCGTTTAACTGGCTAGCCTGTAATTGCAGACTGCTCTGATCGCTGCTATCAACCTGACTGACAACACGAATACTGTTGGCACTGATATCCACCATCAGACCATCTGCACCTGTTATCTTTCGCGCAGTGACCGTTGCGTCTAGTGCAAGCTGTTGCGCCTGCAAGGTCAGCTTACCCGCATCCAGTGTATTCTTCACGTCCGCCCCTCCTGTATTGAGCGGGTCAGCAAAATAAGTACTGGCATTGGTAATCACATATTGCGATGGTGCTTTGGACACCGCGCCTTCAGTAGGCCGCAACACACTGCCATCGATGACGCGAAAAGTAGACCACTGTGCATCCTTGGCACCCGTATTCAGGTCAGCCATATACCCCGTTGTCAACATGCTGCCATCCTGCAAGGCAGCCGTCTGGCCACGCACTAAAGAAGCATCACTGCGCTGAACAATAAATGCTCCTGGTACCAATGCATACCGTGCTGGCATCAACGTATACCTTCCGGTTGGAATGCCTGCGACACCCGTGATATAAATCGTCTGACCAATATCCACACCCGCTGAACTACCGGTATAGGTACGATCGGTGGCAGCATAATCGGCACCCATGGTCGGAATCAGCGCATAGGTATCCGGCTGCGCCAGAATGTCCTTGGTGCCACCAACGCCGCCGCTTACCCATTCGTAAGCAAATAGCTCGCCACCACCTGACAGGTCTACGGTGGCACCTTCACTCAATTTGGTATCCGGTGCCTCAATTGAAATTTCCTTATCAATTAAGCCACGAGTTTCACCATTATTCGGGTTGAATACCTCACCCGCTGAAACCGTGACACCAAAAGGAATATTCTGGCCAGTTCCGGAAACGGATGTCAGGCTGCCCGCACCTAAGGTAACGCTCTCACTACCGATCAGGTGAATTTGGCCAAATGGTGCTTTCAAAACCCCATCCTGTTGAATATGACTGGCCTGTAAGGTAAGCACACCTCCACCCGAAAGCACATTTGAAGGTGCCAGTCCACTTGAACGTACATTAATCTGGCTATTTGCTCCTTCAGCAATAAACGTTAGTTGCGCACCCGAGTCAGGATAGATTTGTCTGGCCGTGAGGTTCAACTCCCCTTGTGTTGTTAATCCTGCCGGTGTGGCACTCAAGCCCAACTGCACATAGGTCGTCGCACCCTGACCATGGATATCTTTTAAGGCATTGAGGTTAGTGCGGTTAACCCCGCTGGTTGCCACCAGGCCATCAACATAAATCTGGTTAGCGTTCAGTGTGAGTTCACCATTACCGCCCAGCACTTGTGAATCAACATCATTCTTACGGCTGTAAAGTTGTAAATGGCCGGCATTTAATTGTGCATGCCCATTATCAAGCACTTGCAATACAGGGCTATCCAGACGCAAATTACCGGCGACCGACAAATTCAGGTCAGAAGAAAGCAAGAGACGGTTATTGGTGTCAGTCTCACTGGTGATAAAACTGCCCAAACGCACATTATCAAATCCACCTGACTCAATTTGATCAGCGGAAATTTGTGCCCGCTGCAATTGCCCCGTAGTCACTGTGACAGGTGCTGAAATATCTTTTAATGCATCACCAGCCTGGATGTTTGTCGTCAGCAACTGATGGGCATTGGTGACATGAAAACGGCCGCTGTCATTGATGTATGGAGAACCGACATCATAATTCACGGACTCGAAGAGCATATTCAAGCTACCACCACGCCCCGTGCCTTGCGCATGCCCGGAGAGGTTGCCATCGACTAACAGGCTGCCATAACCATATAAATTAATTTCACCGGCATCCCCATAGAGGGTCTCAGCAATATAGCCACGATTAGTTAATGTATTGGTAGCCACATTTGTCGCAGAAACATTTAATAACGCACCTTGCTTAATGACTACTGCGCCTTTTTGTTCATTATCAGCACTGTTGATCGTAATTGTGCCGGCATTCACGATTTGACTCTGCTCTAGGCCAGCACGAGAAGCTGGTAAACGGAAACTGGTTCCAGAGGCATCCAGTGTGGCGTTACTACCCACAAAAACCATCTGGCTTGCATCTTCCGGCAGCGTAGGATCAGTATCATTGATTTTCAGCGTGATATTCCCGCCTTTAGCAGTGACATCTCCTAATACATTTACTTGTTTTCCTGCCGAGAGCTGTATATTGCCACCTGGGTCTGTTTTTACATGGGCATTTTCATGCACAGTCAACACTCCCAGTTGATCGTTGACTCGATTGCTAGCAAAGTCGAAAGAAACCGCCTGCCTTAAATAGTCGGGCAATGTGGTTAAACGTGCAACGTTAAATAGATTATTGGTACTGGCGGCAGTGGAAAATCCAGATTTGATCTGCAGAGTCTGAGCGACTCCGTATACCAGACTTGTCGTGCCTACGTTATCGGCCCCGATGTGTACATTAAATGCACCCAAATGATATTTTGAGAATCCACCCTGGCTGAAGAAACTGTTGCTCAAACTGAAATTCAACGCATCGGTGGCAATGCCATCCACTCCTATATATAAATTAGTGGGATCGCCCTGTCCGAACTGTATACTCAATTCACCCCCATGGTCGAAACCATAAGCACGCAAAGCCAAATTTGCAGGTAATTGGCTATCGGTGATGAAGCCAATATTACCCGCATCTCCTGTATGCACAATACCATTACGGTCGACATAAGCACCGGCAGATGCATCCAGCGTGACATTCTGGCCAAACTCGACAAGACCTGCCTGAATGCTGCCGGCATTCTCAGCTATTTGCTGTGTTAATGCACCTTTTACACCGACTTTGTTGTTGATGAAATTACCTGCGGTTGAGATGGTCACATTGTCAGCAATCTTGGTAAGGGCCCCATCTAAAACTACATCTGCACCCTTGGCAATAATATTCTGGTTGATATTTAATGCCGAGCCGCTACGACCCAGCCTGAGTGACCCATTAGCATCCAGTGTCAGCGCAGTATTCACATTCAGCGTTTGGACATCATGAAAATCAAGCTTGTTAAATCCCTGTGCAAGAAAACCGGTGCCTATCGTGGAAACAAAGTCATCACCGCCTGCAAGGACATCATCGAAAGCAAAGCCGCTTGGCAAGTGCTGTATCGAACGCACCAGATCCAGATTGCGGGCACTGGCCTCTAGTAAAGCACCCTGAGGAATATTATTCGAGAGTAACTGTTGCTGGCTGACCTTGGTATTGCCCAATAATGTCCCATCCAAGACCAGTTTCTGCACGTATCCGCCTGAGACAGGCGTCATAAGCTTGACTGCACCGGCATCCCCCCCCTCAAAAAAGCTTTTGACCTTGTAACTGAGGTTACCCAAGGTAAATGTCTCTGACGTACCCCACTTGGAATCAGTCACTGTCTTGCTGTCGCCCAAGCCTGTATAAGCCACTCCAACCCGAGCCTCAGAAATAGGAACCAGCTTGCCATTAAATAGTAGTTGAGACTCTTTTAGTGAACCTCCCGAATAAGTTGTTGAGCCGCCTGACACATTAATTGTCGAGCCTTTGGCTGCGACAATTTCATTCGGATTAGACAAGGTCACGGTACCGGCATTGGTCATTTTCTCAGCCACAGTGGCCATGCGGGTTGAATTTATGTATGGCTGCAAGTCAAACAGATCAGTACCTTTGCGAGCATCGACATAGACTTTTTTCCCAAACAAATTAGAACCCCGCAATACAGGGTTATCTTTAAGTGCGTCCGAGTTTAATTGCACTTCTAGCTGGTAACGTGACATCGGTGCAACTGCATCGACACCAGATACATCTATTGTTGCATGCTCGCCCAGGTAAATACGCTGTGCAATCGGGCTATTAAGAACGGAAGCCGCATCGAACGCACTGCTCACAGTCACATTCCCGCCCTTGGCGCTGACCAGCCCGTCAATATTGACTAGGCTCCCTGCAATGCTGATATCCGAGGTTTTGAATGCTAATGACGCCAGCACCTCTTCTTTATCATCCATTTCAGGTTTGACTTCTGTCACGCTACCAGTACCCAAAGTCACAATACCGTCATATCGCTGATCAGACTCCCCATTGACAACAGTGGCATTTGACTGGGCAACCAGTTTAATAGAACCGTTAGCACGCACAGAAGTGGTTGCGGAAACCGTGCCCATTTGATTCACGGCTAGGCCCATCATGGTGATATTACCGCGCTCGGCCACAATCTTACCTAGGTTAGTGGCCGTGCCACCAGAAGCAACTTCGACAAGCATTCCGGCTGGATCCTGGCTGCCTTTGAGATAGATCTTTTTGCCAGCAGCCAGAATGGTCTGGCCATCCGGCGTCTTGATCACGGCATCTTTTTCAACTTTTACGTTAGGCGCAAACAGCATGACCTTGCCACCTTTCGCCGCATTGATCTGCGCGCCGGACTCTACCCTGACTTCTGCATTATTGACTTTAGTGGCCTGGTCTGGTGTCAGATTAATGGTATCTACCAGTTCGAATACACTGTTATACCCGGACTCGTTCACAAAACCGGACTGGAATAATTCATCGGCAATATTCAAGGTTCCGGCAAACAAGGATCCTACATTAAACACAGCATCTTTACCGATAATGACGCCATTGGCATTGATAAAGTAGATATTGCCAGCCGCATTGACATTGCCATTAAGTATACTCGGGTCCACGCTATGCACGCGATTCAACATAGACCAGCCTGCCTGCATATTCACATTAAAGTTCTGGCCTTTGGCCAAGTCTAACTGATTATAGTTAACAATCGCCTGGGGCTTGAGTTGCTGGAAGGTAATATTGTTGATATCGGAGCTGACCACGCGCGTAGAGTCATTCACGATATCACGAATGCTGATACCGGCAGGCATCTCCGCCCATGCGGTCATCACTGCCCATGGCCCAGACAACATGCTTAAAGATAGCCAGATGCTGACCGCACGGCGTGCACGGCTGCGGCCTTCGCCAGCTTGTGAGGAAGCAATTTCAGCAACCACAACCAACGTATGGTGAATTTTGCTGAATACCAGTTTATACATTCCCTGATTCATGTCTCTACTCCAATCACTCGCTTTTATTTACCACTCGTAGCCAACACGGAAGTGCAGCCTGTAATCTCCATGCTCGACCTGCGGCGCATCATTCATGGCCTGTGCATAATCAAGATAGGAAAACCAGCCCGTCGTCGTCTTCAATTTGAAACCCAGACCAGCAGAATACAACTCGTAAAAAGGTTCCAGCCCCGCTGCACTCTTGACGCGGACTCGGCCAGTATCAATAAAGGTATAGGCATACATGTCCTTGATGTAGTCAGCGAATTGATACTGCTTGAATGCCTTCGCTAGTGGCGGCGTGCGTAATTCGACAGAGCCTGAAATACCGCTATCTCCCAGGCGGCTAGACTCAAGGTAACCACGCACTGACTCCACACCGCCAATGCTGAATTGCTCAGTCGAAATCAATGGGTCACTCGCTAATTGACCAGCCACCTTGCCCTGTAGCGCCCAACCTGTCGCAAAGGTATAAAGATGCTTGGCGTCGGCACGCAAATAGAAAAAGTTGGCCTTGGCATTATCACGCTTGAGGTCAAATTCAGCGTTCGTGTTACCCATCAGGCGTGGTGCCATATTCAGCACGATGCTGGTTTGTGTCTGGCCATAAGCAGACTGGATATTGGTGTCATACCCGAGCGAAGTTGCCCAGTAACTGATTGGTGTTTTCGATGTCAATGGACCTGTGGATGCCGGATCGGTAGTTGGTAAAAAGAGGGTTTCCTTGAACTCTTTATAGTCCGCGCCAAAAGTCAGGCTATGGTAAAAGCCATCAGAAAGTGGCAACGGATGAATATACCTTGCGCCTAGGATATAGCCTTTACCGATGACGTTAATATCGCCTACGGCAGCGATATTACTGTCCGACACTACCGCATAGGCAGCAAAATAATCCCCATTTAAACGTGGGATGACATAGGTGCCGGAAAACACTTTGACTTCATTGGTATCCTCAGGGGAAACCTGGAGATTCAAACCAAGACTGTGGTCTTTTTGAAACAAGTTTTCATATTTGACCCCTGCGTTCAGGCGCAGCTCCGTTGTATTGGGGGAATAACGGTCGTTCAACTCCACATTCGCATGTAAGGGCAGTTTGTCTTTTACCTGCAAATCAATTTCAACTGTTCCCGGCGATTTACCAGGACGCAATACGGGAGTCACTTGCCGGTTCTGATTACGATTCAGCGTACCCAGCTCCTTTTGTGCTGTCGGAAAGTGCGGTACGGATCCCTCGGCAAACTGTGGTGTACGTGATTTGATCTCACTTAATGTATGGTACTGGGCATCAACCACCTGCAAGCGGTCAACCTTTCCTTCCGTCACCAGCAAACGCACCACACCTTGATTGACTTCTTGTTGCGGAATACTCACCGAGACAGTCAAATAACCGGCCTCTTGATAAACTTTTTCTAGCGCGGACCTGGCCTGCTCGACATCCTGAATGGTCTTTTTCTCGCCCATATAAGGATAAATAGCCTCCTCAATGGCAGGATTATTCAGCACTGTGTTGCCATTCACCTGAAACTCGAAGACGTCAAATGTCAGCGCTTCAGTGTCATTTGGCTGAGCGATCTCAGTCATGAGCAGATCCCCCTGCTCGTCTGCGAAAGAGAGGCTTGGAGTGGTGCATGCCAGCACAGAGATCCATAGTAATGGATATTTCAAATTCAATTCAGAAGCCTTTTGTATAATCAAACGGTTGGCAATTTCAACAGACCTGCATTTTCTTAAACTTTTATGTCATGCACATGAAACGGACTAGTCCGCAGATGCAACTCCTTAAAACAAAAACGCACTCTCTTTTGGAGAGTGCGTTGAAGATTTACTGACGCGGTAAGAGTCAGTTTTAACTTTTAATTATTCAAACAATACTGCTGGTGCGCAGTTGTTGCCAAAGTTAGTGAACTTAGCTTTTACAACACCTGCTTCACAAGTTGAATTGCCACCATCTGGGTTCAATGTCAATCCACGTGGAAGTAATGCACAAGCAGCAGCCGTTGGATTTTTCAAAGCGTTTACGATAGTACCGACGATGTTTCTTTGGAAGCCGGCTGGTGCAGTATTAGCCACAAAAGCCTTCATTTCCATATGGAATGGATAGAGGCCTGAAGCAGCAGCAAGACGAGCATTAGCAACATCGCCAGCCTCTGGGTGTACGCCATCAATTTTGATGAAGCGATAACCGCTGTTCGCAGCATTCTCTACAGTTGGATCATTTTCCAATGACAACACACCGATCGCATAACGTGACCCGGCTGCAGCATTAGAAGCTGTAGTAATGTTTGTTTTTACATTGCTTGAACCAGAATTTAACACCACTTGGTAGTTACCGGTTGAAGCACTTGCTGGTAACAACTGGCTGCTACCGAGGCATGGGTTGCCCAGGAAGAAGGCATTGGAGGATGCCTGCGTACCTGAAGTATCCACACGGCGCTGGACAATCACCTTCTCGCCATCGTCTTCACCCAAGATAGGGAACCAGGATTCAGCAGTCTGCACAGCACCACCTTCAGCCAGAATAGAAGCGATCTGACCTTTGGTCAAAGAAGGAGCCAATGCTGGTGCGAATGAAGAACCAGATTCAGAGATACCTTGAATTTCCTGAAGTTTGCGGTACAGCGGCGTAGAAACGGCAACACCGAAAGCCTGACCTATGAACGCATTGCTTACTGTACCGAAGCTGGAAACATTGCCACCACCAATCGTGGCAGAGAACAATGCTGGCTCTACATCAGAAAAACCACCAACTGTTTGTTGTGGACCCAAAGGATTGGCAGCCAATGCTGCAGCGTTAGCCGATTTATTTGCGGCAGTTTGCACTCCGCTTGCATCCACAGCAACTGCAGCACCTGTTTGTGCACAACCTTTGTATACGTCAGCGTTGTTGGCAGTATTGGTGGAGTCAACGTAACCTGTCGCCAGTTTAGTACAGGAAGCATTACCTACGTAGGAAACACGCGCCAGCTTGGTACCGTTAGTGAATGGCGTAAAGGCATTCAAGGAACCCCCATCCAACGTCTGATATAACACAGAAACACGTGTACCACGTGTACATGCGTACGCAACAAAATTACCTAATGAACCTGGTGTCACAGAGGTATTTGAGGTTGCTTGTGAAGTGAAGATAGAGCCTGTACCGGCTTGACAGCCTTTAACCCAGCCTTCATAGATGGATTTGGTCGGTGCAGTGGCACCAGAAATCCAGGCTTGGTCTAAAGTACCTGCACCACGTGCAGCTTCAATTTGAGCTGGAGTAACGCCAGCTGTGGCTAGGCTACTAACAGACAATGCTGCCAGTAGAAATGCAATTTGTTTGATTTTCATCATAGTTCCCTTAAATTTGCTGCATCAAATAGCGTGAAAGAGCAGAGGGGCTCAAGGCCCCTTTTGTTAATTATTTTGCAGATTGACGACGGCGTGCGACGGCAGCAACCACGCTCATACCCAATGCCAGCAAAGCAAAGCTTTCTGGCTCAGGTACTGGAGTAGTGACAGCCACAGAAGAAATCGTCAACAAGCCAGCTTGATTGAAAGTGACTTTGGTGTTGTTGTAGAAGAAGTTGTCACCAGCGCCATTTGTTTGTTTTTGAACGGTTTGGTACAAGCTCATTTCACCACCCAGCAAAGCGATTGAAGTTGGTCCCTGGTTACCATTGTTATCTTGTGCAAAATAAGTAAATGGATCGTTATTTTGGTAAACGATCTGATTAAAGTTACCTACTGCTGTGACCAATGGAGATTTGGAAATGGCGACTGACTCTTGTGCGTTCGGATAGTTAACCAAGTCATAAGAAGTGATCATGCCGCGTGCACCTGCTGCTGCACCAGCACCCAATGTATCACCAGCAAACACGTTGTAGTAGGTAGTGCTCAGATTTACGCCACTGATAAATGACTGGAATGCCGCATTTGAGCTCAGGTCAAATGTCAATGCAGTGCTGGAGCTGTCGAAGTTGGAATCCGTAACATCCGTACCGATTTCATTCAAGGTGCTGTAGAAATAGCCTGTATCAACCACCAAAGCAGAGTTGGTCGAGCGGTCAAAAATGGTCAAAAACAAAGACCCGTCACCGCTTGATGGAACGCTAGTTGCGCTTGCAACGCCAGATGCTGTTAAGGCCAACGCAGCAATCAAAGCCTTTACTTGGAATTTCATATACTTCTCCTTAAGATTTATAGCAAAACGATATAAAGAACAAACGACAAACTTTTGTAGTTATCTAATCCCAGAAAATTATGTAGCGCCTAAATGACAGCGTTATTTGCAAACCTAGTCCGCATGGACTAGCCCATCCCTGCCTTACACCCACACAAAAATCCTGAATATTTTAAAAATCAGAAATGACAGCGTTGAAGAAAAAACTAGTCCGTTCGGACTAGTGGAGTGATTGCACACCAGTGCAAAGGAGCGTAATAAGATTTATTGCTTGCGAACGATCAGACCCAATTTAAGAGCCTTGCTGGCGGCCTGGCTGCGGTTTTCCACATCCAGCTTACGAAGGATGTTCTGCACGTGGTTTTTAATCGTGAGTGGGCTGACCTGCATGATGCCGCCAATCTCCCAATTGGTTTTACCGGCTTGCAACCATGCAAGGACTTCGATCTCACGTTTGCTTAAGGGTTTGATACGGCCATTGCGCGCCGG
>OFDN01001520.1_pt1 | contig 14906 bp, 12 predicted proteins | sample 1520971 | NCBI WGS metagenome assembly OFDN01 (sample SAMEA94257418, study PRJEB24077) | hot springs metagenome | biome: Aquatic biome; feature: Geographical feature; material: Water | place: India | collected 2012-06-12 | depth 5 m
GCGGTCGTCGCGGGAACTGTGGTTACTGAGTCACTTTAACGGAAAATTCACCGTTTCGAGTATTGGGACAATCCACCCCTTCGGCAGAGGGGAAAAACCTGACTTGTTGCCGCCCCCCGGGCCTGGACTACAGTGACCAGACCAAGGCATTCCAAAGGCATTGATTAAAAGATGAAGAAAATCATAGCGGTGCTTCCGCGCAGGTTCTGAATTGTGGCGGCGGCTGCCAGAGCGTCTTCACAATCGGCTGTTTCGGGCCCGATGCAGAACACGAAATCAACACAACCTAAGCGTGTAACCCAATGAGAAGTAACCACTTTCCAGACTCCCCCCGGCAGAGGACGACGTTGCGGTAAGGGCGCCCGGATGGTAGAAGCTTGAGCGTGATAGACGTGGAGTGACGAGTGCAACAGGCGTTTTTGGATCGGCGGGATCACGCTGGATCTGCGGAAATTGGCTTAGCGATTGGCACCCTTTCGGAGGCGTTGCGGATGGACGTTCGTTCTGGAATAGCACAGCACGACTTTGAACGGCCGTCGGCAACTGCCAACGAAGGCTGGGTGCGTGCGCGTCGCGAGCCGCTTTACCGTCGACTTATGAAACGGTGCCTTGACGTCACCTTCGTGCTGCTTGCCCTTCCGATCGTTCTTCCCGTGATCCTGGTGCTTGCGGCAACGCTCAAGGCGACGGGCAATGCACCGTTCTTCACCCAGGAACGGGTCGGAATGGGCGGCAAGACGTTCCGACTTTGGAAACTTCGCACCATGGTTCCGAACGCCGAAGAGCGACTTCGGGACTACCTTGCAACCAACGATGCCGCGCGCCGGGAATGGGACGCCTACCAGAAACTGGCCCAGGACCCGCGCATCACCGATTTCGGCCAGTTCCTTCGCAAAAGCTCGCTCGACGAACTTCCCCAGCTCTGGAACGTCCTGATCGGCGACATGAGCCTGGTCGGCCCCCGCCCGATGATGCTTGACCAGCAAGACCTGTATCCGGGCAGCGCCTATTACGCGCTTCGCCCCGGCCTGACGGGCACCTGGCAAATCTCTGACCGCAACCAGTCCACGTTCGCGCAACGCGCCGAATTCGATGCCGAATACGAGCGCAACCTGTCGTTCTTCAGGGATTTGAAGATCCTGCTGGCGACTGTGGGTGTGGTGCTGCGGGCGACTGGGAAGTAAGTCCCTGGGAGACCTTGGGGTCTGGACGGTGCTGGCGGATCCAGCCAACCAGGGCGACACCCGGCAGCAAGATCACCGTCCCGGTCACCGGATAGGCCAGAAGAACGGCCCAGAGCGCAAAATCATGGACATAAAGGATTACCGATACGCTGGCTGCGCCGAGCATCGCGATCAGTAGCAGCCCCAATGCCATTCCAGTCTCCCTGACCGGAGAAATCGTCGTAACATAACTGACCCCCGTCAAGAGCAAAGCTTAGGGTTCTTGGGGCGTATGTCGAGATGCCAAGAGTGATTCATTATTCAGGCCATCACGCTTTGCCGGAGACTTGGCAAATCTTGGCCGAACGTCCTTGCCAAATCGTGAAGATTCCCGCCCAGCCGTCGCCGCGATGGCAATTGGCCGCCTGGTCAACGCCGAAGGGCGGCGGGTCAGCCGTGCAGGTGGCGGCGGCGCATCTGGGTGCGCGGCGCGTCGGCGGTGGTCCGGATGCTGACGGCAGCGGCGACGATCAGCAGCGTCAGGCTGCACGTGGCCGGGTAGGCGGCGAGCGTGATCCAGGTCGGCAGCGACAGGGCGATCGTGGCACCCATCGCCAGGAACCCGATGACGGCGGACAAGAGGACGAACCCTGCGAGCATTTTGCGCAACCTCCACGCGAGAATTGTAGTCAGGTTGCTCGCCATGAGTGGCAAGAATATGGCCGGGTTTTGGTTAAAGTTCGTCGCGGCGTCGAAACATTTCGGTCGATTGCAGCGGCACTTAGTCGCGAATCGCGCAGGATTTCTGCCTTTGGTGGTGGATTTCGTGGGGCGCAACCGGGGGTTGCATCGGGCGGCCTGTCGGGGAACGGGTCGAACAAATCCCTGAAAAGAAACAGTTTTTTGAATGTGAGGCCCGACAATGGCGCGAAAGCGGTTCGTCCTGGCCGCCCGCGCGAGCGCTCAAGCTGCCGCAGCGCGGCGATTTGGCGCAATCTGGACGGCCTGATCTTGGCGGTCGTCCCTGAACTGGACAAGGATTGCCTTTCTTTTGTCATGCCGCAGAAGCAAGGTGTGGCGGCTGCAGGCCATGGGGACACCAGGTGATCGAGACGTTTCGCAAGCTTTTCCTGCTTTTCGACCACCGCGAGCGGCGGCGCTTCTGGCTGTTGACCGGGGTCATGCTGCTGGTGGCGGCTGCGGAAATCGCCGGGATTTCGGCCGTCCTGATGCTGTTGAATGTGCTGGCCAATCCGGAAATGGTCCGCACCAGCAGCACGCTGAAGATGCTGTCGGAACTGACGGGGCTGACCACGGATTTCAGCTTTCAGGTCGGTCTGGCCGTCGCGGTCTTGTTCGTGGTGATGGTGGGTCTGGCGATCAAGGCGGCGGGGACCTATGCGACGATCCGCTTTTCGACGATGCGGGGCTACACGATCTCTGCCCGGCTGCTGGCGGCCTATCTGAGCCAGCCCTACCCCTGGTTCCTGCGCCGCAACAGCGCCGAATTGGAAAAGAACGTACTGAACGAGGTCGACGGCCTGGTCAGCCGGGTGATTCTGCCCTGTCTGCGGCTGGTGTCGAACAGCCTGCTGGTGCTGGCGATCCTGGGCTTCCTGATGCTGGTCGACCCGGTCGTGACGCTGTTCTCTGGTGGCGTGCTGGGCCTGGGCTACGGGATGATCTACCTGCGGTTCCGCGGGCGGCTGCACCGGCTGGGCACGGACATGATGGATGCATTCGAGAACCGCTTCCTTGTGGCGCAAGAGGCGACGGGGGGCATCAAGGACGTCAAGGTCATGGGGCTGGAGGGGACCTACGTCCGCAGCTATTCGAAAGCGGCAGAGAAGGCGGCGCATTCCGGGGCCACGATGGGCGTGGTGCAGGAACTGCCGCGCTTTGCGCTGGAGGCGATCACCTTCGGCACGATGCTGGCGCTGATCCTGTTCCTGCTTCTGAAGAACGGCGGCAACATCACCGAGGTCGTCCCGATCCTGGGGGTCATCGCGTTCTCGACGATGCGGCTTCTGCCGTCGCTGCAGCAGATCTATCACGGGCTGGTGGCGCTGCGGGGGGCGACGCCGATCCTGGATGCGATTGTCGCCGACTTCCAGTCGACCCCGACCCTGCCTCTGCCGGGAACGACCCGGACCGAACCCTTGCGGCTGGAGCGGAAGCTGGAGCTGGAGGGGGTGAGCTTTGCCTATGCCGAGGCGGAGAAGCCCACGCTGCGCGGGGTCGATCTGGTGATCCCGGCGCGGACCACGGTGGGGATCGTCGGCGGCACGGGGGCGGGCAAGACCACGCTGGTGGACCTGATCCTCGGGCTCTTGACGCCCGATGACGGGGTGATCCGGGTCGACGGACAGGTGATCACGCCGGAAAACGTGCGGGCCTGGCAGGGGACGCTGGGCTATGTGCCGCAGTCGATCTTCCTGACGGATGAGACGATTGCATCGAACATCGCGTTCGGCGTGCCGAAGGACGAGATCGACATGGCCGCCGTCGAGCGCGCGGCAAGGATCGCGGCCCTGCATGACTTTGTGCTGTCGGACCTGCCGCAGGGCTATGACACCTTCGTGGGCGAGCGTGGCGTGCGGCTGTCGGGCGGGCAGCGGCAGCGGATCGGGATTGCCCGGGCGCTGTATCGCGACCCGACGCTTCTGATCATGGACGAGGCGACCTCGGCGCTCGACAACATCACCGAACGGGTGGTCATGGAGGCGGTGGACCGCATCCGGGCGAACAAGACGATCATCCTGATCGCGCACCGCCTGACGACGGTGAAGACCTGCGACACGATCTTCCTGATGGACCGCGGCAGGCTTCTGGCCCAGGGGAGCTATGACGAGCTTCTGGCCGGAAACGAGGTCTTCCGGCGAATGGTCGCAGGGGGTGCCGAGGACGCACATGCTGCGTTATGAATAAGAGAGTTTCCGTTTCCCCGGGCGCGTGGCCTTCTTGCCCGCGACCCGTATCCCAAAGCCCTGATAGACGAAGACTGAGAGGTTGTTATGTCCGTTGAAACCCTGCCCATCGATCCCGAGACGCTGCTGATCGACATGGACGCCGCACGCGAGTACGGCAAGGCCGCCGCAGAAGTCTATCGGTCGAGAAAGCCCTATCCCTATGGCTGCTATGACAACTTCATGCCGCCGCAGATCCTGGAGAAGGTCCGGGAAGAGCTGCGCGAGCTGCCGGCCGCGGAAAGCTTTTTCAACCGCCCGCAGGAAAAGCTGAAGGCTGCCTACATGCCGGAACGCCTGGGCCCCTATACGCGGGCGCTGTTCCATTCGCTGAACTCGAAGGCGTTCCTGGCCTATCTGGAGGAACTGACCGGCATCGACGGGCTGATCCCCGACCCCTATTTCTCGGGCGGCGGCATCCATGTCGTGTCGAACGGCGGGCACCTTGATATCCACGCCGACTTCAACCGGCAGGGCAAGCTGAACCTGGAACGGCGGCTGAACGTCCTGATCTACCTGAACAAGGACTGGAAGGAAGAATACGGAGGGTCGTTCGAGATCTGGAACGACGACATGACCGCCAAGGTCGCGGGGTTCGAGCCGCTGTTCAACCGGATGTGCTGCTTCAACACCGGATCGACCACCTGGCACGGCAACCCCGAGCCGGTGAACCATCCGGACAAGGAACCGCGGATGTCGATCGCCCTTTACTACTACACCGCGACCTGGGATTCGACGAAGGTGGCGCATTCCACCCTGTTCAAGCCGCGCCCGGGGACCAAGGACCAGAAGGACCGGCAAGAGGCGCGGCACCGGATCATGCAGAACCTGCTGCCGCCGGTGATCTACCGCCGCCTTGACCACCGGCTGCGCAAGCTGGGGATCTAAACCGAACGAACCAGCGGCGCGAGGAAGGCAACGACCTCGCGCGCGATGGTTTCGGACGAAAAGCGGGCCGCAACGTCGGCCTGCGCCGCTGTCCCAAGCCGCAACGGGAGGTCGGGGTCGGCAAGCAGCCGCAGGCAGGCGTCGGCCAGGGCCCGGGCGTCTTCCGGCGGGACCAGAAGCCCGGTCGTGCCATCCTGCAGGACCTCGGCACAGCCGCCGACGCGGGAGCTGATGACTGCGGACCCGGCCGACATCGCCTCGATCAGCGCGACGCCGAAGGTTTCATACCGCGAGGTGATCAGGGTGATCGGGTGCTGCTGGCGGAGCGCCGCGACTTCGACCCGGGACTTGCGTCCCAGGATGCTGATCCGGTTGCGGACCCCCTCGGGCAGGCGCGCGACGGCATCGGCCAGCTGCAGGGTGGAGCCGTCCGGCTGGGGGAAGCCGCCATCGGGGCCGACGAAGGTCAGGCGGCAGGTCGGGTGCTGGCCTGCCACGCGGGCAAAGGCATCCAGCAGGATGTCGGCGCCCTTGATCCGGTCGAACCGTCCGACGAACAGAAGATGCGGGTCGGTCAGCCGGGCTGAAGGCACCGCCTTCGGGTCAAGGTGGACCGGGTTGCCGATGACGGCGGTCGGCAGGTTCGGCAGGCCCCATTCCACCCCGGTCTGGTCGCGGACCGACGCCGAGGGCGCGATCAGACCGTCGACGCGGGAAAGGCCCGCAGCCTCCCAGTCTTCGCGGCGGGCGTCAGGCCCGCGCTTGGGCCGCCCTGGCTTGGCCCGGTGCAGCCAGTGCGGGCCGTGCAGTGTGACGACCACCGGGATCGGCAGGGCGCGGCGGACTTCCCCGGCCCAGCCGAAGGTTTCCTCCATCATCAGGATCTCGATCCCGTGCCGGTCGATCGCGGTCTTCGCGGCCTCGGCCAGGCGGGCGATCGTGGCATTGCGGACGACATGGTCGGGGAACAGCCGGAAGAGAAGGCGGCCCCAGAACGGAACCGGCTTTTCGTCAATCACGATCACCCGCGGATCGTCGCTGGGCGAGTCGGTCCAGTGACAGATGATCGTGACCTCGTGCCCGATGGCCGTCAGGCCCTTGGCCAGTTCGTACACCGCCGAGGCGATGCCGTTTGCGGCAGAGGTGCCCGGCCAGCCGGGGGTTACCAGTCCGATACGCATGGGTCTGACCGCCGGAACGGGCGCGGCCGGCGCGGTGAAGGCTTTCATCGACTGCTGCCCCGGAGTTCCGACCGTTTCTGGCGCCCGCCGACCGGCGCGGTTTCCTCGGCCATCAGCCAGCTGGCCCGAAGCGCCCCGGTCCCGGCGAAAGTGGCACCCGCAGCGTCCGGGCCTGCCGCGTCGGGGGCATTCGCAGGGCGCCAGACGGTGATGCCTGCAACCGCACCGGCAATCAGCCAGACATAGTTGACGAGGCCTGCATTGGGCAGAAGGTCGACCAGAAGGGCGGCCAGCACCATGATGAGGCCCGGCGTGATGTAGGACGGCCCCATCGTCTTGTGGCGCAGCGCGTACAGGATGATCGGTGCGGTCAGAAGGCCGAAGCGCCCGATATAGCCAAGCCAGCCGTAGACCCCGATATAGATCAGCCAGATGCCGTCGGTGATGCTGGTCATGTTGCCGGTTTCGGGATCGTAAAGCGAGTTCCGGCCCCAACTGCCCCACCCGGCCACCGGCTTGAGGTTCGCCTTCTCCAGCAGCGCGTCTTCGTTGTCGAGCCGGAACTTCAGCGAGGCGGCGCGGTCCTCGCTGATCATCAGGGCAAGGTCATGCGCGGTGTCGACCGGGATCCAGCCCGCGCCGCGCAGCATCGGGTAGAGAAGCACGATCACGGCGACGACCACCCCGATCCAGACCTGCACCCGCCGCCCGAACAGGAACAGCGCGCCGCCGAAGATGATGGCCAGGATGAAGGCGCCAAGGCTTTTCGCCAGGAACAGGACGCCGGTCATCCAGAGGACCGAGGCGAGCCAGAAGAAGGCGGGACGACCCTCGCGCCGGGCCTCGCGGTAAAGGGCCGCGGCCGAGATGATCGCCATGCAGAGGTAGATGCCCAGCATCAGGCCATGGTTCAGAAAGACCGTGGGGCGGAACCCGCCGGCCCGGATGTGCTGGACGAAGTCCGAGGGGAAGAAGCCGTAGATCCAGGTATGAAGCTGCGGGGAAAGCCGGATTTCGACCAGGGCCGGAAGCGAATAGACCAGCCCGCCGATGGCGATGATCTCCAAAAGCGCGCGGTGCCCGGTGGGCGTGTTCAGGTAGCGGATGCCAAGCCAGAGCGGGATCATCGCGACGAGGATCACCGAGATCAGCCCCCAGGCATCGTAAAGCCGGAGACCCGGCAGGAAGATGCGCCCGTCGATGATCGGCTCGGTGTTGTAAAGGACGGTCAGGATCGGCGTGACGATCACCAGCGCGAAGAGGATGTACAGCACCTGCCGCCCCCCGCGCGAGAAGCCGTCGAAGGACAAGGTCATGCGCGGCGACATCAGCGCGCAAAGGACAAAGGCCGAGACGGCGGGCATCAGCGCCCGGTCGATGGCGGGGATCATCGGGAACTTGATGAAGGTGCTGGAGGGCAGGAAGAGATGGCCGCCGATGATGGTCCAGACAAGCGCCCGCTCCAGGGGCAGCAGGCGGAACAGCACGATGGCCGCGATCGGCGAGCTGAGGAGGACCAGATAGGCGAATAAGTTAGGCATAAAGGACTCGCGTCGCGTGGGGTCCCTTTTAGCCGGTTTGCAGCCCAAAGGAAAATCCCAAGTGGTCGCGGAGCCGGGCCGAATACGCAAAATCCGCGTGAGCACGGGCCTTGGAAGCCCGGCGGATTTGTGCATTCTGGCGCCATGACGCCAAGCCGCCCGAGTTTCCCGCGTGAGTGACGCAGCCCGCCAGTCCGGCGCGGTGATCATCGGGCGCAATGAGGGCGCGCGGCTGGTCGCTTGCCTGGCCTCGTTTCCCGCGACGGTGCGGCCTCTGGTCTATGTCGATTCGGGCTCGACGGACGGCAGCGTGGATGCGGCGCGGGCGGCGGGGGCCGAGGTCGTGGCGCTGGACATGACCGTGCCCTTCACCGCGGCCCGGGCGCGGAACGCGGGCTTTGCGCGGCTGCAGGAACTGGGCACGCCCGAGTTCGTGCAGTTCGTCGATGGCGACTGCGTGCTGCAACCGGGCTGGCTGCCTGCGGCCGAGGCGTTCCTTCTGGCGCGGCCTGAGGTTGGGGTGGTCTGCGGGCGCAGGCGCGAGATCCGGCCCGAGGCGTCGATCTGGAACCGGCTGTGCGATGCGGAATGGGATACTCCGGTGGGGGAGGCCAGGGCCTGCGGCGGGGACGCCTTGATGCGGGTTGCGGCGGTGGCCGAGGTTCGGGGCTATGACGCAAGCCTGATCGCCGGGGAGGAGCCGGAATTGTGCGTGCGCCTGCGGGCGGCGGGCTGGAAGGTCTGGCGGCTGGATCAGGAAATGACGCTGCATGACGCGGCGATGACGCGGATCGGGCAGTGGTGGAAGCGGACGCGGCGCGGGGGCCATGCCTTTGCGGAAGGCGCGGCGCTGCATGGAGCGCCTCCGGAGCGGCACTGGGTCGCCGAGACGCGGCGGGCGGTGCTTTGGGGGGCGGTGCTGCCGGTGGTGGCGCTGCTGGGCGCGCTGGTTTCGCCTTGGGCGCTGCTGTTGCTGCTGGCCTATCCGTTGCAGATGCTGCGCCTTGGGCGTCGCTTTGGCTGGGAACGCGGGGTTTTCATGGTGCTGGCGAAGGTGCCCGAGGCGCTGGGGGTGCTGCAATACTGGACGAACCGGCTGCGGCGGCGGCGGTCGGGGTTGATCGAGTACAAGTAGGCGTCAGGGGCGCAACTGGCCGTCCGGGCCACCCTTGCGGAAAAGGTCGGCGAGCCAGGCCCCTTCGCGGGCGATGTCGTGTTCGCGTTCCACGGCCTTGCGCCCCGCCTCGCCCATCCGGGCGGAGAGGTCGGGGTCGGACATCAGCCGCGCCATCCGGTCTGCCAGCGTCACCACGTCGCCCGGCGGCACGGTAAAGCCGGTCACGCCGTCTTCGACCAGTTCCTGCACGCCTGCCACGCGGGAGGCTACGACGGGGATGCGCGAGGCGAGCGCCTCCATGTAGACCACGGGCAGGCCTTCGGCGAAGGAGGGCAGGACCAGCATGTCGGAGGTTGCCAGAAGGCCCGCGACCTGGGGCTGGGTCATGAAGCCCGCGAAGTGGACCGACTTCGCGATGCCAAGTGCGGCGGCTTTGGCCTCGGCCGGGGCGCGGGCGGGGCCGTCTCCTGCCAGGGTCAGGGTCGCGTCGGGGTGGGTCTTCAGGACCTCGGCCATCGCCTCGATCAACAGGAGCGCGCCCTTGACCGGGTCGAGGCGACCGACGAAGGCCACGCGTTTGCCGAAAGCGGGGGCTTCGCGCCGGTAAAGCGCGGGGTCGAGGCCGCAATGGACGATGGCGATCTTGGACCAGTGCTTGGGGTCAGAGAACAGCATCAGCTGCGATCGGCAGAAATGGGTGATGGCCACCACGAACTGCGCGCGGGCGATTTTCTCGGGCAGGGACCAGCGATCAACCTCGAAGAAGATGGCGGGGCCGTGTTCGGTGAAGCTGAAGGGGATGCCGGCCAGTTTCGCCGCCAGGATGGCGACCGAACAGCTGGAATTCCCAAAGTGGTTATGCAGGTGCCGGGCGTTCTGGGCGCGCAGGTGGTCGGAAAGGACGCCTGCCTCCAGGAAGTAGAACAGCTGCCAGAGGAAGGCCTTGAGGCCCGGCGAGCGCATTTTCACGGCCAGCGCGAGCGTTGAGAACCAAGTGCCCGGGCTGCGCATCAAGGCGCGGGCGTGAGCCTTCAACAGACGGGCGGGGTTCTTGGCGGCGGCGATGACGTAGAAGGTCTCGGCCCGTGCCTGTTGTTCTTCCACCCCCTTGAACTCGGACACCGGGGGCTGGCGGATCGAGCAGGTGATGACCGGGACCCCGGCAGCGCGGACGGCCTGGACCTCGCGCAGGATGAAGGTGTGCGAGACCTTGGGGTAATCGCCGGTGAGGTAGGCCACGGGGCGGGTGTCGGTGTTATCAGTTTTCTGGGGGGTCATTCGGAGGTCCTAGCGCGCAAGCCTGCGGCGCCACCAGAGAAGCTTGCCAGCCCCCCCGACAGCGGCAAGCCGGTGTTTCATCGACCGCGCGGGCGACAGGGGGCGGGTCAGAAGGGCGGCTATCCCGTGACCGGCGAACTGCGCCGCGCCCACGGCCATCCAGAGTGCCACGCGGGCGGCACCGCGCAGGCCGCCGTGGCCGCTTTCCACGAGGCAGCGGAGTTGGCCATCGCTGAAGCGGCGGGCGTCGAGGAAGGCGAGGGTGGCGCGGCTTTGCGGGACGGTCTCGCGGACAAGGGCGGCTGGGCACCAGATCATCGGGACCTTGTGGTCATCGACGAGGCGGCGGAAGAGCCAGACGTCCTCTCCGCCCCTGTCAAACGCCGGGTCGAAAGGTGGGGTGACAAGGGCGAGGGTGGCGCGGGCGAACATCGAGTTGCCCGAGCCAAGGTAGGCGCGGAGGTGCTGGACCTGCGATCCCGCAGGGGCGGGGAGGTCGCGGGAGAAGATGCGGGCGAGGGGGGCGCGGAGGGTTTCCGGCGGGGTGGCCTCGAAGACGGGTTCGACGGCCCCGAAGGCGGCCTTCGCGCCCTGTCGCGCAGCGGCTGCGAAGGCGGCAAGCCAGCCGGGGGCGGGGGTTTCGTCGTCGTCGAGGAAGATCACGTGGGTCCCGGTCGCCTCGGCCACGCCACGGTTCCGGGCGCGGGCGACGCCGGTTTGGGGCTCATGGACATAGCGGACGAAATCGGGAGCTTGAGCGGCAAGCGGGCGGGCCGAGGCCTCGGGCGAGTTGTCGACCAGGATCAGGTCCACGGCTTCGGGAATCGTTGCCCGTTCGGCGGCGACGGCGGCGAAAAGCGGGGGCAGGTAGTGCTCACGCCGGAAGGTCGGGACGATGATCGTCAGCGACACCGGCAACAAAGCCGCCCCGCGCGCGGGATCGTTCCCCGGATCGAATGACTCTTGTGCCAATGTCACGAAAAACCCTGCAAACATCGTTCCTGATAGACTATCTGCTTGACGGCGCATGGACAATCGCCTGTCAAGGAGCCGTAAGCCAGAGGTGTGTGGCGACAGGATGGCAAAGGGTGCGGATGGTGCGTGAGGGTGCGGAAGTTTCCGGGAAAGCGCGGCTGGACGCCCTGTCGCTGGTCAACTTTCCGACCGAGGCGGCGCTGCTGGCCGATGTGGAGCGCCGCCTGGCGCGCGGGCAGGGCTTTGCGATTGCCACGCTGAACCTGGACCATGTGGTGAAGCTGCGCCGCGATCCGGCGTTCCGGGCGGCTTATCTGGCGCAAAGCCATGTCGTCGCGGATGGGAACCCGATTGTCTGGATGTCGCATCTGGCGGGGCGCAGCGATGTGGCGCTGGTGCCGGGGTCAGAGCTGATTGCCCCCGTGGCCGCGATGGCCGCGCGGCTGGGGGTGCCGCTGGCGTTCCTGGGATCGACTGAGCCGGTCCTGCGTGCGGCGGCGGCGGCGCTGGAGGCGGAACATCCCGGGCTTAAGGTCGCGGCCTGCCTTGCGCCGCCCTACGGCTTCGATCCGACCGGGGCGGCGGCGGATGCGCTGCTGGATGAGGTCAAGGCCTCAGGCGCGCGGATTTGCCTGCTGGCTTTGGGCGCGCCGAAGCAGGAACTGCTGGCGGCGCGGGGGTTCCAGCGGCATCCGGAGCTTGGGTTCCTGTCGATTGGGGCGGGGCTGGACTTCATCGCGGGGCATCAGACGCGGGCCCCGGTCTGGGTGCGGAAGATCGCAATGGAATGGTTGTGGCGGATGCTGTCGAACCCGAAACGGCTTGCCCGGCGGTATCTGGACTGCGCTTTGGTGCTGCCGTCACTGGCGGGCACGGCGCTGCGGACGCGAGGGCAAGGGAAATGACGATGGATCAGGCGACCGGCCCGACCGTTCTGACGGTGCTTTTGAACTGGCGCACGGCCGAGATGACGCTGAGAGCCTGCGCCTTTGCCGAAGTGGCGATGGAGGGGATCGCGGGCGGAATCGTCGTCGTGGACAACGATTCCCAGGACGGGTCGTTCGAAAAGATGAGCGCGGCGTTGAAGGACCACCCACGGGTGCGGGTCGTCCAATCGGGCCACAACGGCGGCTTTGGCGCGGGGAACAACGTGGGCATCCGGTTGGGCCTGCCGGGGGGCGTGCGGCCGGACTATGTCTACATCCTGAACTCCGACGCCTTTCCCGCGCCGGACGCGATCCGGAAATTGCTGGACTATCTGGAGGCCCACCCGAAGGTCGGCTATGCGGGCAGCTTCATCCACGGCCCCGATGGCGAGCCGCATACCACCTGCTTCCGCTTCCCCTCGGTCGCCTCGGAATTCGAGGGTGCGGCGCGGACCGGGCCGATCTCGAAGCTTCTTCGGCACAAGGCGGTGGCCATCGGGGTGCCCGAGGCGACGGGGCCGGTCGACTGGCTGGCGGGCGCCAGCATGATGATGCGGGAAGAGGTGGTCCGCACGGTCGGCATCTTCGACGAGACGTTCTTCTTGTATTTCGAGGAGACCGACCTTTGCCGCCGGGCTGCCGAGGCGGGCTGGCCCACCCATTTCGTGCGCGAAAGCCGGGTCGAGCATATCGGGTCGGTGTCCACGGGCATGAAGACCTGGCGGCGGACGCCGGGCTACTGGTTCGACAGCCGCTGGCATTACTTCCGGAAATCCGGTGGCACCCTGCGCGCGGTCATGGCGACGCTGGCGCATATCGCGGGTGGGCTGATCCTGCGGGCGCGGCGGCTGGTCCAGCCCAGGATCCCGGGCGGTCCGCCGCATTTCCTGCGCGACCTGACCGGGCACGCCCTGCGCAGCCTGTTCAGGAAACGGAGTGTTTATCGTTAACCTATCCGTTCCGTGCTAGGGTTGCTTACCTTTCGTTAAGCCCTTTTCCTTCGTTCGCACGGGATGATTCGTCATGGACGTTGCTGTTTCCGAGGCCCGCTGTCCAACTTGTGCCAAACCGGCCAGCGCTGTTGATCCCTGGTTGGAAATTCCGGTGGACGTGAAGACCGGGCGGAAGATCGACACCGGCCGGTTGGTCTGGTGCAAGGACTGCGACATCGGGTTCATGCAACGGCGGATGACGGCTGACGAAATAGGCCAGGCCTATGATCTGGGTGCCTATTACACGCATGGCCAGACGCATATGCCCGACCTGCCCGGAAGTGTCGCCGAGCGTGTGCTGGTCAAGCTTGCCTATCTGACGGACCGGGGCCGGATGATGGATGCGGCCTGGCTCACGGCGATGCAGCCGAACCCGGCGCGCATCCTCGACATCGGCTGCGGCGCGGGGGATTTCGTGGCCTCGCTCGCGGCACCCGGACGGCAGCTTTACGGGGTCGAACCCGACGCCAAGGCGCGGTGGGTTGCCAGGGGAAAGAGCGTGACGGTCGCGGAAGGCACTGCCGAAGCGATGCCGCCCGAGATTGCCGGACAAAGCTTTGACCTGGTCCTGATGACGCATGTGCTGGAACATTGCGCCGATCCGGGCCGGGCCTTGCGCAACGTGCGGGCGGTGCTGGCGCCGGGGGGCGGGTTCTATTGCGAGGTGCCGAACTGCGCGGCGCTGCATTTCCAGACCTACGAAGAAATCTCCGAGATGCTGGACGTGCCGCGCCATGTGCATTTCTTCACGCCAAGGTCGCTGCGGCGGCTGATGGAACAGGCCGGACTGAAGGTCGTGGCCGAGGTCCACCACGGGCATACGCGGCATTTCCTGCCCGGCTGGCGGGCCTGGGAGAACAAGGTGCATCGGCGGCTGAAGGAAAGCGGTGGGGCGCGGCACACGCCACAGCGCAGCCTTGCCCGCGATCTTGCGCTGCTGGCACGAGAGGCGACGGCCAGCGCGGATCAGAAATACGACTGCATCGGGTTCTTCGCGCGCGCGCTGTCCTGACTGCGCACGCCCCTGGTTAGGGCCGGAACTGGAAGTCCCGGCTAAGCGCCACGAACAGGCGCGGCGATTCCGCGCGACCGCCTGCATCGTCGCGGACGGTGTAGCCGACGCCGCTCGACAGGCTCCAATCCTGGGTCAGAAGGTAGTTGTACCCGGCGTCGACCGTGACCTGCTCGATGCGTTCCGTTGGGGAATCGCTAAGTTCATAGGACAGGTCGAGAAGGATCGTCGAGACTTCGCTGACGTTCTTCGTCCAGTTCAGGCTGAAGACGGATTCGTCCGTTTCCGCGTCATCGTCCTCGTCGTAAGCGACGCTGTGTTCAAGGCTGACCCCGATGCTGCCGTCGGGCAGGGCGCGGGTCCAGTCGAGCCCGCCGATCAGGTCGGTCCCGGTTTCGTCGCCATGGGTCACGCCAAGCCGGGCCGAGATCGTGTCACGGTCGGTTTCCAGCGCACGACCGATTTCGAACGTCTCGCGCTGGCCTTCGTCGGCATCGGTGGCGACGCTGAGAAGGGCGTAGGCCGTGCCGACGGGCATGTCGTAGGACAGCCGGACGCTGGCGTCGGGGCCACGCTCGGTCTCGATTACGTCGAATTCTTCGGTCTCGGTCTCGGTATAGCCGAGCTCAACGGCCAGATCGGCGCGTTCGCTGACCGCGTAGTCCAGCCCGACAAAGACCGTGCCGGCATCGGTCGTGGTGGTGCCGAGATCCTCTTCCTCGCGGTGGCGGTAGCGGACGCCGACGCGACCGGTCGCAACTTCGGAAAAGCGCAGGATGGCGGTCACGTCACCGCGCCATTCCTGGGTATCGACCAGGTCGGGATCGGTGACGTCGGTATATTCCGTCCGGTCGTAGGCCACACCGA
>OFDN01001521.1_pt1 | contig 14899 bp, 16 predicted proteins | sample 1520971 | NCBI WGS metagenome assembly OFDN01 (sample SAMEA94257418, study PRJEB24077) | hot springs metagenome | biome: Aquatic biome; feature: Geographical feature; material: Water | place: India | collected 2012-06-12 | depth 5 m
CGGCGCGCTGCGCCCGGTGCGCGGCGCCCTGCCGATGGCGCTCGGCGCCCGCGCCGCCGGCCGCACCTTCGTGCTGCCCGCCTCGTCGGCGCCGGAGGCGGTGATCGCGGGCGGCATCGACGTGCGCGCCGCGACCTCGCTGCTCGATGTATGTGCGCATCTGTGTGGGCAATCGGCGCTGCCGCGCGCGGTGCCGGCCAGCATCACTGAACGGGTTGCTTGCGCGGATCTGGCCGACGTGCGCGGGCAGCGCGGTGCCCGCCGCGCCCTGGAGATCGCCGCCGCCGGCAATCATTCGCTGCTGATGTCGGGGCCACCAGGCACCGGCAAATCGATGCTGGCCGCCCGCTTCACCGGCCTGCTGCCGGACATGGACGAAGCCGAGGCGCTCGATACCGCGGCAGTGCTGTCAGGCGCCGGTCTGTTCGACCCGGCGGCGCTCGGCCGCCGCCCCTTTCGCGCACCCCATCACTCGGCCAGCGCGGCGGCGCTGGTCGGTGGCGGCGCCATTCCGCGGCCGGGTGAAATATCGCTGGCGCACAACGGCGTGCTGTTCCTCGACGAACTGCCCGAGTTCGACCGCCGCGTGCTGGAGGCGCTGCGCGAGCCGCTGGAAACCGGCCACGTGACCATTTCACGCGCCGCCCACCGCGCCGAGTTTCCGGCCCGCTTCCAGCTGATCGCGGCGATGAATCCCTGCCCCTGCGGCTATCTCGGTCACCCGTCGGCACGCTGTCGCTGCACGCCGGACCAGATCGCGCGCTACCGCGGCCGGCTGTCCGGGCCGCTGCTCGACCGCATCGACCTGACGGTTGTCGTACCACCGCTGACCGAACACGAACTGCGCGCCGGGCCGGGCGAGGCCAGCGTAGAAGTAAGGCAGCGGGTGTGTGCGGCGCGCGCGCTGCAGCAGCGGCGGCAGGGCAAACCGAACCAGCGGCTTGAAGCGGCAGACATCGACCGCCATTGCCCGCTGGACGACGCGGCGCACGCCCTGCTGGCGCAGGCGATGAACCGGCTCAGGCTGTCGGCGCGCGCCTATCACCGCTGCCTGAAGGTGGCGCGGACGATTGCCGATCTGAACGGACGGGAAGTGATTGCGGCGAACGAAGTCGCCGAGGCGGTGCAGTTCCGGCGCGCCCTCGACGCGTCGGCGAGCTGAGGCCGGGCGCTCAGCGGTTGCCAGCGATCTCGCGGAAGCGCGCGCGGTCTTCCTCGAAGCGCTTGCGGGTATCGACCAGATCGCGCTCCTTCTGCGCGATGTTCTCGCCGATCTGCCGCAGATCCTCGCCATTGGTGTCCAGCCTGTCCTTGATTCCGGACGGCACACGCTTGCCCTTGGCGGTGAATGCGGCGGCGTCCTTCTCCAGCTTCTTGTGACGCTCGCTCAGCGTCTGCTGCTGCTCGCGCAGCCGGGACAGCAGTTCTTCGATGTCGGCGATGCGCCGGTCGCGCGCGGCGTCGATCTCGCGTTCGCTGGTGTAGGTGTTGAGCAGCGTGGTGTCGCGACGTCGCTGCTCCTGACGCACCATTTCCTCGTCGCGCGCCTTCTTCGCATCGGCATCGCGCTTGGCGCGCTGCGCCTCGGTCATCGGCGCCTCAACCTGCTTGACCGTCGCGCCCTGGCTGTTCAGCTCGCGGTAGCCGCGGTCGGCACAGGCGGCCGGGAGCACGTCACCGCACACCTGCTGGCCTCGCGCGTCCTTGCAGCAGTAGACGCGCGCCTCGCTCGCGGGCACGTGCAGCAGGGCCAGCGCAAGCAGGCCCGGCGCAAGGTGACGCAGATTCCCGGGTTTCATCTTCAGCCATTCACTCCGTATTTCGCGCGGTAGGCACGCACCGCGTCGAGATTGCCCTGCATGCCCGGGCTTTCCTGCAGATAGCCGACCAGATCGTCGAGCGTGGCGCAGGCAACCACCGGCATGCCGTATGAACGTTCCACTTCCTGAACCGCTGACAATTGTCCGGTGCCCCGCTCCATGCGGTCGAGGGCAATCGCCACACCTGCCGGCTCGGCGCCGGCCGCGCGGATCAGCTCGACCGATTCGCGCACCGAGGTGCCGGCGCTGATCACATCGTCGATGATGAGCACCCGGCCCTTCAGCGGCGCGCCGATCAGCGTGCCGCCCTCGCCGTGGTCCTTCGCTTCCTTGCGGTTGAACGCAAAGGGCAGGTCGCGGCCACGCTGCGCGATCTGCATCGCGGTACCGGCGGCCAGTACGATGCCTTTGTAGGCCGGTCCGAACAGCATGTCGAACTGCGGCGCACGACTGATGATCGTATCGGCATAGAAGCTGCAAAGCTTGAGCACCGACGCACCGCTGTTGAACAGCCCGGCGTTGAAGAAGTAGGGGGATTCGCGCCCCGCCTTGGTGGTGAAGCTGCCGAAGCGCAGCACGCCGGTATCGACGGCGAACTTCACGAATTCACGTCTAGAATCCACGGGCTTTTCCAATCAGAACGGACAAACCGGCCATGTTACGTATCGTGTCGCTCAACCTCAACGGTATCCGCTCGGCCACCACCAAGGGGGTGTGGGACTGGGTCGCCGGCACGGCACCGGACGTGCTGTGCGTGCAGGAACTGAAGGCGCAGGAAGCCGATCTGGACGCAACGATGCGTGCACCGGTCGCGATGGGCGGCAGCAGCGGGCACTTCCATTTCGCCACGAAGAAGGGCTACAGCGGCGTCGGCCTGTACGCGCGGCGACAGCCGTCGCGGGTGATCACCGGTTTTGGCGTCGAGGAGTTCGACAACGAGGGCCGCTATGTCGAGGCCGACTTCGGCGATGTGACGGTGATTTCTCTCTACCTGCCCTCCGGCTCCAGTGCGCCCGAGCGGCAGGAGGCCAAGTTCCGCTTCCTCGACCGCTTCCAGCCGCATCTGGCCGCGCTGCGGGCGAGCGGGCGCGAGATCGTGGTGTGCGGCGACTGGAACATCGCGCACCAGGAGATCGACCTGAAGAACTGGAAGGGCAATCTGAAGAACTCGGGCTTCCTGCCGGAAGAGCGCGCCTGGATGAGCGCGCTGCTCGGCGCGGGTGGCTGGGTGGACGTCTATCGCACACTGCACCCGGAGGCCACCGACGACTGCTACACGTGGTGGAGCAATCGTGGTCAGGCCCGCGCAAAGAACGTGGGCTGGCGCATCGACTACCAGATCGCCACGCCGGGCATCGCGGCGAAGGCCCGCGCGGCAAGCGTCTACAAGGACGTGCGCTTCAGCGATCATGCTCCGCTCATTGTCGACTACGATGTCGATATCGCGTGAATCCCGAAGTCATCGCCCCGACCGCCGAAAGGACCGTCATGAAAGCTCTGCGCAGTCTCGCTCTCGTCGCCGCACTGGGTCTTTCGCTGCCGGCTGCGGCTGAATGGAATGAGCTGGTCGTGTTCGGCGACAGCCTGTCGGACACCGGCAACTTCCAGGCGCTGACATCGGGTTTGTTTCCGTCCGCGGCTTTCGGTTACGCGCCGGGTCGCTTCTCCAACGGCCCGGTGGCGGTCGAGTATCTGGCCGCCTGGCTGAACCTGCCGCTGGACAACCATGCGGTGGGCGGCGCGCGCACCGGCACGCCGGTCGGCGGCGGCTCCGACAACTATGTCGAGGACACCAGCCAGGGCGCGCTGCTGGCGGCCCTGCTGCAGCAGTCTCCGGGCTGGCTGAACGGCACCGGCATCAGCGCCCAGGTGGGTGACTACCTGGCCGGCGGCGGTGGTGGCGCCGACAAGCTCTACTTCATCTGGGGCGGCCCGAACGACTATTTCCTGCCCGCCTCGCTGACCACGCCCGCCACCGTGGGCAATGCGGTGGGCAATCTGCAGACGGCGATCACCTCGCTGTACGCGGCGGGCGCCCGCGATTTCCTGATTCCCAACATGCCCGACCTCGGCCTGACGCCCTCCTTCGTCGAGGAAGGTCCGCTGGCGGCCGGTCTGGCCAGTTCGGTGTCGGCCGCCCACAACGCCGCGCTCGCGCTGATGCTCGACCAGCTGGACCTGAACCTTGCGGACGCCCGCTTCCGCACGGTCGACGTATCGGGCCTGCTCAATGCGGTGGCGCTTGATCCCGGTCAGTACGGCTTTACCAATACAGATACACCCTGTCAGACACTGGCCGGCTGTCCGGCCAGTCCGGCAGGCTATCTGTTCTGGGACGACGTCCACATCACGACGGCCGGTCATCAGGCCGTGGCAACCGCGTTTCTTGCCGCAGCACTGGTTCCGGAGGCAGAGAGCTGGGCGATGCTGCTGACCGGCCTGAGCGTGCTCGGTGTAGCCCGTCGCCTACAGCGGAAGCGTCCGACCGACGACACTGTCGCGTTGCGGACTGCAACCTGAACGGCTAACTTCGGGGTCTGCCCCGAAATGACTTCACTCGCAAAGGAGAAGAGCAATGTCCGAACTGATCGATCAGAACACCGTCACCAAGGAAAAGCTGGTTGCAGACCTGAAGGTGGTCATTTCCGACGCCGAGGAACTGCTGCGTGTGACCGCCAACCAGGCAGGCGAAAAGGTGGGCGAGCTGCGCGTGCGCATGCAGGAAAATCTCACCTCCGCCCGTCACAAGCTGGCCGACGCGGAAGCCGCGCTGAAGGAAAAGTCGCGTGAAGTGGCGCGTGCCACCGACGACTACGTGCATGAGCATCCGTGGAGGTCGATCGGCGTCGCCGCTGGCGTAGGTCTGCTGGTCGGTCTGCTGATCGGCCGCCGCTGAGTTCGCGATGGCCGCATCGCCCCGGCCTGAGCGCCTCGCCGTATCGCTGAAGGGATTCGTTTCCAGCCTGATCGAGATCGTTCACGTCAGGCTGGAACTGATTACCGTCGAAGCGCGCGACGAAGCACTGCGTCTGACCGAACTGCTGGTCTATGGCGCGCTGGCCATCGCCTTCCTCACCTTCGGCATCGCCTTTCTGGCGGTCTTGCTGACCGTGCTGCTGTGGGACAGCCATCGCCTGCTGGTGCTGACGCTGTTCTCGACGCTGTTCATCACGCTGGGCGTCGTGGCAGCGGTGATCGCCCGTGCGCGCATGGCGGAAGGCACGCGGCTGTTCGCATCCACCCTTGACGAACTGAAGCGCGACCGCGACGCGCTGGGCGGATGAACGCGCGGCGCCTGCGCCTCGCCCTGATGCGCGAACGGCTGGTCGAGCGTTCGCGCCGTCTGCGCGTCGAAGCGGCCGCGCAATCGGCAGTGCTCGACCCGGTACTGAACGTCGGCGACCAGATCCGCGACGGTGCCGCCTGGGTACGCAGCCACCCCCAGGTACTGGCGGCGGCGCTGGTCGGCTTCGCCGTCGTGCGGCCGCGACGGGTGTGGCGATGGGGCCTGCGGCTGTGGGGTGCCTGGCGCCTGCTCGGCACGCTGCAGCACAGGCTGACGTCCCGCTGAGAGGCGAGCCCTCAAGTTTTCCGGCAGGACGCCGAATTCAGCTCATTGCCACTGCATCCCCGCCCTCCCGATGACCACACACTCCGCACAGGAACTGGCGCGCAGAACGACCGAGCTGGTCACGCTGCCTGCCATCTACCATCGGGTGAAGCAGGTCATCGACGACCCCGATGGCTCGGTGATCGAACTGGCCAAGGTGGTGGCTGCAGATCCGGGGATCACGATGCGCGTGCTGCGCGTTGTCAACAGCGTGTTCTATGGCTTCCCGGGCAAGATCGAAACGATGCAGCGCGCGGTGAGCGTGCTCGGCATGCAGCAGGTGCACGACATCGTGCTGGCGACGACGGTGACCGCCGTATTCGCCGGCATGCGCCCGGAGCGCATGGATGTCGCCCGCTTCTGGCGGGCCTCCGCGATGCGCGGCTTGCTGTCGCGCGCAGCCGCCAAGAGTTGCGGCCTGCTCGACGCCGAGCGGCTGTTCGTCGGCGGCATGCTGGCCGACATCGGCCACATGGTCATGTACATGCACACACCGCAGGAATCGGAACAGGCGCTGGTCGACAGCCGTGTATCGGGCGCACCGATCGAACAGCTGGAACGCGAAATCGTCGGTTGCGACTACGCCGCGGTGGGCGAAGCACTGCTGACCGAATGGCGGCTGCCACGCAGCTTTGCCGTCGCCATCGGCGCCCAGATCGATCCGGCGCACGGCGCGCCGCACGAGTTCGAAGCGTCGCTGCTGCATCTGGCGCGCCACGCGGTCGGCTACGACGCGGAACTGATCGATTCGGCCCGCATCGTCGCCTCGGCCTCGCCGGCCGCCTGGCAGATCACCCGGCTGGAGCCGCAGGCCTTCGAAGGCGCCTGCGCCGAAGCGGGCAGTTCGCTGGCCGCGGTGATGGGGCTGTTCTTCTCCGAATACGCCTGATCGCCTGATCGGCGCATCACGACCCGCCGCAGACCGGACGGAAGGCGCGGGCACTGGTATCTTCCAGCCCACCTGCCGCCATTCCGTCCGCCCTTGATCCCCACTTCCCCTGCCGCCAGCTGGCTCGACAGCCTCAAGGTGTATGCGCACCCGCGCGTCATCGGCATGCTTTTCCTCGGCTTTTCCGCCGGTCTGCCGCTCATCCTGGTGCTCGGCACGCTGTCCTACTGGCTGCGCGAAGCCGGCATCGACCGCTCGACCATCGGCTATTTCAGCTGGATAGGCCTGGCCTACGGCTTCAAGTGGGTGTGGTCGCCGCTGGTGGACCGCCTGCCGCTGCCCGGCCTGACACGGCTGCTCGGGCGGCGGCGCAGCTGGCTGCTGCTGTCGCAGCTGGCGATCGCCAGCGCGCTGTTCGGCATGGCCAACACCGACCCGGCGCAGGCGCTGGAGCGCATGGTGTGGTGCGCACTGGCGGTGGCGTTCGCGTCCGCCACGCAGGACATCGCGCTCGACGCCTACCGCATCGAGGCGGTCGAGCAGCGGCTGCAGGGCGCAATGGCAGCAACCTACCAGGGCGGCTACCGCATCGCGATGATCGCCGCCTCGGCCGGCGTGCTGTGGCTGGCCGCCTCGGTCGACGCGACCGACACCGTCTACGAACACGCACCCTGGCGCTTCGCCTACCTGATCATGGCTGCCAGCATGGGCGTCGGCATCCTGACCACGCTGCTGATACGCGAGCCGGACGCGCCAGTATCGGCGGACACCATGCAGCGCGAGGCGCGGACCCGCGAGTGGCTGGCGCACGAAGGGCTGCACGGCCCGCTGCTGGCCGCCGCCGCCTGGATTCACGGCGCCGTGGTATCGCCCTTCGTCGATTTCATCCGTCGCTATCGCTGGCACGCGGTGCTGCTGCTGGCGCTGATCGGCACCTATCGCATTTCCGACGTGGTGATGGGCATCATGGCCAACGCCTTCTACGTGGACATGGGCTATACCAAGGACGAAGTGGCCAACGTGGCCAAGGTGTACGGCGTCGGCATGACCATCGTCGGCGCGGTGATCGGCGGCGTGCTGACGGCGCGCATCGGCGTCATGAAGACGCTGTTCCTCGGCGCCGCGCTGTCGTCGGCGACCAATCTGCTGTTCGTCTGGCTGGCCGGCCGCGGCCACGACGTGAACGGCCTGATCTTCGCGATCTCCGCCGACAACCTGTCGGCCGGCATCGCCTCGTCGGCCTTCGTCGCCTATCTGTCGGGACTGACCAACGTGGCCTACTCGGCCACCCAGTACGCGCTGTTCAGTTCGCTGATGCTGCTGCTGCCGAAGTTCATCGCCGGCTTCTCCGGCGTCTATGTCGACGCCCACGGCTACGAAGCCTTCTTCACCGCCACCGCGCTGCTGGGGGTTCCGGTGCTGGGGCTGGTGCTGCTGGCGGCGCGGGCGAGGGGCAGGGGCCAGGGAGGAGGGGCTAGGGGCTAGCAAATTCCGGGCGGAGAAGCCGCCCGCATGCTTCCTCCAGCCCCTGACCCCTAGCCTCTAGCCCCTCCCAATCTGTACAGCGCAAAACTGCCGAGAAAGTTCGGCTCGTCCTGCACCGGCTGGCCGGTGTCGTCGAGCACCAGTCGCTCGCGGATCTCGATGCCCAGCTTTGCGCACAGCGCCTCGAAGTCGGCGATGGTGAAGAAGCGGACGTTGGGCGTGTCGTACCACTGGTAGGGCAGGCGGTCGGACACCGGCATGTGGCCGTCCATGATGGCCATGCGGTGCTTCCAGAACGCGAAGTTCGGGAAGCTCACGACGGCCTCGCGGCCGACGCGCAGCATTTCGGTCAACAGCTTTTCGGTACGGTGCAGGGTCTGCAGCGCGTTCGAAATGATGACCAGGTCGAAGCTCTGGTCGACGAAGTCGTACAGGCCCTTCTCCAGGTCGATCTGCAGTACGTTGATCCCATTACGCATGCAGCTGATCACGCGCTCGATGTCGATCTCGACGCCGTAGCCGCTGGCGCCGCGGCTGTCCTTCAGGTGGCGCAGCAGCGCGCCGTCGCCGCAGCCGAGGTCGAGTACGCGCGCGCCCGGGCTCACCCAGCCGGCGATCACGTCGTAGTCTATGCGTCCGTCCAGTGCAGTCATGTCGGTACCCGCCTCACACCGTAATGTTGTCGAAATACGCACGCAGTACTGCGTGGTAGTGCGGATCGTCGAGCAGGAAGGAATCGTGGCCGGCCGACGATTCGATCTCCGCATAGCTCACGTTGCGCCCCTTGCGCATCAGCGCATCGACGATTTCGCGCGAGCGCGAGGGCGCGAAGCGCCAGTCGGTCGAGAAGGACACCAGCAGGTAGTCGGCCGTGGCAGGCGCGAAGGCGTTTGCCAGATCGCCGCCGGCGTCGTGCGCCGGGTCGAAGTAATCGAGCGCGCGAGTGGCCAGCAGATAGGTATTGGCGTCAAAGCTGCCAGCGAACTTGTCACCTTGGTAGCGCAGATAGGACTCGACCTCGAACTCGACCTCGAAACTGAACTTGCGTCCGCCCTCGCGCAGCCGGCGTCCGAATTTCTCGGCCATCAGGTCGTCCGACTGGTAGGTGATGTGACCCAGCATGCGCGCCAGCCGCAGACCGCGACGCGGCAGCGTGTTGTGCTCGTAGAAGTGGCCGCCGTGGAAATCCGGGTCGGTGATGATGGCCTGGCGCGCCACTTCGTTGAAGGCGATGTTCTGCGCCGTCAGCTTGGGTGCCGACGCGATCACCAGCGCGTGGCGCACGCGCGCCGGCAGGTGGATGGACCACGCCATCGCCTGCATGCCGCCCAGACTGCCGCCGATGATGGCCGCCCAGCAGTCGATACCGAGGCGGTCGGCCAGCAGCGACTGCGCCGCCACCCAGTCCTCCACCGTCACCACCGGGAAATCCGCCCCCCAGGGCTTGCCGGTTTCCGGATTGGTGCTCATCGGGCCGGTCGAGCCGTGGCAGCCGCCGAGATTGTTCACGCTGATGACGAAGAACTTGCGCGTATCGAGCGGCTTGCCCGGGCCGATCAGGTTGTCCCACCAGCCGGTGTTCTTCGGTGCGTCGGCATGGATGCCGGCAGCGTGATGGTGACCGGACAGCGCGGGGCAGACCAGCACAGCGTTCGAGCGGGCGGCGTTCAGTTCGCCATAGGTTTCGTACATCAGCTCGAAACCCGGCAGCACGGCGCCGCTCTTCAGCGTCAGCGGCGTGTCGAAACGCGCGCACAGCGGGCTGACGATGCCGACGCTGTCTTCAGGGATGGATATTTCGTTGGCCATGAAAAAACCCGGTTGACCAAAGCCAGGACCGGGTTCGCCCTCGCTTTAGCCGAATTTGTAAGGGAGGCCCGGCAGCACACCGCCGGAGGAACCCGGGCGCCCGCAAGCTGAGACAAATCGGCGCCATGAAACAGGGGAAACTGCCTGCATTCTGGCGAATCAGGCAGGTTTGTCAATCGTGCGGCGCGTCACGTGCTGACCGCGGTACCGCTCACGCACACCATCAGCATGCCGTTGTCGGCGCCCAGCACTTCGTAGTCGATGTCGACGCCGACCACCGCGTTGGCGCCCAGCTTCGCCGCCGCCTCGCTCATTTCCTGCATCGCCGCGTCGCGCGCGTCGGCCAGCGTGCTTTCGTAGGCGCCGGCGCGGCCGCCGACCACATTGCGGATGCTGGCGAACAGGTCCTTGAAGATGTTGGCGCCGATGATGGCTTCGCCGGTGACCACGCCGTGGTACTGGCGGATGGGCCGGCCTTCGAGCGTGGGCGTAGTGGTGAGCAGCATCGGCGTTCTCCGGTGACTATGCGAAACATCCTGGGCGAAAGCCCCTGGCGACCTTACCCCTGACGACTTTACTCTTCGTCCATCACCGCGGTGGTGTAGACCTCCTGCACGTCGTCCAGGCTGTCCAGCACGTCCAGCAGTTTCTGCATCTTCACTGCGTCGTCGCCGGCCAGCGGGCTTTCGTTCAGCGGCTTCATCGTCACTTCGGCGAATTCGGCCTTGAAGCCGGCCTTTTCCAGCGCGTCCTTGACCGCAACGAAGTCGGCTGGCGGACTGAGCACCTCGATCGAGCCGTCGTCATTGGTGAGCACGTCCTCGGCGCCGGCTTCCAGCGCCGCTTCCATCAGCGCGTCCTCGGAGGTGCCCGGTGCGAAGATGAACTGGCCGCAGTGCTTGAACATGAAAGCCACGGAGCCGTCGGTGCCGAGGTTGCCGCCATACTTGGAGAAGGCATGGCGTACGTCGGCGACGGTGCGGGTGCGATTGTCGGTCAGGCAGTCGACCATGACAGCAGCACCCCCGATGCCGTACCCTTCGTAGCGGATTTCCTCGTAGCTTGCCCCGTCGAGCTCACCGGTACCGCGCTTGATGGCGCGATCGATGTTGTCGCCGGGCATGTTTTCGCCCTTCGCCTTGTCCACAGCCATGCGCAGGCGCGGATTGAAATTGGGATCACTGCCGCCCATGCGGGCCGCGACGGTGATTTCCTTGATCAGCTTGGTGAACACCTTGCCCCGCTTGGCGTCCTGACGACCCTTGCGATGCTGGATGTTGGCCCACTTGGAATGACCGGCCATGAAAGAAGACGTCCGTTGGAAATGTGCAAGCGGCGATTTTAATCGAGAGCGCCGATGACGGGCTCAAGAGCGTTGCGCGGGACTCCGTTAATTCCGAATGGGAATTTCCCGGCCCCCGTGGCCGGCGGGTGAATGCAATCGTGACAACTACAAGACTTCTGATCGCTCTGCTGGCCATCAGTGCCAGCAGCGGCGCGCTGGCGGACGACCCGGCCAGCGAACCGTTGTGGCATTTCGGCGGCTTCGGCACGCTGGGCGCCGGCTATCACAGCCAGGAGGACGTCGTCTATCGGCGCGATCTCGAACAGGCCGGCGGTATCGAGGGTGACAAGCTCGGCTTCCGTCTGGACACCCGCATCGGCCTGCAGGCGAGCGCCACCTTCAATCCGCGCTGGTCGACGACGATACAGGCGGTCAGTCGCCTGAACAGTGAAGGCAACTGGGCGCCCATGCTGAGCTGGGGCTTCGTGCGCTACGCCCCGACCGACTGGCTGGAACTGCGTGCCGGACGGCTCGGCGCCGACATCTACCTCGAGGGCGACTCGCGCCACGTCGGCTATGCCTACACCGCGGCGCGGCCGCCGACCGAAGTGTACGGCGTGGTGACGCAGGACCGCTTCGACGGCGCCGACCTCACGTTGCGCACGCCGATCGGCGACGGCCTGGGCAGCGTCAAGGTGTATGGCGGGCAGTCGCGCGGCGACTTCTACCTGTACGGCCAGCGGGTGACGCAGGACGACGCGACCACCGTGGGCGCGACGATCGAATGGGCGAGCGACACGCTGACGCTGAAGGCGGCCTGGGCAGACATTCATGCGCGCGGCGACCGTTCGCTGGTCGAACTGCGCGATGCGCTGGCGTCGGTACCGCTGGCGCAGGCGCAGTTGCGGGCATCGCAGATACAGACTTCGCACCACATCACCTTCGCCGGTCTCAGCGCGCGCTACGAAAACGGTCCGTGGTCGCTGCAGGGCATACTCGCGCGGGAAACCTTCTCGCAGTTCCCGCGCTACTCCGGCTGGGGTTCGAGCGTGGTCGCCGGCTATCGCATCGGCGCGTGGAAGCCCTATCTGACCTGGGGACGCATCTCCTTCGAGCCGGACGACAGTCCGCTGGCGCTGCCGGCGCCAGCCGCGGCACTCCAGACCGCCTATGACATCGTCGTCGACCGGCTGACGATGAATCAGCGCACTTTCGGCGCCGGTGTGCGTTATGACTTCGCCACCGATTACGCCTTGAAGGTACAAATCGAAAAGATCAATGCCTCATCGTCGTCGATACTGATCACCCCCAGCGGCCATCCGGTCCGCGATGCCAGTCTGACGCTGTTCACCGTCGTGCTGGATTTCGTCTTCTGATGCCGCTGATGCATTTGTTCACCCGACGAACCCTGCTCACGCTCGTACTTGCGTTCGTGAGCGGATGGGCGCGCGCGGAAACGCTGGCGGTCATCGTGCACCCCTCAAGCGGGGTGGACAGCCTGAGCAGGGAGGAAGTGAGCCATCTGTTCCTCGGTCGCATCAAGCACCTGCCGTCCGGCACACCCGCCGTCGTGCTGGATACGAAATCGTTGCGCGCGGACTTCTACCGCGCACTGGTCAATCGTGAAATGAACGAGATCAGCGCCTACTGGGCGCGCCTGAATTTCTCCGGACGGACCCAACCGCCGGAGCAGATCGACGACGCCGAGTCGGTGCTGCGACGCGTCGCGACCGAGCGCGGCGCGATCGGCTACATCGACGCTGCGCGGGTGGACAAGCGCGTCCGGGTGGTGCTGCTCCTTGAGTACTGAACCGGCTTCCCGCGCGCCCGACGCGACGCCATCGCCGCGCCGGACGCAGACCAGCGTGGTCTGGCGCACCACCCTGCTGATGCTGTTCTTCGGCGGGCTGGTGGGCGTCCTGGTCGCGCTGGCCAGCACTGTCATGGTCGGCCGGGAAGAGCGGGAGCGGATGCAGCAGCATCTGGTGGAATTGATGGCCACCGTCGAGCGCACCGCCAGCGTCGCCGCCTTCGCGCGCGACGAACAACTGGCGAACGAGGTGGCCCAGGGCCTGCTGCTCAACGATGCGGTCGCCCGCGTCGTCATCACCGAAGCCGACCACGTGCTGGCTTCGGTGGGCGAGGCCGACACCGAGGCAGGCGTGCTGCGGCTGCCGGTGCTGGTCCGCCCGCTGACCTCGCCGTTCTCGCCCGACCAGCAGGTCGGCGAGCTGAGGTTGTGGCCGGCCAGTTCGAAGATCGCACAGGCCGCCGGTTCCTATTCGCGCTTCATCGCCATCATCCTGCTGATCGAGCTGGTGTTCGTCGTGCTGTCGGTGGCCTGGGTGGTGCTGAACGTATTCACGCGCCCGGTGAAGAAGCTGTCGGACGACCTGCATCACCTCGAAATCGGTGTCGGCAAGCATGTTTCGGTACCGACCGGACACGCCGGCGACGAGATCGGCCGGCTGGCCGGCGACGTCAATGCGCTGATCACGCGGATGGACGACCTGCTCGCCGCCGAGCGCGATACGCGGGCACGTCTGGAGGCGTCCGAGCGCAAGTTCAGGCTCATCTTCGAGAGCGCGGAAACGGGCATCTTCACCGTCGACAATGCCGGTCGCCTGCACGACTGGAACCCCTGGCTTGCAGCCAAGCTGCGACTGCCGGCGCACGAGGGCAACGATCGCAGCTATGTGCTGGGCACCCTGCTCGGCGACGCTTCGTCGCGGCTCGACACGCTGATGGTGCGCGCACTGAGCGACCAGCGTCCGACCTCGGCCGATTTCGGCGTGCAGTACGGCGAATCGGGCGTGCTATGGCTGCACGTCGTGCTGAACCCATTGCCCGACGGCCTGCTGCAGGGCATCGCCAACGACGTGACCGAACGCAAGCGCGCCGAGGCGAGCGCGCTGGCGATGGCCGAGCGCGACCCGCTGACCGGTCTGCTGAACCGGCGCGGCATCGAGCACCGGCTCAGCAGCGCGCTGGAAAGCCTGCACGGCAGCGGTCTGGCGCTGATGCTGGTCGATCTCGACGGCTTCAAGCAGGTGAATGACACGCAGGGCCACGAAGCCGGCGACCGCGTGCTCAGCTGGGTCGCACGACAGCTCGAAGCCGTCGTGCGGCGCACCGATCTGGTCGCGCGGCTCGGCGGCGACGAGTTCGTCGTCGTGCTGTGCGCGCTGGAAAGCCCGGACACCGCGCGCTTCATCGCCGCCAAGATCGTCAGCGCACTGGCACGGCCGATAGACGCCGGCGGCAACCAGCCGGTGCAGATCGGCGCCAGTGTCGGCATCGCCTACACCGACTCCCGGGCAGACGCACCGGAAGCATTGATGCGCCGTGCCGACGAGGCGATGTACGAAGCCAAGCGCGCCGGCAAGTCGCAGTACCGCTTCGCGTCGTAAGTGCTCACCGCGACCTCGTAGCAACGTTCGCACAATCGGTTTTCCGCACTGCCCGCCGGGCGCCGCGCTGGTAGCATCGCGCCATCCCCTCCGAGGAATAAGCCATGGCCGAACCGCTCCACATCGCCCGCGCCGGCGACCTCTCGCTCGCCCTGCTGCCGAATATGGCCAACCGCCACGGGCTCATCACCGGCGCCACCGGCACCGGCAAGACCGTCACGCTGCAGTCGCTGGCCGAACGCTTCTCCTATATAGGTACTCCGGTGTTCATGGCCGACGTGAAGGGCGACCTCTCGGGCATGGCGGCGGCCGGCACCGTCAGCCCGAAGCTGCAGCAGCGCCTCGACATGCTGGGCATCACCGATTTCGTGCCCTACCCGAGCCCGGTCTGCTTCTGGGACGTGTTCGGCGAATCCGGCCACCCGATACGCGCCACCGTCAGCGACATGGGCCCGCTGCTGCTGGCCCGTCTGCTCGGTCTGAACGAAACGCAGGCCGGCGTGCTCACCATCGTGTTCAAGGTGGCCGACGACCACGGCCTGCTGCTGCTCGACATGAAGGACCTGCGCGCGCTGGTACAGCACGTCGGCG
>OFDN01001522.1_pt1 | contig 14892 bp, 18 predicted proteins | sample 1520971 | NCBI WGS metagenome assembly OFDN01 (sample SAMEA94257418, study PRJEB24077) | hot springs metagenome | biome: Aquatic biome; feature: Geographical feature; material: Water | place: India | collected 2012-06-12 | depth 5 m
CCCGCATCCGTTCGCTAGATGAGGCTGCGCGAGGGGTACGGCGCGCTGATGCGCATGATCGTGCCGTCGCCGTCGACCACCGCCGCGACCATGTCGGTCGAGTTCTCGAGGTCGGTCACGAGGGCCGGGTCGGCCGGGTCGACGAGGTAGGCCGTGCCCAACGCGTGCGGGTAGTTCAGCGGCGGCGAGAGCGCCAGCACCTGGGCGAGCGTGCCGCCGACCCGCAGGCCGTCGCCGGTGCGGATGCTCACGCCGTTGATCGGCTCGCCCGTGTCGACCTGCACGGTCGCGGGCAGAAAGTATTCGGCGCGCGGCTTCTCGAGGTTGATCGCGGTGAAGTAGGTGAACCCGCCGAGAAACTCGTAGGCCTCGTAGTCGGCGTAGTGCGTGCCGTCACCGGCGCGGATGCTCGGCACGGGTGCCGGCCCGAAGGCCAGCTCGAGCACCACGAGCGCGGTGGCCGTCTCGTCGGCCCAGGCGAAGGCGCCGATCTCGGTGCCGGCCGAGTCGTAGAGCTGCACGCCGACGCTGCGCACGACGAGCTCGGCGGGCACCGGCGCGCTCGGGGTCGTCGGCGTGGGGCTGGGGGTGGCGCTCGCGGCGGCCGGGGCGGCCGTGGGGGTCGAGCTCGGGGCGGGGGCGGCGCAGGCCGTGAGGCTCAGCACGGCGAGTGCGGCGAGGGCGAGAATGCGGCGCGGCATGAGCACAGCATCCCGCCGCCGCGACCGCGGAGGCAATGAGTATTCTCCCCTACGCCAGCTCAAAGGTATGATGTAAGGCATGACCACCGCTGTTCAGCCTCTCGTCATGCACGACGCCGTCGATGAGGCCTTCGTCGCGCAGTACGCCCGCGACGGCTACGCCATTCTGCGCGGCGCCCTCGCCCCGGCCGAGGTCGAGGCCGTCAACGCCGAGGCCCTGCGCATCTGCCGGGCAGGCCTCAACCCCGCCGATTCGGGGGTGGATGCCCACCCCGGGCAGTCCGACGCCGACGTGCTGCGGCAGTACCTCTGCATCCACCACCCGCACAAGATCAGCGAGGTGGCCCGGCAGATCATGCGGCACCCTCGGATCGTCGACGGCCTCACGCGCGTGATCGGCCCGAACGTCAAAGCCATGCAGTCGATGCTCTTCATCAAGTCGGAGGGCAAGCCCGGCCAGGCCTGGCATCAGGACGAGCACTTCATCCCCACGCGCGACCGCTCGCTCGCCGGCGTGTGGATCGCCCTCGACGACGCCACGACCGAGAACGGCTGCCTCTGGGTGCTGCCCGGCTCGCACGCCCGTGGCGTGCTCTACCCCGACCGCGAGCAGACCGACGACCGCTTCGACTGCACCGACGAGGCCTACGGGTTCCCCTACACCGACGACGACGCGGTGGCCGTCGAAGTGCCCGCGGGTGCCGCCCTGTTCTTCAACGGGTACCTGCTGCACCGCTCGCTCGAGAACAGCGGCAAGCACGGCTACCGGCGCGCGCTCGTCAACCACTACATGAGCGCCGAATCGCTGCTGCCCTGGCAGAACAGCGAGGGCCGATACTTCGCCGAGTACGACTTCCGCGACATCGTGATGGTCGCGGGGGAGGACCCGTACGCCTACAAGGGCCTGCGCGACCTCAGCGTGCCCGGCTCGCGCGCCGACAAGTCGGGCGGCTGCGACCGCTGACCCGCGGAAACGGGGGAGTTCCGCACGGGTGAAACACCCTCGCGCTTTCTTCTGTAGCGCGCCGGTCGCTCATTAGGCTCCCGTCGTGGAGAACCTCGAGTCGGCCGACCTGCGTCGACTGCTCGATGCCGCGGCGGCGCTCGCCGCGACCACGGGCCGCGCGGCGCTCCGCGAGCTCGCGGTGGGCATCCTGTTCGATCTGGTGCCGGCGACCCGGGCCGGGTGGGTCTCGATCGACCTCACCACCGGCGTCATGAGCGGCAGCCACCTGCCCGAGCCGATCCCGTTCGTCATCCCGCTCATGCCGCGCGATCTGGCCGACGTGCCCATGGTCACCGAGCTGCTCGCCGCACCCCAGCCGGGGTCGCTGCGCATCAGCGACACCCTCACCGAGGCCGAGTGGCACGCGCGTCCGCTCTATCAGGCGGTGTACAAGCCGATGGGTGGTGACCACCAGATCGGCTCGCTGCTGTCGGTCGACAACGGGCTGGTCGAGACGCTCGCCGTGTTCCGGGCCGACAGCGACTTCACCGACCGCGAGCTCGCCCTTGTCGAGGGGCTCGCCCAGCAGGTGCGCGCGACCCTCGGCCGACTGCGCGCGATGGAGGCCCGCGATGCGCGAGGGCTGCTGACGCCGCGGCACCGGCAGGTGCTCGCCGAGCTCGAGACCGGCGCTACCGTGCGCCAGGCCGCGATCGCCCTGGGCATCACCGAGAAGACGCTCGAGAACCACCTGCAGGCGATCTACCGCCGCCTCGGGGTGTCGAGCCGCACCGCCGCTCTGCACCGACTCACGGGCTGAGAACCGGGCGCCGTCGGCCGCTCTGCGCTGGGGGATTTCCCCCATCGAGGGGGGCATGAGGTCCTCCCTACACTGCGGCCATGACCTCACGCCTGCCGCTCGCGGCCGCCCCTGCCAGCCTCGCTCTGCTCGCCCTTCTGCTCGCCGGATGCGCCGCTCCGGCCGCCGCCCCCGCGACCGACCCGGGCTCCGGGTCGGAGGGCACGACCGAGACCGAGCCGCCCGCCGACGCGGGCTCGGGGCTCGACCTGCCGGGGCAGACCGTCGGCTCCGAGACCGACTGCTCGTTCGTCAGCAACGACCAGATCACCGAGGTGTGGGGCTTCGACGTCGTCGACCTCGACATCTCGATGGTCATCGAGGCGGGAGGCGTCGGCGGCATCCTCTACGGCTGCGATTACAACCAGAGCGACGATGGCACCGGGCTGACGATCGGCGTCGACGTGCGTGAGTACGTCTCTGCCGACGGCCCGACGCAGTACTTCGCCGACGCCCTCAGCGGTGCGGAGTTCGACGGTGAGGGCGGGCAGGTCATCGAGCCCGTCTCGGGCGTGGGTGAGCAGGCGGGCATCCTGACGAAGGCCGAGCTCGTCGGCACCCCGCAGAACCTCAGCGAGTTGCTGATTGTGCGCAGCGGCACCCTGCTCGTCGAGATCAGCGTCACCGACGTTCTTAACGGCGTGAAGCCCGAGTACCGCGACCTGCTGGTCGCGACCTACGAGGCGGCGTTCGCCGGCTGACGGTCGTCTGAGCCGTCCGTCTCGGCGCCGAGGCGGCCGATGGCGGTGCCGCACGCCCGCGCGAGGTCGGCAAGCTCGTTGACGTCGTGCCGCTTGGCCGCGTGCACGATGATCGCGGCGCACGCCTCGGCGTCAGCGAGGGCGTCGTGGTGGGCGAAGTCCTCGAAGCCCGCGGCCATCGCGGCGACGGGCAGCCGGTACGACTCGAGGTGGTAGGTCTTGCGGGCGACCCGCAGGCTGCACACGTACGACAGGGTCGGCACCGCGAGCGCGCTCGCCCGCTGGGCTGCGCTCAGCACGCCCATGTCGAACCCCGCGTTGTGGGCGGCGAGGGTGTCGCCGTCGACGAAGGCGAGCAGAGCATCCACCTGGTCGGCCCACAGAGGCGCGTCGACGATGTCGGCGGCGGTGATGCCGTGGATGCGGGTGTTCCACTCGAGCATGTCGTCGTACCCAAATGGCGGGCGGATGAGCCAGCTCGCCCGGTCAACCACGCGGCCCTCGCGCACCTTCACGAGACCGACCGAGCACGCCGAGGCCGCATGGTTGTTGGCGGTCTCGAAGTCGATCGCGGTGAAGTTCAGCGGCACCCCTCGATGGTGTCACGGGCCGCCGACTACGGTGGGCTCATGACCCGGCGCGCTCGCAGATCGGCAGCGGTCGCGCTCGCCGCGGCCCCCCTGGTGCTCGGTGGATGCTCGGCGCTGCCCTTCGTGACGCAGGAGCAGGAGTGCGTCAGCTGGGTGACGTTCGAGGATCAGCAGGCACTCGCGGCGTCAGCGCAGCTCATCGTCGTCGGCGAGGTGATCGAGCAGGTCGGTACCGTCGACCTGCTCGGAGGCGACGCGCGGCTGTACCGGTTCGAGGTGCTCGAGGCGAGCGACGAGCGGTTCGCCGGACTCGAGATCGAGATCGCTTCGCGCTCCGACGGGTGCGCGGCTGACCCGTACGGCTTCGGCGACCAACTCGACACGAGTGCCCGAATCGCCGTCTTCCTCTCGACAGACGAACAGTGGGGCGGCCTGGCAACGGTGACGCCGTTCGACGGGGTCGTGCCGGCCGGCGAGCTCGAACCCGGGCTCGAGCCGGGGCTGCCCGCGGTCGCGCCTCCTGCGCTCTGATCGCGCGCGGATGCGCGGGCTCGCGCGCGGGGGAGCGGGTACATGGCGGCTCTAGCCTTGACGGGTGCACCTGCTCCGCCGCTACTCGCCCGCCGTGCTCGCCCAGCTCTTCTGGGCGATGAACTTCGTCGTCGGCGACCGCGTCATCGCCGAGTTCACGCCGCTCGAGCTCACGTTCTTCCGCTGGCTCGGCGCCTTCCCGATCCTGCTCGTCATCACGCTGTGGATCGAGCGCGAGCACACGGCGAAGTGGCGCCTCGCGGTGAAGGAGTGGTGGATCCACGTCATCCAGGCCGTGCTCGGCATGGTCGGATACACCCTGCTGCTCTACGCCGCGCTCGACACGACGTCGCCGGTCAACGCGAGCGTGATCAGCGCCATCAACCCGGCCGTCATCGCACTCGCCGCCGTCGTGGTGCTGGGGGAGCGCATCCGTCGCGGCGGTGTTCTCGGCATCGCGATCTCGTTCATCGGAGTCGTCATCGTCGTGCTGCTCGGCGGCTCGGGCGGCCTCTCTGACGTGCGCATCGTGCCGGGCGACCTGCTGATCCTCGGCGCGATCCTCGCCTGGACGGCCTACGTCATCATCAGCCGCCGCATCGAGACCCCGCCGATCACGGCGACCACGGTGCAGGTCGGCATGAGCGCGCTCATGCTCGCGCCCGTCATGGCGATCGTGGGCATCCAGGCGCAGCCGAGCGCCGAGGGCTGGTGGGGCCTCGCCATCATCATCGTGTTCCCGAGCGCGCTGGCCTACCTGCTGTGGAACGTCGCCGTCACCCAGCTCGGCCCCTCGCGCACGGGCGTCTTCCTCAACCTGCTGCCCGTCTTCACTGCGATCATCGCGGTCGCTCTCGGCGACGCGCTCACGATCTGGCAGGTGATCGGCGGCATCATCGTGCTGGTCGGCGTGTACCTCACGACGCGTCCCGGCGCCACGATCCCCGCTCCGGTTCCGCCGGCTCGGGATGCTGCGCCAGCGCCCGACCGGGAATAGTTCTGCATGCACACGCATTGACCCGAGCATGACGAAGCTCGGGTTCCTGTCGTTCGGCAACTGGATGGGCGTGGCCGGCTCGCGCACCCGCTCGGGCGGGGAGGCCCTTCTGCAGGGCATCGAGCTCGCGGTCGCGGCCGAGGAGGTCGGCCTCGATGGCGCGTTCTACCGTGTTCACCACTTCGCCCAGAACCACTCGAACCCCTTCCCGATGATGGCCGCCGCGGCCGCCCGCACGAGCCGCATCGAGCTCGGCACGGGCGTCATCGACATGCGCTACGAGAACCCGTGGTCGCTCGCCGAGCAGGCCGGCGCGACCGACCTCATCAGCGGAGGACGCCTGCAGCTCGGCATCAGTCGGGGGTCACCCGAGACGGTCGTCGACGGCTGGCGGCACTTCGGCTACGAGCCCGCCGACGGTCAGACGGATGCGGACATGGCCCGCGAGCACACCGACCTGTTCCGGCGCGCGATCGACGGCGAGGGCTTCGCGCCGGGCAACCCGCGCATGATCGGCACCGACAAGCCGCAGCCGGTGACGCCGCAGTCGCCCGGGCTGTACGACCGCATCTGGTGGGGCGCCGGAACGCGCGCGACCGCGGTGTGGACGGCCGAGCAGGGCATGAACCTCATGAGCTCGACGCTGCTCACCGAAGACACCGGGGTGCCGTTCGACGAGCTGCAGGCCGAGCAGATCGCGATGTTCCGGTCGGCGTGGGCCGCTCGCGGATGGAAGCGCGAGCCCCGCGTGTCGGTGAGCCGCAGCATCCTGCCGATCATCGACGACGAGACGCAGTACTACTTCGGCGTGCAGGCGCAGGGCGAGCAGCGCGACCAGGTCGGCATGCTCGACGGCGCGCGCTCGCGCTTCGGCCGCTCGTACATCGGCGAGCCCGACCAGATCGCGGCCGAGCTCGCCCGCGACGCGGCGGTTCGGGATGCGGACACGCTGCTCGTCACCGTGCCCAACCAGCTCGGCGTCGAGTTCAACGCGCGCATCCTCGAGGCGATCGTGCGCGACGTGATTCCCGTGGTCGACGCGGAGGTCGTGCCCTCGCTCGCGTAGGGCGGGCGCGAGGGGGATGCGGCGCCGTCGCTCGCGGGTCTAGGCTCAGCCTCGGAGAGCCGGGAAGCCTGGTCGGCCCGCGAAAGCGGAGTGCCCCGGCGACCGCCGTGGCACTGTCGTGCGACCACGGAAGGACCCCTGTGTCTCCCACCCCTCTCATCGAGACGTCTGCGCTGACCAAGCGCTTCGGACGTGCCGCCGCCCTCGACGGGCTCGACCTCTCTGTCTCCGACGGAGAAGTGCACGGCTTCCTCGGCCCGAACGGTGCCGGAAAGTCGACCACCATCCGCGTGCTGCTCGGGCTCATCCGGCGCACCAGCGGCTCGGCGCACGTCTTCGGGCTCGACCCGTGGACGGACGCCCAGACGATCCACCGCGACCTCGCCTACGTGCCCGGCGACGTGAGCCTGTGGCCCGGCCTGACGGGTGGCGAGGCGATAGACCTGCTCACGAGCCTGCGGGGCGGTGCCGAGCCGCAGCGTCGAGCCGAGCTCATCGAGGCCTTCGAGCTCGACCCGCGCAAGAAAGCCCGCACCTACTCCAAGGGCAACCGCCAGAAGGTCGCCCTCATCGCCGCCTTCGCGCGTCCCGCCCGGCTCTACATCTTCGACGAGCCCAGTTCGGGCCTCGACCCGGTCATGGAGTCGGTCTTCCGCCAGCAGGTGCTGCGGGCACGGGCCGAAGGGGCGACCGTGCTGCTCTCGAGCCACGTGCTGAGCGAGGTCGAGCAGTTGTGCGACCGCGTGACGATCATCCGCGACGGGGTCGTCGTCGAGAGCGGGTCACTCGACGAGCTGCGGCACTTGAGCCGCACTTCCTTCCGGGTGACAGGCGTCGGAGACGTTGCCGCGCTGCAGGGCATCGCGGGGGTGCACGACGTCGTGGTGGCGGGCGACGCGGTCGGGTTCGACGTCGACGCCGACGCGATCCCGACGGTGCTCGCAGCGATCGCGGGCCAGCGGGCCACCGCGGTCACCGCGGCACCGGCCTCGCTCGAATCACTGTTCCTGCGGCACTACGGCTCGGTGCGCTGATGCGCGGTCTGCTGTCGGTGCTCGCGGCGCAGGCGCGGCGCGACCGCTGGGTGCTGACGTTCTGGATCGGCGGCATCGCCCTGCTCGGCATCGCCGTCGCGTCGGCGATCACCACGCAGTTCGCCGACGAGGCCGAGCGGGCGGCGATCGTGGCCATCGCCGCCGCCAACCCGGCGTTCCTCTTCCTGCGGGGGCTTCCCGACGGGGTGAGCGTCGGAGCGGTCGCCTTCTTCCAGGGCTTCTCGTTCACGGCGGTGCTCGCCGGTCTCATGAGCACCTTCCTCGTCGTGCGCCACTCGCGCGCCGATGAAGAAGCGGGTCGCGCCGAACTGCTCGGGTCGACCCCCATCGCGCGCTCGACACCGCTCGCCGCGACGATCGTGCTCGGGATGCTCGCCAACGGCATTCTCGCGGTGCTGCTCGCCCTGGCCTACGTCGCCGGAGGTCTGCCCGTCGAGGGCTCGATCATCGCGGCCGTCGCCGTCGCCGCCGTCGGGCTCGTCTTCGTGGGCCTCGCGGCGGTGATCGCGCAGCTCATGCCCTCGGGGCGCTCAGCCAACGGTGTGGCCTCGGCCGTCGTCATCGGCGCCTACCTGGTGCGCGGCATCGGCGATGCCCTCGGAACGCCGAGCGATGACCTGCTCACCGTGACGCCGAGCGCGATCTCGTGGCTCTCGCCGATCTGCTGGGGCCAGGCCACCCGGCCCTACTCGGAGCCGACGATGCTGCCGCTGCTGCTGTCGCTCGCCGTTGTCGCGGTGGTGAGCGCTCTCGCGCTCGCCCTGCGGGCGCGCCGCGACCTCGGAGCCAGCCTCGTGCCCGACCGCTCGGGTCGCGCGGGCGCGCGCCTCGGCGGGCGCAGCGTGCTCGGTCTCGCGTGGCGACTGCAGCGACCGACCGTGCTGGGGTGGGCGATCGGCGTTCTCGTGCTCGGGTCGATCGCGGGCGGCCTCGCCCCGGTGGTGGCGCAGGCCGTCGCCGAGAACGACACCCTCGCGGGGCTCATCGGCAGCCTCGTGCCGGGCACCGAAGCCGAGACGGCCGACGTGTTCATCGCCGCGCTGCTCGGAATCGGCGGGGTGCTCGGCGGCGCGGCGGGCGTGCAGGCCGTGCTGCGCTTGCGCAGCGAGGAGGTCGACGGTCGGGCCGAGCTGCTGCTGGCGACTCCGGTCTCGCGCGTGAGGTGGGCGGCTGCGACGGTGATCGTTGCCGCGGCATCCGTGCTCATCGTCTCGCTCGCTCTCGGCCTCGCGACCGGCGGAGCGCTTGCCCGGTCATCGGGTGACGCACGTGACGCACTGGCGTATGTGGGTGCTGCCTTCGCGCATGCGCCCGCCGCGCTCGTGTTCGTCGCCGTCACGGCGCTCGTCTTCGCGCTCGTGCCGCGCGTGACGATCGCCCTCGGGTGGGGGCTGCTCGTCATCGGGCTCGTGCTCGGACAGTTCGGCGAGCTGCTCGGACTGCCCGAGTGGGTGCAGGCGATCAGCCCGTTCTTCCACAGCTCGGCCGTGCCCGTGGTCGAGCTCGATGTCGCCGCTGTGGTCGTGCTGCTCGCGGTGTCAGCGGCCGGAGTCGCCGCGGCCCTCGTGGCGCTGCGGCGGCGCGACCTCACCGGGTGAGCTCTCATGTTGGAAGATGCTGGGAGTCGAGCGCGGGGAACAACCCTGCATACACACGCACACGCCGTGCGGGTGCTCGCAGCTCGGCGAGCCCGACCAGCTCGGCGTCGAGTTCAACGCTCGCATTCTCGAGGGGATCGTGCGGCACGTGACGCCCGTGGTCGACGAGGAGGCCGCGCCCTTGCCGGCGTGAGCAAACCAGGCACAAGTTGGGGGCTGCTAGCGGGTCGTCGACGACGTGACGTCAGTGATGATCCACTCGATTCCCGTTGAGTCCACAATTCTGACCTCGACCCCTGATGACATCTCGGCGATGCGGCTCCGGACCTGTCCTTCTATCCGAGTGCCGACTTCTGCCGCTTCATGTCCCTCTGGGATCACCAGGTCAAAGCTGCACCAAACGTCAGACTCACCAGCCCAAAAGTTCGCCACCTCTACTTTCACTTCGAGATCTCGCTGGATGAGTGCGACCACATCGTCGGAGAAGCTCCCGCAGGTGAAGCCCATTCCGTACTCACCCAGCTGAATGCATCCGCTCAGAGAGCTCGAGACCGCGACAACGGTCGCGCAGGCGATGACACGGTATGCGAGCATGGCACGAGATTACCGCCGCCATTCGAGGCGCAATCCGTGTGCGAGAAGGGCTGGTCACCCAGCGTGTGTGCCTGCCGCGGCACGTGCCGCGGGAGGCACATTGCGACATCGGGGAATCGAGACCCCCGCCACGTCAGGCGGGGCGCACGCTGAGCGCGAGGCCGTCGGCGTGCGCCGTGTCGAGCGGGATGCCCGCCTCAAGCTCAGCGGGCGCGACCGTGTGCTCGGCGCCGCTCCACTCGTCGCGCACGATCCACGCGCCGACATCGGCCGCGCGGCTCGCGTCGAGCACGGGATGCCACCGCACGAGCTTCCCGACCCCGGCCGCCGAGACCGCGAAGGCGGCGAGCTGCGAGCCGTCGGCGCGCGGGGTGAGCGCCACGCCGGTGACCCCGGCCGCGGAGCCCCAGACCCCGGCCGCCGAGCCCGAGAGCACGGGCGGCACCGTGCGAGCATCCCGCGCCGCCGTGCGCCACGTGCGGTAGATCGCGATCGCGCGCCGCATGTCGTCGAGCTGCGCGGCCGACCAGGCCGGCAGGTCGCCCATGAGGATCCACGGGCCGCCGACGAGGTAGGGCGCGAGCTGCGCGCGCAGCGGTAGGTGCGGCTGATCGCCCATGTATTTGCTGGTCCATGACGAGGGCAGGTACACGCCGAGGCCGAGGGCCGCGAGACGGTTCTCCTCCGACCGGCACCAGTCGTCGCCGATCGTCGTGTCGTGGTGCGCGATCATCTGGAGGTCGAGGGGCTTGCCGCCGTTCCAGCAGTTCTCGATGAGCAGGTGCGGGTGCCGATCGCGCAGTGTCGCGAGCACGTGGTACCAGCCGGTGACGCCCGCCGCCTCGCCCGCTCCCGGGTCGTGCGTGTGATGATCGGCGTCGCAGCGGTTGATCGTCTCGAAGTCGTGCAGCAGCCAGTCGACGCCGTCGCGCACGAGTCGGTCGAGGCACGCGAGCACGTGGTCGCGCGCAGGCTCGTGCCCGAGGCACAGCGAGTGGTTGCGGTGCGACACCATCTGGTGCCGACCGTTCCAGGTGGCGAGCCAGTCGGGGTGCGCGGTGGCGACCGCCGAGTCGGGGGCCGCATTGCCCGCTCCCACCCACAGGCCGAGCTTCATGCCGCGGTCGTGCGCGAGCGCCGCGATGCCGGCGACCCCGCCCGCGTAGCCGGCCTGCGCGTTCCAGTCGCCGACGTGGTCCTCCCAACCCTTGTCGACCGTCACGACCTCGACGCCGAGGTCGGCGGCGACGTCGAAGAACGCCGTCACGCGCTGCGGGTCGATGTCGGTGCCGAAGCCCCAGGTGTCGGCGATGAGCGGCGGCGGCATGTCGGCGGCGCGGTTTGGGATGCTCGCCGCGAGCAGCGCGCGCAGCCAGCCCTCGGCGGCCTCGTGGTCGCCGAGCCCGTGGCGCACGAGCAGGCCGGGCAGGGCATCCGCCGCCGGAAGCGACGCCGGGCGGAAGGTCTGCCACGGCAGCCGCACCTGCACGGTGAGCCCGTGGTCGTCGGCGAGCAGGTCGAGCAGCACGACGTCGCTGCGGTCGAGCGCGGTGGCGAGCGCGACCGCGCGGCCGTCGGCGTCGGTCGCGGAGACGGTGCACCAGCCGGCCGCGTCGTGGTAGCGCTCGTGCGGCTCGGGGGAGTGCCCGACGGTGCGGTAGAGCACGCCGTCGTGCCGCTCGCCTTCGGGAAAGTCGAAGGGCGTGCGCGTGCCGTGCGCGTCGTCGTGATTGAGCACGGCGGCATCGGCGACCGAGTAGGCGCCGCTCACGAGCGTGCGGGGCCGAGCCGGGGTGACGGCGAGCTCGTCGATGCGGAAACCCCGGAACTTCGCGTCCCACGTGAACGGGTGCAGCACCCGAACGGTCGCGTCGTGCCAGTCGTCGAGTCGCAGCTGGGCGACGATCGTGTCGCCGGGGTGCTCGGCGGAGTGGTCAGGACGCTCGGGGTGCGCGACGATGCGCTCGAAGCCGTGGGGCATGCTTTAGATCATACCTTTGGCGCGCGCTTAGACTAGGCGCTCGTGGCTCTCACTATCGGCATCGTCGGCCTGCCCAACGTCGGCAAGTCCACCCTCTTCAATGCGCTCACGCAGAACGACGTGCTCGCCGCGAACTACCCGTTCGCGACGATCGAGCCGAACGTGGGCGTCGTCGAGCTGCCCGACCCGCGCCTGAAGGTGCTCGCGGGCATCTTCGGCAGCGAGCGGATCATCCCGGCCACCGTCTCGTTCGTCGACATCGCGGGCATCGTCAAGGGCGCGAGCGAGGGCGAGGGGCTCGGCAACCAGTTCCTCGCGAACATCCGCGAGTCCGACGCGATCGCGCAGGTGGTGCGCGCCTTCACCGATTCCGACGTCGTGCACGTCGCCGGCGCCGTCGACCCGGCCAGCGACATGGAGACCATCAACACCGAGCTCATGCTCGCCGACCTGCAGACGCTCGAGAAGGCGCTCGTGCGGTACGAGAAGGAGGTCAAGGGCAAGAAGCTCGACCCCTCGGTGCTGCAGGCGGCGCAGGATGCTCACGCCCTGCTCTCCGCCGGCACCACTCTCTCCTCCGCCTGGTTCGACGCCGCGCCGATCCGCGAGCTCGGCCTCTTGAGCGCGAAGCCGTTCATCTACGTGTTCAACGTCGACGAGGGCGTGCTCGGCGACCCGGGTCGCATGGCCGAGCTGGCGGCGATGGTTGCCCCGGCCAAGGCCGTCTTCCTCGACGCGAAGATCGAGAGCGAGCTCATCGGCCTCGACCCGGAAGACGCGGCAGAGCTGCTTGCGTCGACCGGCCAGACCGAGAGCGGACTCGACCAGCTGGCTCGCATCGGCTTCGACACGCTCGGCCTGCAGACGTATCTCACCGCCGGCCCGAAGGAGTCACGCGCCTGGACGATCGGCAAGGGCTGGAAGGCTCCGCAGGCTGCGGGTGTCATCCACACCGACTTCGAGAAGGGCTTCATCAAGGCCGAGGTCATCGGCTTCGACGACCTCGTCGAGTGCGGCTCGGTCGCCGAGGCCCGCGCTCGCGGGAAGGCGCGGATCGAGGGCAAGGACTACGTCATGCAGGACGGCGACGTGGTCGAGTTCCGCTTCAACGTGTAGCGAACGAGCGATGGGTCGTCTCCGTGGTTACCGGATCCGTTTAGTTGCGAAGGAACTGTTCGAGTATCGCGAGGGCGATGCGCATTACTTCTTCGGTGCTGGCTGGGGGGTGAAGCCTCCAGTGCTTTACGTGCCTCGGGCCGAGATGTGGGATCAGGTGATGCCCGAGCAGTTCCGCGGTCGGCGTGAGCAGATCCTGGAGAGGCTGCTTCGGTTCCGGGAAACGCGACGACACGTCCTGGAGGTTTCCGACATTTGACCTCCTGACGGTGGAGCCTATCCGTCGTACACAGTCCCGCGGTGCCCCACCTCGAGCGCGACGATTACGAGTTCTGCATCCCTCAGTTCGCAGAGCACGCGGTAGTCGCCGACGCGGTACCGCCAGATGCCGGCGCGGTCTCCGACGAGGCCTTTGCCTCGAGAGCGCGGGTCGTCGAGCTGTGCCACCTCATCGAGATAGTCGACGATTCTGCGGGCGACCGGTCGATCGAGCTTGCGGAGTTGGCGGAGGGCAGTAGCGGTGTACTGGACCTCAGAGGCCAAGCTCGCGCCTCACCTCGGCGGCCGAGTACCGATGTTCCTCGCGTTCGAGGGCAGCGATCGCGAGCAGGTAGTCGGCGCGGTCGGCGAGGAAGTCGTCGAGGGCACGCTTGACGTAATAGCTCTTGCTGCGGCCGGTTTCACGCGCAAGCTTTTCGAGCATCGCATCCTGTTCTGCAGTCAGTCGCACGGACAGCATGTTCGCCTCCCGGCTCTAGTGTAGGACATGTATGACACATGGAGCAGGACCAGAATGCCCTGCATCTGGGCCTGTGGAGGAGGCTCGCCGCACTTACGGCTTCACCAATGCCGCCGCCGCGTCGCCGACCTCGAGCGGAAACCGGACGACGAGTTCTCCGGCCGCGGTCGTCACGATGAAGTCGAGCCAGTCGCCGAACGGTCGCTCGAGTGGGCTGGGCGCAATCGACCCATCGCGCTCGCGGATGCTCAGCACCCGCACTTCGCGCGTGCCGACGATGCCCATCGAGGGAGTGAAGTGCAGCATCCCGGGAGATATCTGAGCGATGCCGACGCTCCATTCGGTACCGATGTTGAGCACCCGACCTTTCCCGGCGCGGATGCCGCATCGCACCTCGCCCTCCAAGAGCCGCTTCCGATCGTTGCGTCGCTCGATCTCGTCGGGAATCAGCCACCACAGGAGGTCGGCAAAGAACCCCAAGATCCAGCCGGAGACGAATTCGAGGAGGGCAGACACGCGACGGCAGTGCTCAGCCCGCGAGCTCGTCGCGCAGGCGCGGCTCGACTCGGTGCTCGGGCCGCAGCCCGGCCTTGTCGGCGTAGAACGCGCGGATGACGTCCATGTCGGCGGCGACGTTGCCCGTAAGTTCGATGGTCGGGCCGAGCCCGGTCGTCATCGTGGTGCGGTCGACGTAGCCGAGCGTCACCGGCAGCGATGCCTCGCGCGCGATGCGGTAGAAGCCCGACTTCCAGTGCGTGTGGCCCTTGCGGGTGCCGTCGGGAGTGACGACGAGGCCGAACACATCACCCGAGCGGATGCGGGCCAGCACCTCCCCGACGACCGCGGCCGGAGCATCCCGATCGACGGGGATGCCGCCCAGGCCGCGCATGATCGGGCCGCGCCAGCTGCGGAACAGGCTCTTCTTGCCCAGCCACCGGAAGCGCATGTCGAGCCGCCACGCGATAGCGAGCATCAGCACGAAATCCCAGTTCGAGGTGTGGGGGGCGCCGATCAGGACGGTCGGGCGGTCGGGAGCGGGCTCGGAGACGAGGCGCCAGCGGCTGAAGGTCCAGTAGAGACGCGCGACCATGCGACGGAGCACCATGGCACAACAGTACGTCGCTGCGCAGTGTGCCTCCCGCGGCACGTGCCGCGAGAGGCACACTGCAGAAATGGAAACTCTCTTTCTGCTCGCCCACCCGATTCGGTGGCGCATCATCGAGATCCTGGCGAGCGGTGAGCACGCGGCCGGCCAGATCGCCGACGCCGTGCAGAGCGAGCGCGGCATTGGCAGGGAGGGCATCTCGAAGCATCTCAATCGCCTCGCCCGAGCCGGCCTCGTCACCACGCGGATCGATCAGAACGCTCGCGTCTATCGCCTGAGTCCGCGCGTGATCGGCGCCATCGCGGGCCTCGTC
>OFDN01001523.1_pt1 | contig 14887 bp, 14 predicted proteins | sample 1520971 | NCBI WGS metagenome assembly OFDN01 (sample SAMEA94257418, study PRJEB24077) | hot springs metagenome | biome: Aquatic biome; feature: Geographical feature; material: Water | place: India | collected 2012-06-12 | depth 5 m
CTGCGGACGCGGGCTGTCGGCGCGCTGCGGGCGCGGCGCTTCGGCACGCGGCGCGCGCGGGAGATCGACACGCTGCCGACCACCTTCGGCGCGCGGCTGGGCGCGCTCGAACCGGGGCCGCGGAGCAGGCTCGGAATCCTGCGCGGCGGCGGGCACGGCCGGAAGCGCCACGGCGAGCGCTGCAGCGAGCGCCGCCAGCGATCCGCCGCTTCTGACGAAGGGGGCAAAAAGTGAGTTCATGGCAAGTGCCTCCGATGACGCCAGCCCACCACAGGCCTTTTGTGATGATGCCGCTCTACGCCCCGCAGACTGTCGCGGCGATGAACCGGCTCGGCGATGTTCAGAAAAAGTGCCATGTGGCTGAACGGAGCTTCCCGTGCTTGACGCGGCCGCGCGGGCTGCCAATGGCCTCGGACCATGTTCGACACCCTCGATGCCTGTCTTGCCGATTGTCACGACCGGCTGATTCGTGCGCCGCGCGATCGCAAGTCGCCGCTCCACACCCCGGTGATCGTCACCGCCGATGTCGATGCAAGAGTGATGGTGCTGCGCGCCTTCGATGCGCAAGGCTGGCACCTGCGGCTCCACACCGACACCCGCGCGCCCAAGGCGGCCGCCATCGCGGCCGACCCGCGCGTCGCGGTGCTGTTCTACGACAAGGGCGCCAAGACCCAGATCCGCGCGCGCGGGGTCGGCGAAATCCTGCGCACCGGCCCCGAGGTCGATGCGGCATGGAGCGCCAGCACCAACTTTGCCCGGCGCTGCTATCTGGGCGAGGGGCCGGGGGCGGGTTCGGACACGCCCACATCGGGCCTGCCGCCCGAATTCGAGGGGGTCGAACCCGACGAAGCGCAGCTTGTCCCTGCGCGGGAGAACTTCGCGCTGCTCAGGATCACGCTGACCGCGCTCGACTGGCTCCACCTCGCCCACACCGGGCATGTGCGCGCGCAGTTCACGCGCGCACCGGGCGACAGCGCGGCCGAGTGGGCGGGGTGCTGGGTCTCGCCTTGAGGCGCGGGGCTCAGGCCGCCGAGGCGGAGGTGCCGGGGCCGCGTTCTGCCGCGGTCGGATGCGCGGATGCGGGTGCAGGCAGCAGCATGATCTCCTCGATCTCGCTCGCCGGTACGACATGGCCATCGCCCGTCGCCAGCGCCGCATCGAACGCGCGGCGCGCGCGCTGGATGAGCGCGTCTTCGGAATTTCCGAAGCGTTCGGCGGCCGCGACCCCGAAGCTCGCGCTCAGCGGTGCCTCGGCGCCCATCTGCGGCAGTCGCAGCTGGCCGAGCTTGCGGCGCAGGCGGTTGGCGATGCGCACGGCGGCGTGCTCATCGGTTCCGCCGAGAATGATGGTGAAGGCATGACCCTCGGTCTGCGCCATGCGGTCGCCGCGGCGCAGGCTGGCGCGCATCACTGCGGCGACATGCTCGCGCACCTCTGCGTGGGTGTCGCTGCTCCAGACCGTGCCGAGCGCCTGGAGCTGATCGATCCGTCCGTGCAGCACCGCCTGCGAGGAGGCGCGCATGGCGTTGCGGCGCGCGGCCAGATCGACCGCCTGGGCAAAGATCTCGGGCCTGTGGAGCGGGCCGAGCGGGCCGCCGGTCGGGTCGCGGCGCGGATCGAGACGGCGGTTGGCGCGCAGGCTTCCGGCCCACGCCCCGGCGGCGGTGAACCCTGCGCACAGCAATGCGGCCACCTCGAGTGGCACTTCGATTCCCGTCATGACGCCCCGCTGCCCTTTTGCGACCTGTTATGTCGTTAGGTACAGTGACGTAGACCTGCTTAAGAAGGCGTAAAGCGGCGCGCGCCTGCGGCGCTCAAAAAATTGACAAGATCACGAAACCCGGACGGAAGGCGGCGCTCATGGCGGGCAACACGACGTGCCGTTCGGCGAGGTGCTTTATTCGGCGACCATCGAAGGATTGACGGTGGAGGCGACGGGCTGGGGCAAGGCAAGCCGGCCGCCCGCAGAGAAATCTACCGCGTGAGCTTCTTGTAAGCCACCCGCGTCGGCCGGTCGGCGGCATCGCCCAGGCGGCGGCGCTTGTCTTCCTCGTAGGCTTCGAAGTTGCCTTCGAACCATTCGACATGGCTGTTACCCTCGAAGGCGAGGATGTGGGTGGCGAGGCGATCGAGGAAGAAGCGGTCGTGGCTGATGACCACGGCGCAGCCCGCGAAGTTCTCGATCGCGTCTTCCAGCGCGGCCAGCGTCTCGACATCGAGATCGTTGGTCGGCTCGTCGAGCAGCAGCACGTTGCCGCCCTGCTTGAGCATCTTGGCCATGTGCACGCGGTTGCGTTCACCGCCGGAGAGCTTGCCGACGTTCTTCTGCTGGTCGGCGCCTTTGAAGTTGAACGCGCCGACATAGGCACGCGTCGACATATCCTGCCCGTTGACCTTCATGTAATCGAGCCCGTCGGAGATCTCCTCCCAGACGTTCTTCTTGGGATCGAGGTGGTCGCGGCTCTGGTCCACGTAACCGAGCCGCACGGTCGAGCCGATCTCGATCGTGCCGCTGTCAGGGGTCTCCTTGCCGGTGAGGATCTTGAACAGCGTCGACTTGCCCGCGCCGTTGGGGCCAATCACGCCGACGATCCCGCCCGGGGGCAGCATGAAGCTGAGGTTTTCGAACAGCAGCTTGTCGCCATAGGCCTTGGAGATGCCCTTGGCCTCGATCACCTTGCCGCCCAAGCGCTCGGGCACCTGGATGACGATCTGCGCCTTGCCGACCTGGCGGCTGTCCTGGCTGTTCTGGAGCTCCTCGAACTTGCGGATGCGCGCCTTGGACTTGGTCTGGCGTGCGGCCGGGGTCTGGCGGATCCACTCGAGCTCGCGCTGCAGCGCCTTCTGCTTGCCGCTTTCCTCGCGGCTTTCCTGCTCCAGACGCTTGGCCTTCTTTTCGAGGTAGGTCGAATAGTTGCCCTCATAGGGGTAGTAGGAGCCGCGATCGAGTTCGAGGATCCATTCGACCACGTTGTCGAGGAAGTAGCGGTCGTGGGTGATCATCAGCACCGCGCCCGCGTAATCCTTGAGGTGGTTTTCGAGCCACTGGACCGACTCAGCGTCGAGGTGGTTGGTCGGCTCGTCGAGCAGCAGGATCGAGGGCTTCTGGATCAGCAGGCGGGTGAGCGCAACGCGGCGCTTCTCGCCGCCCGAAAGCTCGGTCACCGGCCAGTCGCTTGGCGGGCAGCGCAACGCTTCCATCGCGACTTCGAGCTGGTTGTCGAGCGTCCAGCCATCGACCGCGTCGATCTTGTCCTGAAGCTCGCCCATCTCAGCGCCGAGCGCATCGAAATCGGCATCGGGCTCGCACATCAGCGCGCTGACTTCGTTGAAGCGCGCGACGAGATCGGCGGTTTCCTTGGCGCCTTCACGCACGTTCTCGAGCACGGTCTTGGTCGGATCGAGCTCGGGCTCCTGTTCGAGATAGCCGACGGTGATGTTCTCGCCCGGCCAGGCCTCGCCGGTGAAATCCTTGTCGATCCCGGCCATGATCTTGATCAGGGTCGACTTGCCCGCGCCGTTGGGCCCGACGATGCCGATCTTCGCGCCCTGGTAGAACTGGAGCGAGATGTTGTTCAGCACCGGCTTCTGGGCGCCGGGGAAGGTCTTGGTCATGCCCTTCATGACATAGGCGTATTGGGCGGCCATCGGATCAGTCCTTCACGTCGAACGGGGAATTGGGTGCGCAGATAGGCAAGGGGAGGGGCAAGGGCAAGCGGGTAGACTTGCGCGCGGCGCGGCGATAGCACCGCAGCCATGAACCGCACCCTTGCCGCGCTGACCGCGCTCTCGCTCCTTCCGCTCGCCACCCATGCCGCCGGACAGAACCCCGCGCTCGAAGTGCAGGCCGATGCCGCCTTGCGGCTCGACACCTATGCCTGGGACTTTGTCGAGGGGATCACCACCGAAGTCGGCCCGCGTCAGGCCGGGACCGAGGCCGAGGCGCGCGGGCGGGCGTGGGCGGTGGCGTGGCTCAAGGCCAAGGGCTTTGCCAATGTCGCTGACGAGCCTTTCATGATGGACACCTGGGTGCCCGGCGACATCGCCCGCGCCCGTGTGACCGCGCCTTTCGCACAGGATCTCGTCGTCCTGCCGCTCGGCAATTCCGCCGCGACGCCGGCGGGCGGGATCGAGGCCGAGGTGGTGTTCTTCCGCACGGTCGACGATTTGCGCGCTGCGCCGGCCGGGAGCCTCACTGGCAAGATCGCCTATATCAGCCACCAGATGCGCCCCTCGCAGGATGGGTCGCATTACGGCTTTGCCGGGCCGGTGCGCTGGGTCGGCCCCGGGATCGCGGCGAGCAAGGGCGCGATCGGCGTCGTCATCAAGTCGGTCGGCACCGATCACCACCGCAACCCGCACACCGGCGGCACGAGCTTCCCCGAGGGCGTCACCCCGATCCCGGCGGGCGCGCTGAGCCTGCCCGATGCCGAGAATCTCGAGCGGATGTTCACCCGCGCGCGCGGCAAGCCGGTGACGCTGAAGCTGGAAATGAACCCGCGCGCGCTCGGCCAGACGCAAAGCGGCAATGTGGTGGGCGAGATCGTCGGCAGCAATCCACTGCTGCCGCCGGTGCTGCTCGCCTGCCATATCGACAGCTGGTGGAATTCGCCCGGCGCCTTCGATGACGGCGCGGGCTGCGCGATCATTGCTGCGGCAGCGCTGCACGTGAAGCACGCGGGCGTCCCCTTGCGCACCATCCGCGTGCTGATGGCGGGCGCAGAGGAGACCGGCCTGTGGGGCAGCAAGGCCTACAGCACGGCGCATCTCGCCGAGCCGATCGCGGTCGGCCTCGAGAGCGATTTCGGCGCGGACCGGGTCTGGCGCTTCGATTCGAATTTCCGCGAGAGCAATCCCGCGCTGCACAAGAAGATCGCCGCCGCCGTGGCGCGTTTCGGCGTTTCAGCCGGGACAGACCCCGCCACCGGCGGGGCGGATCTCAACATCGTGCGCGACCAGAAGGGCGCGCTGGTCGACCTCCAGCAGGACGGCACGCGCTATTTCGACCTCCACCACACCCCCGACGACACGCTCGACAAGATCGATCCCGCGCAGCTGCGCCAGAACGTCGCGGTGTGGACACAGGTCGTCGGCATCCTCGCGAACGAGAGCACCGCGATCCTCACCGGCACGCCGGTTCCCTCTGCACCGGCGATCATGAAAACGCGGTAATCTGACACGGCTGACGCAGTCCGGTCACGTCGCGGTCGGCGAACCGCCACCGAATTGACCGCAAACCGTCGCGCTAGAGACACGCAGTGCGGGCAAAGGTGCGCAACCCCGCCGCGCGCCCTGAGCCTGCTTTGCGCCCCCACGCCCATGGCTCCTCTCCGGCATCCGCGGCAGAGCGCAAGAAGGCGTGTGCATGGCGAAAGATCTGCTGATTTGCGACCTGACTCAGAGCTGGTCGCCCACCGGTGGCGGGGGCATCTCCACCTACCTCAAGGAAAAGAAGCAATACTTCCAGAACAACACCGAGCACCGGCTGCTCCAGATCGTGCCGGGCCCGGAGGATCGCATCACGGTGGAGGGCCGCACGATCCTCGCCGAGGTCGGCGCGCCGCTGGTGTGGGGCAGCCCCAACTATCGCTGGATCAACCGCAATGACGCGGTCTTCGCGCTGCTCAGGGAATACCAGCCCGACATCATCGAGAGCCTTTGCCCCTGGGTGCTGCCGTGGATCGCGATCCGCCACCGTCGGCGCTATCCGCACACGGCGCTGGTCGCCGGCTACCGCACCGATTTCCCCAATGCGCAGGTCTACCGCGTGATGAAGGACCTGTCGGGGCACTATCCTGCAAGCTTCTTCCGCAATGTCGCCTACTTCTACGCGTGGATGACCTACCACCGCTTCGACCGGGTCTACACCCTGAACCACGAAGCCCGCGCTATGCTGGGCGGGCTTGGCTATCACAACACCGGGGTGCTGGGGCTCGGCGTCGATATCGACATCTTCTCGCCCGAACACCGCGATCCGGCCTTTCGCGCCGAGATGGGCCTGCCCGACAATGGCGGCCCGCTGCTGATCTATGCCGGGCGGCTCGACAACGAGAAGCGCGCCTATGTGCTGGTCGAGATGTTCAAGCAGCTCCCGCGCGCGATGGGCGCGAGCATGGTGCTGATGGGCGACGGCAAGCTGCGCGAGGTGCTGATGGAGGAAGCCCGCGGCTTGCCGATCGCCTTCCCCGGCTACGAGACTGACCGCGCCGCGCTTGCCCGGGCGCTGGCCTCTTCGGACATCTATGTCAGCGGGATGGCGGACGAGACCTTCGGCATCTCGGTGCTCGAGGCGCAGGCCTCGGGGCTGCCGGTGGTGGGCGTCGCGAGCGGCGCCATGCCCGAGCGCGTTCCCCCCGGCACCGGGGTCCTTGGCCCGGTCGATGATCCCGTGGCGATGGCGCGCGGCGTGGTTGAGGTGTGGCGCGACGATTACGCCGGACGCCGCCAGCGCAGTCTCGCGCTCGCCGCCGCGCACAATCGCTGGCCGCAGACCTTCGAACAGCTCATCAACGTCGAATATGCCGCTGCCCTCGCCGCGCGCGATGCCCGCATGCAGGCAACGTGGCTGGGCCCCGTCAAGCGGGCCCTGAACGTCTCTTGAGCGATCCCGGAACCTCTCCCGCAGCGCTCGCCCCGTGGCAGCGCCTGCCGCGGCGCACGCTGGCGATCGCGCTCTCGGTGCTGCCGCTGGTGGCGCTCGCCAATGTCGCGGTGCTGGTGTGGTCGCTGGGCGGGATCGACCTCGCCGGCCGCCTGGTCGCGCCCGGGCTGCTGCTGGTGGCGGCGGCCATCGCCTTCGTCCCGATGTTCGCCAATTCCCTGCGCTTCGCGCTGTGGAGCCGGTTCCTCGGCCTCGGTCTAGGCTTTCGCGGGGGGCTCAAGGTGGTGACGGGCACGATGGTCACCAATTCGATCACGCCCTCGGCGGCGGGCGGCATGCCGATCAAGATGCTGTTCCTCCTGGCCGAGGGCGTGCCGGCGCGCCGCGCGGCGACGCTGATCTCGCTCCAGACCGCCGAGGACACGCTGGTAATGACCTCGCTCGCAGCGCTGTGCCTGACGCTCAGCGGGTTCCAGCTGGCCGATTTTCTCGGTCGCCAGCCCGGGCTGGTCAACGAGATCGAGACCGATCTGGCGATCATCGCTGCGGTCGCCGGATGCGTGCTGATGCTGCTCGCGGGCCTTGCGGCGGCGCTGGCGGCGGGGCTGATGGGTGAAGGCCCACGCAGCCGCGCCGCGGCGCTCCATGCCCGCGCGCGCGATTTCGGCGGGCATGTGGTGAGCGACTGGCTGGGAGTGCTGCGCCGCGGCAAGGGCATGGCGCTGGTCAACCTGATGCTCGCGCTGGCGCAGTGGCTGGCGCGGTTCTCGATGGCCGGGATCGTGCTCGCCGCCTTCGGGCAGGACTGGCACCCGGCGCTCTACTGGCTGCTGCAATATCTGGTGCAGTCGATCAGTTCGGTGGTGCCGACCCCGGGCGGCGCGGGCGGTGCGGAGGCGGGCTTCCTGCTGCTGTTCGCGCCTTTCGTTGCCGCGGGCGTGCTGGTCGCGGCGATGAGCACCTGGCGGCTGATCTTCTTCTACCTGCCGCTGGCGGGCGCGGCGCTGGTGTTCTTCCTGCTCCAGCGCGCCGGCCGCCGACTGCGCGCGGCGGATTCCGACTCACTCGCCGCCGCGGCCCCGCAGCCGGCCGAATAGCCCCCTCAGGCCGCGCGACTGAGGCGCGGGGCAGCGTCGGCGGTGCTGTCCTGCTGCCGGAAGCGCGACACCTGGCCGGTGAGATCCTCGGCACTGCGCAGCAGCGCGACCGAGGCGGCGCAGGTCTGTTCGGCCATCGCCGCGTTCTGCTGCATCCCGCGGTCGAGCAGGCCCATCGCGGCATTGATCCGGCGAACCGCGTCAAGCGAGCCTTCCGAGCCTTGCGCGATGTGATCGACGTGCCCGGCGATGTCCGAGAAGCGCGCCACCAACGAGGCGAGCAGGGTGACCAGCTGCTGCACCCGTGCGACCCCTACCGCGATCTCGTCCTTTGAGGTGGCGACCAGCGCCTTGATCGCGGTCGCCGACTGGGCCGAGCGCTGGGCGAGTTCGCGCACCTCGCCCGCGACCACCGCGAAACCCTTGCCCGCCTCGCCCGCGCGTGCCGCCTCGACCCCGGCGTTGAGCGCCAGCAGGTTGGTCTGGAAGGCGATCGTGTCGATGAAGCCGATCATCTCGCCGATTTCGGCCGAGGAGGCCTCGATCCGGGTGATCGCCTCGGCGGCGGCGGTAATCTCGGCAGCGCCACGGTCGGCATCCGACTTGGCGTCGAGCGCGGTCGAGCGGGTCGCCGCCCACAGCCCTGTCTGCCCTTCGATGTCGTGGAGCAGCTCGCCCGCGGTGCGCGCCGCGCTTTCGATCGCGGCGGTCTGCTGTTCGGTCTTGCCCGCCAGATCGGACGAGGCCTCGCGCAGTTCGTGCGCGCCGGTCGCGACCTGCGCGGCGGTCTGTGCCACTGCGCCCACCAGCTGGTCGAGCTCGGCACAGGACTGGTTGAGCAGCGCGCGGGCGCGGTCATATTCGCCCGGGAAGGGGGCATCGAGGCGGCTCGACAGGTCGCCCGCAGCCAGCTTGCGCAGCCGCTCGGAGAGGCCCGAGAGCACCGCCTGCTGCTCGTCCGCCAGCCGCTCGCGCTCGGCGCTGCGTTCGATTTCGAGCGCGGCCTCGGCGCGGCGCACCTCCATCAGATTGCAGACCAGCGCCTCGAACTGGCGGCACAGCAGGATCAGCATCGCCGCCTCGACCAGCACGATCACCGCATGGAACACCACCCGCATCAGGTCTGCGCCGTCGGGGAAGACCAGCGCGGGGGCGATGAAGTTGAGCGCGAGGTGGTGCAGAGCGGTCACGAGGGTGCCAGCCACGATCACCCGCCAGTCGGCCAGCGCGGCGAGCACCGCAAGGAAGGCGAAGAACACCATGTGCAGGTCGATCAGCCAACCCGTTTCGCTCGCCATCGCCAGCAGCAGCGCGGCGAGCAGCGGGTAGGTGACGCCCAGGAGGAGGCGCGCCAGCGGATCCGCGCGGCCGGTCCAGGCAAAGCCCAGCGGCGCGATCAGCAGCACCATCGCCGCAAGCGCCACCAGCACCGCCCCGGTGGCAAGCGCCCAGACCGCCAGCAGCGCGCCGATCACCCCGGCGAGCGTGCCGACCACCCGCATACCCGTCGCGCGCAACGCGGAAAGTTCGTCAACGGGCATGGTTCTAGCTCCTGCGTTGGGCTCCGCAGCCCGGGGCGCGTGCAGCGAGGGGGAGAATGCCATGGCCGAGCGCGCGCAGCAGGCCGGCATTATCGGCGATGCGCGCGATGATGCGGCCGCGCGACGTGTCTAGTGCGAGCAGCGGGGCTTCCTCGTGCAGCGCCCAGGCGATCACGCCGCGCGCATCGGTTCCGGCCAGCGGCACCAGCAGCGCGGCCTGCCCGGGGCGCGGCCACACCAGCGCCGCGGTCAGCGCCAGCGCGACGCCTGCGCCATGCAGGCCGAGCAGCACCCGGTCACTGAGCATCGGCCTGTTCCAGCGCGTGGCGCAGTTCACCCAGCCGGATCGCGGCGACGGCAGCGTCGGGGTCGACGGCGGCGAGCACATTGGCCATCTCGCGCAGGGACTGTGCGAGCCGGTCGATCTGCTGCAACTGCACGAGGTAGCGCGTGGCGACATCGTAATCGCTGCAGAGCACGATCCCGAAAGCCTCGGCATCCTCGGCAAAGGTCGACAGGTGCCCGGCGATCCCGGCCAGCAGCGCGGGCGAGTGGAGCGCACCGACGGGTGCCAGCCCGGCGGCGGGGAGGGGCCGGCTCACGCTCAGGCCGCCAGTTCGATCGGCTCGTCGGCCATCAGCCGCGCCAGATCGAGCACCATCACCATGTCATCGCCGAGCGGGGCGATCCCTTCGAGGAAATGGGTGATCGTCTCGTGCCCCATCGCGTCGGGCTGCTGGAGCGTGCCGGCCTCGATCGAGACGATGTCGGCGACGTCGTGGACGATCAGCCCGCGCATCTGGCCCTCGTGCTCGATGACGATGATCGGGTTGCGCGGGGTCGCTTCGGTCGGCGTCCAGCCGAGCCGTGCGGCCAGGTCGATCACCGGCAGCACCGCGCCGCGCAGGTTGACCACGCCCGCGACATAATCGGGCACGCGCGGCAGGCGGGTGACGGGCGACCAGGCGCGGATCTCGCGCACGGTCATGATGTCGATGCCGAAGCGCTGGCTGGCGATGCCGAAGGTGATGAGTTCGTGGCGCATGGAGGCGTTCCTCGGGGCAGGCTGTCAGCGGGTCAGTGGATCACGCGGCGCAGCGCGGCGGTGAGTTTGTCGGCATCGAAAGGCTTGACGATCCACCCCGTCGCCCCGGCGTTGCGGGCGCGCTGCTTCTTCTCGTCGGAGCTTTCGGTGGTCAGCACCAGGATCGGGCGCTCGGCGTGGAGCGCGCTGGTGCGCAGCTTCTCGATCAGCCCGAAGCCGTCGAGGCGCGGCATGTTGATATCGGTGATGATCACGTCGACCTCGTTGGAGGCGAGCCATTCGAGCGCCTCCTGCCCGTCCTCGCACTGTTCCACGGCAAAGCCGCGCGAAGTGAGCGCGCCCAGCAGGAGCGCGCGCATCGAGGCACTGTCGTCGACCGTGAGGACACGGATGGGGGCAGAGTTGCTGGCTTGCATGATGGGCTCCGTTTGATCCTAGAATAGCTCGACCGTCCCAAGCGCCGATTGCGGCCGACCCAGTGGTTTTTCCGTAGGGGCGACGTCGGAGGGCACGAGGCGTGCGCGGACCTGGCCGCTGGCGGGACGGAACTGGATGCGGCGCGCCTGGGTGCCCTCGAGATCCTCGAACACGCAGGGGATTTTCTCGCGCTCGAGGAACTGCCGGGCGAAGGCGGCATTGGCGGTGCCGATCGGCGAAAGATCGGGGTTGAGGTTGGCACCCCCGTAGAGCCGCGCACGCAGCCGGCTCTTGATCGCGCCCAGCCCCAACATCTCGTTGATCAGGAGCTCCATCAGGTACAGGCCGTAATCGCTGTCGAAGGCCTGGTGGCGCATGTGGGCGGGGGGCTCGGCGAGGAGGAAGTGGTTCATGCCGCCCACCCGCGAAACCGGATCGAACAGGCATGTCGCAACGCAGCTGCCGAGGATCGTGCTCATCTCGACCCGCGCGTCGGCACTCGCCTTGGCCTCGCCCTGGACGATCGTGACGCGGACGATCTCGGGCGCAGCCGCGGCGGCGGGCGCGGCGGTGCGCAGGAAAGGGGTCATGTCGCTCATGACAGCACCGCGCGGGCCGGAGTGAAGATGGCAGGGGCGATCCGGTCGAGCGGCAGCACCTCGCCCGCCGCCCCCAGTTCGATCGCCGCGCGCGGCATGCCGAACACGACGCAACTTGCCTGATCCTGCGCGATGGTGCGCGCGCCGATGCTGGCGAGCTGGGCCATGCCCTGCGCGCCGTCCTGCCCCATGCCGGTCAGCAGGATTCCCAGGCCGCGCGCCCCTCTTGGGCCGCCGAGCGTCGAAGCGAGCGAGGCGAACAGGCGGTCGACGCTGGGGCGGTGCCCCGTGACCGGCTCGCCCTCGCGCAGCACGCAGCGCAGGCCCCGCGTGCCCGCGGTGGCGACCTGCAGGTGGCGCTCGTTGCCCGGTGCCAGCAGCACCGTGCCGCGTTCCAGCGGCATGTCGCTCTCCGCCAGCATCACCCGCGGGCGCACCACGCGGTCGAAGGACTGGGCGATCGCGCCGGCAAAGCAGCCGTTGATGTGCTGGACGACGAGCGTCGGCGGGCAATCGGCGGGGAAGCCGGCGAGCACGGTGTGGAGCGCCTCGACCCCCCCGGTCGATGCACCGATGACGATGACGTCGGGCAGCGCAGCGGGCGTGACCGCAGTCTCGGGCACCGGCGCGCGCGGGGGCGGCGGGGCCGGGGTGTGCACGAAGCGCACTCGTGCCGCCTCGCGCACCATCGCGGGGAGCGCGCCGTCGTCCTGTTCGTCCGGCTGCATGCGCAGCTGCGACTTGGCGATGCAGCCGACCGCGCCCAGTTGCAGCCCGCGGGCGGTCGCGCTCGCGCCCCGCTCGGTCGCGCCCGAGACGAGGATCACCGGCGTGGGGCGCAACTGCATGATCTTCTCGAGGAAGGAGAGGCCGTCCATCCCTGGCATCTCGATGTCGAGCGTCACCACATCGGGATCGAGCGCCTTGATCATCTGCCGCGCCTCGGCGGCATCGGCGGCGGTGCCGATCACGGTGATGTCGCTCTCCCGCGCCAGACGGTGCTGGAGCAGCGCGCGCATCAGGGGGGAATCGTCGACAATCAGGACCCGGATGGTCATGCGTGGCCCTTTCGCCGGTAGATGGTCGGCCCGACCGGTTCGAGCAGCGCGGTGGCTGCCCCGCTGACCCGTTCGGAATGGCCGATGTAGAGGTAACCGCCTGGCGCGAGCTGGCGAGCGAAGCGCTCGACCAGCCGTTCCTTGGTGGCAATGTCGAAGTAGATCATGACGTTGCGGCAGAAGATCACGTCGAAGGCGCGGTTCATCGGCCACTCGCCCATCAGGTTGAGTTCGCGGAAGCGCACCAGCGCCTGCACCGCCGGATCGATGCCGAGGCGCGGCTCGCCTGCAGCATTGGCCGGCACGCACCAGGCGCGTCGCAGCGGCTCGGGCAGGGCCTCGAGCGCGTTCGCCGGATAATGCGCGGCACGCGCGCCGGCGAGGGCGTTGATCGAGATGTCGCTCGCGAGCGCGATCAGCCGACCGCGCGCAAGCTTGAGCCCCGCCGCGCGGTCGCGCCCGAGCAGCACCATCATCAGCGTCCAGATCTCCTCGCCGGTCGAACAGCCCGCCGACCAGATCCGCACATCCGCTCCCGCCTGGGCGCGCTGGAGCAGTTCGGGCCGCACGACGGTTTCGAAATGCTCGAAATGGTGCGGCTCGCGGTGGAAATAGGTGTGGTTGGTGGTGAGCGCGGCGACCACCTCGGTCATGGTGCGCGGGTCATCGCGCAGGCTGTCGAGGAACGCGCCGAAGCTCGTCAGCCCGCTGCGCCGCACCAGCGGGGCGAGGCGCGAATAGGCGAGCATCTTCTTGCGCTCGCTGAGCACGATTCCGGTCTCGGCGTGGATCAGGCCCGCGATGCGGCGGAAATCGGCTTCGCCATAGATTGCCGGGCTGACCCCGGGAACCATGCTCTGGCTGTCCGATGAAGGAGCGACCGAACCCTGCATGATCAGGCCGCAGCCGCCAGGGGCACAGTGCCCGCCAGACTGCGCGCGGCGTTGCTGGCGATGAAGTCGACATCGACGATCAGCGCGACCTTGCCGTTGCCGAGGATCGTCGCGCCCGCGACAGAGTCGATCTGGCGGTAATGCGCATCGAGCGCCTTGATCACGAACTGGCGCTGGTCGGCGATCGCATCGACCAGCAGCGCGGCGCGGCCGTGGCCCTCGGTCTCGACCAGCACCAGCACGCCATCGCAGGGGTTGGAGACGGCCCCGTCCGCGCCGGTCAGCACGCCCAGGGGCACGATCGGCACGAAGCTGCCGCGCGCATTGAGCATCTGCGCGCGGGTGCCCATGCCCTTGACGTCGGCGGGGGTCGGCCTGAGGCTCTCGATCACATGGGTGAGCGGGATCACCAGCGACTGGTCGCCGACCTGCACGATCATCCCGTCCGAGATCGCCAGCGTCAGCGGCAGGGCAAGGCTGAAGGTGGTGCCCTTGCCCGGCACGCTCTCGATGGTGATGCGCCCGCCGAGCTCCTTCACGTTCTGCTTGACCACGTCCATCCCCACGCCGCGGCCCGAGATGCTCGAGACCTGTGCGGCGGTGGAGAAGCCGGGGGCAAAGATCAGCTGGTTGATGTCGTCGTCGGTCAGCTGCGCATCGGGAGCGACGAGCCCGTTGGCGATGGCTTTCGCCAGCACCCGGTCGCGGTCGATCCCGCGCCCGTCATCGGCGATGCGGATGATGATGCGCCCGGCCTTCTGCTCGGCCGAGAGGGTGAGCGTGCCTTCGGGGTCCTTGCCCGCGGCGCGGCGTTCATCGGGCGGTTCGATCCCGTGGTCGACGGCGTTGCGGATCAGGTGGGTCATCGGCTCGGACAGGCGCTCGATCACGGTCTTGTCGAGCTCGGTGGTTTCGCCCGCAACCTCGAGCTTGACGTGCTTGCCGGTCGAGCCGCCGAGTTCGCGCAGCAGGCGCGGCACGCGGCCGAAGACCGAGCTGATCGGCTGGGCGCGGAAGGCCATCGCGTGTTCCTGGATGTCGCGCACCAGCCCGTCGATCAGCGCCAGCTCCTCGATGTGGGCGAGGTTCTCGTTGGTGAGGCGCTGGGCGAGCATCGCCTGGGCGATCACCAGCTCGCCGACGCCGTCGATCAGCATGTCGAGTTTCTTGAGGTCGATCCGCACCGACTGGTTGGCGGCACCCCCGCCGGGCGCGGCGGCGGCGGTGGCCGCGGCCGCGGCAGGCGGGCTCGGCGCGGCGGCGATCTGCTCGGTGCCGAGCACGCCCGCCGCGCAGAAGTCGATCCGGGTGTCGAGCGCGACGGTTCCATCGTCGAGCAGCTGGAAGTTGCCGGTCGAGGATGCGGTGCCCGAGAGCGCGCCCTGCCACGCGGCCTGCCAGATCTCGGGGACCGCCTCGAACGGATCGGGGTGGCCGCAGACGCGGGCGGTGGTGCCGTCGTCGCTCGCCGCGAAGATGCCGCGGAGCGGATCGGGGAGGTGGTGCGCCTGATCAACGACATCGCCGGCCAGACCAACCTGCTGGCCCTGAACGCCACGATCGAGGCCGCGCGCGCCGGCGAGGCCGGCAAGGGCTTCGCGGTGGTGGCTTCCGAGGTCAAGAGCCTGGCCAACCA
>OFDN01001524.1_pt1 | contig 14879 bp, 10 predicted proteins | sample 1520971 | NCBI WGS metagenome assembly OFDN01 (sample SAMEA94257418, study PRJEB24077) | hot springs metagenome | biome: Aquatic biome; feature: Geographical feature; material: Water | place: India | collected 2012-06-12 | depth 5 m
ATCGCGGCGGCCGAGGCCAGGAGCGCGCTGCGCGACAGGGTGGCGGCCGCCGCGACCGTGAAGATGAAAACGCAGGCGCCCAGCACGCTGGCCTGTTGCAGAGCCGGGCCCTTCAGGCCCGGCGGCGCATGGCGCATGGCGCGAACGGCCACCAGCAGTCCGTCGACCGCCAGGACCAGCAACATGCTCAGAAAGCACCCCGCGGCGTTGCCATTCAGGAAGGTGGCGGTGAACCGCCAGCGATGCTCGCCCTTGAACGCGCCCCAGATGCGATCTTGATCGACATTCCAGAGAAACAGCGACAGCACCGTATAGGCCGCGCCCGCCATGAGCAGGGCCAGGATCGCGACATGCAGCCGCCGCCGCCGCTCACCGATCCGCGCTGCGGCCAACGCCAAGGCGCCCGCACCGGCCAGCTTGGCCAGTTCCAGCAGGGTTGCGTCGGGCGCGATGGACAGGGCGCTGGCCCCGGCGGCGGCCAGGACGGGCCCCGCCCAGTCCTGGCGCGGCTGCGCCAGGAGGCCCGCGCAGCCCAGGGCGAACACCAGAAAGGCCAGGAGGGTCGGGAGGGCGGTGACGCGATTGAAGCCCGGCCCGGCCCGGCCCAGCAGGAGAGCGACGGCGATCGCGCAGACGACCTGAGCGAACGCCGCCGCCGCGGCCAGGACGTTGTTGTTGGCGCCCCATACGATGGCCTGGCCAAAGACCGTGGCCACCAGGAGGCTGATGGCGAGCATCTCGGTCCGCGACAGCTCGCCTCTGCGCGCGGGATGCTCGCTCACCGACTCTGGGCCGGCTGCCAGGTTTGGTAGGTCTTACCCTGCAGGGAGTCGATGACGCCCAGCGTCGCGGCGTAGATCTGCAGACCGGCCTCGACGGCATGACTGACCCCGGGGGTCTTGGTGTAGCGACCCAGGGCGTAGCCGGCCACGAGGGCGGCCGCCGCGGCCACGGCCCAGACGGGACCGAAGCCGAAACCGATGAACAGCAGACCGAAGATCGCGGCCAAGGCGGCCGAGAAGCCGCTGTACCAGCGCATCACCCGGTGGGAGAAGTACTTGTAGGCCGAGCCCAGGGGCAGCTTGCGAACCTGGGGCAGAAGGTGCCGGTGGCTGGAATAGGCGCGGCAGGCGATGCGCCGCTTGCGCCGGAACTCATCGGATGAGGCGGCGGCGGACTTTTCATAGGCGATCACGTCCGGCGCGCTGACCAGGCGCAGCTTCGAGAAGACGATCGACATGGACACGATGAAATCGTCCAGCAGGTGGGCGGGAACGACCGGATAATAGGCGCGGCGCGTGGCGAACAGGGAGCCGTCGGCCCCCATGGTCGAGCCCGCCCGGGACTCGCCCCGCTTGATAAACTCCTCCAGCCGCCAGTAGGCCGAGCCTGTGGCCGCCGTCGCGCTCTCGCCGGGGTTGGTGTAGATGAGATTGCCGCAAACGCCGCCGATGTCGGGGTCGGAGAAATAGCGGCGCAGGCGGGGGATCGATTCGGGCTCCACGGTCACGTTGGCGTCCGTGAAGATCATGATCTCGGTGGTGGCCGCCTTGGCCAGCAGGGACATGCCCACGGCCTTGCCGGTCCGCTCGGTCGCGCCGATGACGGTCAGCAGGTCCGGATGCGCCTGCAGCAGCTCCAGGGTGCGGTCGGTCGACTTGTCGACATAGGCCATGAACTGGATGTCTGGGGCCACCGCGCGGATCTGGCGCAGGTTCTCCAGCTTTTCCGGGACCGAGCGCTCTTCGTTATAGGCGCAGAAGACCAGGGTGGCGCTGACAGGCGCAGCCTCGTCGTCGAACTGAATGGGCCGCCGGCCGATCAGCTGAAGCGACAGCGGATAGAAAATAAAGGGGTGCAGGAACGCCACGCCAAAGACGAGCGCCAAAATCAGAAACACCCAGGTCATCGCAAGCCCCCGATCTGGCCGCTCAACCCCTTCGAGCGACGCAGTTTCAGCGTTCGTCCCCCAAATACCGTTTTGGGATCATCCAAAGCAATTGACTTAAACGCTCGGGCGAAAGTTCCCTGAAGCATGTTAGCCAAGTGCATGCCAACAGCGCCTAAGCTGCATCGCTGGGCGCCGCTCCAGGATCCTGGCCTCAGGAAATCTTGCCCCGTCCAGCCTGGCCGTCAGGCCGCGCTGACCCGCGCGCCGCCGCGCAGCGTGCCGAGCATGACCGCCATGGAGACCACGCTTGAACCGGCCAGGCTCACGGCGAACCACCAGATACTGGTCATGGGCGAGGCGTCGAAGACGAAGATCGCCAGGGCCAGCAAGCCGCTGACCAAGCTCGTGGCGATCGTAAAGCCCGTCGCCAGGCGCCGGCGCGCGAACAGGCCGATGATCATCGAGCCGACCTGGAAGATCGCGCCCGCCAGCATGGCCAGGGCCAGCGGCCCGCCCGCTCCCGCCGGCACCACGTTGTTGTGACCCAGCAGAATGTCGAACAGCGGCTTCTCGAACAGCATCACCCCGATCGCCACGACCAGAGCCCCGCTGACCGACACCCCCAGAGCCCCGCCGGCGAGCAGGAAGGAGGCGCGCTGGCGTCCGGCTACGATCTCCTTGCTCAGGCGCGACATGATGACCTCGCAGACATTGCGCGTCACCCCCAGCACCAGCCGCAGGGCCTTCATGATCGCGTCCAGCAGCACGAGCGGCGCGCCCACGCCGTAGCGGGCCGTGAACACCGCATAGGGCCCATTGAAGGTCGCCCACTCGCCGAAGGTGGCGACCAGGGAGGTCCAGAGCGTGGCCAGGTGCGCCTTCAGACGCGGCAGGGTGACCTTCTCGCGCATCGACAGCACGCCCTTGCGGGACATCAGGCGCACGGCCCAGGCCTGGGCCACCAGCGTCGTGACGCAGAGGATGGCCCCCACGGCCATGAAATCCTTGGTCACGTACAGCACGCCCAGAGCTGAGAAATTGAGCAGGCGCTTGACGATGCTGACCCGCTCATAGGCCAGCCCCTCGCCGACGGCGATCAGGACCATCTGGATTTCGAAGGACCACATCGTGTTGAGCACGATGAAGACCGTGTAGAGCACCAGCGCCATGTACAGGTGCAGGCTGTCGGAAACCAGCGCCGGCGCCAGGAAGGCCAGGGCCATGAGCAGGGTCTGGCTGATGTTGAACACCAGGGTCGACTCGGCCACGCGCCGGGTTTTGTTCGAATCCAGGGTCGTTTCCCGCAACGACAGGAAGCTGGCGCGGGCGATCGACTGGTTGAGGGGGGTCACATACAGACCGACCGCGATCATGGCGACCGTGGCGGAGTATTCCACCTTGCCCAGGGTGTGCGCCAGGGCCACCGTCTGGACCACGGTGAACAGCATGGCCAGCACCGCATTGATCATGTGAAGGCCAGCAAAGCCGAAGGCGTGCCGTCGCCCGAGTTGAGCCAGGTTCGACCAGGAAAGACTCACTGGAATTTTCACGCAGACATCCTTGGCTGCAACGCGCGCCGTACGCATAGCCGGGCGAACTTAGGGGTTCCCAACGGTTGGCGTTTCAGCTTAAGCCGAGCACCTGTCAGGACGCCTGGACCCTGTCAAGCAAATCGAAATCTGGCGCTGGGATACACGTGGAATGCAACGATTTCAAAGTTTGCTGACCGCAGTAGAGGCGACCCGCCACCTTCCCTTCTCCGCCCTCTGGGGCCACCTGATGCGCCGCGTGCGCAACAAGCTCGTGCCCAAGGCGCCCGGCCTTTACCGACGCCGCCTTCAGTCCCGCGCCGAGCGCCTGCCCCCCTTCGCCCCCCAGGACGCCTCCCGCCAGATCGCCGCCGTCACAGCCACCTTCTTCCGCGCCAAGCACGCCAAGAACGCCCAAAGCTGCCTGGAAGGCCGCTTCACCTTCCTCAACAAGACCATCGACTTTGGCGGCGTCGACAAGATCGACTGGCTGATCCAGGCCGAACCCGGCAACCACCAGGCCTGGCGCTCCAATCTCGGCTTCATGGGCTATCTGTGCAGCGCCGCCGAGCAGGACCCCCACGCCGCGCTCGCCCTGGCCGGCAAGATCGTCGACACCTTCCCAAAAGCCGCCGACTTCAGCGCCTCCAGCCAGTTCAACGAGGTCTGGCACCCCTACGGCGCCTCACAGCGCAGCCTCGCCCTCGCCACCTTCCTGACCCTGACCGCCGAAACCCTCGGCCACCACCCCACATGGGCCCGGGTCGAGCAATTCCTGCGCTTCAATATCGCCTTCGTGGCCGCCAATCTCGAAACCGAGCTTGGCCTCAACCACTATGAACGCAACCTCTCGGCCCTGGCCCTGTACGCCCTCGGCGCCCAGACCCCGCCCCGCGCCCTGCTGCGCCAGCTCAAGAAACGGGTCCTGCCGCTGATCCGCTCCGAGATCGGCGCCGACGGCGCCCAGCTCGAACGCTCGGCCATGTATCAGGCCCTGACCATCCAGAGCCTGAAAATCTTCCTCACGCTCGACATCTGGAGCCCCCAGGAACGCCGCGAGCTCGAAACCTTCGCCGCCCAGGCCCAGCACGCCCTCCAGGTCCTCACGCTCGGCGACGACGCGCCCGTCATGTTCAATGACGCCTGGATCGGCGAAACCCCCCTGACCAGCCAGATCATCCCCGCGCCCCCGCCCGGCTTCGCCGTCCTGCCCCAGGCCGGCTACGCGCGCCTGGCCCAGGATGAGACAGTCGTCGTCTTCGACGCCGGCCCCATCGGCGTCGACAGCAACCCCGGACACGGCCACGCCGACTTCCTCAGCTTCGAGGCCTCCATCGGCGCCCACCGCCTCGTGGTCGACCCCGGCACCTACAGCTACACCATGGAGACCCACGGACCCGACGCGATCCGCAACCAGATCCGCGCCTGGACCAGCCATAACGGCCCCGTCTATCTCGACGGCGCCCCCGTCGCCTATCAGGGCTCCTTCAAGGTCGGCCGCCGCGCCGCCGCCCGCCTGACCCACGCCGAAGACACTCCAGCAGGCCAGATCGCCCGCGGCGCCCTCAGCTTCGACCAGTTCTCCGTCACCCGCAGCCTGCGCCTGTCCCCCGGACAGCTCCAGGTCGAAGACCGCTGGCTCAGCGGCCAGGGGCCGCGCCGCATCCGATTCCTGATCCCCGACGCCTGGAGCCTCACCCGCCAGGACGACGACGTCCTTCTGGTCCAAGGCTTGCAGAAGGTCCGCATCCGTTTCTCGCAAGGGGTCACGATGCGCATTGGCCAAAGCCGCTGGAGCCGAGCCTACAACCAGTGGGAAGGCGCGCACGAAATCATCCTCGAACCCGCCCAGGACCGCGCCACCGTCACCTTCACTTGGGACGCCCCGTCCGCGCCCGCCCGCGCGCGCCTCCAGGAGGACGCCCCCCTCGCCACGAGCGCGATCGACTCCATCCTGGCTTTCCCTCGCCGCCAAAGCGTCGGCGGCGCCCTCTACAACACCCTCCTGTACGACGCCCTGGAAACGCTCGGCGCCCCCTCACAGGAGTACCGGCGGTTCGCCGGGCGTCAGCCGTCCGCCTCCCTCTTCCATTTCCACTGGCCCGACCGCGTGTTCGGCGGCGCCGCCAAGGTCGTCGACGCCATGGCCGCCGTCGGCGCGCGCCGGTTCCTCGACACCATGAAGGATTTTCGGGACCGCCAGCGGCCCGTCGTCTGGACCGCCCACAACGCCCAGCCCCACGACTTCCGAAAGCCCCAGCACAAGGCCCTCTACGACGAGATGGTCGCCCAGTTCGACACCCTCGTCTCAGCCTACATCTTCCTCAACCACTACTCGCGCGACCTCTTCCTGGCCGAGCACCCCCACGTCTCCCCCAGCGCCTGCGCGGTCATCCCCCACATGATCACCCCCATCGCCGGGCGCCTCACGGGCCAGCACGCCCCGCCAGAACTGCGCAGCCGCGCCGCCAATCCCAGCTTCCTTCTCTCGCCCGGCCACATCCGGCGCTACAAGAACCTCCAGGCCTGCATCGCCCTGTTCGACCGGATCAAGGCCCCCGGCCAGATCTTCGTCATCGCCGGCCCCGCCGCAGACCGCGCCTACGCCGACGAAATCCAGGCCCAGATCGCCGGCCGAAACGACATCCTCATGATCAGTCGCGAGCTGTCCGACACCGAAATTAACTGGTGCTACCAGAACGCCGACGCCGTCCTGTCCCTGCGCAGCCCAGAAGGAAACTCCGGCGTCATGTTCTCCGCCCTCTCAAACAGCGCCCGCGTCATCACACGACCAGGCCCCGTCACCACCGAAATCGCTCAGCAAGTCGGACCAGGATGGCTCATCGAAGTCTCCGATGACGACCAACAAATCGCCGCAGACATCGCAAACAAACCCACAAAACCACCACAACTCCAATGGTGCCACCCCACCATCATCGCCCAACAACACCTCAACTTCATGAACTCTTTGCTCCACAAATAGAGCAGAAATACAGGTAGCAGAGGCGCGAGATACGGCAAGGTCCACCAACGGCTCCCCTGGACCATGCGGCATGGAAACGCGCTCAGGGGACTGGAGCCCAACTTCCGATCATAGAAGCCTATACGGTGGCGGGCTCCGTTCCGGACGACCTATGGCTGCGCCAGAGATTCCAGGACGCGACAGCAAAGCCGCCATAGATCGCCAGAAAATATGAGACCGCCAGCGACAGCGGCGTATCGATCCCAAGGTGTCTAGCGAGCAGAACGTCCAGGGTCGTCGCGACGGTCAACAGCGGCAACCCGACCAGCAGGGCAAGGTCCGTCAAGACGTCTCGCTTTGGCGCCAGATAGACCGACAGATAGACACAAGCCATCAGCGCGCTGAGATCGTATTCCTTCAGGCGCGGATTGAGCACGATCGCCAAGGCCAAGCAGTAGAAGAGCTCCGAGGCGTTCATTGCTCTCCATGGCCGCCGTTCGCCACGCAGAAGCAACGCCACCGTCGCCAAGGCCAAGGCTCCGATCACCGCAAGGTGAGCCCCCACCCCGACAATGAGCGCTCCGGTTTTCTCATAGACCGGGCTGAAAAGCGTGAAACCAAGGTCGCCGCGCGAAAAGGTCTGAGCGATCAGCGACGCCTTGAAGCTGCGCCAGAGTTCGGGATCCGCGAACGCCTGAGCCGCCGTCGCCAACGCCACGCCCGCTATCACGGCCGCGAAGAGCGCTATACGCCGCGGGCGGAGAACCAGGAGTATGAGCGCATAGGCTAGGAAGTACGGCTTGATGACGGAGATGACGAATACGGCCGCCGCCAAGCCGAGGGCGGGGCCCCAGCGCTCAGCACGCTGGAAAGCGTGCAGCGAAAGCCCGATCACGAGCAGGTGGGCGAACAAGGTCAGGTTGCCGGTCAGCAGCGACAGCACGCCGGTGGCGCTGGTCAGAAAACCCGCGATCGCAACATCGGCCCGCCCGGCGACATCGGACAGGCGCCAGAGGCCGATCACGAGCATCGACAGGATCAAGAGGCTATAGGCGACCGTAAAATTGAAGGGCGCGAAGACGCGCAGAAACACGGGCGGATAGACGAACCGATAGCGCCCGAGGTTCGCCGTATAGGGGTTGCAGCCGTCATGGAAGCAGCTCATCGCCGCATCGTAGATCTGGTAGTCCCAGAATGGCTTCAACGCGAAGTTCTGGGACGCTACGCTCAAGACGCCGGTCACCAGCAGGACCGTGAAAATCGCCCATCGCGACCGAAGCATGGCTGCCAGATCCATCAGTGCCCCCTACCGTTCTCGCAAATCGCCGGTGTGAACGACCTAAAGTCGCAGCGTCTTGAATATCGACTCTGGAATAGCTCGAATGATGGTCATGACGAGCCACCAGCGACCCATGACATAGATTTCGTCCCGTCGCTTCAGAACCGCCTCATAGATCGCACGGCCCACCATCTCGGGCTCGGCGGTAAGGGGCTTGGGTAGGCTCAAGCCGGCCGTCATGCGCGTTCGTACGAAACCGGGCTTCACCGTGACGACATGGACGCCATGGGACGATAGACGATTTCGCAGACCGGACAGAAACGCCGTAAAGCCCGCCTTGGCCGAACCATAGACATAGTTCGAGCCGCGCCCACGATCACCCGCCACGGACGAAATCCCCACGATTGTTCCCCCGCCGCCGGCCTGAAGCCGATTGGCCAGGATCGAAAGCAATAGAGCGGGCCCTTCAAAATTGGTTCTCAGAACGACAGCCGCATGGACGGGATCCTTCTCGGCCTGACCCTGGTCCCCAAGCAGACCGATCGCGCAGACCACCACGCGGGGCGTCGTCGGGAGGCCCGTTACGAAGCCATCAAAGGTGTCGTTCGCGGTGATGTCGAGCCCGTGGACGGTGACCGCCGCACCCGTTCGCGCCGCAAGATCATCGGCTTCACGTCGCAGGGCGTCGATGTCCCGCCCCGCCAGCTGCAGCGCGTAGCCCTGGGCGGCGAAGACCTTGGCTGTGCTCCTCGCGATATCGGAGGACGCGCCGAGCAAGAGGACAGTCTTGTCGCTATTGGAAGTCATGGCGCCTTAAAGTCCGAGGCGGCTGGAAAGCCGGGATTGAATTCGGGAACGAGGATCGACCTCGCGGCGAAGATCACGAAACCGCGCGAGGCTGGGATATCCCGCCTCGAAGGTTGCGCGCGACTGCCGCGCGTCCTTGGCGAGATAGAGACGACCGCCAGCTTCGACGACGACCTTATCGATGTCGTCGAGGAAGGCCAGAAGACCTGGTCGCATCGGAAAATCCAGCGCTAGGGTGAAGCCTTCCATGGGGAACGACATCAGCCCCGTGGCGCTTGGGCCCAGCTTCTTAAGGACGGCGAGAAACGAGCCCTCACCTCGCCAGCCGATGCGCTCGAGAATGGCGCCCAAAGCGCTCTCTGCGGTCTGGGGCGGGAGGACGCATTGGTGCTGAACGAAACCATCGCGACCATAGATCCGGTTCCAGCCCCTGATTCCGTCCAGAGGGAAGAAGTAGGGACCTATCGGAGTCAACTGTTCCTCGGTCTTCGCAGCGCCCTTCGCGAAGTACAGGGCGTTGAACAGTCGAACGCTGAGTGGATTGAGGGCTAGATCGGGGAAATCGAAGGGCACGTTCAAACGCCCCGGACTCGGCAAGGGTAACGGCCGACGCGCCGCTGCGGCGTCCAGCTCATCACGGCGAGCATGTTCGCCGATATAGACCAGGGAGCGGCCAAGCTGCGCGCCGCGCGCCAGGCAGTCGATCCAAGCTACCGAGTAGGTCGCGCCTTCAGCCGCTTCGAGCGCCTGGATCGCCGTAGACAGGTCCGGCGCGACGACTGTCCGCTGACGAACCCAGCCGGTTTCAATGCGTCGCAATCTGAAGGTCGCGTCCAGGATAATTCCTGTCAGACCCATGCCGCCGACGGTGGCGGCGAACAGCGCCGAGTTTTCCTCACGGGAAACGCGTAGAATCTCCCCGTCCGGAGTCGCCAGGGTCATCGCGGTCACGTGGTCGCCAAAACCGCCGTCGCGATGATGATTCTTGCCGTGCACATCGGCCGCGATGGCGCCCCCGACGGAGACATAGCGCGTACCCGGCGTGACCATCGGGAAAAAGCCCCGCGGTCCAAAGACGTCAATAAGATCCGACAGCAGGACGCCAGCTTCGACGCTCACCAAGCCGGTCTCTGGGTCAAAGGCCCGGACCCGGTCGAGGGCGCCCATCTCGAAGGTGCTCTGCTCGCCAAGCGCGGCGTCGCCGTACGCCCGTCCGTTTCCCCGCGCGATGAAGCCCGCGCTGATCGCCGACGTCGCCGCGACCTCGGCTGCGCTGCGCGGCTGGAGGACCTGGCTCGCGGCCTTGGGGAACCGTCCCCAGCCGGAAAGAACCTGCGCGCTCATGGTCGGTCGTCGCTGGGAAACACCCAGGTCCGATCGAGGCGGTACTTGATGAAATTGCCCAAGGCCAGACCCACGGCGGCCCCGGCGAACTTGGCGGCTTCGGTGCGCCAAAGGGCGAAAGCGGAAAGCTCGACCGCCCAGAACAACGCCGTCGTGCCGACACTGAAGAGACCGTAGAGAACGACCTTGCGCAGCTCGTTCAGGTGATCAGTGTACGTATCGAGAAAGACGAATTTCTTGTCGAGGACGTACTTCACCGCAAAGCCGACGCCGGTCCCCAAGAGGATTGAAACGAAGATCGGCGTGATCGCGGGCAGGGCCTTGCCGGCCGCCCATTGGGTTCCGATGTTCGTCAAGCTCGAGAGGATGGCGAACGCGATGTAGCGGGTCGCCACAACGCGACGTGACAGGCGGGGGCGGGGCGGCGGGGCGGCTTCAGCAACCATCACTTGGCCAGTAGCAGCACAGCGCCGATCGCGGCGACAGTGATTAGGCTGATCCGATCCTTGATCGCGAATGTGATGGGGTCCTCGTCGACCACCCGGCGATGCGCCAACATGAGGATGCGACCTGTCCAGTACAGGAGGATGGGGCAGATTACCCAAAGCAGCTGCGGACGGGTGTACAGCATGCGCACCTGATCCGAGGACACGTAGAGCGCGAAGACGGTGACCGCGTTGAAGCTCGAGGCGGCTCCCAATGCCGCCACGATGTCGAGATCGACTTTGCGGTAGTTACGATTGGTGGCGTCCGGCAAGTTGTTGTCCAGCCGGCCGGCGAGCTCGATGTAGCGCTTCATCAGCGCCAGCGAGAGGAAGATGAAGATGGAGAAGGCGAGAAGCCACTCCGTCACAGGTACGGAAGTCGCCAACCCGCCGCCGATGACACGCAGCGTATAGAGCGTCGCCAGCGTCACGACATCGATCATCATCTTGCGCTTCAAGACGAAGGTATAGGCCGTCGTGAGGGCAAGGTACCCCAGCAGCGCGCAGCCAAACATCGGCGTGGTGAGGAACGCCAGAACAACCGAGGCGATAACGAGAACCGGCGCGGCGGCCATCGCGTTGACCAGGGAGATCACGCCCGCCGCGAGCGGTCGGTTTCGCTTGGTGAGATGCCTGCGGTCCGCATCGAGATCGGCGAGGTCATTGATCAGATAGATGCCGGACGCCGCCAGCGAAAAGGCGATAAACGCCATCAGCGCATGCAAGATCGATTGGGGGTCGAACTGGTGCGCCGTGATCAGAGGCACGAAGATCAGCGCGTTCTTCGACCATTGATGGACCCGCAACAACTTGAGCCAAGCGCGCAACCTATTGCCGCCGGTACGGATGATTTGGGCGCCGGGATCGATTTTCAGAAGCCGATCCCAAACAGCCGGCGCGGGGTCCACGGCCGTGCAGGCGCTGGCCTTCGCCCAAACGGCGAGATCCGCCGCGTCGTTGCCCACATAGTCAAAGCCGCCTTCGCCGAACTGCGCGACGAGCACTTCGGCCTTGTTGCGAGACGACAGATTGCGTGCGCCATCGGAAGCGAACCACCCATCGAACAGCCCCAGGTGCTCGGCGACCCGACCGACATAGCGCTGGTCGCTTGCGGAGGCGATGTAGACGGGGCGCCCAGCGGCCTTTGCGGTCCGTATAAGATCCAGAACCTGCTCATTGAAGGGCAGCTGGGTCACGTCGATCTCGGTGCGCGAAGCGATATAGTCCTTCAACGCGGCCTTGCCCCGCGTGACAGCCGCTATCAGGCCGAACGCGCCGCCAAGGTTATCGCCCAAATGGGCGAAGGCCGACTCCACCAGAAGATCGCCGCGCAGAAGGGTGCCGTCCAGATCGACCACGAGGGGAACGACGCCGGACTTTTGCGGTTGGCGTGAAACCGTGGCTGTCTCAGCCTGAGCCATATAACCCTCGGAGTTGAGCAACGATCAGAGAGCTTTCAAGGATCATACCGCAAAGCCGCATGACCCTTGGAGAGATCAGCTCTTGTTAATGCCCTGGAACAGGCGGTCGAGCGCCCGCTCGAGGAAAGTGGGCTTGTAGCTCGCCTTGTAGTTTCGAGGCGCGTTGGCCACGGCGGGCAGAGGGTCAAACGGCGTGAACGTCGTGGTCGGCTTGGCGTGGAATCCGTCGGGGCCCGCGCGCTGGATCAGCAGCGTGAGTTCGTTCACGTGCATGAGGAAATCAGGCGACAGCGGCTGGGGTTTACCGGCCTCGATGGCGCGGATCATCTCGGCGATCCCCAGAAGCTTGTCCTGGGCGTAGATCTCGCGTCGCCGGATGGCGCCCAGAATCTTGTGCTTGAGCGAGCTCTTTCCGGCGCGATCGGCTTCGACGGCGTGTGACTTCCACTGGCGCAGAAGCGGCAGCTTCTGGCCGCCGACCCCGAACAGGCGGGCCAACAGGGGCTGGGTGCGGATCGAGTAGAACTTCCGCGCATTCAGGCTGACGGTCGAAAAGCGCTCAAGAAAGACCGGCGACTGGAAATGGCGATAGCTGTCGGCCATCAGTTCGCCCTCCTCGCCGATGATCCGCAGGCGGTGATCGCGCGGAGCGACGATGCTGCAGGTGATGCGCGCGGCCATGCCGTTGGCGAAGTGCAGGCAGCCAACCGAATAGTCGGGCGTATCCGCCGGCGACAGCGGTGCGTCGGTCTTGTGCTCGATCAGTGCTTTCGAGAACGCGGTGACCGAGGTCACCGGGCCGAACATGGCGCAGATCCAGACGAGGTGATAGCCGACGTGCTCGAACGTGCAGCCCTGCTCGAACTCCTCGACATACGGCCAAGGCGCTCCGGTCGGGCTGCGAACATCTTCCGTCCGCATAAGGTGGACCGGATTGTCGTCGAGCTCGGCATAGACAAGCACGGGCTTGCCGACAACGCCGTCACGAACGGCCTTCCACATCGTCGATACGGCGTCGCTGAAAACGTTGCAGGGTGCGCTGGTGAAGACCAGACCCTTGGACTCGGCCAACGCGAACAGCTCGCGCGCATGCTCGACCTGAGTGGCGAGGGGCTTCTCGCTGTAGACGTGCTTCCCCGCCTCAAGCGCCTGCTTCGTCACGCCGTAGTGCGCGTCGATGTTCGTCAGGTTGACCACGATGTCGACGGCAGGGTCCGCCAGAAGTGTCTCGTAGTCGGGATAGACGTGGAACCCGTAGTGCTTTCCGACCGTCTCAGCGCGAGCGCGATTGATGTCGAAAACGCCGCAGACCTCCATCTCCTCATGCGCCCACTTGGTCCGCATATAGATGTCGAAGACAAAGCCGACGCCGACAAAAGCGATCTTCATGTCCAAATCCTCGCACGCCCCACACACACCGATGCAAGAGCTTTAGTTCTATTCAATATCAAATCTCGGCGACCACAGTCGCGGTCCAGTCGCCGACAGGCCACCGGGCAATAAGCCCCCTAGGCGGGAAGCTTGCCTTCAAGCAGCTTGGCGAGTTCCGCCCCCTGAGCCAGCCTCGCCTTGTCGCTGCAAAGCGCCACATAGCGCTGCAAGCGCGCCGGCTGCCCGGAACGGATCATCACGATCCCCTTGTCATTGTGGGCCAGGGCGGCGGCGACCAGCAGTTCAGCCAGCACTCCGCGGGAGGACAGGTCATCACCGACGCTGTCTGACAGCGCCTTGGCCCGACCCGGCTCTGCGGCCAACCAAGCCTCGATCACCTCCATCTTCCGAAGGGCCCCATGGGTGATCAGGACGCGTGGTCTCGCGGGCTTGAAGGGCGCGTCACCGACCGACCAACCGGTTTGTACGATATCCGCCAGGTCCGGCGCGCCTTCGATCAAGCGCTCGGCCTCAGCCCGAGGACTTCCGAACCCCGTGGCCCCGACAGCGCCTGCGGCGATCTGCGCCGCCACCCACGCGCGCAGGTCTTCGTTCACGTTCTCAAGCCGCAACTCATGAAGCAGCAGAGCGTCAACCCGGTCTGTGCGCAGTTCCTTGAGGCTCGACGCAAAGGACGCTGTGATCTTTTCGATCTCAAACTGGCCCCACTGGACGCTGGCCTTATAGACCGCGCCGCCCAGCTTCTTCCGCAGCGCCGGATTGCTTGAGAGCAGTTTTTTGGCGATGCCCCGCACCCGCGCCATCAGGCCAGGATTGGACGGGCGCGAGAGTCCGACCTTGGTGGTGACCGTCAGAGTGTCGCGCCGAGACTCGATAAACTCTCCCAGCACCCCTTCGGCGACGCCTAGGCCGTAGGACGGCGCCACGTCGAAATGGCGGAATCCCGCATCGTAGGCCGCATGCAGGATGCGAAGATTTTCGGCGCGGTAACCACCGCCGATCAGGATGGTCCCCCCGAAGCCGAGCTGGGAGGTCATGCGGCCAGGGGCCAGTTCAACAGTCTTCATCAGGCGCCCCCGACCAGGTGATCACAGAGCCGCAGGCTCATCGCCATTGCGGTATAGGTGGGGTTGCCGAAACCTGTCGACGGATAGACGGCCGCCCCGGCAACATAGAGGTTTTCAGACCCAAAGACTCGCAGATTGTAATCCACGACGCCATTTTCGGCGCAGTCGCTCATCCGCGCGCCGCCCATTTGGTGATAGTAGTCGAGGGCCGTGTCCAAGAACGCAGGATCGCGAGCGAGCAGGCGTTCGTCGATCGTCAAATCCGCGAGGCCCCGATCCGCCAGAACCCGACGGGTGGTCTCGGCGAACTCCGCCATCGTCGCGATCTCGCCGCCGTCCAGACGCCAATCGACTTCGACCTTGGGCAGTCCCAGGGCGTCCGTTTCTGAGCGAAGTCTGATCTGGCTCTTGGTCGTGGGCAGCTGCTCGACGGTCAGCACGTAGTCCACCCCGCCGTCGGTCGGATTAAAGGCGCGATTGGAATGAACGTAGCGGACCACCAGCGGCAGCAACACCTTCCAAAGGCCGAATATATAGACCGGCAACTGACTGATATTGGAAGGCATCTTACCGCTCATCACCGAGCGAATAAAAAGCTTCAGGTTATTCAGGTGTTCCTTGTAGTTCGATCTGAACTCAAATCGCCCCGCGCATCCGAGTAGTTTTTTCTCGAGCTGCGCAGATTCAGACAGCTTTATTTTG
>OFDN01001525.1_pt1 | contig 14875 bp, 11 predicted proteins | sample 1520971 | NCBI WGS metagenome assembly OFDN01 (sample SAMEA94257418, study PRJEB24077) | hot springs metagenome | biome: Aquatic biome; feature: Geographical feature; material: Water | place: India | collected 2012-06-12 | depth 5 m
GCTGCCGGTTCACACCGACGGCAGCGGGGCGACGCCGCACGCGCTGGTGCGCTGGCCGGGGACGCGGCGGTTCCCGAAGATCATGCTCACCGTCGGGACGCCGAAGCGCCTGTCCGCGCCTTCCGAGGCGCGCGGCCGGGCGCGCCGGGCTGCATTGGCGGAGGGGGTGTACGACGCGCTGGCCGGCACGGCCTTCGCCGCCTTCGACCTCGGCCGCAGCGTCTTCGACGCGCTGCTCGACGCCCGCCGCCGCTTCGGCCACGACACCCCGATCCTGGAGGACGCCGAGCGCCACCCCATGGGCTTCGGCCGGCTGGTGCTGGGCAGCGTGGCGCTCGGCCGCGCGCTCGCCCGCATCGCCGCCCGCGGCGAGGTGGTGGGGGTGCTGCTGCCCAACGCGAACGCGGCCGCTCTCACCATCTTCGGCCTGCACGCCTTCGGCCGGGTGCCGGCCATGCTGAACTACAGCATGGGGCCGGACACGCTGGTGTCGGCCTGCCGCACCGGACGCATCCGCACCATCGTGACCTCGCGCCGCTTCATCGCGCTGGGCCGCCTCGACCGCATCGCCGAGGTGCTGGGGGCCGAGGCGCGGCTGGTCTATCTGGAGGATCTGCGCAAGCGGGTCGGGCCGCTCGACAAGCTGTTCGGCCTCGTCGTGTCGCGGGTGCCGGGGCTGCTGCGCGGGCGCACGGCGAACGCGGACAGCCCCGCCGTGCTGCTCTTCACCTCGGGCTCGGAGGGGGCGCCGAAGGGCGTGGTGCTGAGCCACGCCAACATCCTCGCCAACGTCGGGCAGGTCGGATCGGTGGTCGAGCTGGTGCCGCAGGACCGCGCCGTCGATCCGCTGCCGCTGTTCCACAGCTTCGGCCTGACCGCTGGGATGCTGTTCCCGTTGCTGCACGGGGTGCCGGTCTGCCTCTACCCCAGCCCGCTGCATTACCGGGCGGTCGCCGAGCTGGTGGCCGACGACAAGGCGACGCTGCTGTTCGCCACCGACACCTTCCTGGCCGGCTACGGCCGCGCCGCGTCGGACGGGCAGCTCTCCAGCGTGCGCTACGCCGTGGTGGGGGCGGAGCCGGTGCGCGACGGCACCCGCCGCCTCTACCGCGAGCGGTTCGGGGTCGAGATCCTGGAAGGCTACGGGGCAACGGAGACGGCGCCGGTGCTGGCGGTCAACACGCCGACCCACAGCCGGCCCGGCACCGTCGGCCGCTTCCTGCCCGGCATCACCCACCGGCTGGAGACGGTGGACGGCATCGCCGACGGCGGCCGGCTGGCGGTATCCGGCCCCAACGTGATGAGCGGCTACCATCTGCCGGAGGAGCCCGGCGTGCTGCGCCCGCCGTCCGGCGGCTGGCACGAGACCGGCGACATCGTCGCCGTGGATGGCGATGGCTATGCGCGCATCGTCGGCCGCTTCAAGCGCTTCGCCAAGATCGCCGGCGAGATGGTCTCGCTGGCCGCGGTGGAGGCGCTGGCGGGCCAGCTCTGGCCGGACGAGTCGCATGTGGCGCTGGGCCTGCCCGACACCCGCAAGGGCGACCGCATCGTGCTGCTGACCACCCGCGCCGGGGCCGGGCGCGACGAACTCGCCGCCTTCGCCCGCGAGCGCGGCTCGCCCGAGCTCATGGTGCCGAAGACGGTGCTGTGGGTGGACAGCATCCCGACGCTGGGCTCCGGCAAGGCGGATTACCCGGCGGTGCGGCGGATGGCCGAGAACGCGCTCGGCGACGGGGCGGAGCGGCGGACGGGGACGTGAGGCGGCAGGCCCCGGTCACTCCCCGCCATTGCCGAAGGGCTTGGGGCGCAGCTTGGTCTGGTGGCCGGGGCAGCCGGGGGTGCCGTCGGGGTTGATGCCGCGGAAATAGCCCTTCTGCCAGCGCTCCCGGGCGGCGCTGGAGCCGGGGTCCGCGAGATCCTTGTTGAACTGGCCGCGGGACGACGCCCAGGCGCGGTAATGGGCGGCCAGCTCCGGATCGCTGTCGAGCTCGCGGAACTCCGGCTCCATGGCCTCCATCTGGCCGCGCTGGATGGGGAAGAGCAGGGCGATGGGCTCGTCCTCCTCCCACGTCACGTCCATGCCGGCGGTGGTGAAGGTCCAGTTCATGGTGAAGGGGTAGGGCGACCAGTCCGTCTCGACGATGCCGGACAGCGGCGCCACCCCGTCCTTGGGGTCGTTCAGCGGGCCGGTGACGAACAGGTTGATGCCGGGATCGGTGCGGAACAGCGCGCCGACGTGGAAGGTCAGGATGCCGTGGCCGAAATGGCTGGCCGGGGCCAGATGGGTGTCCGCCCCCTCCGCCTCCATGGTGATGGCGCCGAGATCGGCGCCGCCGTCCCACCGTGCCCGCACCCGGCAGGGGCTCAGCACCTCCCATCCGAACTGGTTGGCGATGTGCAGCGGCAGGCAGCGGTAGGCGAACTGGTCCGGCAGCGCGTCGATCCAGTCGCGGGTCGTGCGCGCCGGCCGGATGCGCGGTGTGCGGCCCGAGAGCGGGTAGGCGATCAGCGACATGCCGGGGCTTCCTTGGTGGGCGTTGGGCAAGGGGCGGGGATCGGTGCAGTATTGCATCGATTTCCCGACTTATCGTGGGGTTGTGTGGATTTGACGCTCCACAAGACCGGGAAGGATGCGATAATCGACGGCGAAGATCGATGGGTGAAGGGGTGCGGCCATGCCCAGTGTGGTCGAGGTCGTGATCCAGATGGCGCGGAAGCTGCAGGGCGACGTGGCGGCGCTGGGCCGGCTGCGTGGTGCTGGAAAGCCGAAAACCTTTCCCCAATTCCGCGAAATCCGCAACAAGCATCACGAGATTTCCGGGCTGATCTTCTCGATCCAGGAACGCCTTGACGGCGCGAAAAAGCATTTGCCCCCCAACTTCGCCCAGTGGGTGCTGCGGCAAAAGCTGACCTCGCTGGCGATCTTCACCGACATCAGCCACCAGTTCATCGGCGACCCGCCGCTCGCGTTGACCTCGTCGCTCGGCGCCTTCGATCTTCTGGTGTCCGAGCGGCAGTCGTTCCAGGAGGCCTTGCAATACTTCGACACGCTGCTGTTCGAGGCCGGCATCGACGACAAGATGGCCGACGAACTCGACGCAACCCGCTGCAAGATCGAGGAAATCCTCCAAATGATCGAAAAGCTGCTGACCACCAGCCCAAAGATACTGGAGGAGTTCTGAACATCCGGGGGTGCGCTGCGGGGCTGTGATTGTCCCTTTCCGCGGGTGGTGCCGTCGTCTAATGTGACGGACAGGCACGGCGTGGTGCGGCCTCACGGGGGGCCGTCGGTTCCGTTGCCGGTGGAACCATGTTCTGGCGCGACCCCCTCGACGCGACCCCCCCGCCGGCGGCCTCGGAACGGGCCGACACCCGGCTCGCTTGGGTTGTGTTCTTGGTCGCTCTGTCGCTGACGGGGCTGGTGTGGTTGAACGCATCACGCGAAATGCGCGCGGCGGCGGAGGAACGGTTTGCCCGAAGGGTGTCGGAGATCCATGACCAGATCAGCGACCGGCTGTCGATCTACGCCCATCTCCTGAATTCGGCCAGCGGCTTGTTGCGCGCCGTTCCCGCGGCGGGGCGGGACGCCTGGACCAGCTTCGTCGGCGATCTCGATCTGGAGGCGCGGTTCCCCGGGGTGCCGGCGGTGGCCTTCGCCGCGGCGGTCACGGATCGCGACACCGACCGGCTGGTGGCGGAGGCGCGGGCGGACGGCATCGACGGCTTCCGCATCTGGCCGGCCCAGGGCGAGGGCGGGCTGCGCGTGATCAACCTCTACGCCGCCCCGGTCAACGGCATGAACCTGCGGGCGCTGGGCTTCGACCTGATGTCGGAACCCATCCGCCGGCGCGCGGTCGAGGCGGCGCGGGACGGCGGGACCACCAGCGTCACCGGAACGATCACGCTGAAGATCGATGAGACCAGCCGGCCGCAGCCCGCCTTCATCATGTTCGCCCCGGTCTACCGGTTCAACGCGACGCCGCGCACGGTCGATGAGCGGCGCGGCGCCTTCCAGGGGGTGGTGCTCAGCCCGATCCGGCTGGAGCCGATGTTCGCCACGGTGCTGGCGCTCGGTCCCGGCGACATGGCGGTCGCCGTCCACGACAACACGCCGGCCCCGGTGTTCCGCAGCCACCCCGAGCGCCTGGACGCGCCGATGCTGACCGCCACGCGCGAACTGAGGGTCGGCGGCCGCGTGTGGACCGTGCGCTTCGAATCGCGCCCGCCCTTCGAGACGTCGCTCCAAGGCGGCTGGCCGATGGTGCTGCTGGCGGTCGGTGTCGCCATCAGCGTGCTGCTGTTCCTCATCGTCTGGGGGCTGGTGACCAACCGCAGCCGGGCCATGGCGCTGGCGCGGCGGATGACATCGTCGCTGCGGCGGCGCGAGACGGAGCTGAACCAGCTCTTCTCGCAATCGCCGCTGGGCATCGCGCTGATCGGCACCGATGGGCGGATCGTCGATTGCAACGACGCGGTGGTGCGCATGCTGGGCCTGCCGCGCCCCCAGCTCATCGGCTACCATCTGGGGGCCGGGCTTGGCGACGGCGCCGTCTCCACGGCCATCGACGACGCGCTGGGCGGGGAGCCGCGCAGCCTGGAGACCGGCAACCTGCTGCTGCGCGACGGGCGGCGCGGTCCGTTCAACCTGCATGTCCAGCCGGTCTACGACGGTGCCGACTTCCTGTTCGTGCTGTGCTTCCTGGAGGACATCGGGGAGCGCAAGCGGGCCGAGCAGCATGTGCATTTTCTCGCCCACTACGACGCGTTGACCGGGCTGCCGAACCGGGTGCTGCTGTACGAGCGGCTGAAACAGGAGCTGGCGCGGGCACGGCGGGAGCGGACCCGGGTGGCGGCGCTGTTCATCGACCTCGACCGCTTCAAGGTCATCAACGACAGCCTCGGCCATTCCTTCGGCGACGAGTTCCTGCGCTCGATCGCGCAACGGCTGCGCCTTGCGCTGCCCGACGGCGATCTGGTCGGGCGGCTGGGTGGCGACGAGTTCCTGGTCGTCTCGGCCAGCTGCTCCAGCCCCGCGGACGCCGGCGAGCTGGCGGAGACGCTGCGGCGCGAGCTGGGCCGCCCGGTCATGCTGAACGGCCAGCCCTGCGTGCTGTCGCCGTCGATCGGCATCGCCCTGTTCCCCGACGACGCGCAGGACGCGGAGGGGCTGATCCGCGGCGCCGACATCGCCATGTACAGCGCCAAGGACGCCGGGCGCGACACCCACCGTTTCGTGACGGCGGAGATGGGCACCCGCTCGCGCGAGCGGCTCGACGTCGAGGCGAACCTCCGCCACGCGCTGGACTCGGGCCAGCTCTTCCTCGCCTACCAGCCGCAGGTGCGCATCGCCGACGGCACACTCGCCGGGCTGGAGGCGCTGATCCGCTGGCACCATCCCGAGAACGGGGCGATGCTCCCCGGCCGCTTCCTGCGGGTGGCGGAGGAGTCCGGGCTGATCCTGCCGATCGGCGACTGGGTCGTGAACGAGGTGTGCCGCCAGATCCGGGAGTGGCAGGGCCGGATCGGCCTGACCGTGCCGGTCGCGGTCAACATCTCGGGCGTGCAGTTCCGTGACGACCAGCTCCCCACCCGGATCCTGGCGGCGCTCGACGCGCACGGCCTGAAGGGGCCGGAGCTGGAGATCGAGGTGACCGAGAGCGTGCTGATCCAGAACCTCGATTCCACCGCCGCCACACTGCGCGCGTTGAAGCAGCGTGGGGTGCTGGTGGCGCTGGACGACTTCGGCACCGGCTATTCGTCGCTGAGCTACCTGCACCGCTTCCCCATCGACACGCTGAAGATCGACCGCTCCTTCATCATGAATCTGGAGGCCGATCCGATGGCGCGGTCGATCCCGCGCGCCGTCATCGGGCTCGGCACGGCGCTCGGCCTGTCGGTGGTGGCGGAGGGGGTGGAGACGCCGGGGCAGCTCGCCGTCCTGGCCGAGCTGAAATGCGATCTCGCCCAGGGCTACCTGTTCGGCCGTCCCCTGCCGGCGGCGGAGACCGAGCCGCTGCTGGCCGCCGCCGTCCTGCGACCGGCCGAACGTCAGACCTTGCCGCCGGTCGGTGCTGCCTGATCGGACGATGGTGCGGAGCGCTTGGCGCCCCATGTCGCTCGGCATCGTCACCGCAACAGGGAGGACACCATCATGCCGATGCGACGGTCGGAAGCGGAATGGACGGGCACGCTGCGCGAGGGCGGCGGCCGCATGAAGCTGGGCAGCGGCGCCTACGAGGGCGCCTATTCCTTCCCCTCGCGCTTCGAGAACGGGCAGGGCACCAACCCGGAGGAGCTGATCGCCGCCGCCCACGCCGGCTGCTTCTCGATGGCGCTGTCGGCGGCGCTGAGCAAGGCCGGCTTCACGCCCGAGCGCATCCACACCACCGCCAGCGTCCATCTGGAGCCCGACGGCGGCGGCTTCGCCATCACCCGCATCGAGCTGGTGACCGAAGCCTCCGTCCCCGGCATCGACGAGGCCGGCTTCCAGCAGCAGGCGGAGGGTGCCAAGGCCAACTGCCCCGTCTCCAAGGCGTTGGCCGGCACCAAAATCAGCCTGCAGGCGACGCTGCGGGGCTGACGGGGTCCGCTACTCCGGGAACACCACGTGCCCCTCGCGCGCCGCCACGCCGGCGGGCTTGGCGTTGTGGCCGATCTCGCCCTCCTCCAGGTCGGGATACTCCTCGATGTAGCGGCGGCGGGGACGCTGGGTGGAGCCACGGGACTCGCCGTTGCGGCTGTCGCCGCGTCCAAAAGCCAGCCAGGCGGCGGCCCCGAGCCCGGCGAGAAGGGCGGTGGTGGTCCAGGGGTGCATCTGCGCCTCGGTGTAGAGGCTGGTGCGGCGGACATAGTCGTGATGGCCCAGGCTCTCCTGCCCGTCGCGGGAGGGGGCGTGCAGGCTGTCGTCGAAGCCGCGGCGGCGGTGCCGGTCGGTCTGCATCCGCCGCATGCTGCGTTCCATCAGGCGGTCGGTCATGCGCGGCGCCCAGGTCTCGGACATGGAGATTAGCTTGCCGCCGCCGCCGACGAACAGGTCGCGCACCGGGTGCTCGGCCGCGTGCAGGATCGCGCGGGCGACCAGCTCCGGGTCGTAGACCGGCGGCGGCAGGTTGGCGGCCCCCTCCGGCATCAGGTTCTTCGCGTGCTCCTCGAACATGGTGTCGATGGAGCCCGGCTTGATCAGGGTGACGGAGACGGGGACGTCGTCCATCTCCAGCTCCATCCGCAGCGCGTTGGTGAAGCCCTTGACCGCGTGCTTGGTGGCGGAATAGGCGCCCTGGATCGGCACGGCGCGGTCGGACAGCACGCTGCCCAGATTGACGATGGCCCCGCCACGCCGGCGCAGATGCCTGGCCGCGACCAGCGAGCCGTTGACGACGCCCCAGTAGTTGGTCTCGAACAGGCGGCGGTGGTCCTCCATCGGGGTGTCCTCCAGCCGGCCATAGACGGAGACGCCGGCGTTGTTCACCCACGTGTCGAGATGGCCCCAGCTTCGGATGGCGGCGTTGGCGATCTGCTCGACCGCCTCGGCGTCGGCGACGTCGGCCACCACATGGACGACGTCGCCGCCCTGCTCGCGGATGTCGAGCGCGACGCGCTCCAGCGCCTCGCGGTCGCGGGCGGCCAGCACCAGCTTCGCCCCGCGGCGGGCGGCGCGGTGCGCGGTGGTGAGGCCGATGCCGCTGGTGGCCCCGGTGATGACGATGACCTGGTCCTCGACGGGTTTCAGACTGACGCTCATGGGATCGCCTCCGGTGTCTCTCTGTTGTCGGTCACAGGCCACCCAACAGCGACAGGGGGCCGGCCGTGCCCCGGTCAAACGGAGGAGACGACGATGCGTGTGGAAACCCACCGGTTCGACGACGACGGGCGGATCCCCAACAACCCCGACCGCCCGCTGATCCTGTACCGCGGCGCCCTGCCGGCCGGCGGCGACCTCGCCGCCGCCTTCGAGGAGCGCTTCGCCCGCAACGGCTGGACCAACGGCTGGCGCGACGGCATCTTCCGGTACCATCACTATCACGCGACCACGCACGAGGTGCTGGGCATCGCCCGCGGCCGCGTCACGGTGCGTTTCGGTGGCGACGGCGGCGAGGCGGTGACGGTCGAGGCCGGCGACGCGGTGGTCATCCCAGCCGGCGTCGGCCACCGCAACGAGGGGGCCACCCCCGACCTGCTGGTGGTCGGCGCCTATCCCGGCGGCCGGACCCCGGACATGAACACCGGCGAGGCCACCGAGCGCGCCCGCGCCCTGGACGCGATCCCGCGCGTGCCGGTGCCCGACCGCGATCCGGTCGAGGGTGCCGGCGGGGCGATCGCGCGCCTTTGGGGTGCCGCCGGCTGACGGCGGGAACCGGCGGGTTCGGCCGGGGTTCCCTTCCGGCACGCCGACACCGGCACGACATTGCGGAGTTCCGACCTCATGGACATCTACCAGCGCATTCAAAAGGACCACGAGACCCTGCGCGCCCTCATGGACAAGGCGGAGAAGGGCAAGGGCGACCAGCGCGCCGTCTACGACGAGCTGCAGCGCGAGCTGTGGGCCCACGCCAAGGTCGAGGAGACCGTCTTCTACGCCGCGCTGTCCGGCTCCAAGGAGGCGCGCAGCGAGGCGAAGGAAGGGGTGAACGAGCACCACCTGATCAACACTCTGGCCGACGAGCTGAACACGCTGGAGCCGGGCGGCGAGAACTGGAAGGCCAAGATCCAGGTGCTGGGAGAGCTGCTGCGCCACCACCTGGACGAGGAGGAGGAGGAGCTGTTCGAGGAGGCCAAGGAGGTGTTGGACGACAAGCGCGCCAAGGCGCTCGGCGCCACCTTCGACGAGCGCAAGGCGCACGCCCTGGCGGCCCTCGCCCCGCTGGAGGCGCACTGACATCAGCCGCCCGTCCCCGGCCGTTGCACGGCGGCACCGGGGACGGGCGGCCGGCAACCCGCGCGCGGCGCAGCATACTGCCGCAATTGGTCACTTGCCCCAGCCAACGTTTGTATACGTATCTTCGCCGGGCGGGGTAATCCGTCTGAAGAAAAGGGGCGAAGAGATGGGTGCGGTTCTGGCGCGCGCGAGCATCAGTGTGAAAATCTACACGATCGTGGCCATCCTGGCGGTGGTCGCCGTGTCGGTCGGCGTGATCGGTCTTGTCGGTATGGAGACCTATGACCGGAAGGTGGACGAGATCCAGAACCGGTCCGAACGTGCGTTGCTGGGCGAGCAGGTGAACGGGCTCATCTTCAAGGTTGTCATGGACACCCGCGGCCTCTACGCCGCTCGCACGCCGAAGGACCTCGACCTCTTCGCCAGCAGCATGCGCGAGTCCACCGCGCAGATCGGCCGGCGGATGGACAGCTGGTTCGCGCTGCTGCCCGAGGCCAGCCGGGCCGAGTTCCGGCCGATCGCCGCCGAAGCGCGCGAGTTTATCCGCCAGCGCGACGAGGTTGCGCGGCTGGGGGCGGCGGGCAAGGTGGATGAGGCGCGCGCGCTCGCCGACACCCCGGAATCACGGGCGAACCGCACCAATCTCGGCAAGGCGATCGAGGAGCTGATACAGCAGAACATGGATGGCATCCGCAGCGCCAACGATGATTTGGAGGCGTACAACCGCTTCATCACCACGCTGATGCTGGCGGTGGGGCTGGGCGGTCTGGTCGGTGGTGTGCTGATCAGCGTGACGGTGGCCCGCACCGGCATCGCGCGGCCCATCGCGCGCATCACGGGCACCATGGCGCGGCTGGCGACCGGCGACACGGCCGCCGCCATCCCCGATACCGACCGCGGCGACGAGATCGGCGGCATGGCGAAGGCGGTGGAGGTGTTCAAGCGCAACGCCATCGAGCGCGAGCGTCTGGAGGCCGAACAGGCGCTTGAGCAGGAGGCTCGGCAGCGCCGCACGGCGGAGGTCGAGCGCCTCGTCCGCGGCTTCGACGAGGGCGTCTCCGACATCCTGCGCACCGTGTCGTCGGCCGCGACCGAGCTGGAGGCGACCGCCGGGAGCATGCGCCACACCGCCGAGCAGACCAAGGGACAGTCGGCCGACACCGCGGCGGCGGCCGAGCAGGCATCGATGAACGTGCAGACGGTGGCCTCCGCGACCGAGGAGCTGACCGCCTCCATCGGCGAGATCGGCGGACAGGTGACGCGCTCCACCAGCATCGCCGGGCAGGCGGTGGCCGAGGCGGAGCAGACCAACCAGCGCGTCCAGGGGCTGGTGGAACAGGCGCAGCGCATCGGCGACGTGGTGCAGCTCATCACCGACATCGCCAGCCAGACCAACCTCCTCGCCCTCAACGCCACGATCGAGGCGGCGCGCGCGGGGGAGGCCGGCAAGGGCTTCGCGGTGGTCGCCAGCGAGGTCAAGAACCTGGCTGCCCAGACGGCGAAGGCGACGGAGGAGATCGCCGGCCAGATCGCGTCGATGCAGGCGGCCACCAGCGGCGCCGCCGCGGCGATCAACGGCATCGGCGGCACCATCGGCACGATCAGCGAGATCGCCACCACCATCGCCTCCGCCATCGAGGAGCAGGGGGCCGCGACCGGCGAGATCGCCCGCAACGTTCAGGAGGCGGCGCGCGGCACCCGGCTGGTCAGCGCCAACATCGTGTCGGTGAGCGAGGGAGCGACCCAGACCGGCAGCGCCGCCACCCAGGTGCTGGGTGCGGCCGGCGAGCTGTCGCGCCAGTCCGAGCTGCTGAAGGGCGAGGTCGAGCGCTTCCTTGCCGGCATCCGCGCGGCCTGAGCCGCATCAGGGCGGCGGCGGCATCGCCTCCTGGGCCGCCCGCAGAGCTTCGGCGGTGGCGGCGTCGGCCGGAAAGAAGGCCTCGATCGCAAGCTCCGACAGGGTGACGTCGACGGCCGTACCGAACACCGTCGTCGTGCTGAGGAGGGCGAGCTCCCCGGCCTCGGTGCGCAGACGCAGCGGCACCACCACGCCCGCGTGTTCCCCGCCTTCGGCCGCCGCGCCGCCGCCGTCCTCCGGCACCGGATAACCCGCCAGCTCTCCCCGAAGCTCCACCAGCACCGGGTCGCCGCTGGCGTCGATCTGGCGGGCCAGACGCAGCAGCACATGCGCCCGCCACTGCGCCAGGTTGACGATGCGCGGGGCCAGCCCCGCCGGGTGCAGGCTCAGCCGCAGCACATTCACCGGCGGGCGCAGCAACACGGCGTCGACGCCGGCCAGCAGCGGGGCCACGGCCCGGTTGGCGGCCACCAGCGTCCAATGCCGGTCCACGGCCAGCGCCGGAAACGGCTCGTGCCCGGTCAGCACCAGCTCCACCGCCCGTCTCGCCGCCTGGAGTGCGGGGTCGTCCAGCCGGTGTTCGGTGTAGACCGGGGCGTAGCCGGCGGCCAGCAGCAGCGCGTTGCGGTCGCGCAGCGGGACGTCCAGCCGCTCGGCCAGATGGATCAGCATGGACCGGCTGGGCTGCGCCCGCCCGGTCTCCACGAAGCTGACATGGCGGGTGGAGATGTCGGCCTCGCAGGCAAGGTCGAGCTGGCTCAACCCGCGCCGCCGGCGCCAGTCGCGCAGCAGCGCGCCGACGGGGCGGGTGGCGGTGTGCGGCATGATGATCGGTCCTCCCCTCCAGGCGGTCGCAGCCTATCACCCCCGCGCGAAGGCCAGCAGCTCGCGGTTCAGCCGGTCCATGTGGGTGAGGAACAGGCCGTGCGGCGCGCCCTCAAAGATGGACAGGCGGGCGTCCGGCATCAGCGCCGCGGTGCGGTGCGCCAGCGCCACCGGGCTGGTGACGTCCTGGTCGCCGTGGACGATCAGGGTGGGCAGCGCGATCGACCGCAGCTCCTGCCGGAAGTCGGCGGCGGCGATGGCGCGGTGGCAGTCCAGCAGCGTGCGCAGCGACGCCTGCAGAGCCATCCCCTTCACCCACTCCATCATCGACGGCGAGGTGTCCGGCGTGACGAAGGGGCGGATGTTGTCCTCCAGCCATGTCGGGAAGTCGCGGGCGAGCTGTTCGGTCTGGAACTGCTCGAAGTAGGCGGGCAGCACGCCGTCGGGATTGTCGTCGCTGCGGGCCAGCATGGGCGTGATGGTGCCGATCATCACCACCCGCGCCACCCGCGCCGTTCCGTGGCGGGTGAGGTAGCGCACGATCTCCCCCGGCCCCATGGAATGGCCGACCAGCGTGGCGTTCCGCAGGTCCAGCGCCTCAAGAACCGCGGCGAGGTCGTCGGCCAGCCGGTCGAAGCCGCAGCCGCCGTCGGCCGGCCGCAGTGCCGTGTCGGAGGAGCGGCCATGGCCGCGGCGGTCGTAGGCGACGCAGCGCAGCCCCGCCTCCGTCAGCGCCAGCATCTGGTAGGCCCAACTGTCGGAGGGCAGCGACCAGCTCGATACGAAGACGATGGGATCTCCAGACCCCCAGTCGCGGAAGAACAGGCTGGCCCCGTCGTCGGTGCGGATGAAGCCCGGTTCGGTGATGCGGTCCATGCGCGGTGTCCCTTCCCCTGTCGGCTGACCCTGTTTGCCGGCGGGGACACCATCGCGCCCGGGGCGGCACGGAATCGATTACCTCGCGGGTAAGGGCAGGGCGTTTTCTACCGCCAGCGCGGCATCTGCCCGCGCCGCAGCGCCTGCACCGCCTGGTCCAGCGTCTGCAGGAACTGCGAGCGGTCGCGCTGGCTGAGCGGCGGCGGCCCGCCGGACGCGATCCCCATGTCGCGCAGGTCGGCCATCAGCGCGCGGCCGGCCAGCGCGGAGCCGATGCTGTCGGCGGTGAAGGGCTTGCCCGTCGCCCCGATCACGACGGCGCCCTTCTTCACGCAGCGGTCGGCCAGCGGGATGTCGGCGGTGACGACGATCGAGCCGGCCTCGGCCCGCTCCGCGATCCAGTCGTCGGCGGCGTCGAAGCCGGACCCGACCACCACCAGCTCCGCCCGGCATTCGGTGGGCAGGCGCAGCGGCGCGTTGGACACCAGCCAGACCTTCAGGCCGTAGCGGGCGGCGACCTTGTAGGCCTCCGCCTTCACGGGGCAGGCGTCGGCGTCGATGTAGAGCGGGATGTCGGGCGTCGTCATGGCGCGGAGTGTGCCCGCGGGGGCGGCACCCGGTCAACGGTCGCCGGGGAAAGGGTGCGCTGCGGCAAAGTCCTTGACCCGCCGGGCTTTCACGGTCATATCAGGGGAGACCGTCGCGGCGTCCGACAGCGGATGCGGCGACGGTGTCGTGTCGTGATCGCGCGAAACGGCGCCTGCGGCCCCAAGGGGGCCCGGCGACGCTGCATTTCGAGACGCTTTCCCTCCACTAGGCCCTTCCCGGCGCGCGCGGAACAGGGCATGCGCACCGGGCCGCCAGGGCCGCACCGCGGATCGCGGGCGGGGCGGGGTGCGCGTGATCAAGGACAGCATGACCGCCTTCTCCGACCTCGCCCTCCGCCCCGAAATCCAGGCCGCCATCGCCGCCCAGGGCTATGTGACCCCCACGCCGATCCAGGCGAGCGCCATCCCGCCGGCCCTTGAGGGCCGCGACCTGCTGGGCATTGCCCAGACCGGCACCGGCAAGACCGCCGCCTTCACCCTGCCCATCCTGCAGCGGCTTTCCGAGGGTGGCGCCAAGGCGGGGCCGGGCAGCATCCGCGCGCTGATCCTGACCCCCACCCGCGAACTGGCCATCCAGATCGGCGAGAGCATCGCCAATTACGGCGCCGGGCTCGGGCTGCGGCACGCGGTGATCTTCGGCGGCGTCGGCCAGAACCCGCAGGTGGAGGCACTCCGCCGCGGGCTCGACGTCCTCGTCGCCACGCCGGGGCGGCTGCTCGACCTGATGAACCAGGGCCACGTCAGGCTGGACGGCCTGTCGGTCTTCGTCCTGGACGAGGCCGACCGCATGCTCGACATGGGCTTCATCCACGACGTGCGGAAGGTGGTCGCCAAGCTGCCGGCAAAGCGCCAGACCATGTTCTTCTCCGCCACCATGCCGGACGAGATCACCAAGCTCGCCAACCGCCTGCTGACCGAGCCCGTGCGGGTCGAGGTGGCGCGCGTGGCGACCACGGCGGAGCGCATCGACCAGCGCGTCATGCACGTGCTGGCCGCCGAGAAGCGCCAGATCCTCGTGGATCTGCTGGCCGCCGACCCGGCGATGGACCGCGTGATGGTGTTCACCCGCACCAAGCACGGCGCCAACAAGGTGGCCGAGCACCTGATGAAGGCCGGCATGGGCGCCGCCGCCATCCACGGCAACAAGTCGCAGAACGCCCGGCAGGCGGCGCTGGAATCCTTCAAGAACGGCACGATCCGGGTGCTGGTGGCGACCGACATCGCGGCGCGCGGCATCGACATCGACAACGTCTCGCACGTCGTCAACTACGAGCTGCCGAACATCCCCGAGAGCTACGTGCACCGCATCGGCCGCACCGCGCGGGCCGGCGCGTCGGGCGTCGCCATCGCCTTGTGCGACGAGGCGGAGGAGCGTGCCTATCTCCGCGACATCGAGAAGCTGACCCGCCGTCCGCTGACCGTCGTCACCGAGCGGCCGCCGCGCGCCGCCATCGTTCCAGTCGAGCTGCCCAAGGCCCGCCCGCAGCAGCAGCCCGCCTCGTCGCGGGGCCGCGGGCCCAAGCCGGAGCAGCGCCGCGACCAGCCGCGCCGCGGTCTCGGCGATCTGGGCGAGTGTGCGGGTATGGGCGAGGACGATGACGAACTCATCGCCGCCCAACCGCCCCACGAATCCGGTGGCGCCGTCCACATGGTCGAGCGCGGCGAGCAGGAGGTGGAGGCAGCGCGCGTGCTGCAGCCCATCTACGAGGCGCTGGAGGCATGGGAGAAGCTCATCCACATCTACCGCCTGCTGCTGCAGACGGCGGGGGATGACGAGCGTCGCCTGGAGCTGTATGCGGAGATCGCCAACATCTATGAGGGCTGCCTTGA
>OFDN01001529.1_pt1 | contig 14841 bp, 23 predicted proteins | sample 1520971 | NCBI WGS metagenome assembly OFDN01 (sample SAMEA94257418, study PRJEB24077) | hot springs metagenome | biome: Aquatic biome; feature: Geographical feature; material: Water | place: India | collected 2012-06-12 | depth 5 m
CCATCCGCTACGGCTCGGGCCGCTATCCGGGGCTGGAGGTGGCGCGGCTGATGAGCGAGGCGGTGCTGCCGGTGGCCAGCCCCGACCTGCTGGCGCGCCAGCCGCTGGCCGAGCCCGCCGACCTGGTGAACCACGTCCTGCTGCACGACGGCTCGCCCGAGCTCGACGATTCCTGCCCCGACTGGTCCATGTGGCTGGCCGCACGCGGCTTGAAGAATGTCGACGGCGCGCGGGGGCCTCGGTTCAACCAGTCCAGCCTGGTGATCGAGGCCGCCGTCAACGGCCGCGGCGTGGCTCTGGCCAAGCGGACGCTCGCCCAGGCCGACCTCGACGCCGGGCGGCTGGTGGCGCCATTACAGATCGCCACGGCGGTGGACTTCGCCTATTACCTCGTCCATCCCAAGGCCAAGGGACGGCTGCCCCAGGTCAAGGCGTTCGTCGCCTGGATCAAGGCCGAGGCCGAGGCCCACGAGGCCGCCCTTCGCGCCATCGACAATGGGGCCGGCATCTGAGGATCGCCGGCGCCGCCAAGCTTAGAGCGCCGCATGCGAATTGAGATCGACGACCACAAGGATCCCGCCGACTGCACCACCATGGCCGAGGTGCGGCAGGGGGTGGACGCGCTGGACCGGGCGCTGGTCGCCCTGCTGGTCCGCCGCCAGGGCTTCATGGACGCCGCCGCCCGCATCAAGCCGCACCGCGGCGTGGTGCGCGACGAGGCGCGAATCGAGGACGTGGTCGCCAAGGTCCGCGCCGCCGCCCGCGAGGCCGGCCTGTCCGAAGCCATCGCCGAGCCCGTCTGGCGCACCCTGATCGACCGCTGCATCGCCTATGAGTTCGGCTCCTGGGACCGCAGCCGCACGCCCGAGGGTCAGCCCCTGGAAGGGGTCTTGAGGGACTGAAGCGCCAGCTCGTGCAGGTACGCGGCCACGTCGGCGAGGGCGAGGTCGAGGGCGTAGTGCACATCGGCCAGCCGCCCCTCCCCCTCCCGCTCGGCGGCTTCGCAGGCCGCAGCCAGGGCGCCGGCCCCGATCCCGCGGGCGGTTCCCTTGACCGTGTGGACGGCGTCCGGCCAGGTCTCGCCCCCCTCGGCGATCAGGGGCCGCCAGATCTGGGCCTGCTGGCGGAAGAGCTCCAGCACCTCCTGGACGACGGCGAGGTCGCCGGCGGCGTAGGATTCCAGGTAGGCGAAGTCCACCGCCCCGGTCAGATCGCGCCTGGCCATAATTCTTTCGCGCCCCCGCTTGCCATCGGCCGAAATCTGGCTATGTTCCGCGCCCTCGCCAAGGCCCCGCATACGAGGCCTGACGCGACGGGTGTATAGCTCAGTTGGTAGAGCAGCTGACTCTTAATCAGCGCGAAACTGAGCATTTACAATCGCTTTGCTGTAAAAAGTCTTTTCGGCGACCCTTGCGGGATAAGGGCGTCCGGCCCCGATTGTAAAACGCCCAGCGGCCTCCTGCTCTCCCCAAGTGTCAACCCGAGGGAGTGGTGGATGAGTGAAAAGGCTGTTTACGTTGCGATCCGCCGCGACCTGCGCATGAGGCGTGGAAAGGAAATCGCACAAGGCATCCACGCGGTGGCGCTGCTTGGGTATGTCGAGGGGGCGCCACTGGTTGTCGTCCAGGTCGGCAGTTTGGACGAACTTATGAGCATCGCTGATGAGGCCAGGGCGGCTGGTGTGGGCGCGGCCTTGGCAAGAGATGCTGGGCTGACAGAGGTTGCCCCAGGAAGCGTGACTGCTGGCGCGTTTGGCCCGGTTGAAAAGGGCCGCCTCGCAACGCTGGCAGGCGCAACGCTCTATTAGACCCCCACCACATTGAGAAGGAGGAGCGTGGATGAGTGAGGCGAGGTTGACGGAAGCGCGTACGTTTGACGTCAGGCCGGGCCAAAATGGCTGGGGTCATGCCCTGCACGCTGGGACCTTTAGGCCTGCGCCGCCTCGTGTGGAGCGCCGAGGGCTGCTTCGAAAGCGCGTCGAAATCGCCCGCGTTAGCGTGCTGGTCCATTGCCATAAGCCTCGCCTTGGCGACCTCGTGATCTATGAGGGTCAAAGCGGAAAGACTTGGACGACAAAGATTGTGGACATTGAGCCGCAAACCAACGTCGACGATATGTTCAAGCTGACGCTGGAGGAAGCGCCCGCCGGTCTCGACGCTATCTCTGGGAAGGGAGGGTAGGATGACACGCGAAGAAGCGATTGCAGAGCTGAAGGTGCAGCAGGTCATTGGGGATTACGACAACCCGATGGGCGACATCGAAGCGGCGCACGTTGAGGCTGACGGCGTGCTTCGGAAACTCCTGATCGCGCTCGGCTATGAGGACGTGGTGGCCGAGTACGACAAGATCGATAAGTGGTACGCCTGAACGCAAAAGACCCGCCACCGGGTTAGGGTGACGGGCCTAGTCTGTTCGGCGATGGCCGGTGTTATGCGGAGCCGACGGGCTCGACGCGATAGTGATGATGATCAAGGGTATGCTACCCCGGATCGAAGGGCCGCCCCCGCCAGGCGATAGGCGCTTGGTCACACGCGCGGGTCAGGCGTTCGGTCGTGCGGGACATGGGGGCCTCCTGTGGTTAGAGCTACCTGCCGAACCGCCACCACGGCTTCGGCGTGACCTGTTCGTTGCGCCGGTCGATCAGCCCGACCGCTTCGGCCCGGCGGGCGTCGCAGGCGACCAGGGCGGCTTCCTGGCGGACGGAGAAGGCGGCGAGGTCGCCGATGGTCAGCACGCCCTCACGGTCCACCTGCGGGCACGGCTGGCGCAGGGTCTCAGGGACCGGGATCAGCACCGCCGGAACCGGCTTCGCGCACCCCGTCAATGCCAGCGCGCCAAGCAGACAGCACGTCGTCAGGAATGGGCGCATCGGCGCCGGGCGCGGTAACGATTGCATCGCTCGCCTCTTGGGCTCTCAGATTGACGACAGTCTCGGTTCTCAGCACGCGCTCGACGGCTTCGGTCGCCCCGGCGTTCAGATCCGATTGCGCCTCGTAGGCGTCGGCGCGACGGTTGGCGCGGTCACGGTCGCCGGCCGTCCAGAGCGCCCAATAGACGACCCCCAGGAGGGCGAGAACGACCGCGCCGTAGGTGTAGACGTTCAGGGGCAGTCTCACGCCCTGAGCCCCCGCGTATAGCCCTTGCCGGGGCCGTTCCAGGTCAGGACCGACTGACGCATCCGGGGGCCGAAGCCGATGTGCACCCAGCGCCCGTTCTCTTCGATGAGCTGGTCGAACTTGATCCCGGCCGCGACAATCGCCTTGCACACCGCCAGCGGAGGCCCGAAGCCGGGGCAGATGAAGTCCGCGGCATAGCCGTCCATGTGGTCGGACGTGCGCGAGCCGCCCACCGCCTTGTTGAGCGCGGGCGATCGGTAGCCCGACGAGATCAGGATCGGCTTCTTCAGCACCGCCCGCACCTTCTCCAGATGGCCGGCCGTGACCTTCAGCCGCTCCAGCACGGACGGCGACGGAGTGTTGTCGATGCCAAGCCGCGCCGCCGTGGGCGACGTGATGAACTCGTCGAGATGGAAGTTGGGCGACAGCTTCACTGGTGAGGCCTCCGCAGATCGAGCTTGCCGTCGAACACGCCGTCGAGCCCGTCGAGATTGTGCAAAATGGCCGGGACGTAGGTGGCGGCGAAGAAGGTCACGAGGCCGCCGACGAACATTAGATCGCCGAGGCCGGGCGGATCGCCCATGAGGCGCGGAATGCCGGCCCAGACCATGCCAGAGGCCGAGATAGCCAGCCCGGCGCGCTGCACCGTCGAGAACGCCCCACCCCACCCGATCAGCAGGCAGGCGACCACGGCCAGGTAGCAGGCGGCGGCCAGCGCCGACAGCAGCGCGATCATCCCCGGCCCCCGTCAATGTCCAGCGGGCCGATCTTGAACTTGACCATGCCGAGCGGGTTCTGCGCCCATTTGGCGACCCACTGCATCAGGCCCGAGCAGGCCGTCATGCCGAAGAGGCCGCAGGCGAAACCGACGAAGGAGAGCATTTCAGGCGGGAGCGCGCCGCCCGGCCACATGAGCCGGATCAGGGCCGCGACGCCCGGCGCCACGAACAGCGCTGAGGCCACCCCCACCGACAGCGACAGCACCTTGCCCCTGACCGTCAGGTTCTCGCCGAACATCATGGAGAGCGCGGCGCCCGCAAGGCCCGGCAGATACGGAAGCGCCTGCTTGGCCGCGGCGATCAGGTTGGGTTCAGGTCCGTCGGACAAAACGCGCCGCCTTCCGTCAGGTTGCATCACTCACCTAGGAGTGTAGGTGCGTCGGCGGGCTTGCGGGTTGGGCCGCGATCCTGACCCATCCCCGCTCGCGCGGCACGGTCAGATTTCCGGGAACGGGATAATGTGGAGGCCCAGCGCATCGAGAGCCGCCTGAACCTGCTCGCCGGGCGTGAAGCCGTCGTTGAAGCTGGCGAACGCGAAGTTGCTGGCCGAGACCGCCTCAAGCGCATCAGCGGCGCTGATAACCCCGTCCTCGCCCCAAACGACGCCCTCGGGGAGCGGGGGAAGGTCGCCGTTGGCAAACCCCAGCAGCTGGGCCTGGAACTCCGCCGTCACGCCCTGGTCAGACATGAAGTAGTGCGTCGGGGTCGCATCCCAGGCGGGGTTCGCAACTGTGGTGGCCTTACGGCTGATGTTGCCCGGTCCCCGGCCCATCGCCTCCAGAACAAGGTTGACGTTGGTCACAGCCGCAGCCGTGGCGATGCCGATGATGTTGATGGACACGATTAGCCTCCGAGGGCGTTGGCGATTTGGATGAAGCGGGCGAGGTCGAGGAACTCGCGACCGGCGAGGACGTGCTGGATGGAGCCGCCGAAGAAGGCGCTTGCGGTGCCTGCGTTGTTCAGCGCACCAAGCTGATGGGGGATGGCCCCACCAACACTGCCGGATAGGAGGGTGGCCTGATCAAGGGCTTGAGTGCCGACAAATGTTCGCACAGTGGAGCCATTCGTCGTGACACCCATCACCACAGTTTGGTCTAGGACACTGATGGCAAACTCATAGGCGTTGCCGCCCGCAAGAGCACGCAACCCGCTGGTGGTTGCGCCCAACGCAAATCGGTTGTTCGCGTCGGTTATCTGCCCCAGAAAATAGGCATTTCCCGAAATACTCGCCGGAACCACCACCTTCGCGACCAGGAAGTTCGCCCCACTCCCCGCCGTGTAGCCCGTCAGCAGGTTGTCGTCTGCGCCGTCGAAGGCTGCGCCCGTTGACTGGTATTTCGGGCGGAAGCTGGTCGTAGATTGTGTGGCTGTGGCGGCGGCGCGAAGGTCTGTCGCGCGACCAATGTTGTCACCAAACGCCGTTACTGGCGTTGACGTGTCGGTCGTCTGAAACAGGCCTGCGGTCTGGGTGAAGTCGTACCAGAAGCCGTCAGACTGCTGGGCCATGAAGGCGGCGAGCGAGAAGCCCCCCGACAGCACCGGGATGCGTTGCGCAATCACCCCCGGATGCCCTCAATGACCGGCCAGAACTTCTCAGCCGAGCCGGGCGTGTAGGCGGCCAGCGCCTGGATCACGCAGAAGATCGACGTGCCGCTCTCAGGGCGCACCGTGAGGCCGGTTCCAACCACAGGCACGGCCACACCGACCGAACCGTCAGCCGCGTCATTGCCAGCCCGGTTGATCGTCACATCGACGTATCCGGCGTAGTAGCGCAGGGAGTCCACGGCGAGCGCGGTCAGCGCCCCGAGCGCGCCGTTGTCGCCCACGCCCAGGGTCGGGCGGCTCTCGAAGAAGTGCAGCCGGAATTGCGCGTTCGTGGTGACGTTGGTGGACTTGGCCAGCCGGACGCGCTCGATGCGGATCGCCATTTCGTCCGGCCCAGCCGCGCCAGAGAACTCGATGACGTTGGCGGTCCCGGCGTCGGTCTGGGCGCCCACGAGGTCGTTGGCCGCATAGGCGGTCGTGTCGGCCGGCCGGGTCAGCTCGCCCTTGAGGACGACCACCCCGTCATTCGACCGCACGTTCTGGATCCGCGTGCCGCTCCGAAAATCGCCCATCTGCTCGTTCCTGTGCTAAGGTCGAGCAACAGCATGGGGCCGAAACAGGGGCTGCGGATTGAAGCGAGAAGGGCGGCCCCCGTCTCCGAGAACCGCCCTCCCTTTGGCTGCCTTGCTACGCCTCGGCCCGCCAGACCAGGACCCGCCTAGCCTCGCCACGCCTGCCTTGCGTTGCCCGACCATGCCACGCCATGCCGCGCAATGCCCCACCTAGCCGCGCCTGCCTCGTTTCGCCGGGATCAGGAGCCCGACAGAGCCTCGCGAGTAGCGTCGATGGCCGTAAAGACCTTCGCGAACTCGACGAGCTCCGCATGACGTTTCCGCCACGCCTCCAAGTCCGCCCAGGCCTTGGCGACGACCTGGGCTCGCAGTTCCGCGTCAGAGAGCGCGTGAACTGTTGAAGTGTAGTGCTGCCGGCCCTCGGTTGTCACGTTGACGAAGGCGCGCATGTGCTTCGGGGGCTCGACGTTGGAGCGGGTCACGTCGATGACGATAGACCGGATAAGCTCGCCGGCCTGCGACAGACGGTGTTGCTCGGCCGCCTTCGTGTCGTCCCACTCGAAGTGCTCATGCAGGGCGCTGTTGGCGCTTCTGGCGCGCTCGACAACGGAGTTCTGCGTTAGCTCCCCGCCCTCCTGCTTGCGTATGCTCTCCAGCTCCCGTCCGGCGCGCTGCGGGTCGATGGAGATGCGCGATCCTGGGCGCCAAGCGTAGCTTACCGGCATGGCAGAGCCTCACCGGTCTTGGCGACGTGGAAGCGACCATTGACGCCATCGCGCTCCGGCCGCCACTCCCCGACCCCAACCCCGAAGCCGCCGGCCTCGATCAGGCTGATGACCTGTTCGGCTGACAGGACGTTGGCGTTGTGCTGCACCCGCAGGACGGCGCCCCAGGTCTCGAACTCGCCACGGTGCCGGATGTCTGCCGTTCCCATCCCGACGCGAACCATGTCCTCGCGCATGGACGGCGGCGGGCCGAGGATTTCGACCATCTCACCGACGATGTGAAAGCACTGCCGCGCCATGACCTTCGTCATGCTGCCGACGGTCGTCACGGCGGTGATAGCGGCCGACTTGAAAGCGACCGACGGGAAGCCGAAGCGACCAGCGATTATGTCTTCCTCGGTCGGATGCTCGGGCATGCCGTCGAGCCAGTAGAGAGTTTCGCAGAAGTCTTGCCAGGGGTCTTTGGCAGTCTTTCCGGCTGTCGCCTTCTTCATCTGCTTGGCCAGCATTTGCTCGCGGGCCTTGCGAGACCACGCATGGCAGATCAGGGGGCTGTCGCCGATGATCGGCACATCGATCGTTTGCAGGTTGAGCGGCGGAAGCTCGATGGCGGTGGACTTGGAGGCGACGGCCATTACGCGACCTCCGCGCCAGCGAGGACGCACATGGCGACTTGCAGCGAAAGCCGGACATCTGTCGTCTCGAAGTGCTCCGCCAGAAACTGCTGGAGCCCCTGGCCGCGATAGATCTGGCGGAACGCGACCGCCTTGGCGCGCGCGAAGTCGCCCGTCATCGGCAGGCCTTCGGCCCAGCGATAGAACGCGCTCTCGCGCTGCTCCCACACGTCGATGACCGACTGCGGGGCGCCCTTGTTGATCTGCTGCTCCAGGGCGAACAGCTCGTCACTCTCCTCGACGGCGTAGCGGAAGGCCGCCTCGCCCGATTGAGCGTGAGCCGGCGTCGTGTGCGCGAAGGCAGGCGGCGCGATCAGCACCGGGAGGGTTGCCGCGACAAGCGCGCGGCGGGATAAGGCGGGAGCCTGTGACATGACGAAAAACCTCTTCGTCGTTGCGGGTTAGGCCCTTGGCTAGGTGGCAGCCTTGCCTTGGGCCGACTTTTCTAATATGAGATATCTGTGCCGAACGCAATACCTCATATGAGAAAATCACGCGGGCGCCCAAAGGTTGGTGCAACGCAGTTGAACGTCCGGGTCCCGCCAGACCTGCTGCGCGACATCGACGCGTTCATTGAGGATCGGCGGTCGTTTGGCGATGACCTGACCCGGCCGGAGGCGCTGCGCTTCCTCGCATCCGAAGCCCTCATCACCATGGGCCTTCGCAAGCCTTGACGACCTACGCGCGCAGACCCAGAGTGAGCGCACGTTCTAAGAGGACTGCGCATTGACCCTATCGCCGCGGTTGAAGGAAATCAGCGGGCACCTGGCCAACGTGATCGCGTCGGTGATCGTGGTCGGCCTGCTGATCCATTTCTTCCACGACTCGGAGGGCGCAACGCGGACCTTTGTCCGCGCCGCCGGGGCGGCTGCCATGCTTGGCGGTATCGTCGCCCTATGGCGCCTGCTGCGCTGCGCTCTGCTGCGCGGCGAACGTCGAGCCGAATAGGCCGGCCGGGCGCTCCAGGCGCTTGATTTCCCGCGCCAGCGCAATCGCCAGATCATCGCGCGGCGCCGTCGCCGCCTTGCTCGCCGCCTCCGCGCCGCCATAGCCCAGACGCGCCAGCGCGCCGATCATCCATGCCGCCGGGTTGCCAGCGTTCAGACGGTCGGCCGTGCCGCTGTTGGGCAGGGTCGTCAGCACCTTCTCGCCCTCTTGGGCGTAGCGCTGCATCGGAGCCCTGCCGCGCGCGGTCTGGCGCTTTCGGGGCGAGCGGTCGGCGGCGCGCGATCCGGCGCGAAGCTGGCGCGGCGTGACCATGCCCTCGCGCGCACCTGCGCTGCCGGCGGCATACTCGATGGGCACCATGTTGCGGAAGGCCTGATTGGTCGCCGCGAGTGCGCCGGTCGCATCCGGGTTCTGGCGCTCCAGGCCATCGCGAATGAGCTGCTGGATTTGCAGCATCAGGTCGCCGGCCTCTTTCTCCGACGCCATGGGGCTGCGCATGTAGTTGGCCGCCCGCGTGCCGAACTCGGAGTCGGCCCGACGCACAGCAGCGCCCGTCATGGCCCCGTTGATGTCCGGCCGAAACCGGGTCAGGCGGCCGAGCTGGCGCATGACCGAAGCGCTCATGTCCTCGGGCACGTCCTGCATCTGGACGCCGATGCGGCGCAGTTGGGCGACCATCTTCGGATCGACCCGCAGCGACAGGTTCGGCGTGATGTCGTCGTAGCGCCGGCTAAGCTGGTCGCCAGCCCACTCGACGGCCTCCTGCCCGGTGCGGATGTTGTCCGGCAGTTTCAGGCCGATGGGGGCGAGCGCTTCGTTGATGGCGCCACGGTTGAAGGTCTCGACGGCGCGCGTGCGGGCGCGGTCGATGGCCGGACCGACAACCGGATAGCTGGTGGCGCGATCCTCCAGCCAACGGGCGACGCCGCCCAGGGTCTGGCCGGGGGTCAGTTGCACGCCGCGCTGGGCGAGGTAGCTGACGGCCGGGTCGGTGACACCGCGCAGGGCGCTTCCGGCGAGCTCGACGCCCTTCTGCCCGGCCTTGCCGCCGACTGCGCCGATGGCCGCATCACCCAAGCGCCCGGCGACACTCTCGCGCTGCGACGTGGCATAGCCCTGGATGCCGCCGCCGGTCGCCGGGCCGCCAAGCGCGGCGTAAGGCAGCGTCATGGCGAACTCGCCTGCAAAGCGACCAGCCGTCCCCGGCCGCTCGCCGCGCTCTGCGGCCTTGGCGATTTCGCGTTGCAGGGCCTCGTCGATGGTCTGCTGCGCCAGATCCTTGAACCACTGAGTGCCGGGGATCAGGTTGAACGGCAGGTTCCGGTTCGCGTCCTCGACGGTGCTCGCCATGCCCTGGACGAAGCCAAGCATCTGGTTCGCCTCGCCCTGCGGCTGGCGCTCGTGCTCGGCCTCATCGACGCCGAGATACACGTCGATGCCCCGGCCGTCGCTGTAGTCCGGCGCACGGTATTCACGCGCCATCACCTGTTCGATGGTGGCGTCTGGCGTGCCTTCGGGAAACTCGACGATGGAGCCGTCTGGGGCCTGAACCTGGATCGGCGGCATGGCTATTCGAGCTTTCCGGTCTGGGGATTGAAGCGGCGCACGCGCTGGGTCTGGCCGGTCGCCTGCGGCACGTTGTCGGTGTTCACGCCGTAGGTCGGGACGTTCGGATAGGGCAATTGCGAACCCATCATCCGCGCCGCGCCATTGAGCATCATGGCTCGCGTGCGCTCCTTCTCGCGGAGGGTCTCGGGCGAGTCGCCGACCTCAGGCAGGGCGGCGCGGATTTGGCGCTGGGCTTCCGACTGAGACACCGCCGCGCCCGACATGATCGGCATGAGTTGGCTCTCGAACGCCTTCGCCGCCTGATTGTAGGCCTGGAAGTCGTTTCCGCCCCACGCCTTGGCGATAGGGTCGAACGGCTCCCACTTCTCGCCGTTGGTGAACGGGAGTGGAATGTCCATGCGCGACAGGAGCGCCGCGCCCCAATCTCGCGAGAACGGCGTCTGGCCTTTCCCGTCCTTCTGGCCGGTGGACATGGCCTGGCGCTCCAGAGCGCTCATGTTCTGCTGCGCCTGGACCATCGGCCCCATGCCCATGCCGAGGCGACCGCGCTGCGAAGCGTCGGCGGCCATCGGGGCTTTCTGGCGCACCCATTGGCCGTTCGTGTAGACCGCCCGTTCGCCGGTCCGGCGGTTGATCGCGACCTGTCCTTCTTGCGCCATTACTGCACGATGTCCCATTCGCCAGGGTCAAGTTCCGGGCCGATGACGCCGCCGACGCCCGGCGTGCCATAGCCGCCGGCCGCCTGACGGGCCTTGTGCTTCTCGCGCTCCAGGGCGAGCTGGGCCTGACTGACGCCGAGACGGCCTTGGCCGAGGGCTTCGTCGGCGCGATTGCTGCGGGCGGTCTCGCGCTCGCTGTAGGTCTGCGGCCGGGGGTCGCTGTAGGTCACGCGACCGCTCATCGGATCGACGTTCGCGTAGACATCGCCGAACTGTTCGACCTTCGACTGCGAGACCGGCGCTTGCCCGATCCCGCCGCGGCGAACCTGACCGCCGGTCATGGTGTAGGGCTTCAACTGCTCTTGCAGAATGCTGAGGAAACCGTCTGGATCGGCTTCAAAAAGGAGGCGCGCTTGCGGGTTGTCGCGAATGATCGGCTCGGCGAGCAGCTTCAGCTTCTCCGTGCGCTCGGCCGCCTCCAGTTCCTTACGGAAGGCATCGCTCACGGTCTGCACATTGTTGGACGAGCCGCCGCCCAAGGCAGACCCAACGTCGCGCATTGTCGCCCCGATCAGCGCCATGCGCTGAGCGTCGGTCTGACCTGCCGGCCGCTGATACTTGATGAGGCCGCCCAGGTATGAGCGCGGCGCGCCTGCCTGCCCTTGTGGGGCCTGCGGCGCCGCCGGCGTCATGGTCGGCACGGATGCGTCGCCAGGGACCGGCTTGCTCTGTCGGGCGGTAGAACCGAAAAGACCCCTCAACATCATCACATCTCCAGCAAGCCGTAATCGATCGCCTTCAAGCCGCCGATGTTTCGAATGGCGTGCGGATCGGTCTTTTCCACGTCCTGCGCCATATGGCCGATGCGCATCGTGTCATCGCCCTTGTAGCGGTAGCGATACATCGGACGGCCCTTGCGGTCGGAACCGATGCGCTTGACGGCCTCTTTGGCGCGGCGGTCGGACATCGTGACGCCCATAGCGCCGAGCCCCTGAGCAACAGAGCCTGCGCCTTGCAGGAGGGCGCTGATGGAGCCCATCGGGTCGCTCGTGCGCGTCGTGCTGGTGGCCGTGCGGCTCTCGTTCCCGCTCGCCGTCTGACCGCGGAACAGGTCGTAAGGCTGAGACGCATTGAGCGCCGTAATCAGCTTCGTCATCTCGACATCGGCGCCGAGTTGCTGCCGGTCGATTTCGCGCTGCGCACCGCCCAGATCGGCGAGCAGGCCAAGGTCGGCGCGCTGGTTGGCGTCCTGCGCCTGGGCAAGGTCGCCCAGCAGTCCGGCGCCCGCCAGCCGCGTGCTGTTGGCCTGACCGGCGTTGAACTGCGACACGCTGGCCTCGCGGTTCAGGTCGCCCGTCGCAAGGCCGGTGGCGCGGTCGAAGCCCGCCGACCGCAGACCGGCTTCCTGCGCCGCGCGCTGCTGCGCAAGCTCGCCCTCGGTCATGCTGGCCGTGATCGCCGCGCGAGAGCCGCCGAACCGCTGGCCCTTCGCCATGTCGAGCGCCTGTTGCGCCCGCACCCGGTCGGCGCTGCGGTCGAAGCCGGCCAGGGTCGTGTCGATCACGCCTTGCTGGAACGGGTTCTGATACCGCTCCAGATCGACATCGAGAAGGCCGCGCGCGGTGGCGAGCGTTGGGTTCTCGATCAGGCTGCGAACCGCCTCCTGCGCCTGACCAAAGCCAGGGTTGGCGGCCGACAGACCCTCGGCGCCGGCGAAGGCCTCGCGCTGGAGACCGGACGCGCCCGGCACCAGGGACGAGGCGTCCATGTCGAGCAGGCTGTTGATGCGGTTCTGGACGCCCTGCACGCCGGACGTGACCCATTCCGGGTTCGTCGGCGTGGTCACGGTCGAAAAGTTCGAATTCGACGACTCGCTCGTCTTCGACTTTTTCATCTAGAGCGCCTTCCTCAACACGCCGTCGTCGTCAGGCCGGTAGCCCGCCTTTTCATAGAACCGCCGCCAGCCCGGCCGGCCGTCGATGGTGGCGAACTGCGCACCCATCGCCCGACCGAAGGCCTCGACGCCCGGCCGCAACTCAGCCAGTTCCGACAGTATGCCCCCGCCCAGCCATGCGTGGATTGCGCGCGTTCCGTCCTCGGCCTCGACGCATTGCGTGATCAGGAACGACGCCTCTCCAGGCCAGAGCTGCGCCCGACCGGCCAAGACCTCGGCCAGCACCGCTTCGGTCGTCGTCTCGCCGCCAAGGGCGACTGTTTCGGCGATCAGCGGCGCCAGCCGGGCGAACTGCGACGCCAGGGCCTGGGTCATCGCTTCCCAGCGTCCCGGCCCTCTGCGACCGGCGTTCCCATGCGCCAGGAGGCCGGCGCTGAGTTGAACTCGATGCGCCAGCCCATGAGCCGGCCAAGGGCCTTGAGCTGCACCGCTTCGGTCGTCGAGGCGATGTTGTATGGCCCCCATTCGACCATGCTGGCCTGCGGTTCTTCCCAGGTGCGGATCGTCAGCGACAGGCCGCCGACGAGGTTCCGAAAATCCGGCAGGAACTCCCGCAGCAGGACCAGGCGCTCGGTCCCGTCCAGATACTGCGGCCCGGCCTCCAGATGGCCGGAGAGCGCGTCGCCGTCCGCCGACGACCCTTTCTCGTGCCAAAATGCGTTGCCATCCACGTCCACCCCCAGCGGGTAGGCGGACGGGCCGGCGTCGATAAAAGCCGTGCGGGCGAGGATGCCTTGCGACCACCAGCCGTCAGCGATGGACATGCACTGATATCGGCTGTTCTCCAGGCCGTCGCGTACGTCGGGATAGAAGCACCACAGCTCGGAATGCCCGTTCAGCGTCGAGAGCACCACCTTGTCGCGCTGGTTCGGGACAAGGTTGGCCTCCAGCTCGTCACGCATCGGGCTTTCGATGGTGGCGGGCTGACCGCCGAGCGCCACGGTCCAGAGCCGCACGTCGGGCGACAGCCAGAACGCCCGCTGGCCCTGCACGGCGCAGGCGTTCGGCCCCATAAGGCCGCAGTCGGAGCCCAGCACGTCCGGGCGATAGGTCTCGTCAAGCGCGCCGACGTAGGAGAGCTGAATGACCTCGTTGTCGGTCCAGACCAGAGCGGCATAGCCTGCCATGCGAGCCGAGACGATCCGGCCTTCGCTTTGCAGGGTGATTTCGTTGGCGGTCGATTGCGCCGCCGTCGTGCTCCAGACCGTCTCGTTTTTCAGGGACGAGTGCCGGATGACGCGCGGGTTGAAGACCCCGCTGACCTCCTGGTTGCAACCTAGCGCCATGACCGCCCGTTCCGGCGTCACGATGACGGCGGTGCACTGACGCGGCGAATTGGCGATCGGCAGGGCGTCGGCGGAACTGTCGTTGTCCCAGATGTAGATCGCCCCGCCGCGCGGAGAGGCGACCAGGGCCTGACCCAGCGTCGTCAGGCTCCAGGTGCGCGGGAAATAGTCGGCGGTAGACGGCTGGCCGTATTGCCCGACGCCATAGGCGCCCGTCCCATAGCCGCTGCCGCCGGTGCCGTTGATCTGACCGGCCGCGAAAGCCTCCAGCGGCGTGATGACGACCGCAGAGCCGCCGCCCGTAGCCGTTCCCGAGGCGTTGGACGTGAACTCATAGGTGAAGGTGTCGGCGTCCACCACGGTCACGGCGGTTGACGTGCGGTTGGGCGTAATGCCGCCGACCGCCGTCGCCCCGCTGATCGTGATCAGATCACCGTCGGCGAAGCCATGGCCGGGCATGGTGACGGTGACGGTCGCATCGCCGTTGCTGACGGAGAGCGGGTCGGTTCCGAGCGTCTGGGATGGCCGGGCGAGCGTCGGGGTGATGTCGATCAGTTGCCCGCCGCGCCAGACGTAGAGGTTCGAGTGCGTGCCGAAGGCGAGGTTCGCGCGCCCGGCGTTGTCGATCCAGGCCAGGGCGTTGCGGCAGACGCCGGTCAGGGCCGTGCGGAACGCCCTCTCCCACCCGCCGATCACCTCCGGCAGGCCGCGCGAGAACCGCACCTTGTCGGCGCTGGTGAACCGGCCGCCCTTGGCCAGGGTCGTGTCGTCGGTGACGACGCCCGGCGGGTATTTGAGGAGAAAGCGCATCAGCGGGCCAGCAGGATCACCACGACGCGACCCCGAGCACCGGCGCCCGACGTGTTCGACGTGCCACCAGACGCGCCGCCAGGAGCCGTCCCGGCCGCACTGTTGCCTGCCGAGTTGCCGTTGGACCCGCTGCCGCCCAGGAAGGGCGCCAAGGACGACAGGTCGGAGAAACCCGCCGCCGCCGCGCCGCCGCCGCGACCGGCG
>OFDN01001534.1_pt1 | contig 14810 bp, 14 predicted proteins | sample 1520971 | NCBI WGS metagenome assembly OFDN01 (sample SAMEA94257418, study PRJEB24077) | hot springs metagenome | biome: Aquatic biome; feature: Geographical feature; material: Water | place: India | collected 2012-06-12 | depth 5 m
CGTGGCGCTCGAAGTCGTCGAAGGCAGCCATCAGATCGTCCAGGGCCCCCTGAACGGAATTGTCGATATCGACGTAAGGGGCGGCGAATTCAGTGAGGGCTGCGCGGTAATGGCTGAGCGAATTTTGGGTGCGGGCCAAAAGAACCTTGGGTTTGACGCCCAGGCTTTGCGCGCGGGAAGGGAACAGATCGGCCATGGTTCAGCCTCCGGCCATGACGGCCGTCACACGCTCGGCGAGGGCAGGGGGGTCATCAAGAAGGGCGAGGGCGGCGAAGTGATTTCTTCCGCCGCTGTAATCGCGGCGACCCTTGCAGGTGCGCATGAGAATGCCGGATTGGGCGCCCATACAGGATTGGGAAACGCTGATGTAGACGCGCTCGTGGTGAAGGGTGATCTCGCCCGAGACGGCGATACCGGCCTTGTTGCTGCGGAGGTCGAAATCGGCCTTGGGCCAGCCAAGCTGAGCGGCCAATAGCTTTAGCCGATTATTAGCGGCGCGGTGGAACGCGGCTTTCTGACAATCGTCGTATTGGGTGGGTCTCAGCCAATCGAAGGGCTTGGGTCGTTTGGCGGCGCGCGTTGATTCAGCGAAATCTAGCATGGGTCTTCCTTTGGATTGCGGGAGGCGGGATTTCACCCTCTCTCTGAGAGGGCTTTGCCCGATCACTCGCATCCGAAGACCTGCTTTCCCTTTGCGCTTTATGCGATTGTCGCCATCGCGGCCCGGGTTAGGCTTTAAGATGGTTCAGGGTCGTGCCCATTGTCCTGCTCGCGGCACGGGGAAGGCGCGGCGCGTTCTCTGGAGCGGCTTGCGAGCCGTTCCATGAAAGGTTGAGGCGCAGGCTTGTCGGTGTGAGCAGGCTGGGTCGGTGTGTGTTTTTCACGATAGTGCGTGGTCGAGATTTCCCGCCACTGCTGGCGCAGCCAGTCGGTTTCCCATTTTGAAAGCTGCCTGTTGCGGGCATGGAAATCCGACAGCACTTTGTCGGCGGTGGCGAGGGCCTCACGCTTGTGATCGTGAACCGATCGGAGCGCCTGGCGCAGCACGGTCTGGTGGGATCTGACGACGGCTTTCAGCGTACCCTGGTATTCGCGGGCCGCGAGTTTGTCGCCCGATGGTGCTTTTTCGGCGTAAAGCCGCCTGACCTCACGATAGTGCTGGTTGAAATCCTTGTTGACGCGGGCGCGCACGGAGGCGGCGCGGTGTTGGGCGGCGCGGGAAATCGCGATGCGAGCAGCGATATGCTCGTGCTTCACTTGGTCGGTGAGCTGCGCGGTTTCATGAACGTCCTTTTCGATGCTGCCGATCAGCCGCTTGGCAGCTGTCAGACCCTTGTCTGCGCGCATGCTTTTGGATTTGGCGGCGGGAGAAGGCGCGTTGGCGTTGTTGGCTTTGCGCCGCAGGGGATCGGCTTCGATGACCTGATCGGGCAACTGGCGCGCGGTGCGCTGGATGATGAATTTCTCCAGCAGCCGGCGGTCGACGTTGCGCGAGAAGGGGAAGGCGGATTCGATCTGGTATTCGAGATGGTCGAACATCTCGGCCATGAATCTGCGCTCCTGCGCCTTGTCGTAGACCGCATCGTAGGCGGCCAGAAGGTGATGCATGAGCTTGTCGGCCTTGCGCGCGTAGATGTCTCCAAGATTGCGGCCGGGCGAAATGTCGATCGGATCGAACGGGGCTTCGCCGCGGGTGAGCAGGAGAATTTCCGCGGCGTGTTTGGCGTGCTCGTAATTTTGGCCGGGCAGAATGATCTCGAGCTCGTCGCCGAAGGGCGGAATGATTTCGATGTCGTAGAGGCGCAGCATTTTCATGTGCAAAGCACTCGGGTGAATCGGTGTTTCTAAGGTTTTGTTGTGATCCTCCTGTGCGTTTATCAAGGCCCGGCGATCATGTGACGTGGAACGATGGGTCGAAGTCATTCCATCGTGTTTTCGGGCCCGTTGTCGTGGCTGACATTGAACGACGGGGCGATCGATAGGCTGTGCTGCGGGATCGGCAGCCTGAGAAGATGGCGGCGGCGGATCTCGGCCTGGCGGATGCGCCAAAGGGTTTGGGCGGGGCAGACGTCTTCCTCGGGGGCGTTGACGTTGGCAATGCCGCGGGCAGAAAGCAGGGCGTCCATCTGTTTCGGATTCTCGCGCAGCCACTGGCCCCAGAGCGCGGTGTAAATATCGCCCAGCTCATCGCTGTTGGTGGCGTTGCGGCCTTTGGCCAGATCGGGCGTCAGGCCCGTGGCGCCGTTTTCGAAGATCTTGGCAGCGGTGAACGCTTCGTGGATGGAGCGGCCCTGATGGCTTTGAAGGCGGGCGGTATAAGGATTGAAATCGCCGCGGCCATGGGGGCCGGTTTCGAGATAGGGCGGCTCGCCGATGACGTTTTTGGGTTCGGGCACTTTGGTGTGGGATGGCGCCGCATCAGGGGCACGGGCCTGAGAAGCAGGCGCAGCGCGCGCGATCAGGCCGCGCACGACGTTTTCGGGGCTGACGTTGCGCGGAAGGTTTGCGTTGTTGAGGCGGTCGCGTTCGACCTTCGGCAGCTGCAGGAGCTGGCGGTCCTTGCCGACGGTATAAACCGGGATTCCGGATTTGAGGGCGCGTAGCGCGATCGTTGTCGCGCCATAGTTTCCGGCATCGCCCGGAACGCCCGGGTCGTCAGGCTTGCCAGGGGCTCCGGGCACGACCGGCTTGCCGAGAATGGTGAGTACGGCGTCGGGATTGAATTCTTTCATCATCTGGCCGTTGCGGATGTGCTTTGCGAAGCGCCCGTGGCGTTTTCCGTCGGGCGCATAGCGGCGCACGGTGATGCGCAGGTGCTTGGCGACTTCATCGGCAACGCTATCGACGCCCTTGGCGGTGCCGTGGGCGATGACGGTAGGCTTTAGCTGGGCGATGGCGGTCTTGACGGCGTGATAGTCGTCGTAATCGCGGGCACCGCAGACAATGAGGCGCATGGCTAGTTCCTTTCCCATGCAAAGGGTGTGTCTTTGTCGACGTAGAATGCGTGCAAGGCGCGCAGGTAGCGGATCTCCGACAGCGCTTCCCGGTCGACGTGGTAGAGGCGGCGGAAGGGCAGGCGGCAAAGCGCAGCGATGCTCGCCATGGGGCTGCAGATGAAAGTGTTGTCGGGGGTGTACGTTTTCAGGAGCGTGTTGGCGGCGACGATGCGGACATCCAGATCGGCGGCGATGCGATCTGCAAGTTTGCGGATTTTGCGTCTGCCGGGGTGGCGCCGCGGGATGCGCCGGCCGGTTCGGAAATATCCGGCAATGGCGGGAAGACGGCCAATGCCGATCGATGCATCGGCGCGGGGCGATGCGATCGGGGCGGGTGCAACGGAGGTTTGCCCGGTGGTTTGCTGAGGCGTGCTGGTCATTGGTGGTTCTCAGGTTTCGGGGTGTTGCGAACATGGGGGAGACGGACGATTGGGCACGTCCTGGCGCGTTTTATTTGCGATCCATTCGCGGACCTCGCGTTCGAGCCAGACGGTGCGATTTTTCCCGAGCGAGAAGCGGGGGGGAAAGCTTTTTGCGGCTTCAAGCCGGTCCAGATGCGTGCGTGAATAAGGAACCAGACGCCGCAGCCGTTTTAGGTCGAGGAAGCGATCGTGAATGGTAAGGATTGGAGGGACGTCGCCAGCTCGAGCGTTGATCTTTGCTTGCATCCAGCCAACGACTTCTTCGGCGGACCAGACCGATGTGCGGGGGCTTAATCGGATGCGGGCGGGAAATAGCCCGTCGGTCTCAAGCCGCAGGATGTTCGGATAGGAATAGACGACGAATGCCGAAATGAGATTGGCGTGAATGAATAAGGTTGTGGGGGGCGACAGCGCTTCAGTTGGCGAGATTTGATGTGCGTTGCTCATAAAGAGCGTTTTGAGAAGCAGATCCCCGTCATCAAGTGCTTTAAAAAAAATGGCCCCCGGCTGGATTGTGCGCGGGGGCCGAAGGGTCAAGGAGTGTCGAAGGGCAGAAGTAAGGTTTCGTCTTCTTCTTCGGTCTGGTGCTCGATGATCGTTAGCAGTTTGTCGGCCCAGCTTTGTAGCGCTTTTTGTCGTTGCTCGGTGTAGCGGTATAAATCGTAGATGGCGGTGACGTCACCGCTTTGGCTATGGTTGATAATCCGCTTCTGGATGTCCTTAGGAACGTCCAGGCTTCCCAATTGCGTGGTGGTGGTGCGGCGCAGGTCATGGATCACCCAGTGATCGATTTGTGCGCTGGAGTTGATGCGCCTTTTGGCCCGGTTGATGCCGGCGAACGGCCGGCGTGGGTTTGTTTTCGAGGGGAAAACATAAGGCGAGGGCGCCGGGCAATAGTATGGATAGAGGTCGCGAAGTGAGGTTTCCAGCGTGCCGGCGGCCTGATCGCGTGACAAGGCCGTCATGCGCTTGATCTCCGAAAGAATCATGAGAGCAAGCGTAGAAATCGGAACAATGTTGGGCTCGCCATTTTTGGTGCGCGATCCGGGGATAGTCCAGATTGCTTCGGCAAAATCAAGTTCGTCCCATCGCATGCCGACGACTTCGCTTCGGCGCTGGGCTGTAAGGATTGCAAGCTGGGTAATTGGGCCAAAGGGATAGCCTTCGGCCTTGGCAGCCTCCCACACTCGGCGGATCTCGTGTTTTGTGAGAAGGCGCGTCCTCTTTTTGGCCTTGGGCGGCGAGGGGAGGTCTTCGGACGGCGAGACCAGAATGTAATCAGAGGCTCTGCACCATTTAAAGAAGGTCTTGACGTATTTTTGGGCGTGCCGGGCGGCGCTGTACTGACCGTTTGCCTTGGCGCGGTCAATGACGGCAATCACCTCGGACTTCTTGATGGAGCAAACGGTTCTGTTGGCCCACGGGCGGTCGTAATGCTTAGTCAAGACGAAGCGATATTCGTTGATAGTGCTTTGCCGAGCGTGTCCGGGGCAATGGACCTCCAGGTAGGTTTTGAGGGCGGTTGTGAAAAGAACGGGCTCGACGCCTTCAGGCCGGTTGTTTGCAACGGCCGTTGGCGGGGCTGCGGCCGGAGTGGACGCATCCTCTGTGGGCTGCGGGTCTGGCGTGGGGTTGGGGTCGATGCCAGCCTTCACAAGGATACGTGCCTGGTCGGCCTTCAAACGGGCGTCGGCAAGTTTGACGTCGGGATAGCGACCGATGGTCATGCGGAATGCCGAGCCGTTCAGCTCGTAGCGGTAGTAGAAAGTCTTGACGCCTTTGCTGCTGACGCGAATGCCAAAGCCTTGGCACTTGGCGTCCGGGTACTGGGTGGAAACCTGAGAGGGGGTCGGGAGGGCCCGGATAAGAAGGTCGGTCAGGATGGTTCTGGACGTCATGGTGAGAGATCTCCATATGCTCTAAGAGCGTTCTGGTGAAATCCCGGTAGAAAAATCTAGGACGGCAACTAGGACGGTTCGTGCGAGGTGCTCTCTTGGTGGCTTATGTGGCCGTATGAGAATGAAATCGACGTTTCCCCTGGTCTTTCAGGTTGTTACCAGTGGTGGGTTGTCAGTTGGATGTGTGCGTATGTTAGGTTGGTAACAAATCTGGGGGACTGGGGGTCGGAGGTTCAAATCCTCTCGCTCCGACCAATCTTTCAAGGACTTAGCTTTAAGTCCGCCATCCCCCAAAAATCCCTTAGCTTCACCACCTAGCTTTCACAATTCGTGGGGCGTCCGATGGGTGTTTGAGGAGCTGTGGGTCGCTAGTTTGAGTTTGGCAGGCACCAATTGGCTCTCGGATCGAAAAAGCTTGCCCACGAGCGGATCGGGTCAGAGAGGTGTCAATCTCGCCCCACTTCGGCGCTTGCCCTACGCCGCGTCTATCAAAGGGGGCACCTCGCCGAGAGGCCGCTCTAGAATATACCCACACGCGTTGAAAGCTCGTCACCCAACGAGGTTGGGATCCTCGCTGTCATGAGCGTGCCCGATGGCTTCGAGCAGCTTGCGATCGAGTAACGAAGGATCGAGCATCACTTTCTGATCGTGAACCGACGTGATGGCCTTCGTTGGAACAACGAACTCTCCGCGGTTCTCGATATAGAGAACAAGGGATCCGTTGCGAACTTCCCTCACGGCCGCGATGCCTTCGCTTCCTTCGGCAACGAACACCATGAACCCCGGCTCAATCGTGGCTGCCATGTCTGATCGCGCTCCAATTACAATGTGTACGGTGAGGTCGTCACGTTAGGTCGTCACGATGCGCTATCAAGGCTGCGAAGGATGCGTTGCCTCGAGCGGGGCCGGAACAGTCGGAGGATTGGCGTATTTCGCAATCAAGACGATAGAAGTCACCAGGATCGTGACGGCAATGGTCGTCGCCACGATACCGGACATGGAGCTGCGCGGCTCGGTCGCAATCTTCCTGATTTCTGTTTCCGGTTCCATATGGATCTCCACCAACCAACCGTTTTGAACGCAGAGCCGCAGCCGTTGGTTCCTGAGAGCTCGGGACGCGCATTTCTTGAGCGAGATGCGGAAGCCAAAACGATCAGCATTATTGTCTTGCCATTTCGAGTCCGAAGGCGTTAGTGGGCGCATCGGTTTTGGCCAGACAATCAGGCCGTTTGCCCAAAATGTTGGGCGCACGCTCAGACAATCTCCGAAAATCGTATGACCGCTTGCCCACGCGCTTCTGCGTGCGCACAGGCTTATCCAAGGAACACACAATGCAGATTGGCACCGTTAAATTCTACAACGATCAAAAAGGCTTCGGCTTCATCCAGCCTGAAGACGGCAGCAAGGACGTCTTCGTCCATGCGACTGCCCTCGAGCGCGCAGGAATGAACGGCCTGCGCGAAGGCCAGAAGGTCTCGTTCGACACGCAGGAAGATCGCCGCACCGGCAAGATCGCGGTTGGCACGATCGCCGCTGCCTAAGCGACTTCGCGCGACATGTACGCGCCGGCTAAGGCCGTCCCTCGCGGGGCGGCCTTTTTTTGCTGCTTATCCTTTGATCGTAAGACGAGAGGACAGCCCATGCTCGATCCGGTCACCACAACAACGAGAGGGCCGCGCGTTTGGCTCGGAGCCATGCGGCCAATAGATAGCCAAGTCACACTGCCCCCGAGGCGCAGAATACTTGACGAAATTACCGCTGGGCTGCCAAAGATGAACGCATTCTATCGGGGGAATGGAAGCTATCGATGCGGTTCTTCGGGGGGTGCTCGTCGAGGAGAGTATCGTCGATCCGTCAGGGGGCATGTCCCTGATGGCGGCGGAAAGGCGCGGGTCCTCCCGAGCGTTGCGCGGCATCAGTCTCTCGAATGAGCAGCCGCCGAGTGTAACGGCTTCTCGTCGGAAACCTTCCGAACCGGAGATTTTGGCGCCCGAAGGCGTCACGTTCCGGCACGAGACGGATGTGCTGGGTCGCACGCACGCGAAGTTCCTGAAAAACGGCAAGGAAGTCGGATCGGCAGACGTCCGGGACTTTGGCCATTCAATTCAGATCACGAACTTTCAGATAGCCAGAGGCGCCCGGCGCCAAGGGATCGGGACCGCGTTTCAGTCATACATCGAAGCGCAGCTTGGCAAGCGAGCGGTGCCCGATGGCATGTTGTCGAAAGCGGAATATCGGCGTTGGATGAAACTCGACCCCGTCGCGGTGCAAAGTTACGTCAAGGGCACGAAGAGCTATACGCCTCGCACGGGAAGCGATGCGTTTTTCGCTGCGCAAGGTGGACCGCCCGTGCTGGGATCGCGTGCATCGCAACACCTATTGGCTCAGGCTGATCTGCTCGCGCAAAAGCAAACGTCGGCAAAGCCTCGTAAACGCCGCGCTCGGTCGCCGAGCCAGGGCGCCGGAGCCCGTGCCGACAAGCGTACGGCTCGCGTTGCCTCGATTGAGCACACGACCGCTGATACCCGCGAACACAAGGGCTGATACGAGCCTCAAGCGAGTCGCGTGCACCGCCGAAACAGCGGCGGCCCGTCGCATTGGCTCGGAGTTGTCGACATTGAATTAACTCTTTGACGGCGCTCCCAGCCGGCCAGGGGTATGCGGTGGAGCACCACCGCGCTAGATTGGCGAGAGCTGAAGACCATCGTCCGACGAGCCACGGTCAACGACAAAGCTCAAAAATGCAGCCTGCTGAGAAACGTGGATTTCTTACGACGCTTTTCACGGGGTTGGCGGCCGGCGTCCGCGGCCTGTTCCTAGCGCTCCTCGTCACCTGGGCGACGCTGGCCATCTACTACTCCAACTTACCGTGGCCCGCTCTGCGGCTCGCTTCCGCCGCGGCATTTGCAGCGTTCTCGATTTGGGCGCTTTGGGTTTCTCCCAACCGGAATAGGTCTTTCGCGTTCATCGGTACATTTCTCGCCGTCGTGACATGGTGGGTATTGATCCCGCCCTCGCACGATCGCGAATGGCGGCCGGAGGTCGCGGTGATGCCGCGTGCCTTTGTCGACGGAGACCGCGTGCGCTTTACGGGAGTACGCAACTTCGACTTCCGCAACCGCAACGACTTTACAGTTCGCTGGGAGGAGCGGGAGGTCGAGCGATCGCATTTGATCGGGATCGACTTTTACGTATCGTATTGGTCGGAAGGCCCGGTTGGGCACACGTTCCTCAGCTTCATCTTCGACAACGCGCCGCCGTTGGCCGTCTCGATCGAGACGCGGCCTGAGGTCGGCGAAAGCTTTGCGCCGATCGCTTCTCTGTTCAAGCAATTCGAGCTCATCTATGTCGTGGGCGAAGAACGCGACCTGGTCGGCTTGCGAAGCAACCATCGCAACGAGACGGTCTATCTCTATCGGCTCAATACTTCCGCTGCGGACGCGCGAAGGCTTTTCGATATCTACGTCCAACGCATCAACGAGCTCGCGGAGCGACCGGAATTTTATCACCTGCTGAGCAATAGCTGCACGATCAACATCATCCGCTACGCAAATGCCGCCGGACGAGCCGGTCGGTTCGACATCCGCCATCTTTTAAATGGTTTGATTGACAGCTACCTCTACCACTCGGGCCGCGTCGACACGACGTTGCCATTTCCGGAGCTGCGCCGGCAATCGCTCATCAATGAGGCCGCCCAGCAAGCTGGTGACGCCGCCGATTTCCCCGAACGTATCCGCGCGAATCTGCCGACGACGCAGAGTTCGCAGCCCGTCTCCTCCGAATGAGACCGATGATCTTTCGCTGATGCGCTGAGCCGTTCGCAACCGCTGCAATACGGCCGAGTTTTTCAGCCATGCCATGTCGGGTGGAACTAGAGACCGCACGCGACGCTTCTGCGGTAGCCCCATCTTGCTAACAGCAGCTTCCGTCTCGTGGATGATCCGAAAGGACACGCAATGGCCAAGAACACGATTTGTTTGTGGTACGACAAGGATGCCGAGACTGCCGCCCGGTTCTACGCCGAGACCTTTCCGGATAGCGCGGTTGCTGCAGTCCGCCGTGCTCCCAGTGATTACCCGTCCGGCAAGGCGGGCGACGTGCTGACGGTCGAGTTTACGGTCGCCGGCATTCCATGCATCGGCCTCAACGGCGGCCCTGTATTCAAGCACAACGAAGCCTTCTCCTTCCAGATCGCCACGGATGATCAGGAGGAGACCGACCGCTATTGGAACGCCATCGTCGGAAACGGAGGCCAGGAGAGCGCCTGCGGCTGGTGCAAAGACAAGTGGGGCATCTCATGGCAAATCACGCCTCGCGTTCTGACAGAAGCCATGGCAGCAGGCGGTGAAGAAGCAAAGCGCGCGTTTGACGCGATGATGGATATGCGAAAGATCGACGTCGCGACGATTGAAGCAGCGCGTCGCGGCTAGCGTCCGGCAATCATCTCCGATTGGCGCGGAGTAGACGAAGCCCGACGCCTTGGTTGTGGTCAGGCTCCCGTCAATTTGCTAAGCCGACGCTCTAGCTGGTCAGCGAACGGACAAACCTGAAAAATGACGCGGGACGCCGAGCCACTGCCTGATGACGCGAACCCGCCAACGGCGAACGACGAAGTTGAGCCTCTAGAGGCTGCCCCTAGCGACTTCTACGGACGGTTGCGGCAGGTCGGCCCAGGCCTCATCGCGGCTGCGACCGGCGTGGGCGCTGGCGACTTGGTTGCGACCATGATCGCCGGAGCGCGTTTTGGTACCGTGCTGCTGTGGGCCGCCATTCTCGGCGCCGTTTTGAAGCTGGCACTGGCTGAAGCCACGGGGCGCTGGCACCTCGCGTCGGGCATGACACTTCTCGATGGCTGGCGCCGACTTGGCTACTGGGCCACAGGTTTCTTCGGCATCTACATTGTGATTTGGGGCTTTGTGTACGGTGCCACCGCCATGTCCGCGGTTGGCCTGCCCCTGAATGCTCTCTTCGGCGGCCTCTCGGTGCGCTACTGGGCGATGCTTGCGGGTGTGACGGGGCTGGTGCTGGTCTGGGGGCAGCGCTATGCCGCGTTCGAACGCTTCATGACCATATTGGTTGCGATCAAATTTTTTGCGGTCGTGGCAACCGCATTGCTGGTTTCTCCGAACCTTGGCGACCTCGCAAGCGGCCTCGTACCGCGTCTCCCTTCTGGATCCACAATCTACGTCCTCGGCCTCATAGGTGGCGTCGGCGGCACCATCACCATGGCGGCTTACGGCTACTGGATGATGGCCAAAGGCTGGCGCAACACGGGCTGGCTGTCCGTCATGCGGCTCGACAACGCCGTTGGCTACACCATGACTGCGATCTTCGTCGTTGCGATGCTTGTCGTCGGTGCGGAGATCCTGCGAGGCCAGGACCTGACCGAGAATGACCGCGGCCTCCTAACGCTCGGCAACGAGCTTGGAGTGCGCTACGGCACATGGGCGCGCACGCTCTTTCTCGTCGGATTTTTTGCCGTGACGTGGACCTCGTTGCTCGGTGTCTGGAACGGGGTGAGCCTGTTGTTCGCGGACTGGGTCAGGATAATCAAGTTGCCGCACGGCTTACATGCCGATGCCGACGGCGCCGACGCGACCTATGACGCTGGAAAAGCAGAAACCAGCCCCGCCTTTCACTTCTACTTGATATGGCTCACGCTGCCGCCGATGACGATCCTCTTCTTCGACAGACCGTTTCAGGTCACGCTTATCTACGGCGTGCTTGGCGCCGCATTCATGCCGTTCCTTGCCGTAACTTTGCTCGTGCTCCTGAACTCGCGCTTTACGCCGCCGTCCGCCCGTCCCGGCTGGCTATCGACCACCATGCTGGTAACCACCGCGTTGCTCTTCATAGCGCTATTCGCCGCCGACCTCTCAGCGCGGTTCGGTTGATCCCACTTGGCCATCGGGTCTCACGTTCCGTTTGTTTAGTCACCACCTGCAAGCGCTGCGATAACAGAGGATCTGTCATCCAGCCTGCGACACATTGCAGGCGGCACAACGGCGCGGTGTTGTCATCAAGCCGCCCGTGCATTGCAGTAGAAGCGAGGTTCTCTTTGAGAAAGGGTCTCGCGATGGGCACACGCTACACTGACAACACGCTTGCCGAAAATCCGCCCGGTGGAAAAGAGCATGTCGTTTCTGCCGAGACAGCCGGCACTCTGCCTTCCGATCTGTGGCGTACCAGCGTCAAGAAGAAGTGAGTGCCACGAACAGGAACCGCGTAGCCGCGCCGTTGGGCTGTGTGGCTACGCACTTCGCGTAGTATCCTTATTCATGAAGCGTGCGCTCTTGCCCGTTTAGTCCGTTTTCGCGGCTTCGCGAGCCGCTTCCCCCCGTTCGCTCCTGAACATGCGCTCCAGGAACGTGGCAAGCTTATCCAGGTAGATATAGACGACCGGCGTCGTGAAGAGCGTCAGAGCCTGGCTGACGATCAAACCGCCGACCATGGCATAGCCCAGCGGCTGACGGATCTCCGAGCCCGTTCCCGCGCCAAGCATCAGCGGGATGCCCCCGAGCAGAGCCGCGGCCGTCGTCATCATGATCGGGCGGAAGCGCAGGATGGCCGCTTTGCGAACGGCTTCCTCTGGCGAAAGACGCTCGTCCCGTTCAGCGGTGATGGCGAAGTCCACCAGCATGATGCCGTTCTTCTTGACGATGCCGATCAACAGGATGATGCCGATCATCGCAACGAGGGAGAAATCGAAGCCAAACAGCATCAGCGTAGCGATCGCACCGGCGCCCGCACACGGCAGCGTGGACAGGATTGTCAGCGGATGAATGAAGCTTTCGTAGAGAACGCCAAGGATCAGATAGATCACGACGAGAGCGGCGACGATCAGCATCGGTACGGTCGAGAGCGAATCCTGGAAGGCTTGCGCGTTGCCCTGGAAGCTCGTGCGTAATGTAGCCGGTAACCCAAGCTCTTGTTCGGCGGCTTTGATGGCCTCGGTCGCTGTGCCTAGAGATCCTGCTTCGGCCAGGTTGAACGTTAGGGTGATGGCCGGGAACTGACCCTGGTGCGAAATCGAGAGAGGCTGCGTCTTGCGCGTGGTCCAGCTGGCAAACGCCGCCAGCGGCACCTGTTCGCCGGTTGTGGGTGATTTGACGTAGATTTTCTCCAGGCTTTCCGGTGTTCCCTGCAACTCCGGCAAGATCTCCATGACGACATGATAGCTGTTCTGCTGGGTGAAGAACTGCGCGACCTGACGCTGACCGAAGGCGTCGTAGATCGTATTGTCGATGGCGCCGAGGTCGAGGCCGTAGCGCGACGCTTGATCCCGGTTGATATCCAGCGTCAGCGTCATGCCGGCGCCCTGCTGGTCGGTAGCGACGTCCCGCAGCTCGGGGAGCGTCTTCAGTTTTTCGAGAACTTTCGGCGCCCATTCGTTGAGTTCGGCGATGTCCGGATCCTGAAGCGTGTACTGGAACTGCGCGCGCCCCGCACGCCCGCCCACCGTAATGTCCTGTGCCGCCTGCAAATAAAGTTTCACGCCTTCGACGTTCTGGGTCGCCTTGCGCAGGCGGGCGATGATCTCATAGGCCGATGCGTTGCGTTCGCTGCGCGGCTTCAGCGTGATGAAGAAGCGGCCGGTGTTGAGGGAGGCTGAGGCGCCGCCTGCGCCGATGGCCATCGCGTAAGTCTCGACGTCCGGGTCCTTGCCAATAATCACGCCGAGCTGCTGCTGAAGGCGCATCATCTCGGCAAAGGACACGTCCTGGCCGGCTTCGGATGTGCCTTGCAGCAAGCCCGTATCCTGCTGCGGGAAGAAGCCCTTGGGAATGGTGATGAACAGCATTGCCGTGACGGCAATCGTGGCGAAGAACACTATGAGCGTCAGGAAGCGATGGCGCAGACAGACATCCAGCATCCGCTCATAGCCGCGCAACATGGCCTGAAAGCCGCGCTCGCTCCAGGCGTAGAGGCGGCCGTGTTCCACTTCGCGTTCTGCGCGCAGAAAGCGAGAGCACATCATCGGTGTGAGCGTCAGCGCGACGAAGGCCGACACCGCGATGGTCATGGTGACAGTCACCGCGAATTCCCGGAACAGGCGGCCGATGATGCCGCCCATCAGCAGCAAGGGAATGAACGCAGCAACTAGCGACAAGCTGATCGAAACGATTGTGAAGCCGATTTCCCGAGCGCCTTTGATCGACGCCTCGAACGGATTCATGCCGTCCTCCACATGGCGGACGATATTTTCGAGCATGACGATCGCGTCGTCGACGACAAAACCGACGGCAATGGTCAGCGCCATGAGTGACAGATTATCGAGGCTGTAGCCTGCGAGCCACATCAACGCCAGCGCACCGAGCAGCGAGAGCGGAACGGTGACGCTTGGAATGATGGTCGCCCACAGGCTGCGCAGGAAAACGAAAATGACGCCGACGACGAGCGCGATCGAGATCAGCAAAGTGAACTCGACGTCGTCGACAGAGGCGCGAATGGTCTGGGTACGGTCGCTAAGCACGTCGATCTTGATCGAGGGTGGCATGGCGGCGCGCAGGCGAGGCAGCTCCGCCTTGATCCGGTCCACGGTTTCGATGACGTTGGCGCCCGGCTGCTTCGAGATGACGAGGAATACGCCACGCTTGCCGCCGGCCCAGGCAGCCTTCTTCATGTCCTCGGGGCCGTCGACAGCGCGGCCGATGTCCTTCACGCGAATCGGTGCGCCAGCGCGATAGGCGACGATGACATCGTTCCAGGCGTCGGCCTCGGTGAGCTGGTCGTTGGCGTAGATGGTAAGGCTTCTGAGAGTGCCGTCGATGTTGCCCTTGGCTTGATTGACCGTGGTAAGCGCGAGACGCGCGCGGATGTCCTCGAGCGAAAGGCCTTTGGCAACCAGTTTTGCGGGGTCGATCTGAACCCGGATGGCGGGCTTCTGCTCGCCGCCGATGGTGACGAGGCCGACGCCGCTGATCTGGCTGATCTGCTGGGCGAGCTTGGTATCGGCGTTGTCGTCCACCTCCGTCAGCGGCAGCACGTCGGAGGTAGCGGACAGCAGCATGATCGGCGCATCGGCCGGGTTGACCTTGCGGTAGGTTGGTGGAGAGGGAAGGTCGGTCGGAAGCTGGCCGGCGGCGGCGTTGATCGCGGCCTGGATGTCGTTCGCGGCGGCATCGATATCCCGGTCGAGATCGAACTGCACGACGACCGTGGTCGAGCCGAGGCCCGACGAGGACGTGGTCTGGGTGACACCGGGGATACGTGCGAACTGGCGTTCGAGCGGTTGGGCGACGGAGGATGCCATTGTCTCCGGGCTCGCCCCCGGCAGCGAGGCCGAGACCTGGATGGTGGGAAAGTCGACTTGCGGCAGTGGGGCGACGGGCAGGTTCGGATACGCGACGAGACCGACGAACAACAGGCCCATCATGATCAGGGTCGTCGCGATCGGTCGGCGAATGAACGGCTCGGAGAGGCCACCTCCGGGTATGCCGGTCTGATCTATCGTGTGCATCGTTCGCTCAATTTGTTCGCTCGATTTCTGTGCC
>OFDN01001537.1_pt1 | contig 14800 bp, 10 predicted proteins | sample 1520971 | NCBI WGS metagenome assembly OFDN01 (sample SAMEA94257418, study PRJEB24077) | hot springs metagenome | biome: Aquatic biome; feature: Geographical feature; material: Water | place: India | collected 2012-06-12 | depth 5 m
CCTGGCTGTTGATCACCGAGCGGGTGAGCGCGTCGGCCGCGCGGGCCGTGAGCAGCACCGTGCCGCCGTCGGCCTGCAGCACACCGCCCTGGTCGATCTGCGAATCCAGCGCGCCACGGTGCACCTGCAGCTTCACGGGCCCGCCGAGGTCCAGCGTGACGTCGCTGGCCGAGGCCAGCACCACGGCGCCGCCATCGGCCTGGATGCGACCGCTGTTCTCCACCCGCGCCGCGATCAATGCGACGCCACCGCCCGGCGCTTGAATGCTGCCGGCGTTGGCCACGGTGCCGCCACTGCTGCCGTGGAGGCGGTAGCGGCCGGCCAGGAAGTCCTCGTTGCGCAGCGACAGCGTGGAGGCCACCAGGCCGCCCACATCCACCTGCGCACCGGGCGAGAACAGCACGCCGTTGGGGTTGAGCAGGAAGACCTGGCCGTTGGCCTGCAGGCTGCCCTGGATCAGCGACAGCTCGGTGCCGGTGACACGGTTGAGCGCCACGGACGAACGCGAAGGCTGCACGAACCGCACGCTCGCTCCGGGCGCGATGCCGAAACTCTGCCAGTCGGTCACCATCCGCTGCGACTGCTGCTGCACCGTCATGGCATTGCCCTGGCGCACGATGCTGCCGCTGCCGGCGGTGATCTGCCCGCCGGTCGGCAGGCCGGCTTGGGCGTGGGCCGCGCCAGCACAGCACAGGGCGGCGGCGATCGCCAAGCGGGAAAGGCGGGGGGAACGTACTGCGTACATTGACGGCACTGCAAAACAAGAGGGGTCGGACGGCGCCCAAGGACGCCACGCGAGCGCGATTGTTCGAACCCTCGACGCCTGCCAAAGCCGCGAAAAGCGGCGGTACTTTGGCAGTTGTGTCGATTCTGTGACGCACCCCACGATTCCTTAGAATCGGCAAAAACCGCGCGCCTCCTGCCAGGGCGTCACTCGACGCTCGCCCAGCAGTTACAGCGAATGAAAACCGCGATGGGAGCAGATGCTGCCATCTCGGTAGCCCTATGAGAGAAGGCATGAGCATGAATGCGCGGCTAGATCCTGAACGCGTTGCGCTGGAAGCGCAGCTATCACACCTGCCGGCGCACTTCCGAGATGACGCCCGCAACATGCCTGACAACATGCCTGACGTCGATGAGCGAGGATCGCGCTGCCCAGGTGATTGGGGCCGTCATGGCCAGCGTCCTGCGCACACGGGGGTGGCATCCCGACGGCAGAAGCGCGTCGACCAGCTCGGCGTGGCCCAAGAACGGGGCGGTGTTTGACTTCGGCGGCGTGGCGTCGATGTTCTGGACGCCCACCAAAGTTTTTGCGGGCTTGGCAGGCGCGAGCCGGCTCGCCAACTGGGGCTGGTTGATGGACGAGTGGGGCCAGTTGATCACCCTTGCGGAGCCGCCGGAGACAGTCAGCCTCGCCGGGCACAAGGTGCCGGCCGCGGCGCTGCGTGAGCTATGCAGCCAGACCAACCGCAATGACACGCGGGTCATCTCGCCGGCGGGCGCGCGCTTCTTGGTGCGCCTGTACGAAGCTGGCGCTTCGGATGTCAAGGGCCAACGACGCGCAGTCAGCGAGGAACTGCGTGCGTACTGCCTCAGTGAGCCGGCGTTGCTCGAGCGCCGCCGCATTGAGGTCGAGAAAGCACAGCGGCAAGCGCAGGCTAACACGCAGGAGCAGGTTCGATTGCGTGACCTGGCAAGCTTCAGGGAGGCCGACTTCACGGCACCGCTGGTCGATCGGATCTTCATCGCCAACCGTGGACCTGGCGATGGGGTCCTGACCATTGGCGGCGTCAAGGTGAGCAAGATCAACCGGCGCTATGCCAGCAACTCTGGCAAAAGCAGCTCCTGGCAAGTGACGTTCGAGTGGCACGATGCTGCCGGCGCAGTGCAACGGCGGCGCATCTCAAGCGCCCACGAAGGCAATCGCCGCAACGACGCTGCACGCAACTGGGACGTTCCAGAGTAGGCGCGTCGCCGCTGCCTTGTCATCCCTTGCGGTTTGACAGCGCCTCCAGCCTTTCCGCTTGTTGACGTGCGGCTTGCAGCACCGCGTAGTTGACCGGATTTCGTTGCAAGAATGACGAACGATAAAGCGCTGGGACCCGCTGGGCGGTAGCGTTCAGCCACCCCACGGCATCTCGCAGGGGGATCAGCGCGCGTTCCAAATCAACGCGTGCAAGCGCTTGGCTCACATTCCAGCAAAGTTCGGGTGCATAGATGCCTGCCTGCGGCCCGTGCGCATTGATCTTTTCATACAGTGCCCAAGCGCCCTCCGAAGCTCGTGAGAGCTCCCCAGCCTCGCCAAAGTATCGAACTGTCATCATGGCTGCGCTCGTCGCCAACATCACATTTTGGCGCCGCGTGGCTTCTGCCTCGATGGCGCTGGCTCTCGCTGCAGCTTCCGCCGGCGGCAGGTCGCGGGTTGCTTCCAGATCGATCCGCAGTCGAACGTAGCTGCGCCCTTGCGACGCAGCTGCAGCCAACAACGCGACGGCCTCGCGCACCAGTCGGCCTGGCTCGCCAGGCGCTGGTGCTGCGGCAAGCACTCCGAAGTCCCTAGCCAACCGAGCTCGTGTGAACAGGCGCGCGGCACGCATCGGTGCAGGAAGCCCTTCCGAAGGAGTTGCCAGCGCTCGCATTGCCAGATCACCGCGCCCGAGCCACGCCCAGGCGACAGCCAGGTCGTGGTCAGCGTTTGCCGCCCAGAATGGCTGGCCGGCGGCTCGCAGAGCCGCGGGCAGCGCCTCTGCGCGGAGCAAGTAGAGGTCAAAGCGTCCAAGGTCGCGAAGGTGACCTATGGCGCTCATCTCATCGACGAGCAGCGCTTGCTCGTCCAAGCCCGCGCGCCGTCCGCAGTCCATGCTGCGCTCAAAAGCAGCATGACTTTCTGCCAGGCGCCCGGCATACATCAACGCCAAACCACGGGTGCTCCATGCCTCGGCTTGAACGAGCAACCGCCCTTCCCGTTCGGACTCCTCGATGATCGCATCCAGAGCAAGGATCGACGCCTGGCGCTCATCCGCGTAGTCATAGACGAGCGCCTGGTCCGTGCGCCACTGCAGGCGCTCATCCGAAGACAAGCTGTTCAGCGGACCTGCGGTCTGCAGAATCCTGACAGCATCATCAGCGCGATTGAGTTGCATGAGCGCCATGGCTTGCCGCTGAGATGCCAGTAGCCCCAATCGGGCGTCGCCCTCCCCCGTGGCTAGACGGCCCGCATCTTCTGCGGCCGCCAAGGCATCCGCAAACTCGCGACGCTCGAGCAGTACGTGCGCTAGAAGCTCCTTCGCCTGCGCTTCCTGGAGTCGGGGTGCCACGCTGCGATTCAGCGCTGACACTCGTTCGAAAGCCGCATCGAGCGCCTGTGTAGCCAGCTCCAGTCGGACGGCACGAGCCTCGAGTTCAAAGGCGCGACGTGCGCTGTCGGGCGTGCCGCCGCTTTGTTTCTCGATGTTGCGCACACACCGAAGTGACGCGTCTACGGCCCTCAACTCCTCGACCACCCCTGATCGTTGGCGGGCTTCGGACGCAGCCTCCTCCCAAGCATCAGCTGCCTGCGCCCAGTGTTCGGCCGCCTCCCAGTGAGCCGCAATCTTGCCTGCCCGCACAGGCACCTGCGATGACACCAGCAGCCGGCCTAAATCGCGATGCAGCAGGCGTGCTACCTCAGGCGGCGTGCCTCGGTACACCGCATCTCTCAGCGTCTCGTGCACGAACCGGTGGTCGACGAGCATTCGGGCGTTGCGCAGTTCTTGCACGGCGTCGGCTAGGCTGACGTGGTGCACTCCGAGGACTTGCGCCGCAAGCTCCACCGTGAACTCAGTACCCGCCGCGGCTGCTACCCGTGCCAGCGTCCTTGCCTCGGTGGTCAGTCTTTCGAGCCGAACCTGCACGACGCGCAGCATGCTCGTTTCTGCGCTGCTCTCGGGGCCCGATGAGGAAGGGGAACTGCGCTCCTCCCAGCGACTGGTCAAGATCTGGAGGATGGCGAGTGGGTTGCCACCGGACTCCCGCAACAACGTTTCTGGCGAGGAGCTGAGATCGGCGGCGCCAAGCGCCAAGGATGCGAGGAACTCCTCGACCTCAGGTAGCGTCAGCGGCTCTAAAGCGACGGCTTTGACCTCCTCGGTCAGCCAAGCTGGAGCACCGGAAAACGGGCGACTGGAAAACACCCAAGACTGCGTCGCACGGCTGGCGAGCGGAGCCAACAGCTCAAGCGACGCGCTGTCGGCGAACTGCAGGTCGTCCACCGCCACGCCTTTCAGCCCAGCAGCGTTCCACACGGCCAACGCGCAAAGCAAGGCTTGACGCAGTCGCAGGCGGTCAAAAGGATCATTGCCCGCCGGGCCCATGTCGGGCACCAAGCGAGCCAACTCGACGCGCACCCAATCAGGTTCGCCGCCCCCATACAAGCGAGCCAACTGGGCCACCAAGGTCGCAATCAAGGCATACGGCAGCGACGCATCCCCCGGCAAAGCAGCCACCCGTGGCCACAGCGGCCGACTGGCCAGTACTTCATCGAGAAGACGCGACTTGCCCAGCCCAGCTTCGCCCCAGATGACCACCGGGCCACCACCGTTGATCGCGTGCTCCACCGCCTGGCGTACCGCCTTGCGGCCGACCCAACGTGGAGGGCGCAACAGACATATGGGAAGTGGGCTGGACGGCGCATGATGCGTTTCCTGCTCCCCTAGTTGAGCGACCAATGCTTCGGTTTCCGGCGCCGGTGCTGTGCCAAGTTCACTTAGCAGCACTTGGCGACACTGCGAGTAGACAGCGCGAGCGGCTGCAGGGTCACCACGCTGATGGTGCAGCCGCATGAGCCGCCGATAGGCATGTTCTGCGAGAGGCGACTCCTCTACCAGGCGTTCGGCGTAGCGAATCGCCTCTGCAAGCCGGCCGCCCTTGGTGAGCGTTTCTGCTTGGTCGGCCAGATAGCCGCAGCGCTCTCGGTCAAAGCGGCTACGCCACTCGAGTAGCCGGGCCTCCAAGGCTTCGTTCTCTTCTGGCTCAATCCCGGCAAGCAGTTGTCCGCGGCCGGCTCCAGCATCGCTGGCTAGCGCAGAGCGCAGGGCTTGGACGTCCACCTCGACGTCAGAAGCCAACGTCAGGATACGTTCGCCCTCCACCACGTCACCCACCAATCGACGCAGTCTGTGCAGGCGCTGGCGAAGATTGTTGCCCGCTTGTCTTGGCTGGCCATCCGGCCACAACAGCTTCAGCAGTTCAGTGCGTGCCGTAGGTCCTTCAAGCGCTAGGGCCGCCAGCAACACAGCGTCGACCAAGGCCAGGTTGCGGCTCACGCCAACACTTTCGATGGCTGGTGTGCCGATAAGCCGCAACGTCAAACGAGGTCGAGCGCTGGGCATGTGCTTGGAGTGCAGTTGGGACTTGCAAGCACGAGCTTACGCACCGCAGGAGACGGCATTCAAAGGCGTTGGTGCGGAAGGCAGTACTGAAGGGCCCGTCGGCGCGGTACGACCGGCCAAGCGCTCCTGCGACCGCGCAAGTTCGGCACGGGCGTTCGCCTCCTGCGACGCGAGTTCCTGCAACTGGCGGTGCTCCAGGCGGCACTGCTGAGCGAAGTACTCGTTCAATCTTTGCTCCCGCTGGGGAGCCCGCGCCTGCAGATCGGCCCAAGCTGCTGAGATTGTGTCCAACTGACGCTTTCCATCCTGCACGCAGCCCTCATACGCATCAAGCACTGCACCCATTGCCCCTAGAAGATCCCTCACCGAAGGTGCGGGGGCCGCCTCAGAAGACAAACCTTCCTTCTTGCCATAGATCTGCAGCAAGAACCAGACGTTGGCATCACGGCTTTCAGTTGCCACCATGAGCACATCGTCGTACTTGCCCAAGGGAGGTGCGAACTGGGGCCCGACTGTGGGGCCCCAGCGACGCAGATCTTCGTTCAACGATCGGGCCTGTGTCTGCCTGTCGCGAAGTGTCTTGGTGTCGACGACGTTGCTAGGCGCGAGGCGCAGCATCTCTGTGGCTACTTCGGAAGCATGTGCAGCCGATCCGGCATAAGCAGACAGCACTCCCAGCCGTTTCGCGGGTGGTGTTGCTGCGATCCGTTGCTCCAGGCCTCGTCTTGTCATGTGAATCCGATGCACACAGACTTTCCTGGCCGCAGGCTCTCGCTGCTCCGCCGGCATCACCCCTATCGGTTGCCGCTCAGCATCAGTGCGAGTGACCTGCTGAGAACCGCAGGCATTCGGGTCGGTCCAGCCTCGCTGCTGCAAAGCAGATGACCGGCGCTGTTGTTGCTCGGTCAACTGAGCCAGATGGCGGGACAGCACTTGAACGTCCTCGTTGAGAGCACGCTGTTCGACATTCGCCGTCACCATCCCTTCCCATGCAGCGTAGCGAAAACGAGCTGTGTCCCGGCCACCGGCAGCCTGCCGGACCGGCAACAGCCGGTTGCCTGGGAGTTGGATGTACAGACAGACCTCTTTTGCAGGGACGTTGCGTAAGCTGGTGGGCAAGGTGAAGCCCATCGTACGGTCACCCTCCCGTCGGCCCTGAGCTACTGATTCGCGAACGAATCCGCGACCTTCCACCTCGTACTCCGCCACCACCTCAGCTCCTCGACTCGACAGCTGATTCTGCCAACCGTGACGCTCGTCCCAAGACAGCTGGAGTGTGTTGCCGCGCGCGACGACCTGGACGCCCACGCCCTCCCCTAGCGAGGTGGCGCAGCCTCCCGCCACTAGAGCGACAACCAGGCAGGCGAATGGCAGAAGGTTGTTCCGCCGAGGCCGCATCAGTGCCCGCGCACGCTCACTGTGTTCGGAACCTGCATCGGCAGCCTTGGCGTCATCCGAAGGTGAACGTTTCATCTGCTCTCCCCTATGATGGGCGTCACATATCCCATGCGCTTCAACACCTCGGGCGGCAGAGGAGCGGTCCGTATGATGGCGCTCGAGAACATGGCATCTAGCATGGCCAGTGCCGGCCTCGCGCGCGGACCCAATTGAGAAACCTGAGGCCGCAGTTTTTCAATGTTCTCTTCGACCGCATCCCGCTCGATGTTCATGAGAGCGGTTTGAGCGGCGGCCGGACCTTCAGCGGAGATGCGAGCCACATCGGCGGCCAACTGGCCAGAAGAGACGTACCGCGGAACCCCCGTCGCATCGCTAGCCAGTGCAGACTGCAACGCTGCTTCATCTGGGTGTCCTCCGATCATTCGTTGCATGTAGTGCAGCAGACGGAAGGTCCACCCACGAGCGACCTGACGTTCTTTGCGGGCAAGATCTCTGAGTGTGCGTTCAGGGTAAGTTAGGAGTTCGGCTTTGAGTTCATCAGCGAGTCCGTCGCTCCACCCCGAGTAAGCATGTACTTCGTAGGTGGCGCTCTCGTCGACAGTCCGCAGAACACCACCCAGGAAGGCAACGGTACAAGCGCTCACGCAGTGGTTCTTGGGTCCCACACGCACGGCCATCTTGTGACGCCGGAGAGCTTCGCCGACCGCCACGCCTTCGGCAAGGTTGCCACCACCGGAGTGAAGCAGGACCTCTGCATACGGTTTAGAGCGCAAAAGGGCGTCGATGCGCTGTCCGTCGCCTTTCGAGAAGCTCCTCTCGCCAGGCTTGCATGAACGCGTTTCAGAGTCTCTGCAATCGAAGGCAAGCAGCACCGTCGCACCGTCGCTTCGCAGGTGGTCTTCAAAGGCAAGCGCGTGTGCAGGCGAGACCGCTCCCAGTCCCGATGTACAGACCGCTAGGAGCCGTGCACCAACGGCAAGCGCGCCGACGATAGAAATGCGCATGGCAGTCCTCTTGGAAGTCGTCTTGTCCGAACATTTGGTCAACCTGCCCGTCCTCATGTCGTCGCCAGCGCCCATCCGCCCGGCGGAGTGCGACATACCTTCACGACCGCTGGCTCGCCCTTTCCGGCATCGGCCAGGAAGTCCTCGGTGTCCTTGCACTCACGGCCGTTGTCGGCGTACACCGGGCCTGGTGTCACACGACCACGCAAGCTGGGATTTCCAGGATCGGTATACGTCCGTACTTGCGCTGAGCTGGCGGCTGCGATGAGCTCACGCTCTCTTGCCTGACGTCCTTGCTCGCTCAGCTTGTCGTAGGCGGTTGCTCCAAGGTAGGCCCCTACTGGGCATCCCATGGCAGCAAATCCCAGCATGTACCGGCGTTCACGCTTGGTCGACTCCGCGGACGACAGCTTCAAGCGGCGGGTTTCAGCAGACGCATACGTCTTGGCAAGCAGCGCAGCGGCCAAACCGCCAAGGACGCAACCACCAGCCCCGGCGGCCACGGCTCCGCCGTCGGTGGGCGTCGCTGGACCAGTTGCGCCGCTGCGTAGTGCGTTCGGCATCGATGCCACGCACCCTTGCAGCAGACAAACCAGTGCAAGAGTCATGCACACGGTAGCCCTGGCTCGCCCGTGGACCTTTCCCTCCGACGTTTTCATTTGTACCTCCACTTAACGCGCCGACGTGAGCGCGGTGTCACCGTAAGGGGAGGGGCGTGACTGAAGCGTTAACAGCTAGGTATCTCTACGCTCGAGGTTTCTGTGTCAAATCCACCCTTCATGCATGTGGACCGGCCTGAATGGCACGTACAGATTGTTTTGATTTCAAAAGCGAATATTTTGGGCGGCCAAAATCTTATGGCACACGGGGGGAAAGATGCCGAATCCCATCCCTACAGTGGCTGTTTCATTAGAGCGCAGATTGGACGGACTTGTCTTGGCAAGGGATGGAGCCCCATATGGTGACCCCTATTTCAAGTGCAAATGGCCGCTCAGGTCATCGTGACATAGTGATACTGTCTGCCGAACCCTTCGCTCGGCAAACAGCAAGCAGTGACGTTGTTTGAACCGAAAACTGAGCAAGAGCCAGGGTTTGCCTGGCTTTTTGGCGAAACGGTTACGAGGCCCGGTCGTGTAAGGTACTCAATCTGCCCCTTGGCGCTTGTGGTGGTGCCATTGGCGGCCAAGTGCCTTCGCTCAGGCGCGCTGCTTGCCCATGTGAAGTTCTACTGTCCCACTTCACTTACGAGTATGAAAGCCAAAACCGTTCAAGATCTGTTCCTTCACGAACTCTCCGATACCTACAATGCCGAAAAGCAGATGACGCGGTCGCTACCGAAGATGGCTCGCGCGTCCACGGCACCCGACCTTGCCGCAGCTTTTGAGCAGCATCTGGAAGAAACCCGTGGTCAGGTCGAGCGCATCGACAAGATCGTGGAGCTGACGGGGCTCAAGCTCAAGCGGTTGAAGTGTGCGGCAATGGAAGGCTTGATTGAAGAGAGTCAAGACCTGATCGACGAGTTGGACAAAGGTCCGCTGCTCGATATCGCGCTCATGGGCGCCGCGCAGAAAGCCGAGCACTATGAGATCGCCAGCTACACCACGCTGGTGATGCTGGCAGGCAAGCTCGGACTGACCGAGGCGGCTACTCTGTTGGAAGAAACGTTGGCAGAAGAGAAAGCCACCGATGAGAAGCTGGGGCTGCTGGCGCAGGCTGCAGCTATGGAGGACGCCATTGAGGAGGAGCAAGCCGACAAGGCTTAAGGCAAGCCGGCCCGCAGGTGCGGGCCGGCACCTGACTGAGGATCAGGAGTCGACGTGCAGCTGTTGACACCGCCATATCTGCACGTCCTCCCCCGAGCCGATCGTCGAAGGCTGGCGGCCCTTCAAGAACATCCCGTCGCGATCCAAACGCAAAATTTCGGGCTCAAACAGGGGACACAGTAGATCTTGCCCCGTAGCAGGCCCGACCACAGCCACTACCCGCGCCGTCTTGCGCGGGTAGCCAGTGCGCTGATCGATGAAATAGTCGATGGTCAGTACACCAACAACACCCAGCTGAGGGACCTTTAGCGCATCGATAGAGCCTCGACTGCCCAGCTGACGAACAGACCACGTCACATTCGGTATTCTTTCCACTCTTCCATGACGGTCTGAGCAGCCTGAGGCAGGGACGAAAGTCCATCGTCTCCTGCGATGACAAGAGCCATTGCCGCCAAAACTCCTCCAACTAAGGTGCAGGCCGACAACTTGAATCCGTTGCGCCCGCTGGGCTGCGCAGGTTCAAAAGGAGTCGCAGAAGGTCCAGATGAACAACAGTGGTGCATGACACAGCTCCAAGCAGTTGAAGCACTTTACGGGCCTGCTCATAGACTGATGTCAGCCGCTCCAGGTGAATGGGGTCGGATAAGCCCCACCTGCTCTGAGCGCAGCATGGCGCTTGCACTTTGCGTTTGGGAGACCACTTGCCAGCCGACGGATTGAAGACGGTCGCAGACGTCGACGCGTGGGTCCGCCAGCACGGCTACCTGCGTTTCAAGCAGGCGTTGCTGGCCGGCGAATTCAAGGGGAGCGCCCTGCGCGCGGCTCGCGCTTGGTTACTGTTCCGCCACGATCGGCGACGTCGTGCGGCAGCGCGAGGCATAGTGACACTCGTGACAGTACTTGGTGCCGCGTGCATCTTCTATTGGTTACCAAGATAGCTTTGCACGGGGCCCAGTGGGAACTGCGCTTGCCTGAACATGGCCATCGCAACTAGCAGGAGCAGGCCGTGACCCGTACCGTCGTAGGTGTCTTTGACCAAGCTGAAAAGGCGAACGCTGCCCTGGATGGGCTTACCAGCGTAGGCATCCGTCGAGACCAGATCACCTTGTCCGACGCAACAGGCCCTGAGGGCGCAACGACCACTGGCCAAGACGACGGCATGCTGGCTGGCGTGCGCAGCTTCTTCGGTAGTTTGTTCGGAGACGATGACCGTCAAGCGGCGCAGTACAGCCAAGCCATGCGGCTTGGATGGACCGTTGTGAAGGTCGAGGCCGACGACGCTCAGGCTGAGGCGGCAGTCAGCGCGCTAGAGCGTTCAGGGGCCGTTGATCTCGAGGAAAAAGCGTCTGAGTGGCGTGCAACCGGATGGAGTGGGGGATCAACGCGTCAAGAGGGCGTGAGCTCCACCAATCTGGCGTCGGACGCCGTACTTCCCGTGGTGCAAGAAACCCTCGAGGTCGGCAAGCGTGAAGTCACCACCGGCGGAGTGCGTGTGTTCTCGCGCATCGTTGAGACACCCGTGTCGGAAAACGTTGAGCTGCGCAGCGAACATGCTGAAGTACACCGTCGTGCGGTCGACCGACCGGTGACTAGTGCAGATCTTGACGCGTTGGGGGATCGCACCATCGTTGTTCATGAAACGGCCGAGAAGGCCGTGGTTTCGAAGACGGCCCGCGTTGTCGAAGAGATCACCGTCGGCAAGACGGTCGACCATCACACCCAGCAGATCAACGAGACGCTGCGCAGTACCGAGGTGGAGGTGGAACGGCTGCCGGCCGCAGGACCAAGCGAGACGACTGCCGACTCGCTGTACCACGACCACTTCAAGAACACCTTTGCCGCCAGTGGGGCCACCTACGATGAGTACGCGCCGGCCTATGCCTATGGCGCGGGTTTGAAGGGCGACGCACGCTTTGTTGGACGCGACTGGCAGGCGATAGAGCCAGAGGTGCGCAGCGATTGGGAGCAAAAGCACCCCGGCAGCGCCTGGGAGCGGTTCAAGCACGCGGTGCAGCACGCCTGGCATAAAGCCATGCACTGAGACCTTCGTCTGTCTCGAACTTGCCACCTGGGGCAAGCAGTGTCTACACATTAGGGTGGGAGGCACGAACAGCCAGGGGTAGGACCGCGATCTTGCAACCGGCAAGGCACGCTCTGCCCCATAGTTGATGCCTGCATGGCACCGCTGAGCACCAAGGCTGTTAAGCGGTGCAGGCCGTCAGCCAGGACACCAACGCCAAAGGCGTTGGTCCGGCTCTCCTCGATGCAGTGACGTGCATGCCGAACCTAGACGGCAACCCGGTTTGCGCTCAGATCTGACGTAAGTTTCACTGTCGTGATGCCGAAAACAGGTGATGCGCAAAAATTCACCTCGGTTTTCGCTTTCCTCCTGGCTGACGGCTGCGGTGCTTTTCACAGCCTTGGCCGCCGTGCTGACCACAGTTGTGGTGGTGGAGCTGTTTGCGCGACGGCATGCCGAGGCTCAGGCCGAGAGCACTCTTCGGCAGATCGCCTGGAACTTGCGCGATGCGTTAGACCACGGCATGGCCCAGCACTATGAGCAAGTGAAGGTCCTGTCGGCGCTTGACGTCTTTCGCACCGGCTCGAGCGAGGACATCCGGCGCACGTTGAACCACCTGGAGCTCAGTTTTCCCCAGTATGCGTGGGTGGGACTGACGGACGCTCGTGGACGTGTCCTTGCGAGCAGCAAGGGGCTGCTGGAAGGCATTGACGTGGCCAAGCGGCCCTGGTTTGGGGGTGCACAGCAGGGCATGTACGTCGGCGACGTGCACCCTGCCGTCTTGCTGGAGAAGTTGTTACCTGCTCAGGACGAGCCCTGGCGTTTTGTCGATGTGGCAGCGCCCGTCTACGACGCCGATGGCAACCTGCGAGGTGTGCTGGGTGCCCACTTGAGCTGGGGATGGGCACGGTCAGTGCATGCTCGGATGCTCGATCCAGCACTGTCCACGGCCGGTGCCGAGGTGCTGATCGTGGCCAGCAACGGTAAGGTGCTGCTGGGCCCCCCTGGCGTGGAAGGCACCGATTTGCCTACGGGGACGTTGGAGGCGGCGGCGTCACCGAGACGACGCACTGCCAGCTTCAGCGTCCAGCATGTGGAGCAGAAGCGGGTTTTCACGGCGGTGACCGCCACGCGCGGCGATGGCGCGTATCCCGGCTTGGGCTGGCACATCTTGGTGCGACAGCCTGAAGAGCATGCGCTGGCGGGCTACCAGACGCTGCGGGATGACATCCTGCGAGTCGGCGCCATCGTGGCTTTGCTGACCGGCGCAGCGGCCGTGTTGATCGCCAAGCTCCTGGCCACGCCGCTGCGTCGCCTCGCGCGTTACTTGAACAACGATGAGCCGGTGCGGATCGGGCGGATCGGGTTGTTCCGCGAGGCCCGGCAACTGGCTGAGGCCCTGCAGCGCTCGTATCAGAGGCAACGCCGGCTCACGACGGAGCTGCAGGATGCAAACGAGCTGCTGGAGCGGCGTGTAGCTCAGCGTACGCAGGTGCTGCAAGAAACCAACCAACAGCTCCAGGAGGCAGAACAGCTCGTCAAGGGCATCGCCAACGGCGTACCAGCGCTGATCGGCTACTTTGATCGCGAAGAGCGGTGCTGCTTTGCGAACGAGCCGGCTGCCCGCCGGTACGGCCACACGCCTGACTCCGTACGGGGCCTGCGGCTCAAAGATGTGTTTGACAACCGGCTCTATGCCGAGCACGCGCCCCATATCCAAAAAGCCCTTGGCGGCGAGGCCAGCAACTTCGAGACGACGATCTGGCGCGCGGGCCGCCAGCTGCATTTCAAGGTCAACATTGTCCCGGCCTTCGACGGCGAGCAGATGGTCAACGGTTTCTACATCATGACGATGGATGTCACCGCACTCGCAGAAGCTCGGCACGAGGCGGCGGCTGGCGCTCTACGCCTGAGGACGATTGCGGACAACCTGCCCGTGCTGATCGCCTACTACGACCGCGACCTGACGGTCGAGTTCTGCAACGCCACTTTCAAGGAGTGGGTGGGCATTGATCCCGTGGATACGATTGGCCGGCCCCTGAAGGCAGTCATCGGTGAAGAGCTGTTCGAACAGCGACGCGGGGCGTTGCAACAAGCGTTGGCTGGCCATCATGTCCGGTTCGAGATGCAGTCGACGGCCCTGGGTATCACGCGGGACCTGGACACCACCTACGTGCCACACGTCGAGGACGGCCAGGTCGTGGGCGTTTACAGCCTGAGCAGCGAAGTGACTGCACTGAAGCAGGTGGAGCGTCGCCTGGAGTCGCTGGCACGAGTGGACGTGTTGACCGGCTTGCCCAATCGGCGTCAGCTCATGGAGCGCCTGCCTGACGCATTGGCCCGTGGTCGCCGCAACGGAATGGGCATAGGGATCATGTTCCTCGACGTGGACCGCTTCAAGAGCATCAACGACACGTTCGGGCATGCTGTAGGCGATGCGGTGCTCTGCGAGTTTGCTCGCCGACTCAAGGAAAGCGTGCGCGAGACGGATCTCGTGGCCCGCTTGGCGGGAGACGAGTTTGTGATCGTGCTCGAGGGCTTGCACACCGCTGCTGAGCCACAGTTCATTGCACGAAAAATCCTGGCAGCACTCGACCGACCGTTCTTGGTGGAAGGCCGAGAACTGGATGTGGGCGGCAGCATCGGCGTCGCCTTTGACGGGCAGTGCTGCAGCCTGCCGGACGACTTCATCGCCCGTGCTGACACGGCGCTCTATGCAGCCAAGACGTCAGGGCGCAAGACCTTCCGGGTACTGCTGGCGAACTGATGCCCCTGCCGGCCGAAGCCACGGCCTTCGTGCCCCGGCGGCCAACGTCACGTCGGCGTGGATTCTGCGGTGGTGCCGGCCAGCCGCTTCGACACTGGAGGCCAGCAGGCCGCACTGTCCGGCACGTGCTGTTCTTTCCGCACCGCTTCACCGCGGGCACGGCGGGGCTGCTGAGCTTCAGCACCACACTGGGCGCGGTGGACGGCCCGGCGCCGACGGTGGTGCTGCATGCCGATGCCGACTGCAACCAGCGCATCGACACCGATGAACCGGTGCTCGCCGCGCCGTGGCCGGTGGTGGCCGGCCAATCGCTGTGCCTGGTGGCGCGGCTGGCGGTGCCGGCGCAAGCGGCGCCCGGGCAGCCGCTATGCGCTGACGATGAACGCACGCCTGGCTTATGCGCGCAGCACAGCCTGGTGGGCGAGCACCTGCGCGCCGACCTGGCGCTGGTGACCGACGGCAGCGACGCGGCGCTGCGG
>OFDN01001538.1_pt1 | contig 14798 bp, 18 predicted proteins | sample 1520971 | NCBI WGS metagenome assembly OFDN01 (sample SAMEA94257418, study PRJEB24077) | hot springs metagenome | biome: Aquatic biome; feature: Geographical feature; material: Water | place: India | collected 2012-06-12 | depth 5 m
TTGAGCAGCTGCGGCTCGTCGCCGCGTCGACGCCCGACGGCCTGAGCGCGCGCGTCACCCTCGCGGCCGTGTGGGCTCCACCCGTGCTGAGCGTGTTCGTACCGGAGGGCATCCCGCTGCAGGTCACGGCGACCAGCCGCAGCGTCTTCGACTGAACCGCCGCCTGCCCCGACTCAGGTGCCAGGAGGCGCCTCGGCGTACTGCTCCATGAACGCCGTGATCGCGGCCTGCGCCTGCTCGGCCGACTGGCCGACCTCCTGCGGCAGGAACGACACCGTCACAAGGTCGCCGCCGATCGCGGCGCGAGCCTGCACCGACTCGCCGTTCGGGCTCAGCCACCAGAGCGCGCCGCCGGCCGTGACGCGCTCCTCCCACGGGTCACCGAGTTCGGGGTGCGTGGGTCGGATGCCCGCCGCCCACGCCCCCGAATGGACGGCAGTCAGGCGCACAACGTTCGTCGGGAAGGCGCCCGACTCGAGCTCGTAGGAGCACGCGGACGAGCCCGCGACGACAGCGTCGACGGCTCCGCCGGCAAGGCCGTCGACCCCGAGTGTCGACAGGAACGCCGCGCCGAGGGTTGCGCAGAGATCACCGGATTCGGCCGCGCTCTCCGGTGCCGTCCACCGCTGGTCGACGACGGCGGCGGCTTGCAGTCGTTCGACCGCGGTGGTGAGCAGCTCCCGCACGGCCTCGTCGAGCGGCCCGAGATCGGTGTAGCCGCCTTCCCAGTCCGTGACCAGCAGCTCGATCATCGCCGTACCCGCCAACGCCACGGCGGTGCAGAAACCTCCGAAGACGCTGTCGTCGGATGATTTCTCGCACTGTCCGGCAGCCTGGTCAGCACCGTCGATGCTCCAGGCGTCATCGAGCCCCGCCGCCCGCTCGGCGAAGTCCGCTTGCGCATCGGGCAGCAGCAGAACATCCACTCGGGTCTCGAAGAAGGAGTCGTAGCTCTGGTCGCTATCCCACGAGCAGCTCAGGCCGCCGCGCTGCAGCTGCGTCACGCCGATCTCGTCGGACGGAACGCGGGTCTCATCGCCGCTGACAGAGACCTCGACAGCCAGGTGCTTCTGCACGTCGGCGACGCTGAACACGTCGGCGCACGTGAGGTCGAAGACGGGGTTGGGGCGCGCGGCGGCCTCGGCGGTCGCGGTCGGCTCGGGGGTGGCCGTGGCGGTGGGGGTCGGTTCGGGCTCGGGTGCGCATCCGGCCAGCAGCAGCGAGACGACGGCGATCGCGACGACCGGTCGAAGACGAGACATGCTCTGACGCTAGCGCTCGCGTGCGTCCGGTGCGAGCAGGTCAGAGCCACCAGTCAGAGCCACCAGAATGGAGCGGTGAGCATCCCCGCCGGCGAGAGCGCCGACCGCAGCGATCGCGCCGACCGCCCCATCACCACGATCAGCGTCGACATCGAGGCTGCCGGCCCGAGTCCGAGTGGATTCGCGCTGCTGTCGCTCGGGGCCGTGCTGGTCGACGAGCCCGCGGCGTCGCTGCCCGACGGCGTCGCCCCGCACTTCTACGTCGAGCTGCAGCCCGACCGCGACGGCGAGCTGCCGGGCGCCATGGCCGTCGGCGGCTTCACGCTCGAGGGTCTGCGCGCCGCGGGCACCCCGCCGGCCGCGGCGATGCGCGCCTTCGCCGACTGGATCGACACCGTGACGCCTCCCGGTCACCGCCCGGTGATGGTCGGCTTCAACGCCGCGTTCGACTGGATGTTCGTGGCCGACTACTTCCACCGCTACCTCGGCACCAACCCCTTCGGGCACTCCGCGATCGACGTCAAGGCGTACTACCTGGGCGTGACCGGCTCGAGCTGGACGGCGACGAGCATGCCGTTCGTCGCCGCGCGCTATGGGCTCGACATCTCGCTGACGCATAATGCCCTCGACGATGCGCGCGACCAGGCGGCGTTGTTCCGGGCCGTGCGCGACGAGGCGCAGGCTCGCCCCCGATCGGAAGGCTGACCGTGACGACACCCGAGACCCCCGACAGCCCCGCCACGCCCACCGACGACATCGCGCGCATCCGCGAGTCGGCGGCCCGCCTCGGGGTGCAGCTCGACGAGGAGGGCGCGCTGCAGTGGCTCGCCGCCATCGCCGCGGAGCCCTCGACCGACGGTGACATCGTCGCTCACGAGAGCGGCACCTTCGGCCACCGAATCTCGATGCTCGACTTCGCGCCGCGCGACCTCGAGCGGTTCCGCCGCATCGGCCAGGTGGTCGAGGTGACCGGGCCCGAGGGTGTGGTCGAGAGCGCCCTCGCGCTCAGCGGCTCGGCCGCGCAGTCGAAGATCCAGTCGTTCCCCGGTGATTGCGACTACTTCCAGCGGCTGAACATCAAGGCCGCGACGCGCGAGGAGGCCTGCCGCATCATGGCCGACACCATGCGCGCGGCCGCGCGGCGCACGAGCACGGGCGACGCCTTCCAGTTTCTCGAGGCCAAGCTCGGCAGCTACCCGGCCGACTGCGAGCACGGCGGCTGGCCGCGCAAGAAGGGCACGCCCATCACCTGGACGCCCGAGGAGGTCGAGGTCGAGCGCGTCGAGCTGCTGCTCGCCGACGGCACCGTACAGACCCTCACCTGGCAGGAGGCCGCGCTCGACCCCGGCTGGTGCAAGCTCGACTGGGTCGTGGCCGACCCTGCCCGCAAAGCCCTGTCGAACGCGAGCAACGTCATCGACGTGACGTGGGAGGGCCCCGACGGAGAGATCGTCGCCCTCGACGGCTACCTCGACGCCTACTTCCAGGAGGTCTACCTCGACGCCGACGCCATGCCGACCTTCGCGAAGGTCGCGCAGTTCGTCAGCGACGACGCCCTCGACGACTACGTCGAGCGGCTGGAGGAGGAGGTGCGCAAGTACCTCACCAAGCAGCTGAACTATGGCAAGGCCGCCAAGCGCATGTACAACATCTTCCGGCTCTCGGGGCGGCACCTCGACGCCGCGTACGTGCGCGAGCTGTTCGACGAGCCCGCCACGATCCTGTACCAGGTGTGGTCGCTGATCTCGACGCTCGACAACGCGACGCAGCCCGGTTCGAGCATCCCGATCGATGCGGTGCGCGACCAGGCCGACGCGCTCATGCTGCAGGTCATCCAGATGCTCGACGGCGACGAGGAGGCCGAGATCGTGAGCGCCCTGCTCGGCCTGCGCCGCACGCTCGAAGACCAGACGGCGGGCGAGCGCCGCACGGCCGAGGTCGAGGCCGCGCAGGCGCGCGTCATCAACCTCGTCAACACGTTCTTCCGCGACAAGCTCGAGGGCGTGCCGACGATCCGCGACTACATCCGGGCCATGCAGGAGGAGCACGCGTGAGCACCACGACCCCCGAGCAGCCGCGCGTTCTCGTCGTGCTGCACGACGTCGACGACAACCTCAACGAGCTCGCCGAGCCTCTCGCCGCGGCCGGCCTGCGCATCGTGATGTGGGACGTCGAGCGCGACCCCGAGGGCGCGCCCGCAGTGGATGCTCTCGACCAGTTCAGCGGCATCGTCTCGCTCGGCGCCTACGCCGGGGTGCGCGACGAGCCGAAGCACGCGTGGATGACCCACGAGAAGCGCCTGCTCGAGCGGGCGCTGCAGACCGAGATGCCCGTGCTCGGCCTCTGCTTCGGCTCGCAGCTGCTCGCCGCCGCGGGCGGAGCCGCCTTCCGCCCCTCGCCGAAGCCCGAGTACGGCTGGACGAGCGTGCGCCTGACCCCCGCGGCCGCGGGCGACCCGGTGATCGCGCCGCTCGTGCGCACCGCCAACGGCGACGCCGTCGACGTCTTCCACTACCACGACGACAGCTACGAGCTGCCGAAGGGTGCCGTGCTGCTCGGCGAGACCGACGGCATCATCGAGGCCTACCGGCTCGGCTCGGCGGCCTGGGGCCTGCAGTTCCATCTCGAGGTGGGCCTCGCGACGCAGCTCGCCTGGATCGCCGGCGGCCGCCGTGCCTACGAGCGCGCGGGCGTCGACCCGGAGGAGCAGGAGCGCCTGAGCCACGAGAACTACCGGCTGTACCGCGAGCAGGCGCACGCGGTCGGCGCGGCCTTCGCCGAGCAAGTGCTGCGGTACGCGCAGCGCGGGGGAGCGTCGAGCGCAGCCTGAGTGCGCTCTGCGTGCTCCCAGAGAGCGCGCGTAACGTCTGCTGTATGACCGACCTCGCGGGTGCATCCATCATCGTCCTCGGCGCGACCGGCGGCCTCGGCCGCGAGTTCGCCCGGCAGCTCGCCGACGCGGGAGCCCTGCTCACGCTCACCGGGCGCTCGATGCTCGCGCTCGACGACCTCGACATCGCCGGCGCGGCCCTCATCCCCGCCGACCTCACCGAGCCGGGCGAGGCGAAGAAGGTGGTCGCGGCGGCCCTCACGGCGCACGGCAGGCTCGACGGCGTGATCGTCGCCTCGGGCGCCGTCGCGTTCGGCCCGCTCGCCGAGACCGCCGACGAGACCCTCGAGGACCTGTGGGCCATCAACGTGCTCGCACCGCTGCGCGTGCTGCGCGCGGCCGCTCCGGCGCTCGCCGAGAGCGCCACCGCCGGCGGCTCGCCGTTCGTCGTGTCGATCAGCGGTGTCGTCGCCGAGACCCCGACCGCGGGCATCGGCGCCTACAGCGCGGTCAAGGCCGCCCAGGCCGCGGCGCACCAGGTCGCCGCGCGCGAGCTGCGCCGTGCGGGCATCCGGGTCATGGATGCGCGCCCCGGCCACACCGAGACCGAGCTCTCCCGCCACCCCCTGGCCGGCGAGCGCCCCGCGTTCCCCGTCGGCTACGCTCCCGCCGCCGTGGTCGGGCGCATCCTCGACGGCGTGCGTGCTGACGAGAAGGACCTGCCGTCGAGCGCGTTCCAGGGCCTGCCGACCGCGACCGCCTGACTGCTCGCGCCGCGGCACCGGTCGGGCCCCGAGCGGCCCCGCCGGTAGGCTGGAGCCCGCCATGATCGACCTCGACTTCTCTGAGCGCATCGCCGCCGCCCGCAGCACCTTCGCCGACATCCGCGCCGTCATCGACGTCGAGCGCCTGGAGGCGGAGATCGCGACGCTCAACGAGCACGCCGCGGCGCCCGACCTGTGGGACGACACGGCGAACGCGCAGAAGGTGACGAGCGCGCTCAGCCACCGCCAGGCCGAGCTCAAGCGCATCACCGAGCTGCAGCAGCGTCTCGACGACCTCGACGTGCTCATCGAGATGGCGCGCGAGGCCGACGATGCGGATGCCGCAGCCGAGGCCGCGAGCGAGCTCGACGGCATCGAGGCCACGCTCGCCGAGATGGAGGTGCAGACGCTGCTCGACGGCGAGTACGACGCGCGCCCCGCCGTCGTCACGATCCGCGCCGGAGCGGGCGGTGTCGACGCCGCCGACTTCGCCGAGATGCTGCTGCGCATGTACCTGCGCTGGGCCGAGCAACACAAGTACCCGACGACGGTCATGGACATCTCGTACGCCGAGGAGGCGGGCATCAAGTCGGCCACCTTCGAAGTGGACGCGCCACATGCCTTCGGCATCCTGAGCGTGGAGGCCGGAACCCACCGCCTCGTGCGCATGTCGCCGTTCGGGGCCGCGGGCAAGCGCCAGACGAGCTTCGCCGCGGTCGAGGTCATCCCGCTGCTGGAGGAGAGCGCCGAGATCGAGATCCCCGAGGGCGACATCCGCGTCGACGTCTTCCGCTCGTCGGGCCCCGGAGGCCAGTCGGTCAACACCACCGACTCGGCGGTGCGCATCACCCACCTGCCGACCGGCATCGTCGTGTCGATGCAGAACGAGAAGAGCCAGATCCAGAACCGCGCCGCCGCCATGCGCGTGCTGCAGTCGCGCCTGCTCATCATGCAGCGCGAAGAGGAAGCGGCGAAGAAGAAGGAGCTCGCCGGCACCATCACGGCGAGCTGGGGCGACCAGATGCGCTCGTACGTGCTCGCGCCCTACCAGATGGTGAAAGACCTGCGCACCGAGCACGAGGTCAACAACCCCTCGGCCGTGTTCGACGGTGACCTCGACGGGTTCATCGCCGCCGGCATCAAGTGGCGCAAGCAAAAGCCCGTCGACTAGCGCCCCGACGCGCCGTAGAGTGCTCGCCATGGTGAGCGTCAGCATCGTCGAGATTCCCGCCCGCGACCTCGAGCGGGCCCGTGCCTTCTACGCGCGCGTCTTCGCCGTCGAGCTCGAGATCACCGAGGTCGACGGGCAGCGCATGGTGTTCTTCCCGACGGAGGATGAGCAGGCTACCGGCCTCGCCCTCACCGAGGGCGACGATTACGTGCCGAGCGGCGAGGGCGTGCGGTTCTACCTCACCGTCGACGACCTCGACGGGGTGCTCGCGCGCGCCGTCGAGGCCGGGGGCGAGATCGCCGCCGAGGTCGAGGCCGTCGGGGGCTGGGGGCGGTACGCCGCGTTCCGCGATCTCGAGGGCACGGTGGTCGGGGTGACCCAGCCCTAGGCGCGGCGCGAGCCCGCATCCCTGTGCCGCCGCGGTTCGGAGGGTGCTGGGAAGTACGCCGCGGTGGGTGTCGCAGCCCGGCACCGCCCGCGCCTCCGCCTACGCTGGCCAGCGATGATTCGATTCGACGAGGTCACCAAGGTCTACCGCGGCACCGCGCGGCCGGCGCTCAACGGCGTCAGCCTCGAGATTCTCAGCGGCGAGTTCGTGTTCCTCGTCGGCGCCTCCGGGTCGGGCAAGTCGACCTTCCTGCGCCTGGTCCTCAAAGAGGAGAAGCCGTCGGCCGGCACCATCCACGTGCTGGGGCAGGACCTCGGGCGCATCTCGAGCCTCAAGGTGCCGTACTTCCGGCGCAATCTCGGAGTCGTCTTCCAAGACTTCCGCCTGCTGCCCAACAAGACCGTCTTCGACAACGTGGCGTTCTCGCTGCAGGTCATCGGCAAGAGCGCCGGGTTCATCCACGAGGCGGTGCCCGATGCGCTGCAGACGGTCGGCCTCGACGGCAAGGCCCAGCGCTACCCGCACGAGCTCTCGGGAGGCGAGCAGCAGCGCGTCGCGATCGCGCGGGCCGTCGTCAACAAGCCCGCCATCCTGCTCGCCGATGAGCCGACGGGCAACCTCGACCCCGAGACCAGTGGCGGAATCATGGCCCTGCTCGAGCGCATCAACGCCAACGGCACGACCGTCATCATGGCCACGCACGACGCGGGCATCGTCGACCGCCTGCAGCGGCGCGTGATCGAGGTCATCGGCGGGCGCGTCGTGCGCGATGAGCGCGGGGGCGGCTACAAGACGCAGGCGACCCCGATCGTGACGCAGGGATTCGGGCTCGGTGATGCCCGATGAGACTCGGTCTCGTGCTCTCCGAGGTCGGGCAGGGTCTGCGCCGCAACCTCAGCATGGTCATCTCGGTCGTGCTCGTCACGTTCATCTCTTTGACCTTCGTCGGCGCCGCGGTGCTGCTGCAGATGCAGATCACCCAGATGAAGTCGTACTGGTTCGACCGCGCCCAGGTCGCCGTCTACCTCTGCACCGAGTTCTCGACGGTCGGAGGCTGCGACCAGCAGGCCGCGACGCCCGACCAGGTGGCGCTCGTGCAGGCCCAGCTCGAGAGCGAGACGCTCGCGCCGTTCATCGACACGTTCTACTTCGAGACGCAGGAGGAGGCGTTCGCGCGCTTCCAGGAGCAGTTCGAGGGCCAGGCGGTCGCCGACCTCATCACGCCCGAGCTGCTGCCCGAGGCCTTCTGGGTCAACCTCATCGACCCGACGCAGAGCGACATCCTCGTCGACGCGCTCGGCGGGCTCGTCGGGGTCGAGAGCATCGTCGATCAGCGCAGCTATCTCGAGCAGATCTTCGCCATCCTCAACGCGGCGAGCTTCACCGCCATCGGCATCGCGGCCCTCATGCTCGTAGCCGCGGCGCTGCTCATCGCCACGACGATCCGGTTGAGCGCGTTCTCGCGTCGACGCGAGATCGGCATCATGCGCCTCGTGGGGGCGTCGAACCGGTTCATCCAGACCCCGTTCATCATCGAGGGGGTCGTCGCGGCGCTCATCGGCTCGGTGCTCGCCGGGCTCGCCGTCGTGGCCATCGTGCAGTTCTTCGTGCAGGGCTACCTGGCCGAGACCCTGCCCCTGACCTCGTTCGTGGGCCTGCAAGACGCCCTGCTCGTGGTGCCGCTGCTCATCGCGGCCGGCGCCCTGCTCGCGGCGCTCTCGGCCAACGTCGCCATCACCCGCTACCTGCGGGTCTGAGCTCGGTCGCCCGCGCCGTCGAGCTCACGGGCGAGCACGAACGTCGGCAGAATGCGGGGTGCAGCCCGCTGCCGCCGTGCGCTGCCCGTTCTGCAGACGTTCGTGCCCGGCGCCCGGGTATGCTGGAGGGCTGCGCGCGGGGCGCGCGCAGCATCCGTCGGTCGAACGCAGGAGGTGAACCGTGCCGAAGGAGAAGGGCGAGAAGGTCGTGGCGACCAACCGCAAGGCGCGGCACGACTACGCGATCGAGGACACCTACGAGGCCGGCCTCGTGCTGAGCGGCACCGAGGTCAAGTCGCTGCGGCAAGGCCGGGCGAGCCTCGTCGACGGCTACGGCTTCATCGACAACGGCGAGGCCTGGCTCGATGCCGTGCACATCCCCGAGTACACGCAGGGCACGTGGACCAATCACCCGCCGCGGCGCAAGCGCAAGATGCTGCTGCACAAGGCGCAGATCATCAAGATCAGCCAGAAGGTGAAAGAGGGCGGCTACACCCTCGTGCCTTTGCGCATCTACTTCAGCGACGGGCGCGCCAAGGTCGAGCTCGCCGTCGCGAAGGGCAAGAAGGAGTACGACAAGCGGCACGCGCTGCGCGAGCGGCAGGACAAGCGTGAGGCCGAGCGCGCCATGCGCACCCGCAACCGGATGGGCGAGTAGCCCCGCTAGTAACGCCGCCCGCCTGCGCGCGCCTGCTCAGGCGGCGCTGAACCGCGCGTCGACCGCCGCCTCGACGACGATCGGCTGCGGCTGCAGCGTGAACCCGCCGCCCATGTCGGCAGCCATCGCCATCGCCTTCTCGAAGCGCGGCTGCGGCCCGCCGCCGCTTCCGCCGCCGTCGAGCATGCCGGGGTCGGCGAGAGCGGTCACCTGGATGCTCGGCCGCCCGACCGCGGAGGCCAAGGTCTCGGCGGCCTCGAGCGCGTCGGCGACCGCCCGCGCCCGCACGTCGGCCCGCGCCCGCGCGGCTGTCGCCTCGGTGAGCGACCACTCGACGCCGTCGATTGTGACGAGCGCGTCGGCGGCGAGCGCGTCGACGAGGGCGGCCGCGGCGGCGCCGTCTCCGGGCACGACCGCACGACCCTGCGCGCTCGCCCGGTGCACGAGCGGCGCCTGGCTGCCATCGTTCGTCCACGGCCGCTGGGCGTTCACCGCGAGCTGGTCGACCGACCACTCGAGCGCGGCCGTGGCGGTGGTGGAGGCGGCGGTGGTCGCGGCGGCGTGCGACTCGAGCGCTGCGGTGGTGCGGGCCAGGGCGGTGCGAGCAGCCTCGAGCACCGCATCCCGCTCGGCCCCGTCGGCGCTGACGGTGAACCGCACGGTGGCGCGCTCGGGGGCCAGCTCGGCGCGGGCGCTGCCGCGCACGGTGAGGGTGAGGGCGGTCATGGATGCTCCTTCGAAGGAAGGTCGGTCGTGACGTATACTGTAGGGCTGCGTCTGAAACGGCGCATGAACGCCCGGTTCGCCCGGGCTCGGCAACTCCACAGTGCGTGACAACGACCCGCCCCTGCTGCGCGCCCGATCCGTCGGGCCGCGATGGCGGCGACCGAGGGGATGATCGGTTTCGACATCGCCTGCGAAACGGTGAGAAGCGGGTCGAGGATGCAGGGTTATCTCGTAAACGATCTCTGCAAACAACAGGTGCCAATGCTAAGCGCACCGACTTCGCTCTCGCCGCCTAAGGCAGAGTAGATAAGTCCGTCAGCCCGGGTTCGTCTCCGCCCCGGTGTCTGGCGTCATCCAGGAGACTTGCTGCGTGCCTGTGTCTCAGGTGTACGCGGGACTTTCACTGAGGCTGGGCTCGTCGACCTAGGGGTCTGCAACAAAGGTCGGAGCCGAGCAGAACGATTCAGCAGACTACGCCCGTAGAAGGCTCCGGCTCACAGCGATGGACGGGGGTTCAATTCCCCCCATCTCCACCACCGGTCGTTGTCACGCACTGTGGATGCTCCCGGGGCCCCACCCTCTGCCAGACTGGGCCCATGCGCACCCTCCTCAACATCATCTGGCTCGTGCTCTCGGGCTTCTGGCTCTTCCTCGGCTACGCCATCGCGGCGCTCGTCATGTTCATCCTCATCGTGACGATCCCGTGGGGCATCGCGGCGTGGCGCATCGGCGTCTACTCGCTGTGGCCGTTCGGCAAGACGGTCGTCGACAAGCCCAACGCGGGCGTGTGGTCGGTGCTCGGCAACATCATCTGGGTGATCCTCGCCGGTTGGTGGCTGGCGATCGCGCACGTGACGTCAGCGATCGCCCTCGCGATCACGATCATCGGCATCCCGTTCGCCTGGGCCAACCTGAAGATGGTGCCCGTCGCGCTGCTGCCCCTCGGCAAGGACATCGTCGACAAGCCGTGACCCTGCGCCACTCCCTGCTGGCGCTGCTGGTCGTCGTCATCTGGGGGGCCAACTTCGTCGTCATCGATGCGGGGCAGCAGGATGTCCCTCCGCTGCTCTTCCTCGCCCTGCGCTTCCTCGTGGTGTGCGTTCCGGCGGTCTTCTTCCTGAAGCCGCCCGGAATCGGCTGGCGTCAGCTGCTGCTGGTGGGCGGATTCCTCAGCCTCGGCCAGTTCGCCCTGCTCTACCTGGCGCTCGCGCTCGGCATGCCGCCGGGCCTCGCGTCGCTGCTGCTGCAGACGCAGGTGATGTTCTCGCTCGTGGTCGCCGCCCTCGTGCTGCGCGAGCGCCCGTCGCGGCGTCAGCTCGCGGGTGTGGTCATCGGCATGATCGGCCTCGCGCTCGTGATCGCCGGCCACACGCAGGCGGCGCCGCTGCTGCCGCTCGTCGTCACCCTCGGGGCGGCGCTGTCGTGGTCGATCGGCAACGTGCTCGCCCGGCGGGCCCAGGCCAGCTCGGGGCTGTCGCTCGTCGTGTGGTCGGGTCTCATCGTGCCCCTCCCGGCGCTGGCGCTCTCGCTCATCGTCGACACGCCCGCTGTGGTCTGGCAGGCCCTGACGGGCCTGTCGTGGGTCGCGATCGGCAGCACGGTGTACACGGCCGTGTTCGCGAGCCTCATCGGCTACGGCATCTGGAACTCGCTGCTCGCGCGCTACCCGACGAGCGCCGTGGTGCCGTTCACGCTGCTCGTGCCGGTCGTGGGCATCCTGACCGCGTGGCTCGTGCAGGGGGAGGTGCCGGCGATCACCGAGTTCATCGGCGGCGCGATCATGCTCGCCGGGCTCGCCGCCGCGGTGCTGCAGCCGCGGAGGCGCGAGGCGCGTCCGCCGCTCGCGCCGCCCGATCGAGAGAGTCAAGAAAACTTGACATGATGTAATGCGTGCTTTACCTTCGAGTATGTCAAGCATTCTTGACACTGACCGAAGGGGGCCACCATGGCCGAGTACCAGCTCTCGTTCGAGGAGAAGATCGCCTGGGGCGGCCTGATCGTCGCGATCGTGCACGGAACCGTCTACCTGAGCGTGCTGCTGACCCGCGCTGCCAGCACGCCGATGCCCGAGACGCCGTACGTCGACGCCCTGCTGTGGAGCCTCGGAGCGGGCATCCTGGCGATGATCATCCTCTCGATCGTGGTCTCGATCACGACCGGCGAGGAGGGTCGAGCCACCGACATCCGCGACAAGCAGATCACGGCCCGCGCCGAGTTCACCGCCCGTGGCGTGCTCATCGTGGGCGCGCTCGCCGCGATGATCCTCGCGATGCTCGAGCAAGACGGGTTCTGGATCGCCAACGTGCTCTACCTCGGCTTCATGCTCTCGGCGCTGCTCGAGACCGTCACCAAGATCGCCCTCTACCGCGGCGGAGTGCCGGCATGGTGAAGCCCACGCGGGTCGCCAACAACATCCGCGCGCTGCGGTTCGCCGCCGGCGAGCTGACCCAGGCCGAGCTCGCCGCCCGCGTCGGCGTGACGCGCCAGACCATCATCGCGATCGAGCAGGGCAAGTACTCGCCCTCGCTCGAGATCGCCTTCCAGATCGCCCACGCGCTCGGCGCCCGCCTCGACGAGGTGTTCAGCTACCCCACGAACGGAGACCCCGCATGACCACGACCGCCTCCACCACGACGACCATGGCCGCGATCACGCAGCACGGCTACGGCGGCATCGAGCAGCTGCGCATCGACCGGATGCCCGTGCCGACGCCCGGCCCCGACCAGGTGCTCGTGCGCGTGCACGCGGTGAGCCCCGACTCGGGCACGATCCACATCATGGCCGCTGACCCGAAACTCGTGCGCCTCGCCTTCGGCTGGAGCCGTCCGCGCCAGCCCGTCATCGGGCTCTCCTTCGCCGGCGAGGTCGTGGCGGTCGGCGACCGGGTCGAGGGAGTCGCGGTCGGCGACCGGGTGGCCGGCTCGGCCCCCGCCGCTTTCGCCGAGTACGTCGTCGCCGCGCCGCAGAAGATCGCCCGCATCCCGGACGCGGTGTCGATGACCGATGCCGCGACCCTCGCGATCTCGGGCACCACCGCCCTGCAGGCCGTGCGCGATGCCGCTCGGGTGCAGGCCGGGCAGAGCGTGCTCGTGATCGGAGCGGGGGGCGGCGTCGGCGCCTTTCTCGTGCAGCTCGCGGTGGCCGCGGGCGCCCGCGTGACCGGGGTGGCGAGCGCGGCGAAGGCCGACCTCGTGCGCTCGCTCGGGGCCGTCGACGTGATCGACTACCGCACGACGCCGGGCCCGGAGGGGTGGGGCCGCTTCGACGTCATCATCGACACCGCCGACGGTCGGGCGCTGCACGTGCTGCGCCGCGCGCTCACCGAGCGCGGAACGCTCGTCATCGTCGGTGCCGATAACGCGGGAGGCCCGCTGCTGCGCGGGGCCGATCGTCAGCTGCGCGCTGTGCTGCAGAACCCGTGGGTGCGTAACCGGCTCGCCGCCGTCGTGAACCGCGAGAACGGCGACGACGTCGCGGTGCTGCTCGACATGGTCGCCCGGGGTGCGCTGCGCGCGCCGATCGACGCCGTCGCCCCGCTCGAGGTGGCCCTGCCGCTCATCGAGCGCCTGCAGCGCCAGCAGGTCGCGGGCAAGGCGGTCATCCGCCTGGTCGCGGAGGCCGACTCTAGTCGGTGACGCCGCGCAGCGAGCCCGTCACCGGGCCGACGGGGTCGTAGATGACGCACAGCACCTCGCGGTCGCCCGAGGCCCAGCTCTCCTCCGTGGGGTAGTAGCAGGCGAAGTCGAAGCGCGACTCGAGGTAGGGCTCGCCGACGAACTCCTCGAAGGCGGGCAGGCACAGCGCGTCAGCCTTGCCCTGCGTCGTCTCCTCACCCGGGTAGGCCGACTGCGTGAGCTCGAACGCCGCGTAGATCTCGCTGTCGTGCGGCTCGGAGCACGGCACGGTCGGCACGGTCGTCACCTCACCGGTGGCGGCGGCATCGTCGAGGCAGTCGCCGACCTGCAGGGCGAAGGCGTCGGTCTGCTCGTTGGGCTCGACGATCTGCCCCTCGTCGTCGCGCACCGGAGCGTCCGGGTCGAGGAGCGGGCCGATGGTCGAGCAGCCCGAGAGCACGACGGCGGCGACGCCGACCGCGAGGAGCGCGATCGGCGTGCGCCGCCATCGTGACCGGATCATGCGGCGGGGCTCAGCGACCGATGTTCTCGAGCGAGCCGGTGACCTGCCCGGCCTCGTCGTAGATGGTGCAGAGCACTTCGCGGTCGCCGTTGGCCCAGCTGCCCTCGGTCGGGAAATAGGAGCTGTAGTAGTAGATCGAGTCGGAGTACGGGATTCCGACGAAGCCCGGGAAGGCCTCGAGGCACGCCGCGTCGGCTTCGGCGATCACCGCGTCGGTGCCGGGGAACGTGTCGCCCTCGATGATGTACGAGGCGTAGATCTCGCTGTCGTGCGGCTCGTCGCAGGGAACGGTCGGGATCGTCTCGACGGTCTCGGCCGCGGTGGCGTCGTTGAGGCAGTCGCCGACCTGCAGGGTGAAGACGTCGGTGCTGTCGTTGCCCTCGATGACCTCGCCGCTGTCGTCGCGGGTGGCCGTGCCGCCCCCGAACATGGGCAGCAGGCTACAGCCGCTGAGGGCGAGGCCGGCAGACGCGACGGCGACGAGGGCGAGGGCGCGCATCCAGGGAGCGCGAGTGGCGTTGGTCACGGAAGGCTCTTTTCGACTCGGGTCAGGGTGGACGAGCCCCCCATGCTGTGCGGGATGCTCGCCTGCGAGCCTACTCAGCCCCGAAGGCGATGCAACACCTCGTCGTGCAGCAGCCCGTTCGTGGCGAGCGCGCTGCCGTGCCACGGCCCCGGCTCCCCGTCGACCGAGGTGAAGCGGCCGCCGGCCCCCTCGACGATCGGCTGCAGCGCGGCCATGTCGTAGGGCTGCAGGTCGAACTCGCCGGCGATATCGATGGCGCCCTCGGCGACGAGCATGTACGACCACATGTCGCCGATGGCGCGCGCCCGCCACACCGCGCGGGTGAGGCCGATGATCTGCTCGAGGCGGCCGGCGTCGTCCCAGCCCGGCAGGCTGTTGTAGCTCAGCACGGCGTCGTCGAGGGCGCTCACCGCGCTGACCCGCAGGCGCCGCGGCTCGGCGTCGCCCGCGGCGGCCGCGGGCGTCAGCCTGACCCAGCGGTCGACATCGTCGTGAAAGCGCTGGTACAGCGCGATCTTCGACTTGATCTCGTCGATCACGGCCTGCTGCTCGCCGACGCCCATGCGGGTCCAGCTGTCC
>OFDN01001541.1_pt1 | contig 14791 bp, 11 predicted proteins | sample 1520971 | NCBI WGS metagenome assembly OFDN01 (sample SAMEA94257418, study PRJEB24077) | hot springs metagenome | biome: Aquatic biome; feature: Geographical feature; material: Water | place: India | collected 2012-06-12 | depth 5 m
GGTCCTGCGACACCCCGCAGCACGCCGCCGACTACTGGCGGCAGTGCATCGTGCCCACCCCGCACTACGATCCCGAGAAAGAGTGTTTCGTGGTGTTGCTGCTCACAACCCGAAGACGGGTCAAGGGTCACCACGTCGTGGGTATCGGTCTGCTCGACCAGGTCCTGGTCCATGCCCGCGAGGTGTTCCGGCCGGCCATCGTGGCCGCCGCCCATGCGGTGGTCCTCATGCACAATCACCCTGGGGGCGACCCCACGCCCAGCGGGGCGGACCTCAAAGTCACGCGCGACCTGATCCGCGCCGGGCAGTTGCTCCGGATCGAGGTGCTCGACCACATCATCGTCACTCCGTTCAAGCACCAGTCCATGCGGGAAATGGGCGTCTTCCATCCATAGTTCTTCGTTCAGCCCCGGCACCGTGTGTCCGGGGTTTTCTCGTTGCCGCAATTATGAAGGGGCGGACCGCCATTGACCGACCGGGCTGCCATGCTGCTTCCCATGAGAGGCTGGTTCTCGCCGCTTGTTTTGGAACAACCATGGCGCTTCACTTCTTTTCCATGAAAAAGCGCTGGGCCGAGTGCCGGTTCCCGCTGAACTGACTTCCCAATCCATGGCCCCTGCTTCACACGACCTCAACTGAGCCCTTCGGCAGCCTCCGCCTCCATCCTTATCGCCATGGCCGACCAACCTCCACCCCGTGAACTGGCTCGCGAACATGCAGGCGTGGGCGCAGGTGCCGGCGAGCATGGCCTTCGAGGGCGGACCGGTGAGCCGGGAACGCCTGGAGGAACTCCACCGGATCGCAACACCTGTTGCGGCAAGTCTCTAGCCGCGGAAGGCGATGTTCCGGGGCGACACGTCCAGCAAGTAGATGTCCAGCGTCTCGAACGCGGCGAGCACCCGCTGCACCACGGGCCAACGCTCACCAAACTGCTCCTACTTTTCCTCCCGCCAGTGCGTCCAGACGTCGTCCGGAAACTCCAAGGGGAAATCCAGCCGCACTTCCGCGAAATCCAGGACGAACGGCTGCTGCACCACGGTCATTTCCAGCACCAGCAATTCGGCGTCGTAGCCCAGCAACTGCGGGACATTGAACCCGAGCACCTGGGCGACCTTTGCCTCCCGCAGCCGGAGATAGGTTTCCAGCTCAACCTCGAACGGCTCGCGCCGCAGGTGGACCTTGATGGCCACTTCACCGGCGGCGGTCGGCGAACCCGCCCGAAACACGTTGCCGTGCATGCCCGATCCCAGCGGACCCAGACGTTCCAGTTGCCGCCGCCCGCAGTATGCGGCAAGTCTTCCTTCGATGTCGGTTGCCTCACTCATCAAGTCTTCGTCCGGCCAGGTCACGACTCAGGTGCGGATGCATTTGGACGTGGGCGGCGAGCGGCTGCCGGTCAACCAGCTCGGGCCGGACTTCGCCATCGTGGAAGCGACCGCAGCCCACTTGCCCGGCACGGCCAGGCTGTTCGTGACGGTGGACGACGACCTCACCGTCCGGCCAGTGTTTTTGCCCGAAGGCATCCAGCCCGGCGCAGGGCGGACCCGGCTCGCTTTGGGCTGAAGGCTTCGCGCCTTCGTGTCTTCGCGGTTCAACCGCTTTTTCCTCTCCGCCTCGACCGGGGAAATGCCCTTGCCCACTCCGGCTGCGGAAAAGGTGTCCGCAGGACGGATGCGGCGGGGCGCACCAAAGTCTGGCTTATGAGCCCGGGTGTGGTGTCGCTCCAGCCGCTCCCCGCCCCGTGCTCCCTCTGCCTTGACCAAACTTCAGATCCTTCCCCCAGCAAACTGTTGGCCCCCGTGATGACCACCGGAACCACCGCCCTATTCGCCTTCGTTCACCTCCATCCTTGAAGAATCGCCATGGCCGACCAACCTCCACCCCGTGAACTGGCTCACGAACATGCAGCAGTGGCAGGCGCTCCCGCCGGACCAGCGCCAGGCGCAGGCGTGGGCGCAGGTGCCGGCGAGCGTGGCGGCGAGCATGGCCTTCGAAGGCGAACCGGTGAGCCGGGAACGCCTGGAGGAACTCCACCGGACCGTAACACCCGCTTCGTCGAGACCAGCCGCGGAATCCTCAGCTACGCGGAACTAGCCCCGCTGCTGGGCGAGCGCGTGCTCGCCTGCGAGGAAGCCATCGTCACCGGCGCCTTCGCCGGGCAACCGCTGGACGAACACCTGCTGCTGGAGTTCCATCGCCGCATCTCCGGCGACCTCGTTCCCGACTGGGCCGGCCGTTGGCGCACGGTCGAGGTGCAGGTCGGCAACCTACGGCCGCCGCCGCCACACCGGGTGCCGCAACTGCTCCGGGACTACGCGGCCGACCTCTCGGCTCGCTGGGGCGAAGTGTTCCCGGTCGCCGGGCCGCTGGCCCTGGAAACCCTCGCCTTTGCGGAGGGACGACTCCTCACGATCCATCCGTTCGTGGACTTCAACGGCCGCGTGACCCGGCTCTGGTTGCGGGAGATCCTGCACCGCGCCCGTCTGCCGCAGGTTGAGCTGGCGGCCACCAGAGACACGGAGCGGAACGAATACTTCGCCGCGTTGGAAGCGGCCGACCGGCTGAACTGGCAGCCCCACAGCGCGATCTGGCAGCGTCGTTTCGAGCAACTACCACCACCGGCAACCTCCCCATGACCTACGACCAGTTCTTCCACCAAGCCACGGAGAAGCCGTTTCCGCACGGTTACCAAATCCGCCTCGCTTGCGGCCCTGACGCCAAGCCTGAACAGTCGGAGTCACTGGCGGGGGGAGCAAAGTGTCAGTCACAGTTGATCTCCATTCCGACCGGCCTGGGCAAAACCGCCGCCGTGGTTCTCGCCTGGCTGTGGAACCGAGTCCACTTGAAGTCGGAGCCATGGCCTCGTCGGCTGGTTTACTGCCTGCCGATGCGGACGCTGGTGGAGCAGACGGAGCGCGAGGCGCGTGCGTGGCTGGAAAGGCTGTCGCTTACCGACAAAGTCGGCGTTCACATCCTCATGGGTGGCGAAGACTCAGGCGATTGGGACATCCACCCCGAGTGCGACGCCATCCTCATTGGCACGCAAGACATGCTGCTCAGTCGCGCTTTGAACCGCGGCTACGGCATGAGCCGCTACCGCTGGCCGATGCACTTCGGGTTGCTGAACAACGACGCGCTTTGGGTGATGGATGAGACGCAGCTGATGGGAGTGGGTGTCGAGACCAGCGCGCAACTCGACGGCTTCCGCCACGACGGGAAAATGCCCACGGTCGGCGTGTGCCCTACGTGGTGGATGAGCGCAACGCTGGACGACGCGAGACTTGCCACGGTGGACCATCCCAAGCCCGCCAATGGATGGCCGACTCTGGCACTCAGCGATGCGGAGAAATCCGGCGGCAGGCCGAAGGAACTCCTCACCGCGCCGAAAAAACTCTCTCCCGCACCCCTCTCGCTGCATGCCGCCACAAAGGGCGACTACGCAAAGCAACTCGCCACCCTCATCAAGGAGCGCCACCAACCAGGCGCGCTCACGCTCGTTGTCGTGAACCGCGTCTCGCGGGCGCGGGAGATTTACGCCGCGCTCACCACGGCGGGCAAAAAGGGAAAGCAAACGCTGCCGCCGGCCTACGACCCGGAGCACGTCGCACTCATCCATTCCCGCTTCCGCCCGGTGGACCGCGAGCGGCACACGCAGCTTCTTTTTGGCAAAGGCGACCGCATCGTCATCGCCACACAGGCCGTCGAAGCGGGTGTGGATGTGTCTGCGCGCCTGCTCATCACCGAACTCGCACCTTGGACCTCGCTCGTCCAGCGAATGGGCCGTTGCAACCGCTATGCTGACATGCCCGATGCGGAGGTGCTGTGGGTGGACATCGTGCCGAAGGACGAGAAAGACGACCTGCTGCTGCCCTATACCCGGTCCGAACTCGACAAAGCCCGCGCCGCTATTTCCCCGCTTGCCGACGCCAGTCCGCAGACTTTGCGTGGCGTCACCGTCATTGAGGAAAAAGTCATCCGCCCCGTCATCCGCCGCCGCGACCTCGTAGATCTGTTCGACACCACGCCCGACATCTGCGGCCAGGATCTCGACATCTCCCGCTACATCCGCGACGGCGACGACAACGACTTGCAGTTCTTCTGGCGCGACATCGCGAAGGGCGAAGCCCCAGCCGAAGAGGAGCCGCAGCCCCTTCGCAATGAACTCTCTCGAGTGTCCATCGGCGACGCTGCGAAGTTCCTCAAGAACGACAAGGTGCGTGCGTGGCGCTGGAACCCGCTCGAAAAGAAATGGGAACCTGCCAAATCCGCTCGCCCCGGGGCCGTCTATCTCGTCGCGGCTGACAGCGGCGGCTACGATGACGCCCTGGGTTGGACTGGCGACTTCAAGCCGCAGCAACTCACCACGCACCGCCCGTTGGCTGGAGATGCCGAATCACACGATGGCAACCGCAGCACCTTCACCGGCCAATGGCTCGCACTCGACCGGCACACCGCCGATGTCGTCCGTGAAACTCCCGTCATTGCCGCCACTCTTACACTCACGGCGCAGGAAACTGCCACACTCCACGCCGCCGCACTTTGGCACGACATCGGCAAGGCTCACGCCGCGTTCCAGGCCATGCTTCGCAACGGGGAAGCTGCCCGCGAAGGCACGCTCTGGGCAAAGTCCGCGAACAAAGACGGCAGGTGCACCCGCCGTGGGTTCCGCCACGAACTCGCTTCGGCCCTCGCGTGGCTGTTGCAAAGCCCGGCCGACACTGCCGACCGCGACCTCGTTGCCTACCTCATCGCCGCCCACCACGGCAAAGTGCGCCTCTCCATCCGTTCGCTGCCCAACGAAAAGGGCGACCCGCAGGATTCGGAACGTCTTTTCGCCCGCGGCATCTGGCAGGGCGACAAACTTCCGGCCATCCAGTTCGACGGCTTCTCCGTCCCTGAAACCACGCTCGACCTCAGCTTCATGAAGTTGGGGGAAGGACCGCACGGCCCCTCGTGGCTCGCTCGTGCCATCGCGTTGCGCGACCGCCTTGGCCCCTTCCGCCTCGCTTTCCTCGAAACGCTCCTCCGCGCCGCCGACGCCCGCGCTACGCGCAACTCAAGCATCTGACACCATGCGGGCATTCACACTAACTCAATTACCGTTTGCCCCACGCGTCTTTTCGACGCGTGGGGCTTCAACGGGGCCGCGCCCTCGCGGGCGCGGAATGGAGCTGGCCATGGCTGCCATCTGGCACCTCAGAAAACACTTCAACAGGGCCACGCTCACGAGAGCGCGGAAAGTGCGAGTAAGAATGTTCACTTCGTTTTATGAGGCGCAAGATGATTTTTTCACTCAATACTTGCGAATAGCTTTAGCCATCCACAGATTAGCACCTGTTGAAAGAGTCGCACCGCTTCATAGACGGAGAACGCGCGTGGATTCGCCTGATGGAGAATCCGTATGCATCCCTCGCGCTTTGGGAGCCGGACGACGAGGAAGCCATGATTGCACCGTGCAAAGAAATGCTGGGCGCTGAAGGAGCAAACGAGACAACCGCCACCGATTGATACCCATGCCTGAACTTACACTCACCGGCTGTGCCCCCGTCCCGCTCGCGCACTACCTGAAAGCCCTCGGCATCCTCAGGCTCGTCGCGGAGCAGTTGGATGCGAACGTGAAAGCCGCGTGGCGCAACGACCGGTTGGAACTTCACACTGACGTGACACGCGATACGCTCATGGTGTTCTTCAGCCAAGAATACCGTCCATCGCCAGTGCTTGCGCCGTGGAATGGCGGCAGTGGCTTTTTCCCAAAGGATAACGACGAGGCACTCGTCGCCATCGAAAAGAGCGGCGTCGAGCGATTTGCGACTTATCGCATAGGTATTGCGGCGGCTCGCGGGGAATTGCAGACGCTTGGGCTGAAAGCAAAGCCGGATGGCGAAGCGAAAGCACTGCTACTGCAAAGCTGCCGAAATTCTTTCCCCGAAGACGCGCTTGGATGGCTGGATGCGGTTCTTGTCCTCGGTCAGGACGGCGCAAACTTTCCGCCGCTCCTCGGCACGGGTGGAAATGACGGGCGGCTGGAGTTTACGAATAACTTCATGCAGCGCATTACCGAAGCGATGGACGCCGCCACCGGTGAACCGACGGCAGAGTCTGAACGGTGGCTTATGGCAGCGTTGTTTGGCGAAGCGGCTCCGGGGTTGGCCACCAAGGCTCCCATCGGCCAGTTCTTTCCCGGCGCGGCGGGCGGTGCAAACTCGACATCCGGCTTCGATGCACCCTCGGCCGTGAATCCGTGGGACTTCATCCTGATGATTGAGGGCGCGCTGCTCTTTGCGGCGGCCTCGGCAAAGCGCCTCAAAAGCGCGGACGACGGCTCGCTCGTCTATCCATTCTGTGTGCGGCAGGCGGGTGTCGGCTACGCCAGCGCGGCGGGAGCGGACGAAGCGGAGGCGCGCTGCGAAATGTGGATGCCGCTGTGGACCGAACCAGTGTCGCTCGCCGAGCTACGCGCGATTCTCAGCGAGGGCCGCGCGCAAGTGCGTGGACGCGCGGCGCGCAACGGCGTGGATTTCGTCCAAGCCGTTGTCACGCTCGGCGTGGATCGCGGCATCACAGCGTTTCAGCGATACGGCTTCCAAGTTCGCAACGGCCTTTCCTACTTTGCCACGCCGTTGGACCGCATCGTCGTCCGCCGCAACGCCAGCGCCGACCTGCTCGCCGACATCGAGCACTGGCACGACCGCCTGCGGCAGAAGGCCGGGCCGCGCGCGAACCCCGAACCGCCCGCGTCCGTCGCCCGTGCGCTGAATCAACTTGAACGCCGCATCTTCGACCTTTGCCGCGACGACTCGCCAACCGGCCTGCAATCGCTACTCGCGGCACTCGGTGCAGCAGAGCGCGCACTGGCCTGCAGCTTCAAGTGGACTTCGGAAAACTATCTCCGCCCGCTTCACGGCCTGCGGCCCGAATGGCTGCAAAACGCAAACGACGGAGCGCCAGAGTTCCGTCTTGCGCAGTCCGTCGCCGCGATGCGCGCGTGGTTCGGCAGCGAAGCGCTCTGGTTCCGTGAACACCTCGAACCGCTCGACATGGGCAGCACCAAAGAACGCTCGTGGGTAAATTGGGCAAAGCTGCCTGGCAACGACGTCGCTTGGCACGATGGCGACCTCACCGATGCGCTCAACGCCATTCTCTCCCGCCGTCTTGTCCGCATGGAAACATCCGGTGCGCGAGGCTGGCCCGATTGGTCGCCGCGCACGGCCACGCTGGCAGACGTCACCGCCTTCATCGAGCGCCGCACCAACGACACGCTGCTCGCCGACCTCATCTGGGGACTGTCCCTCGTGGACTGGGCGCACATTCCGGAAGAGCGCAACACTGAGTCCGCTGAGGAAGCCATTCCGTCCTCCTTTTACGCGCTGCTCCGCCTCTGTTTCCGCCGCTCAGGCAAAGATGAAGACGCAATCCCGCTTGTCCCCGCCATCCTGCACCGGGCCATCAATGGACAAGGCAAGGAGTCATCTATTCTCGCTGCCCGCCGCCTCCGCGCCTCCGGCCAAGCGCCGCTCGTGGATGAACTGCCTGTCGCCGGCGACATCGCCCGGCGCACTGCAGCGGCGATACTGTTCCCCATTTCACCGCGCGACTTCTCCCTTCTCAAACAAATGACTCTCATACAGCCAACACCATAAACCGCATGAACATCACCGCACTCAAAGACCAACCGCGCCTGCTGCTCAAAGCCGCTCTCCAGCCGCTCCAGGGCACGCGCTTTCAACCCACCGGCTTCCCTGACCTCGGGGCCGCCACCTACGACGGCCCCGATGGACGCAAGATGCTCCTCGTCGAATCCGCGCAGAGCATGGCCAACCGCCTCGAAGCCGTCTGCTGGGATACCGTGAACAACGATTGGGTCGCGCCGCTCAAAGGACTGCCCGTTGTGAAGGTGAAAGACAAAGCCGGACAACCACTCACAAACTCCGTGCTCGAAGCGCATCGGTTGAACTCTCCCTACATTCTCGAAGGCAAGGACAAGACCTTTCTCGCCACGTTGCAAAGGGAACTCGCCATCGCGGACAAGGGCATCGTGGACATCAAGAAGCTCGCCGCCACGCTGCTGAAATACGACACGAACGCCCTGCTGCACGGTGTCTTTCTCGCGAAAAAGGAAATCGCCGGTGGACGTATGCGCCTGCCGCGTGCGCTTACGGCGTTCATCGAAGCCGACGGTGTAAATGTCGCCGCTAGCGGCGGCGTGAAGAATGACGCTGTGGACCCATCCGGCGATACGGCGAAGGGCTTCGGCAACGTCCCATTCCACCGCGAGGAGTTCACCGGCAGCATCACCGTATTTTTCAACCTCGACCTCGCGCTCATCCGTGGCTTCGGCATCGGTGAGGACGTGGAAAAGCTGCTCATCGCACTCGCGCTCTTCAAGATCCAGAAGTTCCTCCGTGACGGCCTGCGCCTGCGGACGGCGTGCGACTTGGAACTTTCCGGTGCGCTCACCGTGCAGCGCCCGGCGGACTTCGCCATGCCCTCGCTCGCCGAACTCGAAAAGGAACTGCCCGATTTGATCACCGCGGCGGCAAAGGGTTTCGCGACTCCAGCGAGCACCGACCTCACCTTTGAGGAGTAACGCCATGACCGCCCTCGAACTCAGCTTCCCGGCGGGCCGCTACCACGCGACGCCGTGGGGACGCCACGTCAACGAAGGCGCGGTCGAATGGCCGCCTTCGCCGTGGCGTATCGTCCGCGGACTGATTGCGACGTGGCATCTCAAGGCAAAGGACGAAATCGCTGAACCGGTGATGCGTTCGCTCGCGGAGCAATTGAGCGTGCCACCGCGCTTTTATCTGCCGCGCGCCAGCACCAGCCACACGCGCCACTACATGCCCTACAACGAAGGCAAAAACGAAAAGACCACCAAGGTCTTCGACACCTTCGTGCAGATCTCGCCGGGCGATGCCCTGCTCGTCGAGTGGAACGTGGACTTGCCGGATGCCGAACGTGCCACGCTGAAGACGCTCGCCGCTCGCCTAAGCTACTTGGGCCGTGCCGAGAGCCTTGTTGTCGGGCGCCTGTTGGAGAATGAAGCCGAGTTTCGCGATACCATCACGCCACAGCACCGCGAAGCAGCACCGCTCAAGAGCACCGACCCACTGCCGCCGAAAGCCGAACTCGTCCGCCTGCTCGTGCCGATGGCGCACGGCGATTACGCCGCTTGGGGCCGCGACTTCATGCGCAAAGCCGAAGCCGCTCTCGACCCAAACCTCAAACCCGCCGAGCGAAAGAGGAAACTCTCGCGCGTGCCCGCCGACCTTTTCGCCGCGCTCCACGCGGACACCGGCGACTTGCAGGCCGCCGGCTGGAACCTTCCGCCTGGCGCGGAATTCGTGAACTACACCCGCCGCGAAGACGCCTTCGCCCCCGCCACCCGCCCGCTTTCACGACGCAAAGGCCCCTTGCCCACGGTGGCACGGTTCGCCGTCGTCAGCACCGTCGCGCCGCGCATCACGCAGGCCGTATCCATAGGCGACCGCGTGCATGATGCGCTCTGCAAATGGTCCGACCAGGGCCAGGGCCGCGCCGCGGTCTTCACTGGCCTCGACGAAAGCGGAAAGCCACGTGCCGACCATCAACACGCCCACATCTTCTGCGAAGCCAACGGCCCACGCGACGCAGTTACCCACGTCACCGTCTGGGCGCCGATGGGCTTTGACGAATCCGCCAGCCTCGCCCTGCGACGGCTGAACAAAGTCTGGGGCCACGGCGGTCACGACCTTCGCCTCGTGCTCCACGCCATCGGCCAGCCCGGCGAGTTTCCCGACTGCGGGCTTTTTGCAGCCTCGAAAGTCTGGCGCTCGCTCACGCCCTTTGTCTCCACGCTCCACGCAAAGACGTTCCGTGATGGACGCCCGAAGCTCGACGTCAACGGCTGGCAGCAAGGTTCCGCCGCCCATGACCTGCTGCGCCAGCTTGCCAAGCATCCACACGGCGAGAATGCCATCATCAAGCAACTCGACGAACGTGGCGGCCCGTTCCGCTTCGGCAGCCAAGGTCTGCGCTCACTTCAATTCCAAACCCATCGCCACGACGGCGAAGGCCGACGCGGCAACGGTTCCGGCAGCGCCTTCAGCATCACGTTTTCCGAACCTGTCACCGGCCCACTCGCCTTCGGCTACGGCGCCCACTTCGGCCTCGGCCTGTTCGTCCCCGCCTGAATCCGCGTTCATCTTCGTCCATTCGTGGTTCTCCCTCCTACCAATGACAACGATTGGCTGGCCACCTAGCAGGCGGCGGAGCGGGAGCCGGTGTTGTTCTCCGACGAGCCGCACGTCTGGCGGATGCTGGCGGCGGCGTGGCAGCGTGGCACGGTCGAGTTTTGTCAGGGGGCGGACTTTCCAGTCCGCCCGGGCGTTCCGGCGATAGGGTTATCCAACGCCGGCTTGCGGTGACAGGACGGCGGGCTGGAAAGCCCGCGCTCCCGGCTGGCCGCCGTGTTCACCGTGGCCGGTAGCTCTGGAATCTATGTCGAGGGCGAATGTCATCTGCGGGCGGAGCACCGGGTCTTCCGGTTGGATCGCGTGGAATGGCTGGAGTAGTAAGCCGAAACGCTTTTCATCGGAGCGCGGACGGCCGCGTCCGCCTGTGCGCTGCAAAAGCCGGCACGCGGACGAGGCCGTCCGCGCTCCCTTGGACTGTCGGGCGTCCTCTGCGAAATCCGCGGAATCTGCGGATGCCCCCACCCGGCTGCTGCCGTCCTCCGCACTTTTGAGGAGCAACCACGGCTTGTTTCCCGGCCGGCTTCTGGGCTACTCCTACTCAATGCCTGAGGAGGCTCATCCAACGTCGGCGGTCAACGATCCTCTCTTCGACCGCGCTTCCACCACATCCTCCCCGCCTGATTCCGCCAGTGTGCGCGAGTCTCGGCCACCCGTTCCGGAACCGTCACCACCCGCTTCGCCCGCCAGCGGCCCCGGTCACCCTGTCTTCGACAAGGCCCTGACCATCCTGCGCGGCGAACCGGTGACCCCGTTGCCCGCGACCGTTCCGCCCAAGCCGCTGGACCCGATTCCGGCGCGGATGCTCAACGAGTTCGTGTATTGCCCGCGCCTGTTCTACTACGAGCACGTCGAGGGCGTGTTTGTGGAGAGCGCGGATACGGTGCGCGGCGCTTCCATCCATCAGCGGGTGGATTCCGGCAAAGGCGACCTGCCGCCGGCGGCCAAACCGCAGGACAAGACGACCGGCGAGGAAACGCAGGCCGACGGGGACGATGACGTGATCCATTCCCGCAGCGTAACGCTGGGCTCGGAGCGTCTGGGCGTGATCGCGAAGCTCGATCTGGTGGAAGTGCGCGGCACGCTGTCCGGCGGCGGCCAGGGTGACCTGTTCACCGCGCGCGAGGTGGTGCCGGTGGACTATAAGGCCGGTGCCCCGCGCGAGGGCCGCGACGTGAACGAGCTGTGGCCCACTGACCAGATGCAGCTTGGCCTGCAAATCCTGCTGCTGCGGGACAACGGCTACGAATGCCAGGAAGGCGTCATCTACTACCGTGCGACGAAGCAGCGGGTGCGGTTCATCCTGACCGCCGAACGGGAAGCCTGGGTGCGCGCTCAGATTGAACTGGCCCGCCAGACCATGACCGGTCCGATGCCGCCGCCATTGGTCGCTTCGCCCAAGTGCAAGCGCTGTTCCCTCGCGCCCGTCTGCCTGCCGGATGAAACGGTGATGCTCGCGCGCCGCGAACCCGAACCGTTGCCCGTCCGGGAAGGCGGACTTTTGAGTCCGCCGAGTGAACCGGTCGTATCCGCTCCTCCGCCCGAACCACCCCGCCGGCTCATAGCCGCCCGCGACGACAAGCGGGCGCTTTACCTGAACAGCCCCGGCCTCCGAGTCGGTCGCAAGGACGAGACGCTGACCGTGAAGGACGAGGACACGCTGATCGAGGAAGTCCGATTGAACGACGTGTCGCATGTCGCCCTGTTCGGCAACATCCAGCTCACCACCCAGGCCATCCAGGGACTGTGCGACGCGGAAATTCCCGTGACCTACTTCTCCGGCGGCGGCTGGTTCTACGGCCTCACGCACGGGCACGGGCTCAAGAACGTCTTCCTGCGCATCGAGCAGTTCCGCCTCGCTCGGGACGAAGCGTTTGCCCTGCGGCTGGCCCGCGCGTTCGTGAACGGCAAGATCCGCAATCACCGCACGCTGCTGATGCGAAACCATGTGGAGGCGCCCGCCGGGACAGTGAACCGCTTGCGCCAGGCGGCCCAGGATGCCTCGGCGGCCGAGTCGCTCGAACAATTGCTCGGCATAGAGGGCGCGGCGGCAGCGGCCTACTTTGAGCAGTTCAGCGGCATGTTGAAGGTGGTTGACCCGGTGGACGACGAGATTCCCGGTGCGGAAGTGGAACGCGATCCGGCGGAGAAGCGGCAGCTCACGTTTGACTTCACAACCCGTCACCGCCGGCCGCCGACCGATCCGGTGAACGCACTCCTGTCGCTGGCCTACAGCGTCTTGTCCAAGGACTGCACCATCGCGGCGGCGACCGTGGGCTTTGATCCCTACATCGGGTTCTACCATCAGCCGCGCTTTGGCCGGCCGGCACTGGCGTTGGACCTGATGGAGGAATTCCGTCCCTTGATCGCCGAAAGCGCGGTCCTGACCGCGATCAACAACCGCATGGTCACGCCCGATGATTTCGTCGCCGCCGGCAACGCGGTGAACCTGACCCCGGCCGGGCGGAAAAAGTTCTTCCTCGCCTACGAACAGCGCATGACCGGCCTGCTGACGCACCCGCTGTTTGACTACAAGGTCAGCTACCGGCGGGCGCTAGAACTCCAGGCGCGCATCCTCGCCAAGACCCTGACCGGCGAGATCCCCGAATACGTGCCCCTCACCACCCGCTGAGCCATGCGCATCACCTATCTGGTCTGCTACGACATCGCCGACGACAAGCGGCTGCGACGCGTCTTCAAGACGTGCAAGAACTACGGCGACCACCTCCAGTTCTCCGTCTTCGAGTGCGACCTCAATGCCACCGAAAAGATGCGCCTCGAAACCGCCCTCAAGGACATCATCGACTGCACCAAAGACCAGGTGATGTTCGTCCGGCTGGGGCCGGCGGAAGGACGAGGTGACCGCGTCATCACCGCCCTCGGCATCCCCTACGTGACGATGGATGCGCCCTGTTTCGTGTTTTGAACCGATTGCGGAAGCGGTCGGCTCCGGCTCTTTGACATCGTAGGCGATTCGCGAGCGGCGGGATGCTGCGGGAAGTCCCAGGTCCGCTCGCACGTTGTAACCCATTGGCCTGGAGGCAACACCGACTTGGCGAAGCAACCTTACGCCAAGTCGCTGCACCGTAGTGAGTGACCGCTCGCGGCGTTGACTGCAAGTGGTTGTCCCTCAAAACTCTAGGCGTTAGCAGTTTCCGCGCCCTCAAAAGCGCGGCCCCGTTGAAGCGAAACACTTCCACTTCCCTGACACCGGATTCAGCCCAGGTTTCCGCGCCCTCAAAAGCGCGGCCCCGTTGAAGCCCTGCCTCGGCTGCCAGCTCACCGTCGGCGGCCGGCGTTGTTTCCGCGCCCTCAAAAGCGCGGCCCCGTTGAAGCCACGCCGGCCGACAGGCATCTTCAGCGCTGCGGTGAGTTTCCGCGCCCTCAAAAGCGCGGCCCCGTTGAAGCCGGCGTGCCGTAGGAGTTTCTGCCATTCTTTCGCCTTGTTTCCGCGCCCTCAAAAGCGCGGCCCCGTTGAAGCCAGCCGACCGGCCTTCGCGTGGGCAAGGTCGATGCCGTTTCCGCGCCCTCAAAAGCGCGGCCCCGTTGAAGCTTCCACATCCTGCGCCAGTCGCTCGTGGCTCTCGCGCGTTTCCGCGCCCTCAAAAGCGCGGCCCCGTTGAAGCCACCGCCACGACCAGGCCCTCGGCCGTGAAATGCACGTTTCCGCGCCCTCAAAAGCGCGGCCCCGTTGAAGCTCGAGTCCAGCAGCGGATCCCCCGCCGGCCCCGTCAGTTTCCGCGCCCTCAAAAGCGCGGCCCCGTTGAAGCCGACCGCGTGACCAAGAGCGGCGCAAAAGCCGAGAGGTTTCCGCGCCCTCAAAAGCGCGGCCCCGTTGAAGCTCCGCCGCCGCCCTTGCCATTCACGACGGCGCGCGGGTTTCCGCGCCCTCAAAAGCGCGGCCCCGTTGAAGCCGGAAGGTCGTGGCGGTCCGCACCCGCTTGGTGGCGTGTTTCCGCGCCCTCAAAAGCGCGGCCCCGTTGAAGCCCGGCAAGGTCGGCTTTGTCGGCGGCTTGGCGGACCGTTTCCGCGCCCTCAAAAGCGCGGCCCCGTTGAAGCTCGACGGCTGCGGCTCATCACGGTCGTTCGGCGTCATGTTTCCGCGCCCTCAAAAGCGCGGCCCCGTTGAAGCCCGACGCCCGCGCTGGTGCAGTTCAGGAACTCGCTGGTTTCCGCGCCCTCAAAAGCGCGGCCCCGTTGAAGCGTGGACGGCCGCGAGACCAGCGCCCAAGCCTGCGACAGTTTCCGCGCCCTCAAAAGCGCGGCCCCGTTGAAGCCTTCCGATTGTTTGTAAGTCGTTGACCGGACGCTCGGTTTCCGCGCCCTCAAAAGCGCGGCCCCGTTGAAGCGGGGCAGTGGTCTGTCTGGTCGTTTGGTTTTGCTTTGGTTTCCGCGCCCTCAAAAGCGCGGCCCCGTTGAAGCAATGGCCCGCGACGGAAACAGCGCGAATTCCGGTGCGGTTTCCGCGCCCTCAAAAGCGCGGCCCCGTTGAAGCGTTCCGGTGCAGGATACGTTGATTTGCAGGCACTTCGTTTCCGCGCCCTCAAAAGCGCGGCCCC
>OFDN01001542.1_pt1 | contig 14791 bp, 14 predicted proteins | sample 1520971 | NCBI WGS metagenome assembly OFDN01 (sample SAMEA94257418, study PRJEB24077) | hot springs metagenome | biome: Aquatic biome; feature: Geographical feature; material: Water | place: India | collected 2012-06-12 | depth 5 m
CTTGCCGGGTTTTGCCGGGGTTCTGATGAGCTCAGTTATGACCGATTTGGGGTCGCTTGCTGAACGGCAGGAATTTTTCCCAAATAGAGCAAAGCCGCCATCCAGATCCCGATCTGAGCTGAGACGGTTCTCCGCCCCAAAACCAGTCGTTCACGCTTACCAGATCGAACGGCTGCTTCCGCCACGAGGCGCCAATCTGTTCGGCACGAGATTCGGTTATGCTCATGACCGGCGATGGACGCGATCGAAGGGCGACTTGAGCGCCTTGATCATGCGGAGCGCTCCTGATAGGCGTGTGTGCAGCGGGGCAAAGCAACCTCCCGCTCAGGCCGAGACAAGCCCAAGCGTTGCCTCGTAACCTTGCCAATTCTGGCAAGGTGCATCTTGCGAGGGTCTCTTGGTGTTTCCGGCTAATTCCCCTTCTGTGTCCTTCTCGGATCTGTTGCGAGCCTTTACCCGCATCGGGTTCTTGAGCTTCGGCGGCCCTGCAGGCCAGATCGCACTCATGCACCGCGAACTCGTCGAGGAGCGGCGCTGGGTGGGCGAGGAGGATTTTCTTCACGCGCTCAATTTCTGCCACCTGCTCCCCGGCCCCGAGGCGCAGCAGCTGGCGACGTGGATTGGCTGGCGGATTCACGGCTGGCGTGGGGGCCTTGCTGCAGGGCTGCTGTTCGTCATTCCGGGCGCCTGCATCATTCTCGCGCTGTCAATGCTCTATGCACTGGCTGCGAACCTTGACTGGGTGGCCGCGCTTTTCCTCGGGGTTAAGGCGGCGGTGCTGGCGATCGTGGTGCAGGCGCTTGTCCGGATCGCCGGGCGCTCCCTCGACACTTGGTTGAAGCGGGCGCTGGCGCTGGGGGCGTTCGCGGGGCTGTTCCTGTTCTCCTTGCCCTTTCCGCTGATCGTGCTGGGCTCAGGCGCAATCGGGGCGGCTGTCGCCTCCCGCCGGCCGGACCTCCTCGCGCTCAAGCCGGGCAGGATGGCAGATACGCTGTCCGCGCGGCCATGGCGTGCCACGATCGTGGCGGTGCTGGTGTGGGGCGTCGTCTGGGCGGCCCCGATGATACTGATCGCGGCGACCCTCGGGCGCGGGCATGTCCTGTGGGAGATCGGCGCCTTCTTCTCGCAGCTTGCGATCGTCACCTTCGGCGGCGCCTACGCTGTGCTTGCCTACATGGCGCAGGAGGCGGTGCAGGGCTTCGGCTGGCTGCGGCCCGGCGAAATGGCCGACGGTCTCGGGCTGGCCGAGACGACGCCGGGCCCGCTGATCCTCGTGACGCAGTTCGTCGGCTATCTCGCCGCCTTCCGCGCGCCAGAGCCCTTCTCGCCGCTGGTGGCGGGCCTTTTGGGCGCGGGGCTGACGACCTGGGTGACCTTCGCGCCGTGCTTCCTGTGGATCTTCGCCCTTGCACCGTGGATCGACCGGCTGGGCCAGACGATCTGGCTCAAGGGCGGGTTGTCGGCGGTGACCGCGGCGGTGGTCGGCGTGATCGCGAACCTCACCGCCTGGTTCGCGCTCCACGTGCTGTTCGCGCGCGTCGGCGAATTGCAGGTGGGGCTGCTGCGACTGTCGTGGCCCGATCCGGTCAGCTTCGATTGGCAGGCAGGGGTGCTGGCCTTGCTCGCCTTCGTCCTGGCGTTCGGAGCCAAGTGGTCGGTGCTGCGTTTGCTCGGCGTCTCGGCACTCGGCGGCCTGGTTCTGGGGCTGGCGATCTAGCCGCCTAGAGCCAACCCGCCGCCCAGGCGATGGTCACCGCGGCGGGCACCAGCATGACCTGCGCCAGCAGCGTGCCGGCAAGGCGGCTCAGCGAGACCCAGACCATCGCCCGGCGAAAGGTCGCCTCGCTGACGCTGCCGTCGACCACGTCGTCGGTCAGCGCCGAGATCTGCGGATCGATCAGCGCGAACAGCAGGATCGTGGCGACGCCGTTGACGATCGCGGTCATCTGCGAGGCGGTCACCCGGAATTCGGGCACGAGGTAGCCTGCATAGAGCGAGGCGAGAACGCCCACCGCCAGCAGCCCCTGGGCGAGAGCATTGGCGATCAGCACCGACCAGCCGACGCCGCGAGGCCCCCTCAGCCCCCTCAGCGTCTCGCCCGAGGGCAGGGCGACCGAATCGCGCAAGGTGGAAAGGCCCGATGGGGTCATCGCGCTCAGGATCAGGCGGGTGGTCGACCGGTTGGTCTGGAAGAACGTTATCGCCGCGGCAAAGACCCGCTGCCCGGTCGGCACCAGCACGATCCCCAGCGCCACCGAGGCGGCCGCGGCAAAGAGCACCAGCCTGAGATCCCAGATCAGCGCCTCGCCTTGCCCCGCCGCGAGCGCGGTCTCGATGCGTTTGGCAAGGAAGGGGCCGAGGAATCCGTTCGAGGTGCGGCTGACCAGCAGCAGCACGTTGAACAGCGCGAAGCTGAGGGCGATGCGCCCCGTCCTTACCCCGGCGATGCGGGCTGCATAGGCGAGCGCGCCGATCAGGTTTATCACGCCGGTCAGCGCGCAGATCAGGATCAACTCGTTGTCCATCCCGCGTCCCCGAAGCCTAGATGATCGGCCAAGCCCGATAGATGCTGTAGCTGCTGGTCACGATCAGCACCACTGCCACCGCCAGCAGCAGCGTTCTCGGCCGAACACGGCTGGCAAGGATCGCGCCCAAGGGCGCCGCCACCACCCCGCCGATGATCAGTCCTGCCGTGACGAGCGTGAAGGCGGCGAGGCCCAAAGAGGCGATGAAGGCGATCGAGATCGACAGTGTCAGCAAGAACTCGGCCGCGTTGACCGTGCCGATCACCTTCCTCGGATCGCCGCCCTGGATCAGCAGGTTGGAGGTCACGACCGGACCCCAGCCTCCGCCGCCCGCCGCATCGAGGAAGCCCCCCACCATGGCCAACGGGCGAGTATAGCGCGGATCCTCGAAGCGGGGCTTCGCCATGCGGATCGCCTTCCACAACAGGTAGAACCCGATGCCGATGAGGTAGAGCATCACCCACGGCCGCGCTGCCGAGGCGTCGATGTTCGAAAGCACATAGGCCCCCGTCACCCCGCCCAGCACGCCGAAGGGCACCAGCCGGCGGAACAGCCCCCAGTCGACGTTGCGGTGGACGATGTGGCTCGTACCCGATGCGCCGGTGGTGAACAGCTCGACCAGGTGGACGCTCGCCGAGGCGCTGGCCGGTGGCACGCCCATCGCGCTCACCAGGAGGGTCTGGGTGATGACCCCGAAGGCCATGCCCAGCGCCCCGTCGATCATCTGCGCCGCCATGCCGATGGCGATGAACGGTGCGATGTCGACAAGGAGCGGGACGATATCGGGCATGAGGCATGTCCTCTCTGCGAGGGTGGAAGGGTCGGGTGTGTCAGAACGTGATCGCGGCGGTCGCACCCCAGGTGCGCGGATCGCCCGGCAGCCCCGCGATCAGCCCGGTATTGGCCGGCCCCACGAAGAGCTGCTCGAAATAGTCCTCGTCGAAGGCGTTCCTCACCCAGGCGAAGATGTTGAGCCCGTCACGCCCGCGAAAGCCAATACGGAAGTTGGACAGGTGGTAGCCCGGAGCATTGGTGTAGACCGACGGCGAAGGGTTGGACGAGAAATTTGACCGGTAGGATCCGTCATAGCCGAGATAGACCTCGCCCTCCTTGCCGAGGAAGGTGGCGGGCAGATTGCCCTCGGCACCGAACGAGAAGGCCCACTTCGACACGCCGGGCAGGCGCTGGCCGGAGATGTCGCAATTTGCTGGGCTGATCCCGCCGGGGGTGCCGGGGGCGGACGGCGTCTGGCCGGGGAGTGCCGTGGTGCCGCCCGCCAGCTCCGGCGGGCAGGGTGCATCGGTGAAGCGCTGGTAGGCCGCATCCGTGTAGGCGCCGCTCGCATAGGCGGTGAAGCGTTCGCTCGGCCGAACCGAGACATCCGCCTCGATCCCTTGCGAGCGCACCTTGTCGGCATTGGCAAGGAAGCCGCGCAGCACCCCGAACTGGCCGTTGAAGACGGTCGCCTGGTAGTCGCGGATGTCGGTGCGGAAGGCGGCGAGGTTGAGCGTTGCGCGGCGGTCCCAGAACTGGCTCTTGAGGCCGATCTCGAAGTGATCGACCTTTTCCGGGCGGATCGTGCCCGCCTCGGCGATCGGCACGTTGTTCGCGTCCACCGGCAGGCCGTTCTGGTTGATGCCGATGGTCTTGAAGCTGCGCGCATAGGTGCCGTAGGCGAGCACGTCGGGCGCGAGCTCGTAGGACAGCGTCAGGTCGTATGTGAGGTTCCAGTCGGTATCCTCGGGCGCGCTGACCTGCGGCTGGAAGATTGCAAGCTGGGCGCGGCTGCGCGCATCGGTTTCGGTCCCGAACAATTCCGTGCCGGCGCCGGTGAACACCCGGCGCTGGTAGAAGCCCGACTTCCTGTCATAGTTGAGCCGCGCGCCCGGCTGGATGGTGAAGGCGTCGGTCACCTTCCAGCTCAATTGCCCGAACAGCGCCGCGCTGGTGCTCTCGAGGACTTGGGTGTTGCGCGCGGTCAGCCCGTCGAGGACGCTCGGATCGAGCGAGAGGGCGTTGTTCGGCGCGATGTTCCAGCGGCTGGCGGCCCGCCCCTGCGCTTCGGTGCCCTGCGTGTCGATCCGCTGATCGAAGGCGAAGGCGCCCAGCACGAAGTCGAACCTGTCGCCGGTGTAGGCGTAGCGAAGTTCCTGCGTGTACTGGTCCTGCTGCGAGGGGTTCTGTGACAGCGCCACGATCGACAGGCCGGTGAAGTCGCGGTCGTTCTCGGGCTTCCAGTCCCAGGTGCGCCACGCAGTCACCGAGGTGAAGGTGCCAGGGCCTACGTCCCACGTCACCTTGAGCGCGGCCCCGGCGATGACATTGCCCGCGTTGAGGTTCGAATCGAGGTCGGACAGGCGGTCGAACGGATTAGTCGAGGGCGGCGCGTAGTTCTGCGCGGCGGCAAGCGCCGCGAACTGGCGGTTCAAGGGGCGCTGCGTCGCCCCAGTTCCGACGAACACCGAGCCGCAGCAGATCGCGTCCTGCTTGTTGTAGTCACCCACGACCTTGACCGTGAGGTTGTCCGCCGGCTCCCACAGGAGCTGCGCGCGCACCCCGATGTTGTCGAGGCTCTGGATGTCCTCGCCGGTGGTGACGTTGCGGATCGTGCCGCGCCGCGAGGTGCCCGAAAAGGCGACGCGCGCGGCGACCGTCTCCGACAAGGGCCCCGAAATGGCGAACCGGGCCTGGCGGAACTCGTAGTTGCCGAGGCTCACCTCGGCCTTGCCCTCGAAGTCGAAGGTGGGCTGGTTGGTCTGGATGTTGATCGCGCCCGCCGTGGTGTTCTTGCCGTAGAGCGTGCCCTGCGGCCCGCGCAGCACCTCGATCTGGGCGACATCGAGAAAGTCGAAGGTCGCCGAGGCAACGCGCGAATAGTAGACATCGTCGACATAGATGCCGACGCCCTGCTCGAACCCGTCGCTGGTGAGGCCGAAGGGCACGCCGAGGCCGCGGATGTTCACGGCCGTGTTGCGCGGGTTGGAGGAATAGAACTGCAGCGTCGGGGCGAGCTGCTGGAGGCGGTTCACGTTGAACGCCCCGGTCTCGTCGATTTGACGGGCATCGATCACCGACACGGCGAGCGGAATGTCCTGCGCGCTTTCGGAGCGGCGGCGGGCGGTGACGATGATGTCATTGCCGTCTGACTCCTCTTGGGCGGTGGTGGCGGGGTCGGCAGGGATGGCGTCCTGCGCATGAGCGGGGGCAGTAGCGGAAAGCAGCGCGGCCGGGCCGGCGCCGATCAGCAGGATGCTGCGGATGGAATGCGGATACATGGTCTCGCCTTTGCAAGCGGACATGCATCCGGTGGTCCGGTCTGCGGGTCCCTGTTGATGATTGGTGGGGGTGGGTCACGGCGGCCGATCAATCGGTCAGCCGCTTCCTTTCGGTCACGTCGATCTGCATGACTTTGCCGTCATGCACGGTGAGCTGGATCGCACCGTAGCGCAGCCGTTCCAGCGCCTCGCCGACCAGCGCCAGGGCCTCGGGCCTGATGCTACTGGAGGCAGAGCCTTTCTCTGAGTGGTCCATGGATGGGCCTTTCGTTGCGCGGAGCCTTTCCGCAGCGCAGGAATTAAACTCAAGCAATTTACTTGACAATAGCCTTCGCGCACAGATTTTCTGTGCTGCGCCGAAAGGTGGGTTTGTTGCGGCAGAGCCTTTAGGGCGTGTCGCCCGGGAAGGACGGGATCGGGGTGATCGGGTCCGACAGGCGGATGCCGTCCAGGATCTGCGCCGTCCGGTCGCGCACGTCGAGCATCAGCGCGCGCGTGCGGCATTCGCCTTCCTCGAGGCAGTTCTTGCACGTCTCGTGCGCGTATCGGCTGGCGCAGGGCACCAACGCAAGGCTGCCGCGCATATGGCGGATGAGATCGCCATAGGTGATGTCGATCGGCGGGATCGCCAGCCAATACCCCCCCTCACGCCCGCGCCGCGATTCGACGAGCCCTGCGCGAGCGAGCTCGGAGAGGATGACGGTCAGGAACTTGGCCGGGATCTTTTGCCGATCGGCAATGTCGGAGAGCTGCACCGGACCCTCGCCGTAATGATCGGCAAGGTGCTGCATCGCGCGCAGCGCGTAGCGGGTCTTCTGGGACAGCATCGCGGATTGTCTATCCAGCAGGTAGGCAATATGGTCAAGTTACGCTGCTTCACTTGCAGCAACGGAGCGGTCCCAGAAAGGCAGGCTTCGGAGACAGAACCCGGAATAGCGGACACTCCCCGCCCACCTTGGTCAACCTAGGCTACCGACCCACCTGCAGGCGAAGGCGGCGCCATCTTCGCTACGTCACGAACCGCGGGTTTGAGTAGAAGCGATCATTTCGGTCCGCGGTGCCGACTGGCAGCTATGTCCCAAGGACCATCGTGCCGTTGTCGACCCCCCGCCGGTCATTCTCGGGCGTCAACCCAAACGTCTGCTAAATTCATTGAGCCGCCGCTCCGAACTCATGATTGCGCGCCAACGTCCTTATCGTCAGACTTAGGTGGCCCCCCGAAGGCTCTCGATGTTGGAGTGCATCAAAAGCGGGGCGAGCATAAGCGCTTACTCTTTTCGTTACAAATTTTCTCTGCAATCGGGTCCGAGGCAAGCATTTCTGTGGAGCCTCAGCTCGGGAGTGCACTGGACGCGCTGTCTTTCGGGGCAGGAGCGACCCGGCGGAGGACGCGGGAGAGGGCCTCCGCCGCGTAGGGCTTTTGCAGCAGCTCGAACCCATGGTCTCCTTCCTCAGCCAATACGTGACTGTAGCCGGAGGTGATCACCACCGGCAGGCTTGGGTAGCGCCGCCGTATCTCGTAGCCAAGTTCGATCCCGCTCATGCCTGGCATGATGACGTCGGAGAACACGACATCGAAGGTACAGGTCTCGAGCCATAAGAGACCGGGACATTTTTGTCGCCGCGGTAGCCAAGCTGCTCCCTGCCGTCACAGCAATTACGCTCGACCCCTATCTCAACGAGCAGATCATCTATCCGCCCGAGGATCATCTTGTTCAGTTCGCGATCGAAGGGGCGTGGCAGACCACCCTCGTATAGCAGCACCATGGGTGTAAGGGCGGAAGCCGAGCTCGCACCCCCTTTTGGAAACGGCCGACTTAAGCGAGTTTTTGTTCGATCGCTCCGACTCGAAAACCTCCTTGCGAGCGGCGCGGTGCCGGTCGCGAAACAAGGAGCACCGAGATGAACTTCGGAGACAAACACGAACCTGACGACGCTGAGCGTGATCCGATCGAAGCTGCAGAGACCGATTCCTGGCACAACTGGGACAAGAGTGCCATCGATGAGGAAGAGGAAGTTCCCCTCGCCACCGCCGTCACCCCCAGCAAGGCCGAAACGCCCGGCCCGGAGCTGTCGTGGAATGATGAGGAGATCGTCAATCCCAACAAGGGTTTGTCCTTTTCAGCACCGGCTAAAGTGCCTGGCGAAGAATGGGTGCCCCTTAATCAGCTCAAGGTCTGGGAGCATCACCCGGCCAAGACTTCTCGCTTGCGTGGCGAAAACTTCGAGGCCCTCTGTGTCAGCGCAAATGATCCTGCCAATCTCCCGCCCTTGACCGTCCTGAGAACCGAGGCCGGCATCGTCATCCTCAAAGGCAGGCGCAGGCACTATGCGCTCGAACAGGTGCACGGGACGGATAGCGACATCAATGTCCGCTGCCTGTTCTTTTCGGGGACTGAAGAGGATGCCGTGCAGTGGGTCGCCGATGACGCCCTCGGTGGTGTCCCGCGTAGCCAAATCGAGATCGCGCGCGCTGTACTCAACCTTCAGCGCGTCGCAGGTATCAGCCAGAAGGCAATCACTGAACGCTACCCGATTCTCAGGAAGGATCAGGTCAGCCGAATGACAATCGCCGCCCGCACGGTCGAGCGTTTCGGGAATGTGTTCAATCTGCTGGCAGAACCGGACCGCGTGCCGATCGACTTGTGCGTGAAGTTCGCACAGTTCATGAAATCGGCAACGCCTGAAATGCAGGCAGAGGTTCTCGAGAATGCTGAGCTCCGTGAAAGCGAAGGTGTTTCGCTGAAAGCTTCGGACCTTTTCGCGGCTCTGGGCATCGAGGTCGAGGTTGGGGCAAAAACCAAGGCGTCGGTTTCATCGGAAGAATCGGACGCCCTCGAGACTATCCCGGTGCTGGGATTCGACGATCAGCCGGTCGGCGCCGTCGAGAAGCTGGACGAACGTGTTATGCGCCTGCAGCTTCCGGATCCCACCACGATGACGCCTGATGAGCGCGAGATTGCGGCACAGGCGTTCATCGCGGAGATCCGTGCGTACTTCGGCCTCAAAGTCGCCGGGTAAGGCCCCGAGAAGAGGCATCTGTGCCTTCACCTCGAGCCTCAGAGGTCAAAATCGGCGTCCCTTCCTCTTCGAGAGGACGGGGCGCCGTTCGCCGTTTGCCAATTTACAGTGACCTGCCTTTGGACTTGCCAATCACCGCGCAGGAGATTCAAATGGTCGCCGAGGCGCTTGGCGAGGAAATCGCGGCGCTATTCACCGGAGATGAGTGATGCGCGCGAAGCCCGCAGCGTGCCAGGCGGCACCGAAAGCCTATTTGTATCTGCGCTTATCCGTCGATGACGAAGGCGGAAAAGCGCTTTCAATTGAGGCTCAGCGTTACGCTGGCCGCCAGTATGCTGATCGGAACGGGATCGACATCATCGGTGAGTATGTCGACAGCGGCCTGAGCGGCACGCTGAGCAAGCGCCCCCAATTTACCCGCATGATCGCCGACGCTAGAGGTGTCCAACGACCAGATCCTCATCAGAGGGTCAAAAGCGGTTCTGGAGCGAGGTATCGCCCGTGGAGCTCCGCGCCTTGAGGGCGCGGTTCCCATCTTTGACCAGCGGTGGTGCCGCTTACGTGACTCGAACACGTGACCCCATCATTACGAAAGGCTTTGCTGCACCGCAAAATTTGGCATGAACCCAATCAGTTAGGCTCTAGGTCATGCCAAATCGATTGCAAAACCCAAACAGCTCCCAAACTCGCAGAAGCTCGCGAACTGCCGAGACGCTATTTAGGGCACTTTCGTAGGAAAGAAACCGCCGAATCGACCCACGCCCCGCCCGGTCCGAGCGGCGCCACGCGGGCCTCTAGATAGCTTCGCTGCTGCCGTCAATTATGGTGAGGGCGCGACATCGATTGGCAGTTCGGTCAAGCGAACAAGACGCCAAGTACAATCCAACCTGCGCCGTCACCGGAAAAACCTGTTCCAGACAAAGGTGGATATTATAAGACAAGGGAGACAACGGGGGCCACGAGCTGATGCGATACCTAACCAAATCTCGGTTCAAGCTAGCTGTCGAATGCCCTCGCAAGCTCTACTATTCCGGCAAAGCCGAGTACCGAAATAGCAAGCAAGAGGATACCTTTCTTCAAGCTCTTGCCGACGGCGGCTTCCAAGTGGGCGAATTGGCCAAACGCCTTTATCCTGGAGGCATCGAAGTTACAGCCAAGAGCAACGCCGAAGCGCTGGCCCTGACAGCAGAGCTCCTGAAGCGAGAGGAGGTAACGCTCTTCGAAGCTGCGATCGCGCACGACAATCTGCTTATCCGAGCCGACGTGCTGATGAAGAGGGGGCGCTCGCTCAAGCTAGTCGAGGTGAAGTCAAAATCCTTTCGCTCGGACGATCCTCAGATCGAGGGCAGAAACGGGCTGAAGTCAGAATTCAAGCCGTACATCGAGGACATTGCGTTCCAAGCACATGTTGTCCGCTCGGCCTTCCCCAGTGCCACATTGACCAGCTTTCTCCTGCTACCGGATAAAGCGTTGCAAGCGAGCGTGGATCAGATGAACCAGCTCTTCAAGATAGATCGGTCGGGCGGGAACGTTCGTGTGATCTCGGACCCGAGAGCCGACAGCCTAAGTGCCGAGGAAACGCTGTTGTGCGAGCTAAACGTGGAGCGGTTCATCGATCTAGTGCAGCAGCACGGGCTGAATTTTCCCGGCGGCAGCGCTGGATTAGCTGAGGCAGCCAGCCAATGGGCGGAATCGTACGCCAATGACACGCCACTGCCAGCCGCCATAGGAGCACATTGCGCCAACTGTGAATTCAAGGCGCCTTTCGGTGATGTCCTGAAGAGCGGGCAGGCCGAATGTTGGAAGGAAGCGAATGGCTGGTCCGATGCCGACCTCAAAGAGCCAACCATCCTTGAGCTTTGGAACTTCCGAGGCAAAGGGAAGCTCATCGACCAAGGCGTGAGACGCCTTACTGAGGTGACGCAGGAGGATTTGAGATACGCCCCCGGCACCCATGGCCTCAGCAATTCGGAGCGGCAATGGCTTCAAGTCGATGGCCTGCCGCTCGAGTTTAAGTCAGCAGGGTTCTTCCTCGATCGTGATTACCTCGAGATCGAGATGGATCGTTGGACCTACCCACTGAACTTCATCGACTTCGAGACAGCGACCGTGGCCTTACCCTTTCACAAGGGTATCGGAAGCTCGTCTTCGACGCGTCGGGAGCGTTCAACAAAAAGGAAGCGTCCAAGGACGACCTCGAGATCGCGGCTGGTGGAGAGGCAACAGTGGCCTACGGACGGCTTCAGTACGAGGCACTCGACGAGGCTACTCGTGCATCCCTCAAGGCGAAGCTGCTGCGGTATTGCGAACTAGACACCCTTGCGATGGCCATGGTGGTCGAAGCCTGGGGCCACTTCCTGGGTAGATTGGAAGGGTGAAGGCTCGAGCAACTAGAGCCGATCTAAACCGCAATTCTTCATTCGCAGAGGCCCGCCGCAAGCGCTAAAGTCGGCAGACACCGTTCCATCTTCTGTCAGCGCGAAGGGAGGCTGACAGCCGGACGGTTCGCCTTAACGTGCTCTCGCCACGCATGTTCTCGCCGACCTCCCTGAGAGAACAAGCGCTCCTCGGTTTCAGCTGCAGTGCGGTCCAAGAGCTTTGCTAGGTATTCTATTGCTCTGCAAAATCTGTCGTAGCTTTCGCAGTCGTTCGCATCTGTGACGCTATCGGACCTTCGCCCCCGCCAAACTGAGGTCTGAAGAGCGACGAGAGGGTGGGCTGGATTTCCGAAAAGTAGGTTTATGCTCAACGATGTCCACTGGTCCATGATGTAGCCGTCATGTCCTGCGCCTGCGAAAAAGATTAGCTTGGTGAAGTACGCAGGACCGAGGCCACACCCCGGGTTTTCGCGCCTGAAGCGTTGGAAAGCAGCATAGGCAGAGATACGATCGTGCCTTCCCTCCCTGAGAGCTTCCACAATTTTGATCCAGCCGGCTCGCTGGCCCCATGCTTTCTCGCCGTGACGTGTCTTCATCCCGCCCCATGCCATTATCGCGATAAAGCAAGCTTCTGGTGCGACATCGGAGTCAGCGCAAAGCTGAATAAGATCCTGCCGTGTCGGCTTATCCCCAAGCCAATTGGGAAGAAGCTCTAACGCATCGTCCGCTTTGATATTCGCACTCCACCGACGAACTGGCCGAGAACCAATCCAATGCAGGGGCTGTTCAATCGAAGAGGTGAAGGCGTCGAAGTGTGTTCGATTTACTGTGAACTCCGACACAATATCCCTTACATCTTCTTTCATACACGTGGCCTGAGCATCGCTCTGCAAATTATCTGATCGATTTGGCCGGGCCGCCCGCAAACTGAACCACCAGTTCGCGGCCTGTCGGACTGAAATAGAAGGTAATCGCTATGCCGTCACCGGGCTCCGCCTCGGCCTCACCATAGTTCGCCGAGGCCTCTTTAAGCCAAGCATTCAGCTGCTGGAGTTCGGCATCCGACACCTCGAAATCACCAGCAGTGAGCATTGTGACCCTCTCCTCAAACCGAAAACTAACGCGGCCGATTGCCTGCCCACTCTCTCGCTGCCTCATCGCTCAAGCATCTCTTTTCCGAAAATAAGTCAAGTGCAGGTTGGCAGACTTTGCTCACTCGCTGTCCGGTGTCTGCCCTGCAAGTTCCGAGCGTGCTTGCCTTTCTCCTGTGACACCGGCGTTGGCTCTTCTCGATCGTGGAGCTAGGGTGGCGCGATGAAGAACAGACTGAGCATCAACTCCTTCGCCGCCGCCGAAACTCATCTCGAACCGCTCCGAGCAGAGCAACATCAAGGTTGGCGCTACCAGCCGCTGGAGAGCGTTCCCGCTTGGGCAGCCTGTAACGCCTGTCCGCTGGTTCTTGATGAATTCTCTCTTGCCTCGAAAACGTACCCAATCCTTTTTGCCGGGGACCCTGAGCCGGAAGCGGTGGCCCTGATGGGTCTCTTGCCAGATCGGAATGTCTTCCTTGAGGGGAACGGCAGGATGCGCTCCGAAGAAGACTACGTCCCCGCCTATATGCGCCAATATCCTTTTGCCATGGCGCGATCAGACACTGACGAGGCTTGGGGCCACGAGGGCCTCTATGACCTTTGCTTCGCTCCCTCGTCCGATGCTGTAGGCCCGTTTAGGGGCGGCATAGCGCTCTTTGAGAACGGCGCCTTGTCTGCTGAAGCCAAGGGCATCGCTGAGTTCTGCGGACAGTACGCGGAAGCAGGCATCCGGACACACCGATGGCTTGCGCTACTTGAAGAGACCGGCCTGCTGATGGATGCAAGCTTCACTCTGGAGAATTCTGCGACCGGCGCCTTTCACATCGGGGGCTTTCGCATGGTCGATGAAGACCGGTTAGCGGCTCTTACCGGCGATGAACTCGCGAACTTGCACGAAGTCGGCGCGCTGGCGTTGATCTATGCCCATTTGCTGTCCCTCGCCAATGCGAGAATCCTGCTAAGTCGGCATGTGAAAGAGGGGGATGGAGCAGCTCTGCTTGAGGCTTTCGGCTAGCAAGCGAGCATCGCGGCGGAGCACCTATAGCGCCGTCATGTTACCCGCGAACCGTCGATGAATGAGGGGACATGAAGGAAACTAGGGAAGCCCTCCCCAAACCAGAACGCCACTTCGCGTCCTAGTCCGGGGAAGGAGGTTGGAGGAAAGCTAAGCTCACCGACTTGCTGCAGGCACATTCCAGCGTGGCAACTCTCGGGCCAGCAACGCCCGCTTGAGACGCTTCGCAGTCCAAGCTGCGGCCTGATCGATACCTGTGACGATCACCTCAACCTCAAGTTGACGTCGGTGTTCGTAGGCGAGCTGGCCTGCATGGTGATTGCGCCCTCCCGCACCCTTCCGTGTGAAGTCACGGAAGCGCTTGGTGAACCCGCCGTTGGTGAATTCTGTCGCACGGCCGAGATAGACAACCTCGCCCGAAAGGATGAACCGATAAACCCCGATCAGGAACGGTAGCTCAGGTTCTTGGGTGTAAAGGCCGCCTTCGACGCGATGCCATTCCTGCATCCATTCGCTGAGGGCCTTGCCGGCAATCTTCGTTGTGTCTTTCATCTTAGTTTTCCCGAGAAAGGCGGGCCGCACGCGCGAGACGCACGGCCCGGTGGCCAGAGTTAGCTGGAAAGTGCGAGTTCAGCCGAGGAGGCCCAGTTGACGTTCATCTTGGCTGCACCTGCCTCGACCGCCTGCATGAGGGTCTCGTTGGCGAGGTGGCTGTAGCGCATGGTCGATTGGTGGTCGGCGTGGCCCAGGATGCGACCTACGGCGAAGAGGTCGATCCCTGCGTTGATCATGAAGCTTGCCGCCGAATGGCGAAGATCATGAAGGTGCAGACCATCGAGCCCAGCCGCCGCCCGAGCCGTTTCCCACGGATGCTTGATGTCGGTGTAGGGCTTCCGGGTCTTTGGGTTGGGTAACAGCCACGGGCACTTGTCGAAGCGCGGCAACTGGCGGATCAAGTCCAGAGCAGGTTGCGACAAGGGAACGTGTCGGGCTTTCCCGGTCTTGCTGGTCGGGATGAACCAAACCCGCCGATCAAGGTTCACGTGCTCCCATTTCGCGTCGAGGAGCTCGCGCTTGCGGGCACCCGTGAGCAAGAGCAGGCCGACAATGTTGCGAAGCTGCGGGTTGATCGAGTCCGAGCAGGCCTTCAGCAGAGCGGCAGCCTCTTCGGAGGACAGGAAGCGATCACGGGCGTTGTTGTACTTTGGCCGGGGAATGCCCCGCACGGGATTGTGCTGCACCCCCTTGGTCTGCCACTTCAGCGCCAGTTCGAACGACCGGTTGAAGGTGATACGGATTTTCTCGACCGTAGCTGGCGCAAGGCCCTGCTCACGCAACTCACCAAGCCACTTGGCGACCTCAGGCGTAGTGATCTCGTCCAAGCGCTTGCTGCCCCACTTGGGGAGAATGTGAACGCGCAGGACGGCCTCGGTGTTGCCCGGCCGCTTCTGGTACGTCTTGGCGAACGCAAGGTGCTGTTCGGCGA